>Ga0209430_1000858_pt1 | contig 25959 bp, 17 predicted proteins | sample BarGraIncub1133A_FD_184504 | JGI IMG/M metagenome (GOLD analysis project Ga0209430, IMG submission 184504) | Arctic peat soil microbial communities from Barrow, Alaska - Barrow Graham LP Incubations 11-33A (SPAdes) (version 2) | ecosystem: Environmental > Terrestrial > Soil > Wetlands > Peat... | reverse complement strand
CGGTTGATGACCTTCAATATGAAGACAAATAATAATCAACCTTTCGCCCTCGTGTTTGAATATTGGGGAGGTTACAGCGGCTCCAAAACGTTCGATATTTTAGTGGAAGACAGCGTGATTGCCACTGAAAACGTTTCAGCAATTTCCAAAGCCAAGTTCGTCAACAAGACATACCAAGTTCCAGCACAATTGGTTAAAGACAAGGAAAGCATACGGGTTAAAGTCTTGCCGCATGAAGGGCATAGAGGTGGCCCTGTATATACTGTTAGAACGGTCAAGCACTGATACAGTCAATCGTAAAACAATAAAAGCTACACACTTAAAACCAAAATATCCACCACGCAGTAAAAACCAATCTGTATTTTTACATTTGAAAGAAATCACCCATAAATTTCAAATCATGATAAAAAGGTTTTTGTTTTTCACGATTGGCTTACTGGCCACCTTAAGCATCTTCGCTCAAGCAGTAACTATCAGTGAATCTGCCGGATGGCTCGAATCTGCTTATGTAAAATGGCAACCTGTCGCCGGAGTTCAAAGTTACAACGTGTATTACAGCGGCGGCGGATTCACCAACAAAAAGATTGATAGTCCGCTTATCCGTAGTTATGGCACCTATTTTCGAGCCGATGTTTTAGGCCTGAAAGCAGGATCGTACACACTCAAGGTTGCTCCTGTCATCGCTGGAGTGGAAGGTATCGGAACCCAAACCGGTACGCTTACCGTCGAAGCCCATGACCGCACCGGCTTTTCCTTCTCAAACGGACGCGTTCCAGGCGCCTATAAGGCAGATGGCACTCCTAAAGACAATGCGGTCATCCTTTATATTACAGAAAACACCAAAAACAAGGTTTCGATGGATGTGGCCAGTGCCAATGCGAACCCATGTGTAGGCCTACAAGCCATCCTGGACGGATTCAAGAAAGGCAAGGATACACGCCCGTTGATTGTGCGATTGCTGGGACAAATTACGGACCTCAGCTTGATGTATGGTGGCGATATCGTTATAGAAAACGGCCAATTCGCTTCCGGATATATAACGATGGAAGGCGTTGGTAATGACGCTGTTGCTGATGGTTGGGGCATCCGTGTCAAGAATGCGTCGAACATTGAAATCCGGAACATCGGAACCATGAACTGCAACAGTGTCGAAGGCGATAACATCGGCTTGCAACAGGATAATGATTATATCTGGGTGCACCATTGCGATTTCTTTTACGGCAATGCCGGAAGTGATGCCGACCAGATTAAAGGGGACGGCGCACTGGATTGCAAAAAATCCACCTACGTCACCTTCTCTTACAACCACTTTTGGGATTCCGGAAAGTGTAATCTGCTGGGTTTAAGCGAAGGGACCACAACCGGTTTATTCATAACCTTTCACCACAACTGGTACGACCACTCCGACTCCCGTCACCCGCGTGTCCGTTATTATTCCGCACACGTTTACAACAATTATTACGACGGTAACTCGAAATACGGCGTGGGATCCACCATGGGTTCGTCCGTGTTTGTAGAAGCCAATTATTTTCGCAATTGCAAATATCCCATGTTGACCTCCATGCAGGGTTCAGACGTGTTTAATGAAACCACGCAGGCAAATGATTATGGAAACATGCCCATCTTCTCCAGTGAAGATGGTGGAACGATCAAGGCATTCAACAACTACATAACGGGTCAGAAGCGTTTTGTACCGTATGGTACAGCAGGTTATCCGAAACCAACCGTCGATTTTGACGCCGTTGTGGTGGCAAACCGCGCTGATACGATTGGCAAAAGTATTGTTTCATATCAGGGAGCAAATACTTACAACAACTTCGACACCAACACTTCTGTGATGTATACCTATACACCGGACAGTCCGGAAGCTGCCAAAGCAAAAGTCATGCAATATGCAGGCCGTACGACAGGAGGCGATCTGAAATGGACGTTCAACAATGCCGTAGATGATGCTGCTTATGCAGTAAATACTGGGCTGAAAGCTGCACTGACCGCATACAAGACAACCATGGTTTCCGTACAAGGTGACAGCACAGCCGTTATAGATACCACAACAACCGGTGGTGGTACTGATACGACTTTTGTAGATGTCGTACACAACTTCACGTCAGCAGGTACTACAAGCACCTTCTTCACCATATCAGGCAACCTTTCAACCAGCAAAGGTACCGTTACTTATGCAGGCTTGACGTTGACGCAGTGTCTAAAGATTGAGTCCACCACCAGCATTTCCTTTACAACCACGAAGAATGCTACGCTGACTTTGGTTTTTAATCCTGATTTTACAGGTAGAACCCTTATAAAAGGAGTGGCCTACAATGCAATTGCGGGTATCCTGACGTTGCCTATACCTGCCGGTACATATCCGATCCTCAAATCGGATGCAGCAAACTTGTATTACATGAGCATTTCCTACAGTTCAGGCTTAAACAATACGAATGCTGTAAAATTGTCTTTATATCCGAACCCTGTAAAAAGCAGCATATCGGTTTCCTCAGGTGCCACGATTTTGAAAGCTGAAATCTTCAATCTGAGAGGCGAACTGGTTCAAATGACAGAAACACCAGCCAAAACAATCAACACAAGTCATCTGAACAAAGGAAGTTATCTGGTAAAAGCCTATACAGACCAAGGCATCATCAAACAGATGATCCTAAAATAGCGTGTGCTGAAACAGTAAACAATGAAACCCTAACTGACAACTGCTCCGTTAGGGCTTTTTTGACGAAAATTGGATGGAAGCTGATTGAATTTATACGTTCGTTGTTTGATAAATTCAGCATCTTTGCAATCGAACCGAATAATACTATACATTATGAATCGAATGAAGAAATTGGTGCTCTTATTGATGCTTTCTTTACTTGAATTATCAGCTGGCGCCCAAAAGATCCAATGGACCTATTCCACCAACCAGGAAAAATGGATTCAGAAAAAAGGATTGGCATTTTCCGAAAGCAAAAGTGCGGCAGACATCACCATCAATCCAGATGAAAAACTACAGAAAATAGATGGTTTCGGCGGATGCTTCAATGAAATCGGTTGGGAAGCTATGTCAGTTTTAACTCCTGCTGAACGCGATAAGATACTTAAAGAATTGTTTTCGCCTGAAGGCGCTAATTTCAGTTTTTGCCGCTTGCCGATGGGAGCCAACGACTATTCCCTCAGTTATTATTCCTGCAACGACGTGGCTGAAGACTTTGACATGACCAACTTCAACATCGACCGGGACCGGTATATCCTGATTCCATACATCAAGGAAGCCATGAAAGTCCGCCCGGACCTGCAACTTTGGGCATCTCCCTGGTCGCCGCCTGCATGGATGAAGGTCAACAACCACTATGCACTCCGCTGTGGCGCATTAAAAGGCAGCAACAATTCCCTGACCAAAGAGAAGGAAATTTTGAACAATGCAACCGCTTTCCGCATGGAAAATGCCTACCTGAGCGCATATGCCATCTATATGTCCAAGTTTGCTCAGGCATATAAAAAGGAAGGCATCAATCTGAAAGCTATCAACGTTCAAAACGAAATCGTTTACTCACCGCATTGGTCGAGTTGCACCTGGCGAGCAGAAGATTTAGCCCTTTTCATCGGGAATTATTTAGGACCGCAATTTAAAAAAGACAGTGTTTCCACCGAAATCTGGCTTGGCACCATCAACACTTCCGATCCGAATTATGTTCGCACCATAATGAAAAACAAATCGGCTGCGACGTCCATTTCAGGTATCGGATTTCAATGGGATGCCAAGCAAGCCATTCCAGAGCTAAGCAAAGAGTTCAGCCAGTATAAGATGATGCAAACGGAGTCTGAATGCGGTAATGGTGAGAAGAACTGGAAATCGGCTGAATACACTTGGAGCCTCATCAACCATTACCTGAACAACGGCATGAATGACTACATGTATTGGAACATGGTGCTGGATCCCAGCGGAAAAAGCACCTGGGATTGGGTTCAGAACATGCTCATCTCGGTCAATAAAGACACGAAAGAAGTGGTGTATTATCCAGAGTTTTACCTGATGAAACAAGTAAGCCATTTTGTTCAGCCGGGTGCATTCAGGTTGAAAACTTCCGGTGGAAAGGACCATTTGGCATTCATAAATCCCGATGGGACAGTGGTTCTAGTATTGGTCAATTCAGATGAAACAGAGAAGAAGTATAGCATTTCAGCAGCGGGCAAATCGTTCGAAATCATCGCGAAGGCAAAATCTTTCAACTCCCTGAGCTGGAAATAATTAGAAAAATTAGTACAAACTCCTTATAAAGTCTCTGTTCAACAGTTACTTTTTTTGTAAATTGGGATTTTCTTTCACCTCCAATGCATTTATGAATTTTACATGTGAATAAAATAGTTTCGACCCTTTTCGTCTTTTTCCTTTTGGTTTTTGCACTTACTTCATCGGATACTATCCAGACTGATTTGCATCCGCCTTGCACACCTGAAGAAGTTGGCATGCATTCTACCACCTTAAACCGCATTGAACGGATTGTTAAACTGGGGATGAATGCACGTGCATTCCCAGGTTGCCAGATTTTCATCATGAAAGACGGCAAGCCTGTTTATGAACGTTATTTTGGAGGTCTAACCTACGAATCCGTGGTAAAGGTGACACCGAATACGCTCTACGACCTTGCATCTCTTTCAAAAACCACGGGGACACTCCTAGCCATCATGAAGCTCTACGATGACGGAAAACTGCAATTGACCGATACCGCATCCTGGTTTCTACCATTTCTGAAAGGAACTGATAAAGAGAACATTACAATCTCAGACCTACTCTTCCACGAGTCGGGTTTTCCTGCCTCGCTAGATTGCTATCGGCTGGTCATTGAGAAAAAAGACTCGATCGGCGATACGATTCAAGCCGTTCGAATGAACAGTACGACCCACAAATATAAACCGGGTTGGGTTTCCAGCACCTGGACAGAGTTTTACAACTCGCAGATATCGGACATATACATTACCGGCTGTTTCCACGACTCCGCCATGGCGATGATTGCCCATACCCGTCTGCGAAGCAAGACCTACCTTTACAGCTGCATCAATTTCATTTTATTGAAGGAAATCGCTGAAACCATTAGCGGCATTCCCATGGATATCTTCCTGGACAGCACCTATTACAAGCCGATGGGCCTCATCAACCTGACCTACAGGCCCTTGCTCACCCACCCGAAAGAAGCGATTGCCCCCACCCTGAAAAGAGATTTCCTGCGTAACGGTGTGATACAAGGTTTTGTACACGACCCGGACGCCGCTTTTCTGGGAGGTGTTTCCGGTAATGCCGGGCTGTTTGCTTCAGCCAGAGATGTCGCCATGGTCTATCAAATGCTGCTGAATGACGGTGAATTGGATGGAAAACGTTACCTTCGTGCAGAAACATGCAAAACCTTTACGACCACCACTTCAGCCAGTGGAAGAAGGGGTTTGGGTTTCGACAAGCCGATTCCGGGGAAACCGGGACATAGCCCATGTTGCGTTTCTGCTCCGACTCAGGTTTACGGTCATACAGGCTATACGGGCACGTGTTGTTGGGTGGATCCGGTCAATAAACTGGTCTACGTGTTCGTAAGCAATCGGACCTATCCCAACGACGGAGTCAACAAACTGGCGCGAATGGGCATACGGACGGATATACAAGAAGTTATTTATCAATCGTTGAAATGAATAAAATCTATTTTCTAGTGCTTTTAGCAGGTTTGAGTTTTACCAGTTGCAACCGTTCCGAGAAGCACTCCATCGCTTCAGAAAAGGCTGAAACCCATCAAACCGAAAATACGGATGCTCAGATTTATGCCAAACCGGAAGTTCCAGTACTGTGTTATCACCGCATTTCAGAAGGCAATAAAGGCGACTATACGGTGAGTCCGGCCACCTTTTCAGCCCATATGAAGATACTGGCCGACAGCGGCTATCATGCCATTTCACCGGCAGAATTGTATGATTATCTGGTTTACAACAAAACCCTGCCTGAAAAACCGGTCATGATCACCTTTGATGATTCCAGAGCAGAGCATTCGGCCATAGCCGCTCCAGTGATGGAAAAATATGGTTTCAAAGGCGTGTTCTTCATCATGACCATCACCTACAACAAGAAAAATTATATGACCACCGAACAGATTGCCGCGTTGGCTAAAGCGGGTCATACGATTGGTCTTCATACCTGGGATCATACCATGGTTTCCAAATTCAAAGATACGACCGACTGGCAAAAACAGATTGCCGCCCCGAAAGCGAAGCTGGAGAAGATTGTCGGCATGCCGGTTGAATACTTTGCTTACCCGAATGGCGTTTTCAACCACGAAGGAGCAAAAGGGCTTAGCAAGTACTTCAAAATTTCCTTCATCCTGACCTCCAAACGGGATTCCACCGTACCTTTGCAAACTGTTCGCCGCATGATTGTCCCCGATTGGTCGGCTGAAGGCATGCTCAAATCCATGCGTCGGACATTCAAAACAAATTGATTCACCTATTAATACCTGCAAATTTTGAACTACAAACATTTCCTCCCCATTGCGTTGGCATCCCTTTTCATTCTTAGCGGATGCGGTCAAAAAACAGAATCGGGTTCCAAAAAAGAAAAGAAAGCAAAGGTCGCAGAAACGACAGATACGACTGCCTATAAAAATAAGATTCTCGCAATCGCAAACGGTGACACTACCGGACGCTGGCCGGTCAAGGGGCAGCCTTACCCCATTAAAGGTGCCATTCTGCCTTACAAAAGAATCGTAGCCTATTACGGAAACCTCTATTCGAAAAAGATGGGTGTTTTGGGCGAATATCCCCCAAAGGAATTGTGGAGGATGCTCCGTGCCGAAGTTGCTACGTGGGAAAAAGCGGATCCTGCCACGCCTGTACAACCTGCCATCCATTACATTGCCTCCACTGCTCAAGGCGCACCCATGAAAGACGGCTCCCATTGCAAAAGGATGCCCGAACAACAGATTGATTCAGCGCTCGCCATTGCCAAAATGGGCGACGCCATTGTTTTCCTGGATTTGCAGGTAGCCTTCAGCAATGTCCGAAAGGAAGTTCCGAAACTGGAGAAATACCTTAAGATGTCTCACGTACATTTGGGTATTGACCCTGAATTCTATATGAAAGACGGAAGCATTCCCGGAAAAAAGATAGGTTCCATGGACGCCAGTGAAATCAACTTTTGTTCGGAATACTTAGCAAAAATCGTTCGTGATAACAACCTACCCCCAAAAATTTTGGTCATACACCGCTTTACGCAAGGCATGGTCAAGAACTACAAGAACATCAAGTTGCACCCGGAAGTTCAAATCGTCATGAACATGGACGGTTGGGGTGAACCCATTCTGAAATACAGCACCTATAAGAGCTACATTTCAAGAGAACCGGTTCAATTTACAGGCTTCAAACTGTTCTACAAAAATGACCTGAGGAAAAAGCCGAACCGGATGCTGACGCCTGCTGAATTGATGATTTTAAAGCCGCAACCGATCTATATTCAGTATCAATAAAATCTGTTCTGTTTCAACTTTTTTTACGGATGGTGTACGTTGTATGCAACAATTTATGGGAAAGGTTTCCAAGTGGCGCTCCGAGGAATTCTTTATACAATGTTGCGATGTCTGGATTTTCATGTGATTTCCGCATGGATTTCCCTTCATCCTCGCGATAAATCGCTTTAAGTCTTTCCATCCGGATGGCGTCATTGACCGGTCGTGGTTGCCCGCCACCACTGATGCAACCACCTGGGCAACCCATGATTTCGATGAAATGGTAAGGACTGGTTCCATCCTTGATTTGGTTCATCAATTCTGCAGCACCTTTCAAACCACTGGTAACGGCTACCCGCACAAGTACCCCTTTCAAAAAATCGTATTCGGGCAATGGATCTTCTATCAAAAGTTCTGCAGACTTGATTCGGTCAAGGCCCATCAAGGGTTGCAAATGCAAGTGTTCCGTAGGTAGCTCACGACCGGTCACCAATTCATAGACCGTACGCAAAGCCGCTTCCATGACTCCACCGGTCGTACCGAAAATGTCGGCTGCACCGGATGATAGGCCAAGTGGGCTGTCAAACGAACCTTCAGGCAGATTCTGGAAGTCAATGCCTGCATCTTTGATCATTCGTCCAAGCTCACGGGTGGTAATAACCGCATCGACATTGGCCAGACCTTCATGATACATTTCCGGTCGCAGGATTTCGAATTTCTTGGCCGTACAGGGCATGACTGAAACGACAAAAATATCCTTGGGGTCAACACCGATTTTTTCTGCAAAGTAGGTTTTGGCCAGAGCGCCCAGCATCATGTGCGGAGATTTGCAGCTCGACAAATGGGCAAGTTGATCAGGGAATTGATGTTCAACGTATTTAATCCAACCTGGGCTACAACTGGTGATCATTGGTAAAACAGCCGTTTCTTCCGATGGAATCAGTACTTTTTTCACCCGTTCCAGAAATTCGGAGCCCTCCTCCATAATGGTCAGGTCAGCTGCAAAATTGGTATCAAACACATCATTGAAACCCATTTCGTGCAAAGCGGATACCATCTTACCAGTGACCAAGGTCCCTGCCGGATAACCGAACAATTCACCCAAAGCAGCGCGAACCGCAGGGGCAGTCTGTACAATCACGATCATGGATTTGTCATACAATGCTTCCCAAACATGGGACGTCGAATTGGTCTCTTTAAGCGCACCCACCGGACAAACCAGAACACATTGGCCGCAATTGGCACAAATGGAGTCACCCAGAAGTTCTTCTTCGGACGGGCCGATAAAGGTCGAAAAACCACGGTGATGCGGATTCATCAAGCCAACACCCTGAACTTCGTTGCAAATGGTCACGCAGCGACGACAAAGAATACATTTAGAATTATCCCGCACAATGGAAGGGCTGGATTCATCGATAAAATCCTTGGAACGTTGGCCTTCATACCTGTATTCATCAATCTGAATGATGTTTCCCAATTCTTGAAGTTCACAATTCTGATTGCGCCAGCAACTCAGACATTCCTTATTATGGTCGGATAACATCAATTCATAAAGGACTTTGCGCACATTGCGCACCCTTTCCGAATTGGTTTGTATGACCATACCTTCCTTAACCTCCGTAATGCAGGATGCCATCAAATTCCTGACGCCCTCCACTTCCACCACACAAATGCGACAGGAACCCGATTTATGGACGTTTTCCAAATAGCAGAAATGAGGAATCAGAATATTGTTTTGTTTGGCCGCTGTAAAAATGGTGGTACCTTCTTCGGCTTGAACTTCCTTGTTGTTAATGATTAGTTTGATCATGACTTCAGGTTATTTTCGTTTGGCACATTGTAAACATCTCATGGCTTCAGCAATGGCATTCAACTTGTGAAAACCTTGCTGAACTTCGTCAAAATTACCCTTTCGTAGTTCAGGATCGAGGTAACGCATCTGAAAGCGTTCGTGTTCCACCGTGGTACCTTCATCGATGCCTCTGGTAGGAATTTCAATCGGATCTCCGATGTTTAAAATGCCCTTTCCACCGAGGAATTTATCTATTGACTTGGCTGCTTTCTTTCCGTCTGCGATGGCTGTGATGACCACATCCGAACCACGAGCGATATCACCGCCGGCGAAAATTCCGGGCTGGGTGGTCATTTGAGTTTCAGGGTCCACAATGAACGTGCCCCAATCCGTGATTCCTACATCCGCTTTCGAAATGAATGGAAAATCGGAGTACTGGCTTACCGCAGGAATGGCCATGTCAATATCAATCAGGAATTTCGAATCGGGCACCTCCACTGGAACGCGCCGACCATCTTTTCCAAATTTGCCCGGCATCATCCGGACACATTCGATTCTGGACACTTTACCATATCCAACAAAGCGGACCGGAGCCACCAATTCTTGCAAAATCACCCCTTCATCCAGTGCATCCTGGATCTCCCGCTTGTCGGCAGGCATCTCTTCACGAGTCCTTCGATAGAGAATGTGTACTTTTTTTGCACCCAGCCTTAGTGCCGTTCTGGCAGCATCGATGGCCGTATTACCGCCGCCAATCACTACTACAGTACCATGCACATCCACCGATTTACCCATATTGACATCTGTCAGGAAATCAAGCCCATGATACACACCGTGTTTTTCTTCCCCTTCAATCCCGATCTTATGGGAAAGCTGAGTACCAGTGGCAATATAAACAGCCTGATACTTCGCTTTTAACTCCGGGAAAGTGATGTCTGTGCCGACCTTGGTGTTGTAAATTACATTGATGCCAGACTGCAGAATGGAATTGATTTCCTTATTCAGTTCCTCCTTGGGCAAGCGATACTCGGGAATCCCATAAGCCAGAATGCCGCCAGCAACGGGTTTTTCCTCATACACATCAACGGTATAACCGAGTCGGGACAAATAATAACCACATGTCAGCCCCGAAGGTCCTGCCCCGATGATGCCCACCGATTTCCCATTCTTCTGAAAGGTATAACTCTTGAACGGCTCGCTCGAATTCAGCACATAATCCGCCGCATAACGTTTCAGGTCGGCAATGGCTAGCGGTTCGTCCAGCTGTGCCCGACGGCATTTGCTTTCACAGGGATGTGTACATACTCTGCCGCAAACCGACGGGAACGGATTTTCCTGGCGAATCAAGTGATAAGCATCTGCCACCCTGCCAGCAGCAATCAATGCAATATACCCAGGTACGTTAACCCCTGCCGGGCATGCGTTCTGACAGGGCGAAATAAACATTTCACTACAAATTCCAGCTCTGCAATAATGTTGCCGAATGTGTTCATCATACTCCTGCCTGAAATGGTTGATGGTACTGATGACTGGATTTGGAGCGGTTTGTCCCAGTCCGCAAATGGAAGAATCCTTGATGGAACGGCCTAATTCCTGTAACAACTCCACATCTCCTTCTCTGCCTTCTCCCTGAGTAATACGTTCCAGAATTTCCAACATCCTTTTGGTCCCAATGCGGCAAGGAACGCATTTTCCACAGGATTCTTCTTGAACAAAATCCATGAAAAAGCGGGCCATATCTACCATGCAAGTGTCTTCATCGGCACAAATCAGTCCGCCTGAACCCATGATGGCACCCAGTTGGATCAAGGAGTCGTAATCAATCGGCGTATTCAAATGCGCCGATGTGAGGCAACCACCCGAAGGGCCGCCTGTCTGAGCCATTTTGAACAACTTTCCGCGTGGGATTCCACCACCTATTTCATAAATGATTTCACCCAGTGTAACACCCATAGGCACTTCAATCAAACCCTTCTGAACGATGTCACCGGCTAAGGCAAACACCTTTGTACCCTTGCTCTTTTCAGTTCCTATGGATGAGAACCATGCAGAACCTTTCAAAATGATTGGAGCAATGTTGCCCAAGGTTTCGACATTATTGATCACCGTTGGCTTTCCAAACAATCCACTTTGCACTGGGAATGGCGGCTTCTGACGTGGCTCACCCCTGCGACCTTCCACAGATTCCATCAGTGCAGTTTCTTCACCACAAACAAAGGCGCCAGCTCCGATACGAATTTCGATGTCAAAGCTGAAATCACTACCTAAAATATGCGAACCCAACAGTCCGAATTCCCTGCAAACCTTGATAGCCTGGGTGAGCCTTTCAATGGCAATGGGGTATTCTGCACGGATGTATACAACGCCTTTCGAAGCGCCAATCGCATATCCGCCAATCATCATCCCTTCAATGACTGAATGGGCATCACCTTCCAGCAGGCTACGGTCCATAAAAGCACCCGGATCACCTTCGTCAGCGTTGCAGATGATAAATTTCTGGTCACTCTGAGTCTTATTGGCCATCGACCATTTCAATCCGGTCGGGAAACCACCTCCACCACGGCCGCGCAAGCCCGATTTGGTGATTTCATCGACAATTTCCGGGGGTGACATCGAACCCAATGCCTTGGCTATGGCGAAGTATCCATCATGCGCAATGTATTCTTCCACCGATCCATAATCTATAACCCCACATTTTTCAAGTACGATTTTTTTCTGATGTCTAAAAAATGGGATGTTATCCAGATTGGGTATGAACTTACCTGTTTCAGGGTCTTTGTAACAAAATTTATCTGCTATTTTACCTTTCCGGATATGCTCCTTAACAATCTGCACCGCACCAGCAGGATTCAGGTTGCAATACAAGATGTTACCCGGATTGATGACCAGCGTAGGACCCAGCGTACACGCACCCAGACAACCGGTCAAGTTGATTTTGACTTTGTTCTGAAGGTTTTCTGCCTCCAATTCCTTGATGAATGCTTCCTTGAATTCTTTGCAATCGGAAGACAGACAACCCGCACCATAACAAATATGAGCGGAGAATGGAAATTCTTTTTCTTTGGCCTGAAACTCGCTCCTGATCGCTTCAAGATCGTTGATTGACTTGATTTTCATAGTATAGAATTATTTGAGCATGCCTATAATTCGTTGAATCTTACTGGGGTTGACCTGTTTATAGACCTTTCCGTTTATGGTCATTGCAGGTGCCAGGCCACAAGAGCCAATACAACGCATGACCGAAAGCGAAAAAACTTTATCTTCGGTTGTTTCGCCCACATCGATGCCCATGACGTCCTTCAATTTATTCAGAACTTCTTTACCGCCTCGTACATAACACGCTGTTCCCAGACAAACGGAAACGGAATATTTTCCCTTAGGCTTGGTAGAGAAAAAGGAATAAAAGGTCAGGACACTGTTTACTTTCGAAACGGAAATGTCCATTTGATCGGCAATAAAATGCTGTACTTCCGAGGGCAAGTAGCCGAAAATAGCCTGAGCCATGTGCAGAATCTGAATCAGATTGCTCTCCTTCCCCTCGTAATCATGGATCACGTTTTCAAGAAGGATGTACTTGTCGGGGTCGGTCATTGTTTGAACATTGCAAACTTCGTCTTGGGTAATCATTTTCCTTTCGTTTTTAATGGTTGATTTGCCTGTTTACATAATGTCTGGAATCGCCATAATCACTATAAACCACTTGTTCACCCATCCAACCGATGCGCAGCAGGAGGTTATCTAGGGTTTCTTCCGCTTCCTGCTCCAGGCAGGGTTTATTTTCATATAAAATATAACTTTTCCGATACTTTACGGGAGTTAAGTTTGGCATTAAAACGTTTGCTCCAGCTCTAAGTCCGGCCTCCCTCCCAGTGGACATGATGGATTGCAAGGCTGTCGTGGAAGCAATGTTGATGGTCGGCATCAAAAGACGAAGTACGGCAATCATACGAAGAGATAATCCAAACCTTTCCAAAGGGGGCATTAACTTTTCCTTCCTTTCGAACATCGGTGTCTGCCCATGCTCCAGATAAGGCCCCATTCCAACCATATCAATACCATTCTGCTGAATGAAAAGCAGGTCGTCAGCGAGGTTTTCAATCGTTTGCCCAGGCAACCCGATCATGACCCCTGTTCCTGTCTGAAATCCTGCCTGCTGAATACTTTCCAGACATTTTAAGCGCGTTTCAAAAGAATGCAAGTCGTCATTGGGGTGAATACTTCTATAAAGTGTTTCATCTGAAGTCTCGATTCGGAGCAAATAGCGTTGCGCCCCAGAGTCAAACCATCGTTGATAGGTCTCTGCCGATTGCTCTCCCAAGGATAAAGTAATGCGGAAATCCGCTTCGGTGATCGCTTTGATTTTGGTAATCAACGCTGTAATCCGATGGACAAAGTCAGCATCATTTCGTTCACCGGCCTGAATGACAACACCAGTCAATCCTTTCGATCGTGCAAATGTTACCACTTCAAGGACTTCATCTTCCTTCATGGCAAAGCGCAAGACATTTGCATTTCCGTTCCGTATGCCACAATACAGACAGTTCTTCCTGCATTGGTTTGAGATTTCAATCAAACCTCTTAGATTGACCTTTTTACCAAGCAAATCCACTTTTATGGCATAGGCTCTTTTGAATAAAGTCTGCTGTTCCTCAGAGTCGGTCAACGATAAGAGGCGAATGATTTTTTGTCTGGTTAAGACCGTTTCTGTCTTCATGCCTCAAAGTTTAAAGGGCGCAATAGCTCTATCGAAAATTCCGTTCAGAAAAGCGATGGTCATACCGTAATTGGAAACTGGGACACCAGCTTTAAGTGCGCCAGACAACCGTCCGAGCACTTGCCTGCGGGTGATCATGCAGCCACCACATTGAATGACCATTGCATAGTCACCTATCGGGAACTTCATTTCTGACAATCCTGCAACGACCTCGAATTCCAGTTTCTTCTGTGTAAACGAAGTCAGCCACTTGGGCAGTTTATTCCGCCCGATGTCCTCGCAGCTGACCTGATGGGTGCAGGATTCCAGAAACAATACCTTGTCTCCGTCCTTGAGTTCGGAAATATGTTGCGTTCCACGAATATAATCCTCAAACGGTCCGCGCATTCGTGCAAAAGCCACACTGAAACTGCTGAGCGGAACGTCGAAGGGTATAATCTGTGAAACAAACCCAAATGCCTGACTGTCTGTCAGAACCAACGCAGGTTTGATTCCTGAATGAAGTAAAAAGTCTGCTACTTCGGTTTCCTTGACGACGATGTTGATCGCGTCCTGATCTAACACATCACGGATGGCCATCACCTGAGGCAAGATCATCCTTCCGTCTGGCGCTTCGGAGTCAATGGGTGTGATGAGCATCACCACGTCACCGCGCTTGATTATTCCTTTTAGCAGCGATGGTTGATGGTAAGCGGTATCCGGTATCGTTTTCTTTAACGCTTCCAATACACCCTCCAGATTTTCTAATGTCAAGGCACTGAATTCTACTGCATTCATCGACAGTTTTAAGGCTTCTTCATCGGATTTGTTATGGACAATCAGACTTGGTATGCTCCATTCTTTGAATCGTTTCATCAGCCCTTTTTCATAGGTGCCGAAAACGTTGTTGGAAATCAGAAGGATGGCACAATCGATTTGCTTAACGACTTCCAGTGTCTTGGCTGTCCTTTTTTCGCCCAACATTCCAACATCATCAATTCCTGCCGTATCGATGAGTACAACGGGGCCGATACCGAAGATTTCCATGGATTTGCGTACCGGATCGGTAGTGGTGCCAGCCATTTCAGATACAATGGCTACATCAGTGCCAGTCAAAGCATTTATAAATAGGCTCTTGCCGACATTTCTGCGGCCAAAAATCCCAATGTGAGGTTTCAGATCCTGTCCTTTCATATCCAAAAGGTATTAGAAAAATAAATCCCGTTTCCCTGCTTTCAGTTGTTCCAATTTGTTGGAAAGTGCCGATTTCATCGAGGAATCATCGATCTTTTCCATATTGGCATGAATGACCTTCCAACCTTTTTCGACCGTATGTTCAGGTGCATAATCGATCAGATACTCTGCCAACGTGAGCATGGCGTTTGGCGTGCAATAACGCTTGATAAAACCCGGTACGGAAAACTCCATGAAATGTTCGCCGGTGCGACCCAACCGATAACAGGCGGTGCAAAAGGACGGAATCATATCTTGATCCAGCAATTCATCGATGATTTCATTCAAAGTCCTACCGTCGTTGATGCGGAATTGCCCACGGTTCAAATGCTCCCCGGTTTCCTGATTTTCGGAATAACCACCCAGTTCGATCCGAGTACCCCCGTCAATTTGTGAGACACCATATTGTATCATTTCATTCCTTAATGCAGCAGGTTCCCGAGCTGTCAGGATCATACCGGTATAAGGCACTGCCAATCGCAGAATGGCAACGAGTTTCTTAAAATCCTCATCGTTGACAAAATACTTGGAGCCCATATCCAGCATGGACGCATCTTTTACTCGAGGAAATGAAATGGTATGCGGACCGACATTGTAGCAGGCTTCCAAATGATTGGTGTGACGAACCAAGCCTATTACTTCATACCGCCAGTCGTACAATCCGAACAAAGCACCAATGCCCACATCGTCGATACCCGCTTCTTGTGCCCTGTCCAACGCAGTGAGGCGGTAGCTATAATCGGCCTTTTTACCGCGCAAATGATAGGTTTTATATGCCTCCGGATGATACGTTTCCTGAAAAATCTGAAAAGTCCCGATTCCGGCTTCCTTGACTGTCTTGAAACCATCGACCTCCAACGGTGCAGCATTGATGTTCACCCGCCGAATTTCACCGTTCCCTTTTTTGACACGATAAGCCGTTCTGACTGAATTGGCTATGAATTCGGGATCATACTGAGCATGTTCCCCAAAAACCAAGATCAACCTTTTCTGCCCACAATCTTCCAACGCTTCTACTTCAAGGACAATATCTTCTTCTGAAAGGGTTTTCCTCACCGCATCCGTATTCGAGGAACGAAATCCGCAATAGGTACAATCGTTGGAACACTTATTTCCGATGTAAAGGGGCGCAAAAAGCACAATCCGATTCCCGTAAATGGTTCGTTTAAGCGTTCTCGCTCCCTCCTTGATTTCTTGAATCAATTCAGGACTGTCTGCATTGATCAGACAAGCCACTTCTTCCAGATTCAACCGTTGTTTGGAAAGGGATTTTGCAATGATTTCCTGAATTTTTTCCTTAGATGGATGCACGCTATTCAGGTATGCCCAAATTTCGGCAGGGTCGATGAACGGCATCATGCGTTCATCCGGCAGTGCATATTTCTCGGGAGTGAATTTCATAGTATCCCGTGTAAAATAACTTGTACAAGTTATGTAAAAATTGCTCATTAGGTACCAATTAGCTGAAATATTTACTCAAACGGTACAAAGAACAGGAAATAGAAATATGAATTGGATTGCATATTTATTCTAACTTAGCACTTTCCAATTACGTCTGACCTTCTTTGATGAAAAAACGCGTTCTCATACTGGCTGTACTCTTTCTTTACGGTGTTTCAGTTTCTTCTAAGCCCCTGTTTACCAAAAGCAAATACCTTATTGCTTGTTTGGCGAATGGGTCAACAGGCACGGTCAGTCCTGGTTCAGATTTTTACAACATCGCATACTTTCCCAATAGGGATTCTGAAAATGCCACCGAATCCGATTATTGGATCATCAAGGATCTGGGTGCTGGTCAATACGCCTTTCAGAATGCATCTACCCTCAAATACATCAAGTATCAGCCTGATTCTTTGGATCGAAGAGCGCTTAGATTCGTAGATGCGCTTCAAACAGACGGAACTACGTCCTGGACTTTTGAAGAAAAGACGTACAACAATCTGAATTATTATATAATCCGGTCGGTGTTCAATGCGGCCAAAATCTGGAATAAGCGTGCAACGAGTTACGACGGTTTGTATCCGGTCGGCACGTATGCCGTTACAGGTGCAACCTTGGAATATTTTCTCTTTTACGACATTGACGGCAATGCAGTTGTCGATGACGGGGGAATCAACATCATCCTGCCTGCAAAAAAACCTTCTTTGGGCGCATTTTCCACTCAGTTGGATTCTTTGACCTTTGGTGGAAAAATGCCTGTAGTCGATACCGCAAAAAAGGGCTTTTATTTGTCGATTCCAGATAGTCTGCTTGAAGCGACAGATGTTGAACTATCGGTTTTTTACAAACCCAAAAACACAGCTTATAAAGTGTATATCGGTGGCGTTTTGGTCCAAAGCGGTACCAATTTCACTTTTACAAGAGTGACTGGAACCAACAGCTATTCCATTCAGATTCAGAATGGAACAACAATCCTTGCCAACGGTACAATCTATTTCAGTAGCCTGCCTTTTGTCGAACTGTATTCGGATGCCACTCCGACAGCAACCTATGCTTTGGGCAGAATCACGGTGACAGAGCCCGACAAGCTTGGATCTGCGGAATACCTGTTGTCTGAACTGAAAACCAGAGGTGCCTACGCTGCGAGTCTGGTCAAGAAGGCTTATTCCATCAAGTTGAAAGATTTCGACGGTATTTCATCCATGGATCGATCTTTTTTTGGTTTGAGAAACGACAACAACTGGGTACTGGATGCCATGGGCATTGATTTGTCCCGAATGCGGAACCGCGTTTCGACTGACCTCTGGAATGACTTTTCAGTAAAACCATATTACGGAACTAAGGAACCTAATATGGTGAATGGAACACGTGGACATTATGTCGAAGTTTTTTTGAACGATTCTTACAACGGGCTATACTGCATGACAGAAAAGGTAGACCGGAAGCAATTGAACCTAAAAAAATACATCCCTGCAACTGCAACCACAGCCGTCATTCAACGTGGGGCTTTGTACAAAGCCGATGACTGGAGCTTTGAATCGGTAATGGGGAACACCAACACGGTCTTTTATTCAACAGGCAAAATTGTCAGCACTTTTAACAATGCATCCGAAACGTGGTGCCAATATGCAGTCAAATATCCAGATATTGGTGATGGAGAGCCCATTGATTGGAAGAGCATGTATAATGCTGTGAATCTTTGTTGTGACCTGACTTCGGATGCTGTATTCTATCCCAAAGCTTCAACCTATTTTGATTTACCTCAAATAAGGGATTATTACTTATTTATCGAATTGTTGCTGGCAGCTGACAATCAGGGTAAAAACATGTACTACTCCGTTTATGACCAATCCGTTTCGTCTATGATGAGCATTGCTCCGTGGGATCTGGATGCAACCTGGGGACGTCGTTGGAATGGTTCGTCGGATGTAACCGGTCCGAATCAATCGTTTGATACGTTTGTGAATACGTATGAACATGGGCAAAGCAACCTGTTCCTCCGTTTGAAAAGGTTGAATGCCGGTGGCTTTAAGGACATGCTTAAAAATCGATATCAAGAGCTTCGGGGAACATATTTTGACTACACTAAATTGATGGCGCGCTTTACCACTACATTGGACATGCTGAAGAAAAGCGGCGCTTTCAGTCGGGAACTCACTCGTTGGGCTGGCTCGGGAATTGGGGCTGACAGTAATTTTGACCTAGCTTTCCTTTCCACCTGGATTTCATCCCGGTTAAGCTTTTTAGACAACCAATACTTAGGTAGTGCTTATGTCGGTTTAACGGCTGCAACCCAATCCTCTTTCGAGATTTCACCCAATCCTGTTATGGGGCTCACTTCAGTCTATAACCTAAAAGAAGGGACACATCTACAATTGCTTTCCATGCAAGGCATTGTTATGATGGATATTGTTGCCAAAAGCGAACGTATAACATTGGATTTGAGCGCTTTCGCCCAAGGTGTTTATATTGTCAAAGCGGGAGCTAAAACCGTTAAAGTTATCAAGAACTAATTTGTTCAAATCAGACCAATATTGCGAAACATCGTTCGATAATCCTCCGCTTTTTCGCTTAACGGCTTTGGATAAGCCCTGGAAGATGAAGGCATCCGATGAAGGCGAATGGTCCTTCCTTCCCATGGAAACAAAACTGACTCACCAACTTTGAGCTCCTCCAGCCACACGATTTGCCGTAACAGAGCCAGTAAAGTCTCTGCCGCTTTCTGACCTGTAATGGCTATGTTGCAACAGGAGGGGATCTGGTCCAAAATAATCTTCAGATCGATCGGTTCGACCACTTCGAGAAATTTATCCGAAGCATTGTCCATGTGTCTGATCACCGATTGAGCGGTATCGTAAAATGCCAGCCCCTTTTCTCGGCAAAAAGTCTTGACCTTAGCCTCATCAAATCGTTTATCCCTCAAAAAATACTCCTTTTCATCGAAGAAAATCAAACCGATAATCCGCCAGAAATCGTTCTGAAAATTTGGATAATAGAACTCCATCGACCAACGCAGACGCTTCGGCGGAAAGCTTCCCAAAAATAAAATTTTGGATTCAGAAGGCAAAAAAGGTTGAAGTGGATGTTGTTCGACTGGCATGCTCATAGCATCATTTCTTTCTGCAAAGATTACAAAAATAATTAAACCGCTTTTCGGGAAACTGATCTATCTTTACACCACTAATTTAATAACCTAATCGGATGAAAAACTTAAATTCAATTGCAACATTGCTTTTCGTAATACTCATGGGTATTGGGATCGGCATTGCTTTAACCTTCAGCATTGATTTGTCATCGAACGAAAGTCGGGGCATATTGATCGGTTTTTTTGTATTGGCTTTCTTGGTTGCTTCGTCCACGAAAGTGGCCAATCAATGGGACAGAGCCGTGATTCTTCGTCTCGGGAAATACTACACACTGCGTGGCCCGGGGATTTTCTTCATCATACCAATCATTGACACCATTCCTTTCTGGATTGATATACGTGTCATCAGCACCTCGTTCAAGGCAGAAAAAACCCTGACCAAAGATACAGTTCCAGTGGATGTAGATGCCGTACTTTTTTGGAAAGTAGTCGATCCCAAGAAGGCCTCCATGGATGTAGCCGACTATTACAGTGCCATCAGCTGGGCCTCCCAAACAGCCTTACGCGACGTCATCGGCAAAACCATGCTGGCCGACATGCTGGAAGGTCGCGACAAGATCAGCGCCATGTTGCAGACCATCATCGATGAACGTACCGAGCCTTGGGGCATCAATGTCATTTCGGTGGAAGTCAAGGATGTACTTATTCCGCAAGGCCTTGAGGCCGCCATGTCCATGCAGGCACAGGCTGAACGCGAACGCCAGGCCCGTGTCATTCTGGGCGATTCAGAACGCCAAATTGCCGAAATGTTCAACGAAGCGTCCAAGAGCTATGCTGACAACCCTACAGCTTTCCACCTGCGCGCCATGAACATGTTGTATGAAGGCTTAAAGACAAATGCCACCATCGTCGTTGTTCCCAGCACCGCAGTCGAAACCATGCAGTTGGGCGGATTGATGAGCACTGTTGCCTTGACGAAAGAACTCGAGAATGAAAAGAAAGTTGCAAAACTTACTCCCAAACCAAAGAAGAATCCAATAATCGACGATTAATCCATTCGAACACTATTGTATAGGAGCCCCAAAACATTTACTTTTGGGGCTCTTCCTTATTTATAAGCCATGAAAAAACTACTGCTTGCTTTGACTTGCCTTTTAAGCGGTTTGGTTGCTGCACAGACATATTCTGTCGATGCCCGTATCACTCCTAAAGCACCCATGTCCGGTCATCTTAAAATGGGAAATCCCGGGCCTGCAGGCAAAGAAATCCTGTTGAACAGCAAATACATCACCATCGGTGGAAAACCGATCGTACCTGTCATGGGCGAAATCCACTTTTCACGCTGTCCCAAAGCAGAATGGGAAGACCGCATTCTGAAGATGAAAGCCAACGGCATCAACATCATTGCCACATATGTATTCTGGATTCATCACGAAGAAATCGAAGGACAGTTTGACTGGAGCGGAGACAAAGACTTCCGCAGTTTCATTCAGCTTTGTCAGAAACACAACCTATACGTATATCCGCGCATCGGCCCCTGGTGCCATGGAGAAGTTCGCAACGGTGGAACCCCGGATTGGATTCTCAGCAAAAAGGATTTGGTGGACCGCAGCAACAATTCCCTTTATCAGCAATATGCCGAACGTTGGTATAAAGCCATTGCCGCCCAAATGGAGGGACTTTATTACAAAGATGGAGGCCCTATCATCGGCATCCAACTTGAAAACGAATATCGTCGTGGGCCCAGTGGCAATGCACATATTCTCTGGCTGAAACAGACAGCACAAAAATACGGCATGGACGTGCCCATGTACACGGTGACAGGCTGGGGCAACGCCTCCGTTCCTCAAGATGAAGTGGTGCCCTTATTCGGTGGTTATCCCGAAGAGCCCTGGCAGACTGACCTCTTGCCTGCCAAAGAAAACCTGAACTTTACCTTCGAAGCACCCATGAACGACGAAGGCATTGGCGCTGAGGTTGCTGGCAAGGAAGGTAAAAGCGCCACCGACCATAGCCGCTACCCCTACCTCACCTGTGAAATCGGGGTTGGAAACCAGATTTCCTACCACCGCAGGCCCATCCTCAACCAATATGATGGACTGGCTATAGCCACAGCAAAAACCGGATCTGGAAGCAATCTGCCTGGTTATTACGTTTTCACCGGAGGGTCGAATCCTGTTGGAACCTTGACCACTCTCGAGGAAAACCAGGATGAGACCGGTTATTGGAACCAATATTGCGACATCTCCTACGATTTTCAGGCAGCCATCGGTGAAACGGGTGAGCTTGCTCCCAGCTACCATCAAGTCAAGAAACTGCATTATTTTCTGAACGAGTTTGGTGACCGCCTTGCTCCTATGACACCCGTAATTCCCAAAGGTCAGAAACCCAAGGAGCTGTTGCAATGGTCTGTTCGAGTAAATGGAAATGATGGCTTTGTGTTCGGTATGAATTATTACCGCAACAACATCAAGCCGATGCAAAAAGGAGTTCAGTTTAATATCTTACTTCCGGAAGGGCCTCTGACTTTCCCCTCTAAACCGGTGGACATCAAAGACAGTTGCATTTTTATTTGGCCCTTCAATTTCGACATGGAGGGAATACGGCTTAAATACGCTACCGCCCAACCGCTTTGTCAAACTGCTCAGGGACAATGGTTCTTCATCCAAAATCTGGGAATTGAACCTGAATTCTGCTTCGATGCAACGTTTGTGAAATCTGTTTCTGTCACTTCAGGTTCTGTAGAAAAAAAGGACAACAGATATGTCGTGACCGAAATCAAGACCGGATTACCCAATACCTTGATTGTCAAAACAAAGGCTGGCAAATCTCTGAACATCAAAATCCTTTCTTACGAGGAGGCCAATCAAGTCTGGTTCTTCAAGGAAAATAAAAGTCTTTACATATCTGACGCCAATCTTTATCTGAATGGAAATGAGCTAATTGCCTATGGGCCAAATCCAATGATGGCGATCACACCGCTAACAGGTAAAAACCGCTTAAAAAAATTAACGCTGGATCAACCTGCCAAGACCATCACCCCAACAGTTACCGCTATTAGTATTTTGGACGATGCCCTCTGGCTGAAATCCTCCGTTAGCGCGGTCACTCCAAAGAACCAGCTAAACCATAAGGTCTTCTGCAAAGATTTCCGACTTGACAATCCATCTTCCATTCGTTCTGCAACCTTGTATTTGTTTGCCGGAAACAATTGCAAGATCCGATTGAACGACAAATGGCTGAACCAAGAGATAAAGATTGGTTTAAACCGACTCGACCTGACCGGTTATCTGAACAAAGGCTCCAACGTCCTATTGATGGACTTTCCATACGAACAGGGTGAAAAATCCTTTGCCGCAAAAGTAGTAGTCGAAAACTTTAATGCTGACCGAATTATTCTGAACACGGACACAACCTGGCTCAGCTCAGAACTTTACACACTTCCGTTTAACGGAATGCTCCCAAAAGGTGGCAAGAAACCGGAAACTGCAAGGACACAACCCGTCCCTGATCAATCGAACGAATGGACCGTCAGCTTGCCCGAAAAAGCGTTGGATGGTTTGAACAACGCCTACCTGCACATCAATTATCTGGCCGATCAGGGTCGCTGTTACCTGAATAACCGTTTGGTAGCCGACAACTATTTCAACGGAATGCTCTGGTCCATTGAAATGAAGAAATTCGGGGAACATGGATCTTTTAGAATCGAATTTACACCCTTGAAAGCAGGCTACAAAATTCTTTTTGACGAACCCATTCCAACCGAACTCATCAACAAAGTTTTACTGAAAAAAGTGGAAGTAATCCCTGAGTACCAAAGTAAAATAAAACTTTAGCCTATTCTTTGTTCAGAAACGACTCAATGTCCTTCAACCTTCCATAAACAACTAAGATGTCGCTTTCTTCCAGCAACGTCTTGGCAGTGGCAAGCTCCTGTACTTGTTTAACCTTTCTGTTAATGCCAATCATGTTCTTTTGCTCCACCATCTTGATGGTAGTCAGCACCGATACATTGTATTTGTTTCGTAAATCCGTTTCTTCCAACGTCATACCGATGCAACGTTTAGGTACAATGGCCTCCACAATGTTGAAATCGCCAGAAAGCTCATACGCATCCATTACGCCAGAAACATTAAGCTTCTTAGCCCAACGGTGTGCCGTTTCTTCTTCCAGATAAACGATTTCATCCACCTGCATGGCTTCCAGTACCGTACGATGCAAGGGGGAAATGGCACGCACGATCAAGTGTTTAGCCTTCATCTGCCTCATCATGGCTGTAGCTAGGATATTGGCTCCTTCATTCACGCCTATACAGATAATCACAGCGTCGGCTTCTTTGATGGGAAGGCTGCTGACCGAATCCGAATCAGCGGGATTCATGCAGATAGTATGGGTCATGGTCCCTTTGCAGGCATCAACTCTGCTCATTTCGGGGTCCACGCCGATCACTTCATGTCCTAGCGCAGTGAGTTTATTTCCTAAGGACGCTCCGAAATGTCCAAGTCCGATGATGATATACTTCATGGTCGTTTATTTAATTAATGGTGATATCTTCCGATGGATATTTGTATTTCTGAAATTTCACTTGTTTGAGAAAGGACGCCAAAATAGTAAGCAGGCTGACTCTTCCGATAAACATAGTGATGGTTATGATCAGCTTACTTGCAACAGAAAGCTTGGCCGTGATTCCCAGTGACAATCCAACCGTTCCGAAAGCAGAAATGCATTCGAAAACTACAGCTTTGAAGTCCAGCTTAGGATCAAAATTGGTCACTAGGAATACAGAAAACAGTATGACGAACAGCGATAGAATAATTTGGGAATGAGCACGGCGAATGGAGGAATCCGATATTTCACGACCATAACATTCAATCCTGTCTTTTCCACGTGCCAAAGCGACAGCATTCATTACACTGATGGCAAACGTGCTGGTCTTGATACCGCCCCCGGTGGAAGCGGGTGAAGCCCCGATCCACATGAGCACATACAGCAACAAAATCGTACTCATGTGAATCTGTGTATAATCCACCGAACTGAAGCCAGCCGTCCTAGGTGTCACTGCTCCGAAAAATGCTGTAACTATTTTCCCAAACAATCCATGCTCAGCCAGAGTGTTGTTGTATTCGAATATAAAGATCAAAGCCGTTCCGACTACCAATAATATCAGTGTTGTAACTATAACGATGCGTGTATTGATATTTATAATCCAAGGAGAATGAATGTGATTCTTCTTGAAAATACGGTGTTTGAACACGTGCTTTAAATACTTTGCAAAATTCAACATGATGGGGAAACCAATACCCCCGATGATGATCAGAAAAGCCACCGACAGGTGCAACGGATAATTGAAGCGGTAACCTATATCGTAAAAATTATTAGACAATGTTGAAAACCCAGCATTACAAAAGCCTGACACCGAGTGAAATACGGAAAAAAAGATACGGTCGCCAAATCCAGTCAACAGGGCCGGGTTCAAACTGAAGTAAATGGCAATCGCCCCTATTGTTTCAATGGTAAAAGTGAGCAGAATGACTCGTTTCAAGGTGCTGAAAACATCAGAAATCTTATCCGAACGCGTCATCTCCTGTATCAACAGCTGATTTTCGTAAGAAGATCCACCTGTAAAAAAATAGCTGAAGTAACTGGTAAATGTCATGATGCCCAAACCTCCCAGCTGAATCAGCATCAAGATGATCGTCTGCCCCATAGGGGTAAAGAACGTCCCAGTATCCACCACGGTCAGGCCAGTTACACAAACTGCACTGGCAGAAGTAAACAAGGCATCGATAAAGGATATTCCATGCGTAGTTGCGAGTGGAAACATCAACACATAAGCACCAGTCAGGATAACAGCCATAAAACTGAACATAAACATCTGGGCCGGATTGATATACTTCTTCTTAAATTCAAACCGTTCAGCAGACAATTCCCGGACAAACAGTATCAAAATAACAAATGAAATCCACAATTGAGAAGTAAGAAATTGAAAGTTCCATACACCTAACAGGAAGGGAAGTGTCAGAATCAAAAGACCTCCCAAGAAGAAATCAAAAACCTTAACTTTAACAGCTTTTTTCTGATGAAACAGAAGATAACGTACAGCGAGGAACACGCACTCCATGACCATTAAAAGAACATAATACTGATGGAGTAGACTTTGCTGATTTTCCGACTGGTCGAAGCCAAAATCAAAAAACATAGCGATTAGACCCAAAGTGGTCATCAGAAAGGGCAGATTTTTTAATAAACG
>Ga0209430_1000855_pt1 | contig 26078 bp, 23 predicted proteins | sample BarGraIncub1133A_FD_184504 | JGI IMG/M metagenome (GOLD analysis project Ga0209430, IMG submission 184504) | Arctic peat soil microbial communities from Barrow, Alaska - Barrow Graham LP Incubations 11-33A (SPAdes) (version 2) | ecosystem: Environmental > Terrestrial > Soil > Wetlands > Peat... | reverse complement strand
AGTCCAGGTTAAAACTTCGTCTTTTGCCGACGGTAGGTTGGGGTGAACAGCTCCATCGTGAACCCCAACATAGCAACGTTGGGGTTCACGATGAGACCGCTCACCGCCAACCTACAAAAAACAACAGACGGTGTTGAACTGTTCCCAGTTATTTCAAGCTGGAGTGGGTACTAGCCCCGTGGTGTCCAACCGGTTTTGTTTAACCTTGACGTTGGCTTTTCTCAGAGTTCCTCAGATTTTCTCAGTGGCAAACGGTTTTAGCTTTAAGAAAACAATCCAGGCAAAAGGAGACTCAACCATGAAGATCGAAATTCTCGGCACCGGCTGCGCCAAGTGCAAGACCCTCTACGAAAATGCGAAGAAGGCAGTGGAAGAAAGCGGCAAGAGCGCCGAACTGGTGAAGGTGGAGGATATCCCTTCGATCATGAAGTATGGTGTCATGAGCACGCCGGCTCTGGTGATCGACGGTCAGGTTAAATTCTACGGCAAGGTTGCATCAGTGGCCGAGATCATGGGGATGCTGTAGAAGCGTCCCTCCTGACAATCCGAATCAGACTCAACAACCCCGAAAGGAAAGCCGATGAAACAGTTCATAGCAGCTTTTGCCATAACCTTGATGCTTGCCGGTGCCGCCCAGGCAGAACTTCCTTCAGCTACCGATGCAACAGTCCGGCAGTCCCTTTCTTCCGGAAAGCCGACGGTCATCGACCTGGGTGCCCGCACCTGCATCCCCTGCAAGAAGATGGCGCCCATCCTCGAATCCTTATCCGCAGAATATCGTAACAAGGCTTCGGTACTATTCATCGACGTGCATGAAAATCAGGCTGCCGCCGAGAAGTTCCGCATCCAGATGATTCCGACCCAACTCTTCTTCAACGCCCAAGGCAAAGAGGTCAAACGCCACGTCGGCTTCATGGAAAAGGCAGAAATCGTCAAGGAGTTGAAGGCGGCTGGACTCAAATGACCCTCCTCGATAACATCGAGCAGATCATCACGCTTTATCCGCTGGTCGCCTTCGGCGCAGTCTTCCTGGCCGGGGTCGTTTCCTCCGCTTCTCCCTGCGTGCTGGCCACCATCCCGCTGGTGGTCGGTTTCGTGGGAGGCTACAGCGATGGTGATCGATGGAAGGCATTCCGATACTCCCTGGCTTTCATACTCGGGCTCTCGCTGACCTTCACTGCGTTCGGCGCTGCGGCAGGGCTTCTGGGCACCATGTTCGGCACCCTGGGGGGCCCGTGGTACCTGATCGCCGGGGCCATCGCGCTGGTCATGGGTGGCCAGATGATGGGGCTGTATGAAATCAGCCTGCCGATCAGGCGCGATTTCAAGCCCAAACGAGGCGGACTTGTCGGCGCGTTTTTGTTGGGGTTGTTCTTCGGCGTCGTCTCCTCCCCCTGCGCCACGCCAGTGCTGGTGGTGCTGCTGACACTCGTGGCTGGCAAAGGGCAGGTGCTCTACGGCATCGCCCTGCTATTCAGCTACGCCATAGGCCATTGTCTGCTGATGCTTTTTGCCGGCACCTTCACCGGCTTCATCGAGGGCTTTGTCAAGGCGCGAGGAGTGATGAACTTCTCCCTCTGGGCCAAGCGGGTCAGCGGAGCGGTTGTAGCACTGGTAGGGGGCTGGTTTATCTGGCAGGGGTTTTGAGGTTCAGTCCAATCCACTAGGCTCCATGCAGCCGCACGCTCAACGACTTGATATTACTCCCGTATCAGGAGTCACTTTTAGGCACCTACCCCGAAGCATACCCCTCCATCTTTTCCCATCATTGATAGCAACAAGCCAGCACCGATTTTCAGCCTCAGCCATTCGTTCGATAACCTTCTTCACGTGGTCGTGCAGCTCGTGACCCTGAGCCATGTTAGCCTTTGTCATTGGTCCAGACGCGCCTCCATGGATTATTCACAAGTCGCCATCTTGCGACCTGAGCAAGTGGCAAAGAAGCTCGCATTGATGGGGGACTGCGGCATGCAATTGACTCGGGACCACTTAAAGATTAAGCTTTTACAGCCAGGCTTACGAACTGTTGCGGTATTGGCAGTTTCATCTTCATTAAACGCCGGACGACTCCTAATGATATCCAGACTGAGGTGTATAAGCTTATGAATCCTTTGTTCCGAATACCAATCAGGTGGCAACTCATAATTATAGTCGCCATTGTGGCACTTCCCGCAGCGGGAATCATCATCTATTCCGGTATCCAGATGAGAGATAGTGCCATCAATGATGCACGCATGGAAACTCACAGACTTGTCGATAGGATTGCATCAGAACAGCATATTTTGGCCGCCTCTGCCCTGCAGCTAGTTGTTGCCGTGTCTCATTTGCCTGAGGTCAGGGCGACAGATGTTGCCAAGGTGAATCTGTTCCTACGCAATAGCCTCAAAGTGCACCCCAACTTCGACCTCGTGTTTGTCGCTGACCGTACCGGCACCATCTGGGCTTCATCAGTACCCTTTGCAAGTAAAATCACGATATACGACAGACGATACTTCAAAAATGCGCTTGCCAGCGGGCAACTCTCCTCTGGAGAATTTCAAATCAGTAGGGCTACCTTTAAGCCGAGCTTCCTTCTGGGTTATCCGTTTAAAAACAATCAGGGTGAGACGATTGGGGTCGTGGGTGTCGAAATTCCCTTGGCGAACTACAGCGACTTATTGAAACGAACCCATCTACCCAATAGAGCCGATGTGACTCTCATTGACCACAACGGCATTATTATGTTCTGTGCCACCGCACCTGACGCTCACATCGGCAAGCAGTTTAATTGGGCTTTATTCAAGAAGATGCAGGAAGGTCCAGATGAAGGCACATCATTGGAAGTCGGAATTGATGGTGATTCACGACAGCAAGAACATTATGTAAGCTATCAAAAATTGCGTCTTGAAGGTGAGCAGTCGCCCTACATGTATGTTCGGGTGGGGATTCCAGTTCAGTCAGTCCTGGCACACGCCGAAGCAGAGACAATCAGAAACCTGTCACTGTTCATATTCGTTCTCGCATTGGCACTATTTCTGGCTTGGCTTGTCGGCAAATACTCCATTGCTGACCGGATCGCCTTGTTGAAAAGAGCTTCGCGAACTCTTGCGGAGGGTACCCTTCAGATCAAGGTTTCCGATCTTGTAAAAGGAAGCGAGCTGGGCGAACTGGGTGAATCGTTTGATGCCATGGCCCAGCGACTCGCGTCGAGGGAGCGATTTCTTAACACGATCATCGTCACCGAGCCAGAATGTTTGAAGATGCTCGATGCCGACGGACGGGTCCAGATGATGAACCCAGCCGGTTTGAAGATAATAGATGCGGAGTCTTTCGGGCAAGTCAATGGGCAGAGTATATACCCTCTGATAACAGATGAATATCGTGATGCCTTTGTGAAACTCACGAACGATGTCTTTCAGGGAGTGCCCGGGAATCTAGAGTTCGAGGCGGTCGGCTTCAAAGGAAGGCATGTTTGGCTTGACACTCATGCCGTGCCTTTTCGAAATGAGGCCGGTGAGATAGTTTCATTACTTGGCATCACTCGTGACATCTCGGCCCGCAAGCAGGCCGATCAGGCTCTGTTGCACAGAGAGGCTGATTTGAAGAAGGCACAGGAAATCGCAAAACTTGGTAGTTGGACGTATGGCATGTCAGACCCGTTCTCGTGGTCGGACGAGATGTACCGGATTTGCGGTGTCTCGCCGGAAACGTTCACCCCGACCGTTAACTCCTTCATCAACCTGATTCATCCTGACGACCGAGCGGCAATGGAGGCTTGGATCGCCGCCTGCGCAGCCGGGGAGAAACCCGGGGAATTGGAGTTCCGCGCCATTTGGCCCGACGGTACGGTCCGTTTCATCAGTGGTCGCTGCGAACGGGTCAACGACTTCATGGATAGACGAATCCATTTGGCTGGCACTGCGCAGGACATCACTGAACGCAAGCAGGCGGAGAAAGCCCTCGCCGAGAGTGAGAGCGCCTTTCGCGCCACCTTTGAGCAAGCGGCGGTCGGCATGGCACGGGTTGCACCAGACGGTCGCTGGCTGCAGGTGAACCAGCGACTTTGTGACGTTGTCGGCTACACACGGGACGATCTCCTCGCCTTGACGTATCAGGACATGACTCACCCCGACGATCTTGACGCCGATTTCGGTTACATGCGGCAAGTGCTGGCCGGTGACATCAATACCTACTCCAAGGAGATGCGCTTCATCCGCAAGGATCGGAGCATCGTCTGGATCAATTTCACCGTGGGGGTGGTGCGGGATTCTGCCGGAGAGCCTGCCTATTCCATCACTATCGTGGAAGAAATCACCAAGCGCAAGCAGGCCGAGGAGGAACTGGCTGAAAAGCAGCGCCTACTTGAAGAACTCAACAGATCGCTTGAAAAACGTGTTGCAGATGGAGTACTGGATTTGCGCCAGAAGGATCAGATATTGATATCTCAAGGCCGTCAGGCCGCCATGGGGGAAATGATCGGCAACATCGCCCACCAGTGGCGTCAGCCACTAAACACACTGGGGCTGATCGTTCAGGAATTACTGATGACCTATGGCCGCCCCGAATTCAGCAAGGAAAGCCTTGAGGCCAATGTTAAGAAGGCCATGGGATTGATATTGCACATGTCACGAACCATAGAAGATTTCAGTAACTACTTCAAACCCGAAAAAGAGAGGATACTGTTCAATGTCAGTCAGGCGGTCTCCAAGGCCATTTCTCTGGTAGAACCAAGCTTTAATATCCTTAGCATCAATATCGAGGTCATGGTAATTGCGAACACCGAGACCAACGGGTATCCGAATGAGTATTCGCAAGTACTGCTCAACATCCTGCTGAATTGCCGGGATGCATTTGAGATGAGCGACATTGACATGCAGCGGGTTATAACAATCACTGTTTTCAAGGAAAACGACAAGTCCGTGGTAACTGTTGCAGACAACGCAGGAGGCATTCCCGCAGATGTCATAGACAAGATTTTTGATCCCTATTTTTCTACCAAGGGTCCGGACAAAGGCACCGGGATCGGATTATATATGGCGAAATCGATCATAGAGAGAAACATGGGTGGGAGACTTGCCGCGCGCAACACGGCGGATGGTGCGGAATTCAGGATCGAGGTCTGACTTCCCACTAACCCCCTCAGGGGGTGGCCGACTTCATCGGAATGCCCGGCCGACTTGCGGAGTTACATTATTTTTTTCTCTGGCAATGTCGAGCCCCTCCAGACTTTCGCAGACCTACCCTCCAGACTTCCGGCCCTCCAGAGATGCCCACAGCAGAAAAGATTATGCTCCGTCGCCAGGATGTGCGATGCTAGCCCGAAGCTGCAGGTGTCAGAATACGGCCGAAAATACCCACGTCGGGAGAGAAAGTGAAATCGTCGCCCCAGCTCTATTTACTGGACGGGTCCAGTTACATCTACCGCGCTTATTATGGAGTCCGGGAGCTTGCCACATCCGGAGGTCAGCCGACCAATGCCGTCCTCGGTTTCACCAGGATGCTCCTCGCCCTGCTCCAGGAGAACCGCCCCGATTATCTGGCCGTCGTACTCGACCCTCCAAGGGAAGAGACCTTCCGCAGGGAGCTCTACCCCCAATACAAGGCGAATCGGGACGCCATGCCGGCCGATCTCCCCCCTCAGGTTTCATGCATCAGGAGGGTCCTTAAGGCCCTGAATATCCCTGCCCTGGAAGCTCCATGTTTCGAGGCGGACGATGTCATTGCCACCCTGGCCCGCCGCTATGCCGCTGAAGGGATCGAGGTAACGGTCGTCACCGGCGACAAGGATCTGATGCAGATTGTCAGCGACAGGATCAGCCTGCTGGACACCATGAAGGAGAAGCGTTCCGGCCCCCGGGAGGTCCTGGAGCGCTTTGGTGTCGTTCCGGAGCTGGTGGCGGATGTTCTCGGGCTGGCTGGCGACACGGCAGACAATATTCCGGGAGTTCCCGGCATAGGAGAGAAGACAGCCAGCGAGTTGGTGCAGCGCTTCGGCTCACTGGAAAAGGTTCTTCAGTGGAGAAGTCTGGTCAGCGGGAAGAGTCGCCGGGAAAGTTTAACGCGCAATGCAGACCAGGCCCGCCTCTCGAAGGTCCTGGCAACCGTGCGCTATGACGTTCCCCTGGAGATTCCCCTTGCTGAGCTGAAACGACAGAAGCCGGACCTGCCGGCATTGATCCCTCTGCTTCGGGAACTGGAATTCGCAGCTCTGGAGGTCGCCTTTACTCCGCCCTTGCCCGGCGTGGTCGAGATCTACAGCGACGGCTCGGGAAGGGAGTCGGGGCCGGGCGGGTATGGAGTGGTCCTGCGCTATGGGGAGCATGAAAAGGAGCTCAGCGGCTTCGAGCCAGCCTCCACCTCCCAGCGGATGGAACTTATTGCTGCCATCAGGGGGCTGGAAGCTCTGAGCCCCCGCAGGGTAGTGCGTCTCTATAGCGATTCCCAGTACCTTGTCCGGGGGATGAGCGAATGGATAAATGGCTGGATCCGCACCGGTCGTCTGGAGGAAACGGGCGCTCTAAAGAATCAGGATCTCTGGCAGCAGCTTGCCTCCCTGTCCGCCAGCCATGAAATAACCTGGGAATGGGTGCGTGGCCATGCGGGGCATCCTTTCAATGAGCGGTGCGACAAGCTGGCAAAGCGGGCTTCAGATGAGGGGCTCAGGGCTGTCGCGGCATCAGGTCAGCTCGATGAGGCGATAAAGGAAGAGAAGATCACACCTTTGCCTGTTGCACCTGTCAATCAGGCGTCGCTTCTGGTCAGGGAGGACCCGGTATTCTCCAGCGATGCCGATGGCCAGTTGCTGCTCTGTTGAATCAGCCGTAACTATGAGCGTCAAGTTCCGCCCAAGCGGAAGATTGAATTTATCAAGGAACCATATCGAGGACCAGCACTATGAAAATACAGAAACTGACAATTGATGACCGCCCCAGAGTCTATGCCCTGCTGCGCCTCGCCTTTCCCAACAGGGAATTCGAAGCAGGACTGGTGCAGAAGCTCCACGAAAATAACAGGCCGATACATGAATGGGTCTGTCTTCATTCCAACAGGATCATCGCCTACGCAGTCTTTTCCAATGCCTATGACGGAGACGTCTGCGGCCTGCACCTTGGGCCCATGGCAGTCACACCCGACTTTCAAAGGCAGGGGGTGGGGTCGGAACTGCTCAGATTCGTCCTTCGGCAGGAACAGATCAAAAGCCAGGCACTCTTTGTCCATGGCAGGCCCGGCTATTTCGGCAAATTCGGCTTTGAACCTTGCAGCCGACCCATCTGCCCCTATGACAAAGACAATGCACATTTCCTCAGCATGGGAAACAGCAGCGACGCCAGTTTCATTGTGGGTTATGAATCGGAGTTCAAACCTGCTCAGCCCTCCCCTGCCCCCAAAGGAATGAAACGCCGGTCAAGGTGATCCGCAGGCGGAAGACTGTTTTTTTTCCAGCGTTGTCCGGTTTAATTCCTGCAAACAAACCACAAAGAAACATTAGCCACAAAAAGGCACAAAACGCGCAAAAGGGTAAAGGCATTAAAGGTTTATTTTGTGCATTTTGTGCGTTTTTGCGGCTAAAAAGATTCTGGTTTATTTTTTAGAATTAGTTTGAGCTTGTTTGTAAATTGCAATTTAGACTTTAAGGCGCGGCGATTGTTGTGGGCAAAAAATAAACCGGACACTATTGGTTTTTTTCCAAAGATTTGGCTCCATGGTGGCAAATTCGGGAAATCCAGCAACTCAACGACGTCCAACCGCACAAGGATGTACAGAATGCAAACGGTGCTGGTTATAGAAGATGAAAAAGACTTGGCTGAGTTGGTTGCTTTCCACCTTGAAAAGGAGGGCTTTCGTGCGGTGATCGCGGGCGACGGCTCCTCCGGGCTGAACGAGGCGCGCAGCTCAAAGCCCGATCTGATACTGCTCGACCTGATGCTGCCGGGCATGATGGGGACCGAGGTCTGCAGGCTGTTGAAGGGCTCCGCGCAGACCGCCGGTATTCCGGTCATCATGCTGACCGCCAAGGGAGAGGAGATCGACCGGGTGGTAGGCTTCGAGATGGGTGCCGATGATTACGTGATCAAACCTTTCTCGACCCGGGAACTGATGCTGCGCGTGCGAGCGGTGCTCAGGAGAAACGCCGAGCAGGCGCCGAAGGGGGCGGGGATATCCATCGGGGCGCTTTTCATCGACACGGAGCGGCACCTGGTCACCGTTTCCGGCGAGGAGGTGACGCTCACCTCGACCGAATACAAGCTGCTGATGAACCTGGCCGAGCGGATTGGGCGCGTGCAGAGCCGTGAGATCCTGCTGCAAAACGTCTGGGGCTACAACTACTTCGGCGACACCCGCACCGTCGATACCCACCTTACCCGGTTGCGCACGAAGCTCGGAGCCGCGGGCGAAATGATCAAGACGGTGCGCGGCTTCGGCTACAAGATGGAGCAGTCATGAGAGGGAGCTTCCGCTGGAAACTGATGGCCTCCTACCTTCTGCTGGTGCTTTTCCTGGGTGCCGGACTCTACGGATATCTCTCCCTGAGCCTCGAGCACTCGATGACCTCCGGGTCCCGTGAGCACCTCCAGGACGAGGCGCGGGTGGCGGCGCTGATGGCCTCCAAGGAGATACGGGACCTGGGGCGGGACGCCCCCTCGCTTACGGCCGCGCTTAGCAAGGCTACCAGGGCGCGGGTCACCGTGATCGCCGGGGACGGCACCGTGGTGGCAGACTCGGAGCTGACAGCGGAGGAGACGGCGAAGCTGGAAAACCATGGCAACCGGCCCGAGGTGCAGCAGGCGCTAAGAGACGGCATGGGGAGCGCTATCCGCTACTCCGCCACCCTGCGCACCGACATGCTGTACGTCGCGGCGCCGTTCGCAGAAAAGGGGCTGATCCGGCTGGCACTGCCGCTCTCCGGGCTGGAACTTGCCAAGCAGAAATTGCAGAAGAGCCTGGGAGCCGCCCTTGCCTTGGCTGTCTTGGCATCGCTGGTGCTCTCTTACGTGCTGTCCAACGTGAACTCCCGCAAACTGAGGATGATGGCAGCCGCAGCCTCCCGCATCGGACGGGGTGAATTCAGCACCCGGGTGCCGGTGATGAGCTCCGATGAGCTGGGGGCGCTAGCCCAGGTCATGAACGAGATGTCGGGGCGGATCGAGTATCAGATGGAGCGGATCTCCTCGGAGAAGAACCGTCTGGACGCGATCCTGAAGGGGATGGGCGAAGGGGTGATGGTGACCGACCAGGACGGGGTGGTCACCCTGGTGAACCCGGCGTTTAGTGCGATGTTCGGGACCAGCGCGCAGGTGCAGGGGAAACAGCTTCTGGAGATCAGCCGGCACCCGGACCTCTACGCCGCCTGCCGGGAGGTGCTCTCCAAGCGGCACGAGCGGCACCAGGAAATAAGCCTCTCCGGCGGCCGGGCGACGCTTGTGCACTGGGTGCCGCTTCTGGAAGCCGATTCCCTGCGCGGAGTGGTCGCCGTGTTCCACGACATAAGCGCCCTGAAGAAGGTGGAGAGGATCCGCCGCGATTTCGTCGCCAACGTGTCGCATGAACTTAGGACACCGGTCACCGTCATCAAGGGGTATGCGGAGACGCTCCTTTCGGGAGCGCTGGCTGACGACCCGCAGCGCTGCGAGCGGTTTCTAGGCATCATCCACAATCACGCGGATCGGCTCTCGGCGCTGGTGCGGGACCTGTTGACGCTCTCGGAACTGGAATCCGGGGAGCTCAGCATGCAGCCTCAGGACATCCAGCTGGAGGCCGCGATCAGGCACGCGTTGCTGCTCATCGAACAAAGAAGCGAGGAAAAAGGGATCGCCGTCGAGGTCATCGTCGGGAAAAGCGCCACCTCCGTCAGGGCGGACCGCGGCAGGCTGGACCAGGTGCTGATAAACCTTTTGGACAACGCCGTCAAGTACAGTCCACAAGGGGGAACGGTCATCGTGCAGGCCGCCGAGGACGGCGATATGGTGAGGGTTTCGGTGCGCGACAACGGCATCGGCATCCCGGAGAAGGATCTGCCGCGCCTGTTCGAGCGCTTCTACCGGGTGGACGAGGCGCGCAGCCGCGACCGGGGCGGTACCGGGCTGGGTCTATCCATTGTGAAGCACATAGTGCAGGCGCAAGGCGGCAGCGTCTTCGTAGAGAGCAAACAAGGCGAGGGAGCTCTGTTCTCCTTCACGCTCCCAAAGGGAGCTGGGTGAACTAAACTGGTTGGCAAGGGGGAATAGCCGGGTAGTTGGAATATCGACGCGATATTTCGGCCCCGGCTTTTTTGCGCCCTGAAGAGTCAGTCGACGCTGGCTCAGAGAAGATGCCGCTTAGAAATCCTTCACTGACAGTAACTATTCACCACCAGTCGATCAATCACATGCAACCCAAAACATAAAGCCTCACCACACAGAGGTACACAGAGGAAAATCAAAGCCTGGTTTATGTTTAAAGCAGACCTTAGCCTTTGGTTTAAGATTTACTCTGTGTTCCTCTGTGCCCTCGGTGGTGAGGCTTTTCCGACTTTTCCGAGACGGCGGAGAGGGCCTTGGACTACCTCGGGAAAATCGTCATGGGGACCGGATGTCACGTGACGCTCATGCACGTCATCGCAGAAAAGGATGATGATCCGTCCGCGGCCATAAGGGGACTGGACTATTCCAGTTCAGGATCAACGGATATGGATGGTTGGCAAAAAGATGCTGATACCCGGAGCAGGCTCCGGTGCATAGTACACCGGCGGCGCGACATACACCGGTTCAACGTAGCCGTAGGAGCGATACACGCGCCTGCCTTGATAGCGGCCGCGATCATGCCGATGTCCTCTGTACTCGTAACGTCGGTCGTCGCGGCCGTCGCGGTAGCCGCGGTTTCCTCCGCGATTATCGTGATCCCCGGCGATGGCCGGTGTCAGGTCCAGACTGCCAATCATTGCGGTCAATACCAGCCCCATCATAATCTTGCCACCTATGGACCTGAAATTCCATCTGTCTGATGTTTTCATAATGTCACTCCATTCTCTGACCGATTCCAATCACCAGATCGGTGCCAACCCTTGGATGTATAATTCCATTGCCGCTATTTTATTTTGTGTTTCCCGTGTTTTCCCGTCAGGAATATCGTATCGGTAGTCGTCTTTTGCACGTCCGACATACTGGCGTAGAGAGCCTCAAAAGACGGAATAAATTTCTTCTGCTGATCTAATTGAGCTTCAGTCATTAGGCTGTGGAACTTTATGCGCTCGACAGCGTTCATGGTCTTGGCTTTCTCGGCCCTGACCTTGGATAGGGCGTCCATATCTTTCGCATTTGCCCGCATGACCTGAGTGACGTTATCCCATAATATCTCTTGGCTTGCGGTGATCTTAAGAGCACCTCTAAGCTGTTTGATGCGACTCTCGGTATTATCGAGGGCAGTACTGGTCACTTCCGCGGATTTCTTTTTGTCCGAGGCAGCATGGGAAAGAGTTGCATTGGCCATAAATATCGCTGATAAGAACGCCAGCATGACAACAACGCGTGCAACCGGGAAAGCAACTTGATAAGCCTTTCGTTCCATGAGTTATCTCCTTTTAGTCTTGAGGCATCTGCCGCTATGGGCACCTTTGATCATTTCGATCACATGTTGGATTGCGATTAACGTGCCAGAGGAGAAAAATTGTTGCTGCGGGGACAAGAGGGCGATATTAAAGGGAGAATCCCGGATGAGTGCAGCAGGCGGATGGCTTCGCAGCAGATCTGCCCCCGTCATATATTGCAGTTATGTCAAACATGACGGATTCTGTTGCCGGCCCTTTTTTAGCCCCGCCTGCCCTCTGCGTATTTCCTCGTACAATAAGTAATTTACCTGCCGAGAGCCAGCAGGCCTTCTCCGGCACGTTAGTTGCGCTTATGGTGTTCTTAGCATAACATTGGCTCTGGGTATGGAAGACATCACCGGGCGGAGGCTTTTCTATTGGGAGGACGATCCGCTTTTTATCGGGAGCATTTATGACTAAGGGTAAGGGTGCGGTCAAAAGACCTGAATTCGTCGTTGAACTGGTAAAACGGGCGTTGGCGGAAAAAAGCCGAAGCCAGGCGGTGAGAGAACCGGGGCCGGCACCCTTGACCGTGCAGCGATCCATGAAGGGTGAGCCCACACAGGCAGCCCTTGAGAAGCTCGCAGCTTACCTCGGGGTATCGGTGCCATGGTTGCGGGGTAATTTAATCGGCAAACATGGGAGGATAGAATTTAACGTCACCGAACCGACTGCTATATGTGCTAAATGCGGCGAGGCGTTACAGACCGGCACGGAGAGAAACGTTCAACTCTTTTCGGATAGTACGGAGATCGAGGGTGACGGTATTTTACGGATTTGGCCCTGCAGGAGATGTTGCAAGGAATAAATCTGCCTCGGCAATAAAGGGCTCCTGATGGAATCACACATGCACGCATTGATCGCCTATTTCTCCGTGCACTCGAATGTCGCGCTTGCGGCTGTTTTTTCGGCAGCCGCACTGGAAGCATTTGCCCTGATCGGCACGGTCATCCCCGGCAGTTCTGTCGTGTTTGTTGGTGGCGTGTTGATAGGTCTGAATGTGCTTGATCCCTGGTGGACATTATCTGCGTCGATGGCAGGCGCGATCCTGGGTGACGGCCTCAGTTATTGGCTTGGACACCGTTACCGCGAACGGTTGCTCACGGTTTGGCCCTTGAGGAACTACCGGGCATTATTCGCTCGCGGCCAGGCGTATTTCGCGTTAAACGGCGGCAAGAGCGTGTTCTTCGGGCGTTTTTTCGGCCCGGTACGCGCAATTGTCCCGGTTATTGCCGGCATGTCAGGCATGTCGCCGGTCCTTTTTTACGGTATGAACATCGCCTCGGCGCTGGCATGGTCCGTCGCGCATATTTTGCCGGGGGTCCTTTTTGGCGCGTCGCTGCAGGTGGCGGGGGCCGTCAGTTCGCGGCTGGTCATAGTCATATTCGTTTTTGCGGCAGTATCCTGGCTCCTGTTCCGCTTTCTGTGCCTGCTGTTTCGCTACGGCTCGCGCTATTTCGGGTTGTTGCGTGACCGGATCGTATCTTATGCGCATCGCAACCCGGGGCCTGGCGCCAGCCTTGCGCTGTCACTTTTAGACCCCGCCAAGCCTGAATCCAGATCGCTGCTTTTTGCGGCAGTATTGTTAATAGCCGGGGGGTGGCTTTTCCTGGGCATCGTGGAGGACGTCATTTCGACTGATCCTCTGGTGCAGATCGACAGCTCGTTTTCGGTCTTGCTGCAGGGTGTAAGGACAGAATGGCTGGACCAGGTGATGGTGGCCATCACCGACCTGGGCGGGCCGGTAAGCACGGTTGCGCTCATCGGCACGACTTCCCTTTATTTGGCCTACCGGCGCTATTGGCGCACCTTGGGATACTGGTTGGCAGCCGCTGGTTTTGCCGAAGCGCTGGTATGGGTCCTGAAGCCCACGCTGAGCCGCGCCCGGCCGCACAATATTTACACCGGGGCAGAGCAGTTTTCCTTCCCCAGCGGGCACGCGATATTCAGTATCGTCGTTTACGGTTTCCTCGCGTTTCTGCTGGCGCACGGTAAATCGGTCCGAGGGAAAATCGCCATCACCACGGTCGCCGCTGCCGCCATCATGCTCATTTCATTTTCCCGCCTTTATCTTGGGGCCCACTGGTTGTCGGATGTCCTTGGCAGTTTAAGTCTCGGATTATTCTGGGTGGCGCTGTTGAGCATCGCCCATATGAGCCATGTCAAGGGGCAGCGGGTCGACATCTTGCCGATTTCACTGGTGATCATGGCGACGCTCGGGATGGTGGGGGTTTTTTATGTCGGCGGAAACAACGCTCGGGACATGAAAATCTACACCTACCCGCCGGTCGTGACAGCTGCACTGCTGCCTGCCTGGAAAGCTGACGGATGGGGCCGCCTGCCAATTGCCAGAAGCGAGATGGATGGCGATTTGGAGGAACCATTCACCGTTCAATGGGCGGGAACTGTCACAGGACTGGAGCAGACACTCAGGGAGGCCGGCTGGCAACCGCCCCAGCCGTGGGGAGCGAAGCCACTTTTACTATGGCTTTTGCCGCGCACGCCGATTGCGCAGTTACCAGTACTATCAAAGTTTGATCATGGACAGGCGCAAAAGATCACCCTCGTCAAGGTGCTCAATGCCAAGGAGCGCGCGGTTATACGCCTTTGGCCGGCACCGTACCAGGTGCAGCCCGATCCAGGATTGCCGGCGCGCCCCCTTTGGGCTGGCACGCTGACCGTCGAAAAGCTGCGGCGGCTGCCAGGCCTTACGACTCTGGCGAGAACGGAGGCCGACTTCGCGAGACCAGTCGAGGTATTGCAAAAAGATCTGCAGCATGGTCACACCGCAACCGAGCGGCGCGAGCGGCACAAGCTGAGCGTTTTATTGATCTGGTGAAGTCCGTTTCTTCCCTGCTGTCATTCTCATCCCCCTGCATAGCGGCCCATTTACCCATCTATTATCCATACTTGAATAGTACCGTACCCCTACCATTATCCATAAGCCCGTACGATCAGGCAAGAATCAAGCAGGATCAGTCTACCTGTCTTTGCTTTTTCTGAAGTACGGCTATAATCATCAACAGGTTAGTCCTGAATAGGTGAAAGGAGAAAACGATGCAGAAGCGAAAATTGGGAAAAAGCGGCCTGGAAGTTTCGGCAATTGGGCTGGGCTGCATGGGGATGAGCTTTTCTTACGGTCCGCCCGCAGACAAGCAGGAGATGATTTCCCTCCTCCGGAGAGCGGTGGAGCGCGGTGTAACCTTCTTTGATACGGCGGAGGTCTATGGTCCGTACACGAACGAGGAACTCGTCGGTGAGGCGCTCGCTCCGCTGCGCGATCGGGTGGTGATTGCCACGAAGTTCGGTTTCGACCTCAGTCCGAAATCCGACCCCAGAGGAATGCAGGGTTCGCCAGCCCTTAACAGTCGGCCCGAGCACATAAAGCAGGTCGCCGAGGCCTCGCTCAAGCGGCTCAAGATTGATGCCATCGATCTGTTCTATCAACATCGTGTTGATCCGGACGTGCCGATCGAGGACGTAGCTGGCGCGGTAAAGGATCTTATCCAGGAAGGCAAGGTCAAGCACTTTGGCCTTTCCGAAGCCGGAGTGCAGACGATCCGTCGCGCTCATGCAGTCCAGCCCGTGACAGCACTCCAGAGCGAATACTCGCTGTGGTGGAGACGCCCTGAAGAGGGAGTGCTGTCGACCCTCGAAGAACTAGGGATCGGCTTCGTGCCCTACAGCCCGCTGGGCAAGGGATTCCTGACGGGGAAAATCAACGAGAACACTGCGTTCGACAGTACCGACTTCCGCACCACCCTCCCCCGCTTTACGCCGGAGGCCCGGAAAGCGAATCAGGCCCTGGTTGATCTGCTTGGCAACATCGCAAAGCGGAAGAAGGCGACACCTGCCCAGATCGCGCTTGCCTGGCTGCTGGCCCAGAAGCCGTGGATTGTGCCGATCCCGGGCACCCGGAAGCTGGAGCGTCTGGACGAGAACATCGGATCAGTTGCAGTCGAACTCACGTCCGACGATCTCCGCGAGATCGATAGCGCCACCGCAAAGATCACAGTGCAAGGGGCTCGGTACCCCGAAAAGCTGGAGCAATTGACCGGCCGGTAACCGTTACAACCATGGAGAAAAAGGATGACAATGAACGTGCTTGGTTATGCAGCAGAGACCGCCAAGGACGCCCTGGCCCCAGTGGCTTTTTCTCCCCCACCTCCCCTTTCCCTGGTTACGACTGAACTCAGTGATCGCATGCCTCCCAAGGACAGGCAAGAGAAGTCGCCGTCGTGCCGCCCCCAGCAGGGACCGGTCTGCTTTGGCGAGTTATGGGAATCACTTTCACGTTGACCACAACCGTGGTATAAACGCACCTGACACACCGCGCTGGCCAAACAAATGACGAAGCGGAAACCGGATCCAGGACCTCGTCAATTCGGAAAACAACATTTTTCCTGGTTAGCGCTAATCAGGACATTTTTAGATACGGAGAGAAACATCGAGTGGAAATGCATAATGTGAACATGGATGACGAGATGCAGGTAACTGGTTCCGAGATGGAGCTGGTCGCAAAGGCCAAAGAAACCTTGGAACAGGGGGGACGTGGGGCACATCGGTTTCCCAGAACTCTCGAACTCGCTTTCAACGAATACCACCGCGTGAATACACTGAAGCATTTGAGGGTAGCCCTTCTAACTGGACTATTTCTCTATACGGTTTTCGGGATAGTAGATGCTATGCTACTACCGGCAGACAGGGCGCATATGTGGTTGATACGTTACGCCGTGGTCTGTCCCGCGATAGCTGCTGGGCTTGCCTTCACCTACGCCTCGCGTTTCAAGCGTTTCATACAGCCCGTCACCTCGTTTGTCATGCTGGTGGCAAGCCTCGGGATAGTGGCCATGGTCTATTTCGATCCAACGCCAACAAAGAACTACTATTACTCCGGGATCCTGCTCCTCATAATGGCAGCCTTCACCTTCATAAGTTTGAGGCTCCTGTACGCAATTTCATGGGCGATTGCCACCACCCTGGCCTACGAAGTGGTGGCAATCTTCGCAAATCACACGGATCCAAACATCCTGGCACAAAACAGCTTCAACATAATTGCCACAATAATCATCGGGGCCTTCTCAAATTACCTGATGGAAAACTATCAGCGACGAGACTTCCTGAACGCCCTCCTCCTTGGATACGAGAATCGGCGACTCCAGAAGGCAAGTCATGAATTGAGTTTAGTCCACAACCAACTGGAACAGAAGGTTGCCGACCGTACTCTGCTCCTTGAAACAGCTTTGCGGGAGCAGGAATCCTTCAGTTACTCAGTATCCCATGACCTGCGAGCACCGCTGCGCCATATCAATAGTTATAACGCCATCGTATTGGAGGATTTCGGTGATCTGCTCCCCCCCGAAGCACATGCTTTCCTTGACCGCTCTCGGATAGCTACTCAACATATGGGTAAACTCATCGATGATCTTCTTGAGTTGTCGAGGATCAGCCGAGCCACTCTGGCGAAGGGGACAGTCAGCCTTAGTGATTTTGCAACTGCTGTCAGCAATTCATTATTCGAAGCAGAACCGCATCGCACAGTGGAATTTGTGATTGGCGAGGGTCTTTCGGCACAAGGCGACAGATCGCTTTTGATGCAGATAATGGTAAATCTTCTGGGAAATGCGTGGAAATACACCGCCACAAATCCATCTGCCTGTATCCAATTCGGCAAGAAGGTCGATGCCGATAAGGATATATACTACATAAAGGACAATGGAGTGGGCTTTGACATGGCGTACAGGGACAAACTGTTTGGTGCATTCCAGCGACTGCATGGCTCTGAGTACGAGGGCACCGGCATCGGTCTTGCTACCGTTAAACGCATCGTTGATCGTCATGGCGGCAAGGTTTGGGCAGACTCGAAAGTCAACGAAGGCGCCACATTTTACTTTTCGTTGTAACCAACTTATATACTTATGGGCGTTATAGATTTGTGCATGCTATCACTCAGTTCCGTTGCCAGATGTCCCTTGGAGTCCGATTCCCAACAAGTCATATTGATACTGGAGCTATAAGATATGGGGTTATTTACCGGAACTGCTAAAAGCACCACTGCTTCTGATACCAATAAATTTCATGCTAATTATGGCCAGTTACTTGCTGATGGCGAGAATATTGAGGCGGGATTTGTTGTTTTCAGAGATACCTTCCTGTTTACCAACAAGAGATTGATACTAGTGGTTATCCAAGGCATTTCCGGTAAACAGCTTGAGTACATCTCAATACCGTATAAAACCATCACGAAATTCAGCGTTAAAACTGGGGGTAGTTTCGAACTTGATGCCGAATTGATACTTTGGATTGGCAGTGATACTATTCCTCTAGAAAAAAAGTTCAACAAGGATGTTAATATCTATGAGGTGCATAAGGCTTTGGCTAACCACGTGTTGAAATAATTACAATAAGATTGATAATCCAACAGCCCCGCGCAGGTTTTCAACCCTCTTGCCGACTTCTGCTTCATTACAGCTTGGACGCCAGAGATGCTTATAAAATTGAAGACTCAGGTGTGTAAAATGACAAAGGATACAGTTCTCTACAATCTCGGCAAAAATGCACTCCAACTTCTGGCAAAGAACCGCCAGCGTGGTGCATATCGTGTGACAAGAGATCCTGATGGCGTGATCAGTATGTGGTCAATAGAGGGGGAAGAAAGCGGTCAGTTCAGAATATCATTTGCCAATAGGGGGCGAGTTTCGGGGAGCATCGAGGATATGCCACCAGAGTTCGTAAGATCTTTTGTGGATTACGTCCAGAAAGTCATTCTGAAAAAATGAATGGAAAACCTATTCCATGAGGCGGGATTTCTAATTGTCGCTCATCAGAACATGCAACAAGTCAACGCGTTCATATGGGAACGGGTCCAGGCAAATTTGGGATTACCAGGACCTCTAACTGGAGCTTTTGTGCCGTCACCGAGTCCAGGAAGTGGACCTTCCGAAAAGAGGGATACCCAGATAACCTTTAAGGTACAGGCGTTGCGGGGAGACTAGCGTTATCTTGCCCCGGTAGGTTTTCCCCGACTCCGGATCGTATATGCGCCTCTTTTCCCAGACGCCATTGCCGCGAAAGACAAACCCTGTCATGATCTGCAGTCCCAATAACTGCCGACTTTGCTTAGTTGGATCCGGGTTTTCCCTGTCAACCCGGGGTTTGCCCCCCATCCCCTGTTTGTCGTCCTTGGGATAGTTGGGCTCTTTGAGCCAGATGATTTTTCCACAATAACTACCACCGCAATCGAAGATCTTTATTTTTGCTCGGCCATTATCGTTATTCCAGTTACCGAGAATATCTTCTCCGCCGCTGGCATAGGCCTGTGCAGTCAGTAAAAACAGCGCCACAGCAAAAAGGTACACTTTCATACGATCACTCTCCTTTCAAAACTTACTCGCCTCCCTATGAATTTCAGCCAGGATTGACCCCTTTATAGAACGGTTGGCAACTCTTTGTAACACTCTCTACCACTTTACCAAGGCGTGCCAGGAAGGCAACTGGCTTGAGATTGGCAACCTTGTCGACTTGCCTGCTTGACAATCTGACAGCTCCGAATAAAATACATTGCGTGCGGCTCTCTTCAGTACTGAGGACCTTTAATGATATCTCGGATCCTTGTGATAAGCACAAACAGTGAAATTTCTCCCCAGCCAACGGTACCGATCGGGGCGGCGTGGATTGCCGAGGCTCTGCACCAGGCGGGGTTCGTGGTAAATTTCCTGGACCTCTGCTTCGAGAAAAGACAGCTGCAGCGGCTCGACCAGATCCTTACCAGCTTTAACCCGGAAGGGATCGCCATCTCCATCAGGAATCTCGACAATTGCGATTTCCTGTCACCCAGGTCGTTCCTGCCTGAAGTAAAGCGGGTCACCGACTTCATACAAAAGCGCAGCACGGCGCGCATCCTGATTGGCGGCTCGGCGGTGAGCATCATGCCGCGCGAGGTGCTTGACTATCTGAATCTTGAGTTTGCCCTGGTCGGAGCCGGGGAAAGGGGCGCCCCGCTTTTCTTTGCTGCGCTGACCCCGGCGCAGGCCCGCATTCCGGGCCTGATCTGCCCAAACCAGCCAGGGACTATCGAACCCGGGAACAGGGGCGATCCTCATATCAGGACCATTATGCCGCAGTTGCAGCGCTGGGTCGATACCAGGAAATACCTCAGGCTGGAGCCGGTGCTTCCGGTCCAGGGAAAGCGTGGCTGCGCGAACCGCTGCCTGTATTGTACCTACCCCAGGATAGAAGGAGGGAGCTGGCAGCTCAGGGAGCCCGGCGCCGTGGTCGATGAGATGTTTCGGGCCAGGGACGCGACCGGCGCCAGGGAGTTCGAGTTCGTGGACAGCGTCTTCAACGAGCCTCAGGGGTATCTGGAGACCCTGTTCGAGGAGGTCCTCAGGCGGGGACTGCGGGCAAGGTTCCGCATCTCCTCGCTTTCGCCCAAGGGGCTTACCCGGTCGCAGGTCAGGCTCATGGAGAAGGCGGGCGTCGAGTCGGCGGTCATTACCCCGGAGTCGGCCTCCGACGTTACACTGGCCGCACTGGGCAAGGGTTTTACCGAAATTGAGGTCCATCAGGCGGCGCAGCTCCTTTCCGGTTCCAGCATCAGCGCGCTTTGGTGCTTTCTTCTGGGGGGACCGGATGAAGACCGCACTACCCTGGCCCAAACCATACGATTCATAAATAACGGTATAGCAAAAAAGGACGGCGCGTTCATCACCACCGGGATCAGGGTGTATCCGGGCACCGGGATGCAGGAAAGGGCCATCAGGGACGGCGTTTTGCGGGGTGATGACGATCTGCTCCTGCCCCGGTTCTATTTCACCCCCGAGCTGGCGCCGCAGCAAGCGCGGGAGATGCTGCAGCAGGGGCTAACCCACCGCGCTCGCTGCATATTTCCCTCGGAAACCAGGGTAGGCTCACTGGCGACACTGCGCCGCCTGGGCACCCTGCTGCGGCTGCCCGGCCCTTTCTGGAGCTACGCCGGCTACCTGAACCGCTTTAACGCGGGGAGACGCGCCCTCGACCGCAACTGGTAACGGCCAGGGGGGGAGGTCCGGAGCGGCAGTTGCCCGGCGCCGTTTCGAGTTATCGCAGACGAAGGAACCCTTGTATGAACCTGGTACCGCTAAAAAGGACCGGTCCCGAGATGCTGGATCTCCCCCCGGAGCGCTACACTCCCGAGGAACTGGAGGGAAGCCTCGCCGACATACGGACGGTAAACCGTTACCTGGGCGACCTGAGCGCGGTGTTGAGGCACCTTTCTTCAAGGGTCGCCGGCAGTTCATCATTCACGCTCCTCGACATAGCCACCGGGTCGGCTGACATACCGGTTGCCATAGTGGACTGGGCGAGAAAAAAAGGAATCCGTGTCGCCATAACCGCGGTGGACCTCAACCCGCAGAGCGTCGAGGTGGCCCGGAAGAGAACCGGGGGGTACCCTGAGATAGAGGTTGCCGTGGCGGACGGTCTCGCCCTCCCCTTTCTGGATGGCTCATTTGATTTTGTGCTCTGCAGCAAGACAGCCCACCACTTCGAGGACCAGCTGGTGGTGCGTCTGATCTCGGAGATGGTCCGGGTCGCCGGTCGTGGCTACATCCTCATGGATATAAGGCGGAGCTGGGTCGCCTACGCCCTGATCTACCTTTTGACGAGGATCTGCACCAGGAACCGCCTGACCCGCTGTGATGGGCCGCTGTCGGTACTCAAGGCGTTTACTCCCGCAGAGCTTGCGGACCTCGCCTTAAGCGCCGGTGCGGCGCATTTCACCCTGACACGGGAACCTTTCTGGTTGCTCGTGCTGCAAGGAGACCGCGCATGAAGTTCTCCGTCGCCACCAATTTCAGTCCCGACCTCCTGGACGCGCTCAAAGGATATCCGGTTTCGGAGCTTTTCGGCAAGCTCCCCACCGACAGCATCGGAGGAGGACGCGCCTCGTTCATGCTCTCCCCCTTAAGCCAGAGCGGGTTTAGGGAACACGTGGCGCAAGCCGCGCAAAGGGGCATCGGCTTCAACTACCTGATTAACCCGGCCTGCCTGGACAACAGGGAGTACACCAGGCGGGGGCAGGCGGAACTGGAGCGGCTCCTGGACATGATCGAGACCTGCGGGGTGACGGCGGTAACCGTTTCCCTCCCCTTCCTGATGCCGGTCATCAAGAAACGGCATCCGCGACTCAAGGTGCGGGTGGGGGTCTACGCCAGGGTGGACTGCGTGGCCAAGGCCAAGTTCTGGGAAGAGCTCGGGGCAGACTGCATCACCCTGGAGTCGATCGCGGTGAACCGGGATTTCCCCATGCTGAGGGCGATACGGAAGGGAGTTCGCCTGGAACTGCAGCTTATCGCCAACTCCAACTGCCTGATGTTCTGCCCGATGTCCGGCCAGCACATGGTCAACCTCTCGCACGCCTCCCAGAAAGGGCATGCCAGCCGCGGCTTCATGATCGACTATTGCGCCCTCAGCTGCTCCTGCGCAAAGTTGAAGGATCCGTCCCATTACCTGCGTTCCGAATTCATCCGCCCTGAGGACCTGGTGACCTACCGGGAGCTCGGTTTCACCTCGTTCAAGATACTGGAGCGCGGCGCACCCACCGCCGTTTTGGCTGAGCGTGTCAAAGCCTATGCCCAGGGGCGCTTCGAGGGAAATCTGCTGGATCTGATACAGCCCTACGGCTACAAGCATGGCGCGTCCGGCGCGGGAGGCGCGCCAAAGCTCTGGAGGTTCCTCAAGTATTTTTTCCGGCCCGGAGCCGTCAACTGCCTTGGACTGCTGCGGCTCAAGACGCTTGCCGAGAAACGGGGGCTGCTCTCGGTCCAGGCGGGGGACCCGGTTTACCTGGACAATGCCAAGCTGGACGGTTTTTTAAGCGGCATGCAACAAATCAGCTGCCGCGAAACCGATTGTTCCACCTGCGGCTACTGCGCGCAGTGGACCAGGAAGGCGCTGGTGATGGACGAAGCCTACCGGGAAGAAATGCTCAGGCTTTACGCGGACGCCTTCGCAGAGATGTATTCGGGGAGGCTTTGGGGAGTAAAAGGTCGGTAATTGGTCGACTGGTGCTCAAATTGTTAAAACCTCACCACAGAGGGCGCAGAGGAACACAGAGGAAATCTTAAACCAAAGGCTAAGGCCTTTTTGTTTCAAACATAAATCAGGTTTTGATTTTCCTCTGTGTACCTCTGTGTACCTCTGTGTACCTCTGTGTACCTCTGTGTACCTCTGTGTACCTCTGTGTACCTCTGTGGTGAGGCTTTATGCTTCACCATTCACCATTCACCATTCACGGGGAAGTGACCGTATGGAAAAAACAACTGACAGGAAAACGCCGGCAACGGGTGGAAGCGCCTACCTTGCCTCGATCGCCACCGCCGTTCCCCCCTTGTACGCCGACCAGGGACTTGCCGCGCAGCTGATACGCCAGCATTTCGGGACGCGGCTGACAGCACGCAGCCTCGGGCTGATCAGGGCCACCTTCGATCACCCCAGCATCAAGAAGAGACATTTCGCCATCGATGATCCCTCCCGCATCATGCAGGAATCGCCCGATCAGCGCATCCAGCGCTTCACGGAAAAGTCCGTCGAGCTCTCCGCGCAGGCGGTCACCAGGGCACTGGAACTGGCGGGGGTGGGCGCTAACGAGGTGACCGGGCTCGTGGTGAACACCTGCACAGGGTACATCTGCCCCGGGATTTCCACCTATCTCCTGGAGCGGCTGGGGCTCTCCCGCAGCACCAGGGTGTACGATCTTGTGGGGAGCGGCTGCGCAGGCGCCATACCCAATCTCCAACTGGCGGAGTCGCTGCTCAGAACCCAGGGAGGCATCGTGGTAAGCGTCTCCGTGGAGATCTGCAGCTCGGTCTTTCAGATGGACAACGACCTGAGCCTCATCCTCTCCAACGCGCTTTTTGCCGATGGCGCAGCCGCCGCCGTACTCTGGGACAGGCCCGAGGGGTTTGAGCTGGTCGCCTCGGCGGGGCGCTATGTGCCGGAGCAGCGCGATGATATCCGGTTCGTGCACAAGCAGGGTGAGCTGCATAACCAGCTCTCCACGAGACTGCCGGGTCTGGTAAAGCAGGCCGCTTCGGAGGTGGTGTCAGACCTGCTGGCGGCGCGGGGGCTTTCGACCGGTGACATCCGGCATTGGGCGCTGCACACCGGAGGCGAGAAGATCGTGAACGCGGTGCGGGACGGGATCGGCATCCCGGAAGAGCAGATGCGGGCGACGCGGCGAATCCTGGAGCAGTACGGCAACATGTCCTCGCCAACGGTCTGGTTTGTCCTGAGCGAGCTCATCGATTCGGGGATTGCCCCCGGCGACTGGTGCCTGCTACTCGCCTACGGGGCAGGACTCTCGGCGCACTCCTTCTTGTTGCGCAAATGCTAGTTCCAGCCCCTTACCCCTACCGGAGGACGTGCGTTTAGCGTTGTCCGGTTTAATTCTTGTCTACAAACCAGAAAAGAAACCTTGGCCACAAAACGCACAAAACGCACAAAAATTAAAAGCATTAGACTTTATTTTGTGCATTTTGTGCGTTTTGTGGCTAAAAAGATTTTGGTTTAGTTTTTTGGAGTTAGTTTTAGCAGGTTCTTTGATTTCATTTTAAGACTTTAAGGCCCGGGATTGTTGTTCGAAAAAAGCAAGGCGGACACAGACGATATCCGACATTTCAAGCCGGACTGGGTACTAGAAGGTGTGGCGCGACCGGTACTGGTCGCCGGTAAACCATCCCCTGAGCAGCTCGAAGTTGTTCAGCAAAACCTTCAGCGCACCCTTTTCGCGTTTTCGGACGAAATAGTTGCCCACAAACATGGAGGGGCTGAAAAAAATCTTGATGTTCTCCCAGTTCATGAGCCGGTTTAGCTGACCTTGCGTCAAATGCCGGGTCCTGACATTGCAGATGAATCCGGTGTACCTCTTCAAGTCATCCGGATTCACCACCAGGCCTGCCTCGAGCAGCTCCGCTCGCATCCGCGTTCCCGGATAGGGAGTGACACACTGCACGTAGGGGAGGTCGATCCTGAGCCTTTTTGCGGCTCGGAACACCTCCCTCACCTCCTCTGGGCCGTCGTCGGGGTTGCCGATGATGAAACCGCCCATGACGGCAATTTCGTGCTCCCGCAAGAGCCGCACCGCCTGCTCAGTCTTTTGCCGGATATCCCCCTTCTGAAAAAGCGCCAGTGTCTTGGCCTGGACCGCCTCTATCCCGAGAAAAACCATCCTGAAGTTGGCCCGTGCCATCAGCGGGATCAGTTCCGGATCGCTGACGATTCCGGCGACCGAGGCCTGCACCAGGTATTCCATGGAGTCCAGCCGCTCCCCGATGATCGCCTCGCACAGGCGGCTGAATCGGGCCGGCTCCAAGGTGATGTTGTCGTCGACAAGCAGGACCGATTGCGCCCCCCTGCGCTTAAGCTCTTTCAGGTCTGCGATGACCCGATCGATGCCGTAACAGCGAAAGCTGGCACCGTACATCCCGGTAATGGAGCAAAAGGTGCAGGGCATGGTGCAGCCGCGGGAGGTTTCCACGCAATCCATCTTCCTGTTGAAATAGGTGAAGTGGTCCAGGACACGGGCATTGCGATTGGGGAGAGGGAGCAGGCGAAGATCGAGGAGCTCCCCCTTCGGGTTGTGAACGAAGCCCCCCGCGCTCGGCCAGGAAAGCCCCGGTACCGAATCCCAGGACCTTGCTCCCTCCAGGGCCTGCACCAGTGCCGGCAGCGCCAGCTCACCTTCGCCGCGGATGAGAAAATCGAAAGGGGGCGGGGATCCCTCGGTAATTTCGGCATGCGCCAGACTCGCGTGGTAACCGCCAAGGACGATCTTCGCAGCGGGTGCGCAGGCCCGGCAGATGGCCATCACCTCCCGGGCACTTTGATACTGGAAACTCATGCTGCTGACTCCCACCAGATCGGGGGTGAACTCCCGCAAAAATTCCGTCAGCCAGGAGCGGATGTTCTTGTGGACCAGGACCAGGTCCACAACCTTTACCTCATGACTGTCAAGCTGTGCGGCAAGAGAGCATAGCCCGAGATTGGGCACCTTGATGATCCTGTGAAAATTATTGGCAGCGTCAGGCATAGCCAAAAGCAGTATCTTCATGGTCCCATCCTTTGTGAATCTTTGATTCATGACATCGGGCTTGGTAATTATATGGGGCCATTGCCAATATGCAAATGACGTAGAGACCAGAAGACAGCTCGGCTAGCTCCGACAGCAGAGCAAAGTATATCGCCTCATGCCCCTTCCCCTGGAGCCTCCCATCGAGCACAGAGGCAGGCGGTGCAGCCTACTTGTTACACTTGCCAGGCTACCTTTCGCAGGTGGCAGGCGATTATTCACAGGTGGCAGGCGATTATTTAAAGGTGGTGAATAGTTTCTACAAGTGGCGGGCTAGTACCCAGTCCAGCTTGATATGTCGTAAATCCGTGTTTGGGCCGCAACCGTACCAAAACTAAAGAAGAAGCGTCTCTGTCATAGAGCCTTAATCGTCCATAAATCACTGAACAATGATACTACATAATTATTAGGTTTGAATAAAAATATATC
>Ga0209430_1000851_pt1 | contig 26170 bp, 27 predicted proteins | sample BarGraIncub1133A_FD_184504 | JGI IMG/M metagenome (GOLD analysis project Ga0209430, IMG submission 184504) | Arctic peat soil microbial communities from Barrow, Alaska - Barrow Graham LP Incubations 11-33A (SPAdes) (version 2) | ecosystem: Environmental > Terrestrial > Soil > Wetlands > Peat... | reverse complement strand
CGATGGTACTGCATGGGTAACTGTGTGGGAGAGTAGGTCGCCGCAGGGAATTTAATAGAAAAGCCCCACCAGGATCTTCCTGGTGGGGCTTTTTGCTGTTCTGGCGCTTTATTGTTAGGGAAGCAAAAATCTCCACACGGGTTGCAATCGGACTTCGCTTTGTTAAAATTAATGAGTTGCAAATCCAGGATTTCACGGAGGTACAACCATGAAAAAGTATCCGTTGGCGGTCATGTCCCTGCTGCTTATTGCTTCTTCCGGTTGCGCTACAAAGGGGTATGTCAAACAACAGATCGATCCGCTCGCCTGCAAGGTTGATATTCTGGAGTCAAAGGAAAGCAGCCTGGAAGTAAAGGGGACCGGTCTGGAATCAAGGGCAAACCTGCTTGAGTCGCGCATGAGCGCTCTGGAAAATCAGTTAAACAATTTACCCAAGACGCTGGAGTTGGCCCCGGCAGACAGGGCACTGGTAAATAACGCAACCGAAATGTCGCGCAAGGCTGCCGAGAGCGCAGAACGGTCCGAGACCGCAGCGAAGGCTGCAGAGGCTTCGGCTGCGGCTGCGGACCTCGCAGCAAAGCGTGCAGCCAAGGCCTTTCAATTGGGACAGAAGAAGTAGCGCTGAGACGGTCTGAGGGGTCCTGAACTTGCGCCGTGCCAATGCGCCAGGGGGCTTGCGAAGCATGGAAACTACCGTTTGCCGGCTTTTTGTGACAGCTATCGCGGTCGTATGTGCGTTAGGGGCCGACCCGGATGCGCCTGCGGCAAGCCTGCCCTATGCCGATGGGGTCTTTGGCGACCTCCAGCAGTACAGGGTTATAGGGAACGAATCGCTGTTTGAAGTGGCCCGGAGATTCGATCTTGGCTTAAATGAAATCGTCGATGCCAACCCGGGCATAGACCCCTTGATTCCCCGTTCCGGCACCCTCATCGATATCCCGACTGCCTGGATTCTGCCTGACGTACCGATGCGTTCCGGGATTGTGGTAAATATCCCGGAATTCCGTCTGTATTATTTCCCCAAGACCCTCCCCGGCCTGGTCGCGACCTTCCCCCTGGGTCTCGGAGACGAGGGGCGAGGTACGCCGCTCGGCAGTTATACGGTGATACAGAAAATACCCAATCCCCCCTGGTATGTCCCGAGATCTATCCGGTCGGGCTCAAGCTATCTTCCAAAAGTGGTGCCTCCCGGCCCTGATAATCCCATGGGCAGCCATGCCCTGCGGCTTTCCCTGACAACTCTTCTTATTCATGGCACCAACAGGCCGTGGGGCATCGGGAGCAGGTCGAGCCACGGATGCCTGCGGCTCTATCCCGAAGATATCGTCAAACTGTTTAAGCAGGTCCCCAAGGGTACCCGCGTTGTCATCGTGAACCAGCCGATAAAGGCCGTCGCCAGGGGGGAGAGGGTCTTTGTAGAAGCGCATCGGTATGAGAGTGAGGATTGCAGTGTCGGCCGGGCTATGCACCTGCTGGCGGACAAGAATTTGCTGGACAGGACCGACTTCAACAAGTTGATACGGGCCATGGAAGAGATGAAAGGGGTGCCGGTCGATATAACCCTGAGCCGCTGACTGCAGGTCAGGCAAACACACTGGATCGGGACCATGGAACCTAGGGCTACAGGGTCTTGTTATCCGGCTTGGAGGGGTGGACATGCTCTCTCGTCGTCAACTACTGCTGTTAGCCGGGGAAGCTGCTGCAGCTTCCCTGGCGTTATCGGGGTGTGCCACGAGTCCGCCGCTCAAAAAAGAGGTCTTCGAGGATTTCGGCGATCCTGCCCGGCCCTACCTGGGACTGGCGACCTCCTTGCGCGACGAGCACAGCTACCAGGCGAGGCTGGAGGGAAAGATCCCGGCGCAGCTGCGCGGTACCCTGTACCGGAACGGGCCGGGACTCTTCGACCGGGGCGGATTGCGCAAGCGTAACCTCCTCGACGGAGACGGGATGGTGCAGGCGTTCCGCTTCCATGACGGAGGGGTGCATTACCGGAACAGGTTCGTGCGCACCAAGAAATACGTCGCCGAACAGGCGGCCGGCCGCTTCATCTATCCTAGCTGGAGCACCCAGGCACCCGGTGGTTTCTGGGCCAATTTCATGGGCATTGGGGAGCTGACGGGACAGGCCGGCATCACGGTTTTTCCCTGGCAGGGGCGACTCTACGCCTTTGACGAGTGCGCCCTTCCCTACGAACTGGATCCCGACAGCCTTGAGACCTCCGGCATCTCTCGGCTGGGGCTCCCCGACGGATTCACCATTTACGCGGCGCACGCCAAGACGGACCCCCGGTCCGGCGAATGGCTCCATTTCGGTGTGCTCTATGGCCCCAGCCCGAAACTCCATGTCACGGTCTTCGAGCGAGGCGGAGCTCTGAAACTGCACCGAGCGCTCCCAATGCCGCGCAACGTTTACATGCACGACTGGTTTGTTTCGGGTCGCCACCTGGTCTTCTCCTTCCACCCGGTCGAAATTGCCTTCTGGTCCGTTTTCTTGGGACGAAAGAGTCTCTTGGATTCCCTTTCCTGGAAGCCGGAACAGGGCAACCTCATCATGGTGCTGGACCGTGACAACGACAACCCGCCGCTTTTCCTGGAGAGTCCTGCCTGCTACATGTGGCATTCCATAAATGCCTTCGAAAAGGGACCAGAGATCGTCGCCGACTTTATCGGCTACCAGAACCCTGACCACTTCGTCGGCGCAGACCCGGTGGCCTCCGCAGTCATGGTAGGCCGCAGGGGGGAATACGCTTTTCCCGGTTCAGTGCGGCGCTACCAGATAAACCCCTCGGCAAGGACGATCCGCGAGGAAATGCTCGACAAGGGGAGTTACGAATGGCCCCGGGTGAACGAACAGCATCGCTGCCACGACTACCGTTTCGGTTACCTGATAAAAACGCGGCCCGGGGACTTTTTCTGGACACTCCTCTGCCGCATCGACATGCATACCGGGCGCACCGAAAGCTACGACTTCGGCGCCAGATGCTATCTGACCGAGCCGGTATTCGTCCCCCTGCCTGGGCGGGCTTACCAGGCGGGCGACCCTTCGGAACCGGGGTTCCTGCTGACCGAGGTCTATGACAGCACCAAAAAGCGTAGTTTTCTGGCCGTTCTCCGTGCGGAGGATATCGGCGCCGGACCTGTCGCGACCGTGCATCTCGAACACCATGCCCCGTTCAGCTACCACGGCTGGTGGAGCGCCGGGACCTGACGAAGTTTTGCGGAGCCGGCGTCTCACCTGGCCCGGTCCCGGCTAAACCGGATCGACACGCGGGAGGAAACGAGAGCTCGGGAGGTATCATGGAAGGGATCATACTGGGTTATGAAGCCGAAGCAGGCGTCATCAAGACCTCCGACGGCACCAGGTACAAGTTCAGGCGGTCCGACTGGAAATCGCCACGAGAGCCCGCCGCCGGACTTAAAGTGGATTTTGTCCCCCGGGAGGATCAGGCAACGGAGATATACCTCGTGAACCCTGCGGCGGCGGCAGTTTTCAGCACGCTGAGCAATCTGGAGAGGTCGGAGACCGCGGTTCCCATGCTGGTGTATGCCTGCTACGCTGCCGCGTTCCTGTATGGGATCACCATGGTTTTCGGCGTAGTCACCGCCTACATGTACCGTGAGAGTGCCGCAGGAAAATGGTATCAGAGCCATTACGACTACCAGATATCCATCTTCTGGAAATCGCTGATCTACTTCCTGTTGGCCATCCCCTTGACGTTCTTTTACGGTCTTGGGATGGTGCTCATGCTGTGTACCTACATCTGGGTGATCGTGAAAATCATCAAGGGCTGGCGCTGCCTCGCCGAGGGGAAAGCAGCGCCCTGAATGGACGCCCCGGACCTGGTGACAGTCCGATCTATTTCGTCGCAGCCTGGTCCACTGACGTCCGAAAACCAGGGAATGGGACCGGCTGTCAAACCATGTCATAAATGTGATAAACTTCCGGGTGTGCGGGTGAGAGACGAAGCTCAGAGGGGAAATGTTCCAGTATGCGCCGTAAATGGGAACGCGCTACCTTCTTGTTTTCGCTGCCCAGAACAGGGGAGATTCGAGCGATGAAGTTGAAACGTATCTTACTGGTTGAAGACAACCTAAACGATGCGGAACTAACCTTGGAGGCGCTCTCCGAGCACAACCTCGCCAATGAGGTGGACGTAGTCAGGGACGGCGCGGAAGCCCTTGATTACCTCTACCAGAGGGGAGCTTATGCCGGGCGTGACGACGGAAACCTGGCGGTCATCCTGCTGGACCTGAAGCTCCCCAAGGTGGATGGGCTGGAGGTGCTGCGCACGGTGAAATCCGATGACCGGCTGAGGTACCTTCCTGTGGTGGTGCTTACCTCATCGCGAGAGGAAAACGATCTCGTCGAAAGTTACCGGCTCGGGGTGAACGCCTATGTGGTGAAGCCGGTGAATTTCGCCGAATTCATAAATGCCGTCAAGGAGCTAGGGGCTTTTTGGGCCATTGTCAACGAGCCGCCTCCCAAAAGCAAGGTTGCGCCAAAATGACAAGGAGCCTGCGCATACTCCATCTGGAGGATGATCCGATGGACGCCGAATTGGTGCAGATGTCCCTGTCCCAGGGGCTCGACTGCGAGGTGCAGGTGGTATCCAGGCGGGAGGAGTTCGGCGCGGCCCTCGAGCGCGGCGGCATGGACCTGATTCTGGCCGATTTTGCCCTCCCTACCTTCGACGGCATGAGCGCGCTGGCCATGGCCCGGGAAAAGTACCCCGATCTGCCCTTCCTCTTCGTCTCCGGGAAACTCGGCGAAGAAGCGGCCATCGAATCCCTGAAAAGCGGCGCCACCGACTACGTGTTGAAAAGCAGGCTGTCGCAACTGGTCCCCGCGGTGCAGCGCGCCCTGACGGAGGCCCAGGAGCGCGTCAAACAACGAAAGACGGAACAGGCACTGGAAAGAGCCCACGTCGAAATTGAGAAGAGGGCGGAAGACTACCGGAACCTCTTCAGCAGCATCCGTGACGCCATCGTGGTGACCGATCCCAGCCGTAAGATCCTGCACGTGAACCAGCCTGCCCTGAAAGAGATCTTCGGATATGAAACTGAAGAGTTGGCGGAACAGGACACCTCTATCCTCTATGCCGACTACCAGGATTACCTGATGACGGGGAGGGAAGTCTTCAACCAGCAGGGAGCCGAGGGGACGTTTCTGGAAATCAATCTCCGCAGAAAAAACGGCGAGGTGTTCATCGGCGAGTTGTACGCGCTGAAGCGCCTGGATCGCTTCGGAGTTCCGACCGGCAACATCTGTATCTACCGGGATATCAGCGAGCGAAAGAAAGCGGAGGCGGCCCTTCGGGATAGCGAGATGCGCCACTACCAGCTTCAACTGGAGCTGGTCTACGCCGCCCAGATCCAGGCCGGACTCCTGCCGCGCAGCTATCCGCAGATTCCCGGCTTCGACCTCGCTGCCAAGTGCCTTCCCGCCAAGCAGGTCGGAGGCGACTTCTACGATTGGCAGGAAGTCTCCCCGACCGTCTTCAACCTCACCTTGGGCGACGTGATGGGGAAAGGGATGGCGGCGGCCATGCTCATGGCGACGACCAGGGCCGCGCTTCATGCCGTGACGCTGCACAACAGCCCGGGGCAGGCCATGCATCTCGCCGAGGAGGCGCTCCTGAGCGACCTGGAAAACTCGGAGAGTTTCGTGACTCTGTTCCATGGGCAGTTGAACGCGGCACAGCGCACCCTCACTTTCGTCGACTGCGGCCACGGCTATGTCTTTCTCCGGCGAGCCGACGGTTCGGTGGAAAACCTCGCACCCCGCGGCCTTCCGCTCGGGGTGCAGGGTGGGCAGGTGTATCAGGAGGGGATGATACGCTTTGAGAAGGGGGACATGCTGGTGCTTTACAGCGATGGCCTGATCGACGCAAACCCGCAGCTGGAGCTCACCAACCTGATCCTTTCCCGGCAGATGGCGGTCCCGGGAACTGCCCGGGAAATGATGGATCGGCTGATCAACCTGACGGGACTGCCGGACCCGCAACCCGACGATATAACGGTGCTCGTGGCACGCTGCACCGGGTGAGTAGCGCCGAAGAGATGCCTTGCATGCCCTCTCATCAAATCAGACCTAGTTCGCGAAAACCTGTCAGTAGTTCCCCACCTCCCCTCGTGGCAAAAAACCTGCGGATACTCGCCGCGCTTGCACCGCCGCTTCGGTCCTCTTCCCCCGCAGAGAGCAGCGCATCAAGCGAAGTGAATTGCTGTGCCATCCGCTTCGCCGCAGCGGGACCAACGCCGGGAATGCCGAGGGCGAGCACCAGGCGAAACGGCTGCGGCCGGCCGACTCTCCCTATCGCCGCAGTCAGGCGCCGCGCCGTTTGCGCTCCAAAACCGGCAACGGCGGCGACTTCATGGGGCTTGAGCCGGAACAGGGACGGCAGGTCGCGGACCAGTCCGGCTTCAACCAGCATCTGCATTCGTCCCCGTCCGAGCCCGGAGATGTTGAGCCCGCCCTTGGAGACGAAATGCACCGCCCTTGCCAGGAACTGGGCTCTACAGCCGGGCGCATCCTGCAGGCAGGCGTCAATCGGGGGTAGCTCCGGCTGGGCGGGCGCGCCGTCGGTATGGTTCTCCTCCCTTTGCACCTCCAGCACCTGAGGTATGATGTCGGCGACGAGCCCGATCACGACCCGATCTCCCGCGCTGATCCCGAGCCGGGCCAGCGTCTGCGCGTTGTGCAGGGAAACGCGGCTGACCCGGACGCCGCCGACGTTGACCGCCTCGACTTCGGCAACGGGTGTGCGGCGCCCGGTGCGGCCGACCTGCCAGCGGATGGCGCGCACCAGCGTCGAAGCCGTTGCCGGCGGGAATTTCCAGGCCGCGGCCCAGAAGGGCGCCCTGGTTCCTTGCCCAAGCCTGCGGCGCAGGGCAAGGTCATCGACCTTCACCACGATCCCGTCTGCGGCAAACGTGTGCCGCCCGCGGTTGGCAAGGCACTCCCTATATCTGGCTCGGATCTGGTCGAGCTTTTCGGCCTGCCAGGTCAGGTCGAGCCGCACCGGGAACCCCCATTCGGCCAGTTTTCCGAGCGCCGCCAGGTCAGAGGTGACGCCCATGCTCTCTGCGGCATTGACCAGCTCGAAGGGGAACAGTCGCAGGGCGTCCAGGGCGAGCGGGCCGGGGGCCTGCGACTTCAGGGCTCCCGCGGCGAGATGGCGCGCAGTGGCGTACCGCTTGGCGCCGCCACCGGTGGCTACCGGGAGATGCCCCAGCTCCGCATAGACCTCACCTCGCACCGCCACCCGCGCCGGGAAGCCGCCGGACAGCAGCTGCGGGACTCCCGTGATCTTCCTGACCCGCGGGATCACGTCCTCGCCTTAGCGCCCGTCCCCGCGCGTTGCTGCCGAGACCAGCCGGCCGGACAAGTAGATCAATTCCACCGGCAACCCGTCCACCTTGGGCTGGACCAGCAGCCTCGGCGGGGTCCCTCCTGCCGCCGCCCTGCGCAGCAGCGCTTCGACCGCCTCAGGACCTGTCGACGAGGAGATGCTTTGCATCGGGCGATCATGCCGAAGGGTCGGTACGTCTGAACCGGAGTCGCTACTGACCGTGCCGGTCGGCGAATCGGCAGCGGCAAGCGCGGGGAAGCATTGCTCCAGCCGGACCAGCTCGGCAAAGAGGCTGTCATACTGCGCGTCGCTTAGCGTCGGGTGCAGCTTGCGATAATAGAGGTCGTTGTGGTAGCGGATCTCTTCCCGCAGGGCTGTCACCCGCTTTTTAGCGCTTGAAAGGGGGAGCTCCGGACAGCCGTCAGACGCCTGGGCAAGGCAGGGGGGTATTGGTAACAGGAGAGTCAGCTGGAGAGTCAGCAGGAAACAAAGGACGCGCCACATGTTCATCCTCCGGGTATGGGCAATGGCCGGCAAGAAAAGTGTGCGGGGGGGGAGAAGACATTGTTGCCCGCGAAAACAGATGTGAGCCGAGATGGTCACCCCCCGGGGCGCAGGGGATTATTTCCGGTAGCTGATCCGGTAGATGGCGCCGGCCTTGTCATCGGAAACCAGAAGGCTGCCATCCGGCATCACCTGCAGATCCACCGGGCGGCCCCAGGCGTTTCCCCCAGAGAGCCATGCCTCGGCGAACACCCGGTAGGAACCTGCTTTGCTTCCCTCCAGCTGGACCAGCGAAATCCGGTAGCCGTTCGGGACGCTCCGGTTCCATGAGCCGTGCTCTGCGATGAAGATCTGGTTACGGTACTCGGCGGGAAACATGGCGCCGGTATAAAAGCGCATGCCAAGCGAGGCCACGTGGGCGGGAAGCTCGACCTCGGGTGGGACGAACTCCGTTTTCTTCATCTCCCCGCCGTATTGCGGATCGGGAAGGTCCCGGCCGTGCCAGTAGGGAAAGCCGAAGTGCAGGCCAGGGGTTGCGGCCCGGTTCAACTCGTCAGGAGGCTTGTCGTCCCCCATCCAGTCGCGGCCGTTGTCGGTAAACCAGAGCTCGCGAGTGACTGGATGCCAGTCGAAGCCGACCGTGTTGCGCACGCCGCGGGCGAAAATCTCCAGATTTTTACCGTCCGGAGCCATACGCATGATGGAGGCAAAACGCGGGTCCTTCGAATCGCAGACGTTGCAGGGGGCCCCGACCGGGACGTACAGCTTGCCGTCCGGTCCGAAGCGGATGAATTTCCAACCGTGGTGCGTTTCACGGGGGAAACTGTCGTTGATCAGCACCGGCCGGGGCGGGTTGGCGAGGCGGTTCTCGATATCGTCGAAGCGAATTACCCGGCTCACTTCGGCGACGTAGAGCGCGCCGCCCCGAAACGCCACGCCGTTTGGCTCCTTGAGCCCTTTGGCCAGGGTGATCACCTCGACCTTGGGACTTCCTCCGTGCTGCACCGCATAGACCTTGCCTTCCCCGCGGGTGCCGACGAACACCGTTCCCTTGGCCCCGAGCGTCATGGAACGGGCGCCGGGAATGTCCCGGGCGAATACTTCGATGGCGAAACCGGGCGGAAGCTTGATCTCCCCGAGTCGGATTTCAGCCGCGTGGCAGGCCGTAACCGGTGCCAGGGACAGTATGGAGGCGAGCAGGAAAAGTTTTCGGGAGTAAGAGGTGCAATAGCGACGGAGCGACATAAGGTCCCTTTGGAAGGTCTCTCAATTCCATGACCGAAACTTGCAAAAATAGATGATCTACGGACGTTTCGCCGTGGAGCTCGCGGCAAAACCCGCATCGAGCATGGCGGGGGCTGTCCGCCATCGGTTCTTTGCCTGCATGATGACGAGGAACACCTTGGTGTCGCCGCGCTCAGCCACTGCTACCAGGCACTGGCCGGCGTTCGGGGTGGTGCCGGTCTTAACTCCGAGGGCCCCTGGGTATCGTCCGATCAGGCGGTTCTTGTTCCTAAGCCCAAAGGAGCGGCCTCCCTTCACCGTCGCGATGCGCATGGCGCGCCGGGCCACCAAGTCGGCGAAGAGCGGGATGCGCAGCGCCCGGTCCGCGAGGATGGCTAGATCATTGGCGGTCGAATAAAGCCCCGCATGGTCATGGCCGCAGGCGTTGGTAAAGCGCGTATTGTGCAGCTTCAGGCTTCGTGCCCGCTCGTTCATCTGCTTGACGAAGGCCTGCTGGTTGCCGGCCGCGTGATCGGCCAGGGCGCGGGCTGCGTCGTTTGCCGAGGCGATGAGCGTGGCGGCGAGGAGATCCCGGACCGTCAAGCGGTCTCCGCGCCTGAGGCCGATTCTGCTGCCGGTCTCCCGGGAGGCGCCGCGGCTCACCGTTACCACCTCATCCATGCGGCAATGCTCCATGACGATGAGGGCGGTCATGATTTTGGTCAGGCTCGCGGGAGCCCTCCTGATGTCGGGACCTTTTTCCCGGTAGGTCCGCCCGTTCACCTGCAGCAGATAGGAAGGCGGGGGATGTGCGAAGGGCGAGATGGTTGCTTCGGCCCGGCTGGCGAGACTGCCGGAGATGACGAGTGCCGCGATGCCGCAGCTGGCGATGTAGGAAAGCGAATTCATCCTCTACGTTATAGCACTCTTTCTAAAGCCTGCAATCGGAGGCGGGAGCCGCATCGATCGGCGAGACCCTGCCAAGGGAGAGCGTAGCGTAAGACGCATGGCAGGCCTCTCTTGTCGTCGCGGCCTATATGGCCGAGTGTGCCGTGGAGCGGATTGCAGGGCGCCTGGAGCTCGGGTATTGAAGCTCGGGGACGCATGAAAACAGAAGACGCATGCAAGGCGTCTCTACAGTGAGATGATAACCATTCGACCGGCGCGGGGGCAGGACTGATATCTTGGATTTACAAACAGGTGGCGCTTAAGGTATCTTGAGCCTCGCGTACATTGTGATTTTAGTGAGGTTTGCATTGGCAACAAGGATAAGGATACTCCCGGAGAACCTGACCAACAAGATCGCCGCGGGCGAGGTGGTGGAACGGCCCGCCTCCGTGGCGAAGGAACTGGTGGAAAACGCCCTCGACGCGGGTTCCAGAGAGGTCATCGTGGAGATCGAGTCGGGCGGCAGGAGGCTCATCAAGGTCTCCGACACCGGCAGCGGCATGTCACGCGAGGACGCGCTCCTCGCCCTCGAGCGTCACGCGACCAGCAAGATCTCCTGCGACGAGGACCTCTTCTCGCTCTCAACGCTCGGTTTCCGCGGCGAGGCGCTTCCCTCGATCGCCTCGGTTTCCCGGCTCACCATCTCCACCCGGTCCAACGATACCGTGGAGGGGACGGAGATTTACTCGGAAGGGGGGCGCATCAAGGAGGTGAAGGGGTGCGGCATGGCCGCCGGTACCGTCATCGCCGTCAGGAACCTTTTCTTCAATACGCCGGCCAGGCTCAAGTTCATGAAGAGCCCGGAGACCGAGGGTGGGCATGTCGGCGAACTCCTGACGCGCCTTGCCATCTCCCGTCCGGAGGTGCGCTTCTCGTACCTGAACGACGGCAAGCTCGTGTTCCGTGCCCTCGACGCGGATCTCAAGGAGCGGGTGGCGACCATGCTCGGCCGCCCGATCGCCGCCTCGCTTTACCCCGTTGCCTATCAGGATGCGGGCGGACTCAAGGTGACCGGACTTGTGGCGGCACCGGAGTGCAGCCGCAGCGCCGCCAGCCATCTCTACACCTATATAAACGGCCGCTTCATAAAGGACAAGGTGGTGCAGCATGCGATCCTCCAGGCGTACCGGAACTTCCTGGAGCGCGGACGCTATCCCGTGGTCGCCGTCTTCATCGAGATTCCCCCGGGCGAGGTGGATGTGAACGTACATCCCACCAAGCACGAGGTACGCTTTCGGGAGCAGGGGAGGGTGCACGACGCCATCCAGGGTGCCGTGGAGTCGGTGCTGAAACAAACCCCTTGGCTCAAGCGCGAGCAGCAAGGGAGGGTGGTCGCGCCGCAGGAAAGAGGGACGCTCCCGCTTGCTGCGGCCCCGCAGGGAAGGGAAAGCCTCCCGAACGCGGCACTCCGGGTTGATCCGATTGTGCCGCTGGAGCCGGCTGCCTCCGGAGTGAGCGAGGCCAGGGTCGCCGAGGTGAGAGAACTGCTGGTCGATTACCAGCCGCGCTCGCAATCCCCGCTTCGTCCTTATTTCCAGCCGCCCCCGATGTCGCAGGTCCCGGCGGCCGCGGCCTACGGGAGTGCGCATATCGCCGCCGCTGCAGTCGTCGAGGTTGCGGCCGAGAAAGGTGAGGCCGGCTATTTCTCCTCGCTCTCCGTGATCGGTCAGTTTAACGCTTCCTACATCCTCTGCCAGCAAGGGACGGACTTGGTCCTCATCGACCAGCATGCGGCCCACGAGCGGGTCGCCTTCGAGAGGCTCAAAGGGGAATTTGCCGGCCGGGCTGTCGACAGCCAGGGGCTCCTTTTCCCGGAGACGATGGAGCTCTCTTTCAGGGAATCGGCAGCACTTCTGGGGAACCTGGACGAGCTCGCCCGTCTCGGTTTTGCGTTGGAGGAATTCGGCGGCAACACCTGGCTTTTGAAAGGGGTGCCGCAGATCCTTGCCGACACGGAATATCTGCGCATCGTACGGGACATCCTGGAGGAGTTCGGCAGTCTCAGCAGGAGCAGGACTTTTTCCGACGTGCAGGAGGACCTCCTGGCCCGGATCGCCTGTCACAGCGTGGTGCGCGGCTGTCGCACCCTATCCCGGCAGGAGATCGTAGCGCTCTTCAGCCAGATGGACCAGACCGACTTTTCCAGCAACTGCCCGCACGGCAGGCCGGTGATGCAGAGGATTACCCTCGCCGAAATGGAGAAGAAGTTCAAACGCAATTGACAATGGACTATACCCAATTGACAATGGACAGTTGACAGTTGACAGTTGACAATGGACAGTTGACAGTTGACAGTTGACAATGAAGTTCTGTCCGCTTTTCGCCCGCAATGGCTTCACCGTTGACAGTTTCCTTAAGGATGTATGCTCACCGAAGCAGAGAAGAAGCTCCATAACTGACGTATGAACGTTTTTAATTGTCAATTGTTAATTGATAATTGATAATTGATAATTGATTAAAAGCAGGTACCATGTCGGAAAAAAAGATCAAGCTGCTCGTCCTGTCGGGACCTACCGGATCCGGCAAGAGCGAGCTTGCCGTGAGACTCGCGGAGCACATCGACGGCGAGATCGTCAATGCGGACTCCATGCAGGTCTATCGCGGCCTGGACATCGGTACCGCCAAGCCTCCGGCTGAGGCGCTCGCTCGCGCCCCGCACCACCTGCTGAGTTTTGTAGCTCCGGAGATCAACTTCACCGCCTCGGATTTCCGGCGCGAGGCGGCCGCCGCCATCGCCGATATCGACAGCAGGGGAAAGAAGGCCATCGTCGTCGGCGGCACCGGGCTCTACATACGCGCCCTCCTCGAAGGGCTGGTTGATTCTCCCAACGGCGATCCGGAACTCCGCCTCCAATTTGCCGACTTGCCCGGTGAGGAACTGCTGCGGCGCCTTGGCCTAGTCGACCCCGAAACGGCTTCCCGCCTGCACCCGAACGACCGGCTCCGCATCGTCCGCGCGCTGGAGGTCTTCAGCCAGACCGGCCGCCCGATCTCGGCATTCCGCGCCGAGCACGCCTTCTCCGGCAGCTACTACGAACCCTTGAAGATGGCGATCAAGGTCGAGCGGCAGGAGCTGTATCGCCGCATAAACATCCGGGTGGAGCAGATGCTGCAGGACGGACTCGTGGCAGAGGTCGTTTCCCTGCTCGCCTCGGGTTACGACAGGGAATTGAAGGCGCTGCGCTCCATCGGGTACAAGGAGATTTCTGCCTGCCTCGCCGGAGAAATCGCGCTGGATGAGGCAGTTAGCCTCATTAAAAGGGACACCAGGCGTTATGCGAAACGGCAGATGACATGGTTCAGTAAGGAAAATGATATTTATTGGCTTGAATATCCTGAAAGTTTTGCTACTATCCTTGAACATGTGATTGAATTTTTTGGGTAAAGGAGCGGACCATGCCTAAAACGCCTTTTAACATCCAGGACCAGTATCTGAACCAGTCCCGCAAGGAGCGGGTGAAAGTCTTGGTGCAACTCATGTCTGGTGAGAAGCTGGAGGGGCATATCAAATCGTTCGACAACTTCTCTGTCCTCATGGAAGTTCACGGTGATATCCTGATCTATAAGCACGCCATTTGCAGCATTACCTCTGTGGACGGCGTTTTTCGTCTCCACCAGTAGCCACCGTAGGCGGTCGAATGGGTGAAGAGTCCGCTCTTTCCTTTGGCTGCCATCAATCCAGAGTAACTATGACACACAAAGACAATCTGCTTCTCCTGGCAGCCGGCCTGGTATGGGCCGGCTGCCTTCATTTCCTCCCTGACTGCGGCGCCTTACATCTCCCCCTGCTTATCGCCCTGCTTTTCGCCTCTCTGCTGAATCCTCTGGAGACAGTACTCACGGTCCGTGGTCTCGGGAGATGGCCTGCGTTTCCGACAACCGGTTTGAGGACTCTTTCCCGTTCCTTTCCCGATAACTCACGGAGTACACTATGGTTCAGGGGGGTTTGATGGCAGGTCTCATTGTTGACAGGGTGATGCCGGGCAGCATTGCCGAGGAGCTGGAAATCGAGCCGGGCGACCGTCTGGTTTCTGTGAACGGCAACCCGTTGCGCGACATCATCGACTACAACTATTTCACGGGGGACGATCTGCTCGTCCTGGAACTGGAGAAGGGGGACGGCGAGCTCTGGGAACTCGAAGTGGAGCGCGAGGAGGGGGAACCTCTCGGCATCATCTTCCCGGCACCGGAGCCGGCACGTTGCGGTAACAACTGCGTCTTCTGCTTCGTGCACCAGCTCCCGAAGGGGTTGCGAAGCCCGCTCTACGTGAAGGACGAGGACTACCGGCTCTCCTTTCTCTACGGCAACTACGTGACGCTCGCCAACATCGGCAGGGCGGAGCTGGAAAGGATCAAGGAGCAGCGCCTGTCGCCGCTCTACATCTCCGTTCATGCCACCGATGCGCTCCTGAGGGAGCAGCTGCTCGGCAAGAGCGGCATACTCCCGATCCTCGAGGTCATGAAGGAACTCACCGAGGCGCGCATCACCATGCATGCCCAGATCGTGCTTTGTCCGGGCCTGAACGACGGGGAGGCCTTTGCGCGGACTGTGGAGGACCTGGCCCTGATGCACCCGTGGGTCTCCTCGCTTGCCGTGGTTCCGGTAGGTCTCACCGGTCACCGGGGCAAGCTGCCGGTGCTGACCCCCTTGACCCAGAGGTTTGCCGCCTCGTTCATCGGGGAGTGGGGGGGCAAGTCCGAGGCGCTGGCGGATCGGCTGGGTGATCCGTTCCTCTTTCTGGCGGACGAGTTCTACATAAAGGGGCGAATTCCCTTTCCCGCGCTGGAAAGCTATGGCGACCTGCCGCAGCTGGAGAACGGCGTCGGGATGATACCGCTCTTCCTCTCCGAGGCGGAGCAGGTGCTGGAGGAGGCGGAACACCTTGGACATGCCCGGATCACGGTCGTGACCGGCGAGTCGCCCTTCCGTTACCTTGCCGATTTCCTGGGCCGCCTGTCCGAGGTGACCGGTGCCTCGCTCATACCGGTGGCGGTAAAGAACAGGCTCTTCGGCGGAGCGGTCACCGTGACCGGCCTGGTCTGCGGCAGGGACATCATCGCCGCGCTGGAGGGGGTGGACCTTGGGGATCTGGTGCTGGTTCCGGACGTCATGATGAAGGAGGGCGAGGAGGTGTTCCTGGACGACCTCACCCTGGAGGACCTGGAGCGCGAGCTCGGGAAACCGGTGCAGGTCGTGGAATCGAATCCCTTTGGCATCTACGACGCGCTGACGGAAAGTACCGGCAAGGGTTGAGGTTTCGGGGTCATGCAGTGGGCACCCGCAAGGGGGTGCCCCGGAATAGACGGTGGATCCTTCTCAGGCTACTCTCAACCGCAACCTGCGCTGCTGCGACGCCATGGCGTCGATCGCCTCGAAATCGAAGATCCGTTCCGCGGAACGCTTGATGAGGTCGATCTTCTCGTGGTCGTCTGCCGTGATCTTGGAAACATGCTCCTTGAGGGTCATGAAAACGTCGGCGGTAGTTTTCTCCACCTTGATGTACGGGATGTTGCTGTCATCGAGGATCTTCTGGCTGATTGCGGAAACCGGCGCAAATCCGGGTATGACCAGCCCTGCGAGCTTTTTCCTGTAGGCAGGGATGTTGTAGAGGGCGGATGCGGTTACGATCAGCTCGTCCCGGGAACTCGTGGTGATGAGCAGAGTCGAATCCTGCAGGGTATCTATCACCCGCTGGGATGAAGCGGCACCGAGCTGGATTTTGTGGACGATCCTGCTCTTGCCGTTTTGGTCGCCGTGCAGCGGCAGCTTCAGCAGGTTCGAGAGGTCGATCAGGGTAGGGTTGGCCAGGATACGGGAGTAGTCGAACGCGCCGGCTACCATCTGCTGCCGGCTGGCGAAGAATTTATTCAGATGGCCGAGGGTCTCCTCGCGCAGCTCCGGCAAAAGCTTGTTGACCAGGATCAGTTTGACTTCCGCTCCTTCCTGCTTGAACAGGGGAAGGTTCAGCTGTACCGCGTCGATCACGCTCCCGATCCCGCCGCCTGCCACCATGATGACCGGTGCATTGAGCGCCTTGGCGACCTGGGCGTTGTTGATCCCGATCACCGACCCGACCCCGCCGTGCCCCGACCCTTCTATGATCAGGAAATCGTTTTTTTCCTCAAGCTCCCTGCACGCCCGGATGATGCTCTCCAGAGGGGCCTCCGCCGCGATCTCGCCGGACAGGTACCTCTTCGTGTAGCCTTTGCCGATAACCACCGGGGACATCAGTCTGCGGTCTTCTTCCAGGCCGTAAATCGAGGCGATGAGCGCTGCGTCCATATCCATCTGCACGCCGTCAAGCACGAAAAGCTTGGGCCCGATCGGCTTTATGAAGCCAACCCTGGCGTATTTCTTCCGCGCCAGGTGCATGAGCGACAGGCTTATGGTCGTCTTTCCGCAGTGCTGACCAGTGGCCGCGATGAAAATCTTCTTGCACATCATATAACGCCCCGCTGCTTTTCCCGCAATTGCATCTATTAGCTGCAGTATACCTACTTGTAACAATGCGGGCAAGAACGTATACGGTGCTCGGGGAAACGGTGAAAGATGCCGAGAAGTTAGCCCGCGTGGCCCGGGCTTGACGATTCGGCCCGGCCCCGGCTCGCGCTATATACGTCTTGACGCTACACCGATATTCTGTGATAATCCGTCGGTCGAAACGACAGTTTGCTCATATCAAAAAATCCTTTGCAGCAGACTTAAAATACAATATGAAAAGGAGTGCCAACGTGAAAAAAATTGCCGGTTTCTTCTCGTGCCTGCTGATCCTCGCCTGCACCGCCTAGGCGTTTGCCGGTGACGGGTCCTTCCAGAGGGTGAAAACCCAGGGGCGCCTCACCATCGGCCTGGACGACGCCTTCCCCCCCATGGGTTTCCGCACCGATAAAGGGGCCCTGGTCGGCTTCGACATCGATGCCGCAGAAGAGGTCGGCAGGCGTCTCGGCGTCAAGATCAACTGGCAGCCGACCGCCTGGGACGGCGTCATGCACTCCCTGAACGCCAAGAAATTCGACTGCATCTGGAACGGCATGACCATCACCGAAGAGCGCAAGAAAGAGGTCGCCTTCACCAAGCCGTACAAGATGGACGGCCAGGTCGCCGTGATCCGCTTCGGCGAGAAGAAATTCAAGAAGCTCGCGGACCTGAAGGGGGCCAAGTTCGGCGTCCAGAAGGGTTCCTCGGCGCTGGAGGCGGTCAAGAAGCTGCCGGCTCGCCCCGCTGAGGTACGCGAGTACGAGGACAACCCGAAGGCCCTGCTGGATCTCGAATCCAAGCGCCTCGACACGGTGATCATCGACGACGCTACGGCCCGCGACTTCATCGCCAAGCGTCCCGGCAAGTTCCAGATCCTCCCCGGCAACATCACCAAGGAGCCGTTCGGCGTCGCCTTCCGCAAGGAGGACGTGGAACTGCGCCAGCAGGTGCAGAAGACCCTCGACGCCATGGTGAAGGACGGAACCATGGGCAGGATCTCCACGAAATGGTTCGGCGAGGACATCACCAATCCCAAGAAGTGGAAATAGGCCTCAAGCTCCCTCCCCCGGGGGAGGGAGTTTCACCTGTATCTAAATCGTTTCACTCAATCTAATCAGGTATGCCGATGAAACTTACGTCCGGCAGGATCGCCAGAACGATCCTGCTTTTTTCTTGCTTGCTCCTCCTCCTTGCCCCGCTGACCCACGCCGAGGACTACGATCAGATCTTCCACGAAGCGAACGCCGCCATGGGACGGGGTGACCTCGCTGCCGCCATTTCCCTGCTGAAGCAGATCCCGGTCTCCAAGGGGGACGATAACGGCGCCTTTGTCCGAAGCCGCATGCAGATAGGGAGGCTCCACTTCGCCCTGAAGGATTTCGGCGCAGCCAGCGCGGATGCCCGCGAGGTGCTCGCCATCTACCCGGACAACAGCGAGGCGCTCAACTTCGCGGCCTCGGTGCAGAATGAGCTGAAGCCCCGCTACGTGGTCTTCTTCGATGACTGCCTGCGCTTCCTGCCGAACCTTTTGAAGGGGTCGGTGATGACCATCGCCCTGGTCTGCTGCACCATGCTGATCTCGCCGCTCGGGGGACTCCTGATCGCGCTGGGACGCCTGAGCCGCTTCAAGCCGGTGTCGACGCTCTGCTGGTTCATCATCTGGCTCTTCCGCGGCACGCCGCTGCTTTTGCAGCTTTTCTTCATCTACTACGGTCTTCCCGCGCTCGGCATCACCTTCAAGCCGTTCACCGCCGCGGTGCTCGGTCTCGGTCTCAACTACTCCGCCTACCTGGGCGAGATCATACGCGGCGGCATCCAGAGCATTGAGCACGGGCAGATGGAGGCGGCCAAGGCGATCGGGATGACTTACGGGCAGGCGATGCGCCGGGTCATCATCCCGCAGACCTACAAGCGGCTTATGCCGCCGGTCGGAAACGAGTTCATCGCCCTCATCAAGGATACGGCGCTGGTCTCCACCATCGCCATGGTCGAACTGATGCGCTCCGCCGACCAGATGTTCAACGCCTACTTCAACCTGACGGCGCTGATCCTTGCGGCGCTCATCTACCTGCTCTTCACCACGATCTTCACCTTCATCTTCGAAAAAATAGAAACACGGGCCGGCATCTATGAAAACCGCTAACCAACCGCTGTTAAGTCTCAAGGGAATCACCAAGCGTTTCGGCGCGCTCACCGCTGTCGACGGCGTCGACCTCGACGTCTGCCCGGGGGAGATCGTCGTCATCATCGGCCCTTCCGGCTCGGGGAAGTCGACGCTGCTGCGTGCGGTAAACTTCCTGGAGGAGATCGAGGACGGCACCATCACGTTCGAGGGAAACGAGGTAGGCTATCTGAAAAACAAGCACGGCCGGCGCCATCTGGATACCCCGCACCGCATCTGCGCCGTGCGCTCCGAGATCGGCATGGTGTTCCAGCATTTCAACCTGTTCCCGCACATGACGGTGCTCGGTAACGTCATGGAGGGGCCGCTCACCGTGCAGAAGAAAAGCCCCGGCGAGGCGCGCGAGAGGGCACTCGACATGCTGGCGAAGGTCGGTCTCTCGGACAAGCGCGACGTCTATCCCGCGACGCTCTCCGGCGGCCAGAAGCAGCGGGTCGCCATCGCGCGGGCGCTCGCCATGCGCCCGAAGCTGATGCTCTTCGACGAGCCCACTTCGGCCCTCGACCCCGAGTTGATCGGAGAGGTGTTCGACACCATCCGGGCGCTCGGCAAGGAGGGGATGACCATGATCATCGTCACCCACCAGATGGGCTTTGCCAAGGAGATGGCGGACCGGGTCATCTTCATGGAGGCCGGATCGTTCGTCGCGCAGGGGACCCCCGAAGACTTCTTCGCGAACCAGATGAAGCATGACCGGATCCGATCCTTCCTTACCAGGATTCTCTAGCAAAAGGGCGGCCGGCACCGGTCGCCCCCCCTGTTCGACATCCTCATTCTCCGTGATACAATCTATCCGAACGCCCAGGTATTGACGCATTCGCACCGACCCCGGCTCCCCAAGGGACGCCCGGGGCAAGGCTGTTGCTATCTGCATCATTCCAGTCCAAGCATAAGGGGGAAGCACGATGATACGAGCAGAAGAGGTCGTTGGTTCGATACTTGCCGCGCTGGAGCGGGAACCGCGGGTGGACCTGCACGGTCATCCGATCGATGTGAGTTACCTTGACGGGATCGTCACCCTTTCGGGCGAGGTGGCTGGGATCGCGGCGAAAAAAATCGCACTGGAACTCGCGGCTGTCCCAACGCCGGTTTCCGGCATCGTGGACAGGCTCCGTGTCGGGCCGTCCGAGCGGATGGAGGACGGCGCCATCCGGGATCACGTCTGCAACGCCTTCATCGGTGAGCCCGCCTTCGAGAGCTATTCGGTGCGGGCGCTGGTGAAGCAGGAAATGGAGCCGGTACGCTCTTTGGATTCCACCCGCACGCTGGAGGTGGAGGTAAGCGAAGGGGTGGTGATCCTGAACGGTTCGGTCGAGAGCCTGTCCCACAAGCGCTTGGCCGGCGTGCTTGCCTGGTGGGTTCCCGGCAGCCGGGACGTGGTGAACGGCATCGAGGTGTCGCCTGCCATGGAGGACAACGACGACGAGGTGGTTGACGCAGTCCGTCTTGTCCTTGAGAAAGACCCGCTCGTGAACGCCTCGCAGGTGAAGCCCAGTTGCCAAAATCTCGTGGTGACTCTGGACGGCGTCGTGTCGACGGAGAGCGGCAAGCTGGCCGCCGAGTCCGACGCCTGGTACGTCTTCGGCGTGAATGGCGTGATCAACAAGCTTTCGGTTCTCTCTCCTCCAATCTGACCAGGTTCTTCTTTTGACACTCTCCACTCCCTGTTAAATCAGGGCACCTTGCTTTAAGAGCACTTTTCCTTCAAGGGGAAGTGCTCTTTTTTAGGGGGAACTTTTGATGGGATCAATCAAGAGCCGACCGAAGCCGCCGAGCATTCCAGCCGACCGTCATGATACGCTGCGCCGCGAGATCATCACCCTGCTGAGCGCGGAAAGCCTGACGGCGAGGGAAATTTCGGAGCGGCTGGGAATCCCGGAGAAGGAGGTGCTGGAGCACCTGGAGCACGTCAGGATCGCGCTGCACGGCGGGCTCGTCATGATTCCCGCCCTTTGCATGGCGTGCGGGTTCTCCTTTCGGAAGCGGGAGCGCTTGAAGGGGCCCGGGCGCTGCCCGGTATGTAGGAGCGAGCATCTCGCGGAACCGCGCTTCTCGATAGGCTAACGTTTCGCCTTTGACAGATAGAGCCAGGCGTTCGCCGCGCAAAGGGCTATGGTGAGTGAAACGATCAGGGTGTGCGGCAGATCGATGTAGATGAGCCTGTTGAGGTAGTGGGTGATGAAGGATTCGGAATATCCTGCCTGTGCCCCTTTCCTCCTGAGCCATACCTCCAGGTGGGTGAGGGGACAGTACCAGTCGAATAGTTCCAGGGGGAAGGCGAAGGCGAGGCCGGCAATGTGGATCCCGGCGACCCAGCGGTTTCTCCTACCCCACAACCCCCCCAGGATGAGAAATATAATCCAGAAGAAGTGGATGGTGACGACCGCGTCGGCCAGCAAACCGTACGGCAAGGGATACCTCCGGATACCGTTTGCGCCTGGTTACATCGACAGGACAGCAAAAGACGGCTGGGGCTTTGGCTTGGTCACACGTCCAGGACGACAGTGCACCGCCACCCCTCTGCGACGCGGGCTACCGAAAACCTGAGCATGGTGACCGCTTTGACGTCAGTATGGAGCTGGTGCCTCCCGACCTCGATTTCTTCACCTTGCAGCTTCGCCTGCAAGGTGTATCCCCCGTCATCCCCGGCCTTCGCTATCTCTAACTGCGCGGGAAGCAGTAGCAGCCTCCTGGCATCCTTGTAGAAGATGAATTCGTTCAGAAAATCGAAGAGGAGCATCTCTTCGTCGCTTTGGGCGAGCGAGAGCTCCACCGTCACGACAGGGCGGACAGCAGTCAGATCCTCAACCATGACCCGCATGGTCGCCTCGGCCGCCTCTTTGAAGAGTTCTTCCAGCGTCACCCCCCAGGCGTCAAATGCAATATCCGCGTGTGCTATGTCACCACGATATTCATAAGGCATCGGGAACTCCATTTTAATCCTCAACCTTTGATGTTCCCTATCGGAACCAGGCGCGCCACCCTCTTGCTCAGCCCGGCAAGTTCGGTCGCCTCCACCACCTCGTCGATGTCCTTGTAGGCGGCTCCGGCCTCCTCGGCCAGTCCCCCGAAGGAGTCGCTGCGCACATAGATTCCGCGTTGCTCCATGTCGCGCTGCAGCTTGTCGCCACGGAAGCTTTTTTTAGCCTGATGCCTGCTCATGGACCTGCCGCTGCCGTGTGCCGTGGTGTAGAACGCCTCGGCGCCGCTTGACATTCCCGCCAGCAGGTACGAGCCGGTCTCCATGCTTCCGCCGATAATGACGGGCTGCCCGGTTTTGCTGTAGCACTCGGGAAGCCCCGGCGCCCCGGGCCCGAAGGCGCGGGTGGAACCCTTGCGGTGGATCAGGAGCTCTTTCTGGCTGCCGTTCAATCCGTGCTTTTCGAGTTTTGCCGTGTTGTGCGCCACGTCGTAGACCATCCGCATGCCGAGCTCGCTCGGACTCGACTGGAACACCTCGGAGAAGACCTCCCTGATCCGGTGCAGGATCACCTGCCGGTTGGCGAACGCCATGTTGACGGCGCACTTCATGGCGCTGTAATACGCCTGCCCCTCCGGGGAGTGGAAAGGAGCGCAGGCGAGCTCCCGGTCGACTATCTTTATCCCGTACTTGCGCTCCATGACCGAGAGAAATAGTTTCAGGTAATCGGTCGCCACCTGGTGTCCAAAGCCGCGACTTCCGCAGTGAAACATGATCACCACCTGGTTCGGGATGGTGAGGCCGAATGCTGCGGCCCGCTCCGCGTCTAAGATGTTTTCCGGCTTTGCCACCTGAATCTCGCAGTAGTGGTTGCCGCTGCCCAGCGTTCCGAGCTGATTGTAGCCGCGCTCGATAGCCTTGCTGCTGACGTGTGAAGCGTCCGCGTCGGGGAAACAGCCGCCCTCCTCGGTCATCTGGAGATCATCTTCGGTGGCAAAACCGCGCCTTAGGCACCAGTTAGACCCCTGCTCGATAACCTCCTGGAATTCTGCCTGGTTCAGCCTCACGAATCCATGGCAGCCGACGCCGGTCGGAATCCTCGCGAAGAGCCTGTCGACCAATTGGTGCAGGCGCGGCTTGACCTCGTCGGCGCTGAGATTGGTCAGCACCAGCCGCATCCCGCAGTTGATGTCGAACCCGATCCCGCCGGGAGAGATGACGCCGGTGCCCGGGTCCATGGCAGCGACCCCGCCGATCGGAAAGCCGTAGCCCCAGTGGCCATCCGGCATGCAGTAGGCGTATTTCTGGATCCCGGGGAGCGTCGCGACGTTGCTTACCTGCTCGAAAACCCCCGCATCCATCTCCTTGATGAGTTTCTCAGTGGCGTAGATCCGGGCCGGCACCAGCATCCCTTCCTTGTAACTGACCGGGAGCTCCCAGATCGTATCGGAAATCTTTTTCAGTGCCGCTGGCATATCCATGGTCACCCTCCGCTACTGGTGCTTCAAAGGTACCTGCGCTGACAATATTATCATATTTTCATTGCTCTGGATGGTTGCCGGATTTTCGAGGTAATGCTGGTCCTCGGTGGTGGAAGGCGAGTTACGGGGGGACGTGAAGAGGGTTGTTGGGGTAAAGGATGCGGCACTAAAAAGAGGGTACCTGCGGCGAGCAGTCACGGGTGGTGTTTCCCGGGCAACTGCTTCAGGGCGGGTGCTCCCTCTGTTGTGATGTACTACTTTTGTGGCGGATCAGGACTCTTACCTGGTATCCGGCACTCCCGGCGATTGCGTTGCCTGCGCGGCAAGCGCCCTCGTGTCCTGCGGGAGGTCCTCGGTCTTCACCCAGTTTCCGGAATTGTCGTAGCCGGTGATGCAGCCCCGCTCGAGCAGGTAGTCGAGGTGGTAATCGTTGATGACGTCGTAGGTGAAATCGTCGTAGCAGACCAGAACGCCCATGCTGTTTCCCTCCTGTATCTAGTAATCGGTCCGGGTTATACTGCATCTTATCGGCGGATAGGAAGATTACTTTAATATTTAGCGTCTGCTGCCGCGGACTTTTATTAGTGTCTGCTCCCCCGACTTTTTCAGCCCTTGCTGCGTAATGCCGCAACGGGGTTGTTGACAAGCGTGTGGGGTCACCTGTATGCTCCAAGAGCGCCTAAAGCGCAACAATTCAGCGAAGAGGTAAATTATAAATGGATAGCGAAACCAAGGAAGAGATGGAGACTGGCGAGGAGAGCTTTGCCGCCATGTTCGAGCGCAGCCAGAAGGATGCCGGGCACTTGAAGCCTGGGTCAAAAGTGGAGGCGACAGTCCTTAAAATTGCCAAGGAGTGGGTCTTCCTGGACACCGGCCGCAAGGGCGAAGGGGTCCTCGACATAAAGGAACTGACGGACGCCGAAGGCAATCTCAGCGTCAAGGTGGGGGACAAGGTTTCTGCCTGGTTCATCTCCTCGCGCAACAACGAGATGCGCTTCACCACGAAGATCGGCGGGGGAAGCGGCGCGGCCGCCGGGAATGCGCAGCTCGAGGAAGCCTATGCCGCCGGCATCCCTGTTGAAGGGGTGGTTGAGAAGGAGGTGAAGGGGGGCTTCGAGGTGAAGGTTGCCGGCTCTCGCGCCTTCTGCCCATTCTCCCAGATGGGGCTGAGAAGAATCGACGACAGTGCGGCCATGATCGGCAAGCACCTCTCTTTCAGGATCAGCGAGTATGCCGAAAACGGCCGCAATATCGTGCTGTCGCACCGTGCGCTTCTCGAGGAGGAACTGCAGCAGCAAAAGGATGCGCTGAAGGAGACTCTGAAAGTCGGGGAGAGGGTCCGCGGAACCGTGACGTCTCTGCGCGATTTCGGCGCCTTCGTGTCGATCGGCTGCGTCGAGGGTCTGCTGCCGATTTCCGAGGTGGCCTGGGCACGTGTGAACGACGTTAGTGAAGTCCTCGCCGTGGGCCAGGAACTCGAGTTGGTGGTGAAGGGGATCGACTGGGAAAAGGACAGGATCTCCTTCTCCCTGAAGGACACGCTCGCCGACCCCTGGGAGCAGGCAGCCAACGCCTTCCCCGAGGGATCCTATCAAAATGGCAAGGTGGCGCGGCTCACTCCGTTTGGCGCCTTCGTGACGCTGGCAAGCGGCGTGGACGGTCTGATCCACATCTCTAAGCTGGGCGCCGGCAAGAGGATCCAGCATCCCAAGGAAGTACTGGCCGAAGGCCAGGACGTCGAGGTGAAGGTCGAGGGCGTAGACCGTGAGCAGCGGAGGATTTCCCTCTCCCTGGCATCGGTAAGCCGCGCCGAGCAGGAGCAGACCGACACCATGGCTGCCTATAGGGCGAGCGTCGCCGAGGTTCCCAAAGGAATGGGGACGCTGGGAGACCTCCTGAAGGCGAAGCTGGCAAAGGGGTAAGCTCTTGGAGGAACTGTTCCCAGATCGCGCCTGGATGCTGAAACTGGCACGGACCAGGATGCCCTTCGGCAAGTACGCGGGCACGCTTCTCGTGGACCTGCCCGAACCTTACATTGTCTGGTTCCGACAGGAGGGCTTCCCCGCAGGGGAGCTCGGCGAGATGCTGCAGTGCATCTATGAGGTGAAGCTGAACGGCTTGGAATACCTGTTTGATCCGTTAAAACGGTAAGGTTCACGCTTAGCAACGGAAAACGACCACACAAAAAAGCCCCCTCGCTGTCTGCAAGGGGGCTTTTTTGCCAGTCCATCCGTCAGTTTTTGTTTCTTCTCTACAGGCCCGAGGCCGCTGCATCAAAAGGGGAGCTTTCCTGCCGGCTGTTTGCGCAGCAAGAGTCCGTTTCCCCAGCAGTCGCTAGCGCATCCATTCCACACGGACCGCGCTTTGGTCATGGCTCCAATTGTAGTGGAGTTCCCCCTTTTGCGACTTGTACACCTCGCGTCCCAGCTTCTGGGCCAGCTTGTCCTCCGTTGTGGTGACGGTGATCTGGCCAGCCTCTTCCTTGATCTCCATGATCCGTCCGATCGGGTTCTTCTGCCGGGACTTTGCCTCCTCGTTTTTGATGGTGTTCAAGATCTCGTCCTTGTGGGAGGCGAGGTAGGGGCCCGACAGGGTGACGACCCCGGCCGGATTGTGATCTTCCGTGCGCTGGCAGGCGGGGCAGAGCACTTCGCAGCTGGTTTCCCCGTGTGCGGATTCAACCTGCCATCTCTTGTTGTGGTAGACTAGGCCGCACCCCTTGCACAAGGCAGCCTCCGGCAGCCCGCGCTTCGGCAGGTAAACGTCGGTGCTCCGGACGCTCATCTGTCCCCTCTCCTCCATACCTTCCCTGTTTGAATCCCGTCTCATATTAGAACCCCGTGCCATAAGAACACCTCCTGACGATTGTTAGGATTTTCTCAAGTATAGCACCGGTTCTCCATCGCGCATGAAAGGTCGTGCAAAAAGACGCAAGCACCTGACTATATCGGCGGGGGAGCCCTTAGAGATGAAGTCAATCGAGTAGGGTGAGGCGAACTGATCAGGTTCGCCTCAGCCCTCTCACAGAACCGTACGTACGGGCCTCGTATACGGCTCATGTCCATCCTATCCTCATCAGTTT
>Ga0209430_1000850_pt1 | contig 26180 bp, 20 predicted proteins | sample BarGraIncub1133A_FD_184504 | JGI IMG/M metagenome (GOLD analysis project Ga0209430, IMG submission 184504) | Arctic peat soil microbial communities from Barrow, Alaska - Barrow Graham LP Incubations 11-33A (SPAdes) (version 2) | ecosystem: Environmental > Terrestrial > Soil > Wetlands > Peat... | reverse complement strand
TGCTGTTTTTCACTCAATGTAATCATCTCCATTCCCCCTCTTATGATGTCTATCATAAGAAAGTTTACATTAAAGTGGGGGATATTTCAATTAGAATGGTGGTGTAGTTTTAGATTAACATACACAATTAAAATTCAGGGTATCTACATTAAGCCTTTTAGTCTGTTTATATTCAATTAATATACTTCCAAAAACTCAATCTCACTATTTCTAATTAACTCTCTTGATTTACTAATGTCATATACATAATCTGCAATCATCTTTTTCCTTAAATTCTCTGGCAAATACTTTTGATATTTAGACATTGAAATATCTGGTACTCGTTCTACTAATTTAGGATAAATTGTATTAAAATATTCTTCATTAGTGTTTATCATTTGAATAACTTCTAATATTTCTTTACTACTCGGCCTATATATCTTATCGGCTGCAACTATCTTAAAACCACTCCAATTAACTAGCTTTACGTCTATAATTGAGTTTATTAAAGAAAATACGGATGCTAGGGTATAATTTACACTATTACCTGCATAGGTATAAAATTGATAACCGTCTTTAATTTTCTCTATAATTATTTTACCAGATCTTAATCCAAATGATTTTTCTTCATATCTCGTTGCATTTAATAAAGATTTTTCATAATCATTAAGGTAGGAATAATCTTCATCTGAGCTTATTACCCCTAATATTTCTTGAGATAATTCAAAGGAATAAAAGCCTTCCCCACTCATCCATTTTGGTGGCATAGCAGAGGTTGCTTTAATAACATGTATTACTGAATTGTCATAATCTATCTTGTCTGACTGCCAATACTTACCTGCTAGTATAAATTGAAAATTTTCACTTAATGCATTAACGAACCATCTTTCTAGTGTTCCAATGCTTCTATTTCTAAACTTAACTGTAAATTCCTTGTTAGTTTCAAAAGCTGAATAAAGTGACATAAAGTTCTGTCTTCCGAAGACTTTTTCCGTTTCAGAATCTATATATACCGTATTCCTTTCTATTTGAATAAATTTCATTTCAACCATATAATTAAGTAAATACTCATATTCTAAATTGTTAATATCAGAAAAAGAATAAACATTTTTCATAACTTCAAATAAATAATCTTTATTAATTCCAGATTCACTCATAGACATAGTTAATATTTGGTGAAATAACAAATCATATGAAAGCTTGGTAACATAAACACCTTCAACCCATTTTTTAATTGCAAGATTTAATATCGCTATGGACAGGATAAATTTTGTTTCCTTCGTTGGGAAAAATACAAAGTGAGTAACGGATCCCTTTCTCCTTCCTGTTCTACCCATTCTTTGCAAAAACGAGGAAACAGTACTTGGTGAATCCAACTGCAATACTATATCTAGGTCACCTATATCTATACCAAGTTCTAACGTGCTCGTTGCAATAATACACGTATTCTTACCTATTTTAAATTTTTCTTCGGCTTTTTCTCTAAATCTCTTATCAATAGAGGAATGATGAACATATGCTTCAATACCTTTACTTTCTATCTGTTTTTTTAAAACTTCAGCTCCACTTCTACTATTCGAAAAGAAAAGTGATTTTTTACCATATAATCTTTTGCATATCTCATCAGCAAAATCTTCATTTTTATTTATCATCTTTATTTCTATTCGCTTTTGTGAGTTTAGTTTTGGCGGATCAATAACACAATACTCTCTATTACTGCTTCCTTGCATCCATTCTCCAATAGTTTTTGGATTGCCTACTGTAGCTGAAAGCCCAATTCTTTGAATATCATATATGGAATGCTTCTGAATTCTTTCAACTAAAGCCATTAATTGTATGCCTCTTTCTCCACCTGCAAAAGAATGTATTTCATCGATGACGATAAATCTAATATTTTTAAAAAATATTGAATTATCCAGTTTTTTACTCATCAGGATTACTTCTAATGACTCAGGTGTAATCATTAATATATTAGTTGGATTCTTCAAAGCTTTACTTTTCTCATAAGCTTCTACATCGCCATGCCATTTGAAGACATTACAATATACAAAAGAAGAAAGGGTCTTAAGTCTTTCTTCTTGATTATTTAAAAGTGCTTTAATAGGTGAAACATATAATACTGATGTACCTTCAGTTTTTTCTTCATAAATCTTATGAAGAATTGGAAAAAAGGCTGCCTCTGTTTTACCGCCTGCTGTTGGTGCAAGAATGATAACATTCTTGTCAGCAAGTATTTCTGGAATTGTCATTTCTTGAACTGGCGTTAATTCTCTCCAGCCTAATTTATTTATAATTTTATTTTTTAGAGGCTTACATAATAAATTAAAATTCGATATATCATCCATCTAAAAATTCACAATATGAGCTGTTGAATTTTCTACATCTTCAACCATTATTCTTACTTCTTCATTAAATACAAATTGTTCTTCAGGCTTGTAATCGTCATACATCTGACTTTTATCCAACACATCTACAAATGTTCTTAAAAAACCTCTTGGACTAATATTTAGTTCTCCACCAAATCCATTTGTCATTTGTATTATTAAATTATCAATAAATTTATCAGAAACTTTTTCATTTGGCATCCACGAATAAATTTCACCATGTATTTTTCTAACTTTACTTGCAACTTCTTTAAGTTTCTCTTTATTGAATCCGTCTAAAAACATCACTGGTTGTCTTAAATTTTTAAAAGTATTATTTTTTTCCACCTTAATCCTTTGATATAAAGGCTCTAATGCCTTAAACCCTTTTTCACTTTCCATTAAATCATTTGTTCCTGTGTACAAGAAAAAACAGTTAGGAAAATTACTTTTATCCGATTCATCAATAAAAAACCTTAAATTTTCATAAGCTGCATTTCTCATATCAGCCGTTCTGTATTTCTGCACTGTTTCAACCTCATCAAGAATTACTACTAACCCTTGATAGCCTGCTGATTTAATCATCTGCAAAAGTGCTCTAAAAAATTCAAATGAATTTGTTCTAGTAACCGTGCCTGTAATGCCCAACTGTTTCTTTAATTCTGGCCTTACATTTTCACCTTTAAGCCATGCTACTGCACCTTGAGAGAGTACATTATCGCCTGAATTTTTTCCTCTATAAAATGCTTTTACTGCCTTTGCAAATGATAATGCTATTGATCCTATAACTTGTAACTCTTCATCAATTCGCTTTCCCATTTCTATTTCAAATTTTTCTCTGTTCTCATCTGGATCTATTCCTTCAATCTCAATAACTTTTTCTTCAATATTTAAGAGCCATTCTTCTAAAATAAGTGAAAATGCTGGAATTTTTCTATTATCAACAATTCTTATTCCATCCATTATTTTGCGATATAACTCTTCAAATTTATGAAGTGACGCCTCTTGAGATATCACTACAGATGATACAACAAACTTTTTTTCATATGCCATTTCTCTCACAGCAGTACTAAAAAAAGTTTTTCCAGAACCATAATCTCCAATAATAAATTTAAATGAAGATTTAGCTGTTTGTACTTTATCTAATTGCTCTGCAATTTCTGATAATTCATCTTCTATTCCCACTGCTATATTTTCTGTCCCTTGACTTGGAACTGTACCATTTCTAAGTGAGTCTATTATGTCTCTGAACGCTCCATTCATTTAGTTTTCCTCCTTTAATCCGTTAAGATTAAATCTATACATTATTAAATCTCCAGCTGCTGATTGTCCAATAATATCTAACCCATCGTTCTTTAACTTTTTAATAAGTCTAAATATAATTGCTTGGATCATACCTGCCGTTCCTGTTTTTGTAATAAGTATTTTTTCAATATCACTGTTACTAACCGTTTGATTTTTAAGTTTAAATAAAGTTGTCAATATAATCTGTTCTTTAATAGTTAACTTAAAACTTAAACTAATTCTATTCTCACTATCTAATTCAAAGTCATTTTGTTCATTAAAATGACTTGTTTGAACTCTCTCTTTTATGCTTGATGTTTTTTTCACTACTTTCGTTTCAGAAATTATAAAAGGCACAATTACTTCTTCTAGACTTGCTCCACCATGACTATAAAAATCTTTTTCGCCCCCACCAATAAAGTACCCTTTATTCTTATAACCCAATAGAGAATCGTAAGGTTTAGTAATCCTAACGCATCCATCTAAGTCCATATTTGTTTTAAGCGTCATATATCTAGATCTTACACTCTCAATGTTATCTTCATTTTTCATGTTTTCATATTCATCTATTCTCATCAGTCCATGATCCGATGAAATAATAATGTTTGCATCTTCTGGAATCAAATTTATCAATTCCAATATCTTGCTTTCAAATACTTTTTTTTGCTTATCATAAAAAACATACAAATCTTCTGTAGCTTTGTGCCCATCTTTATCAAACATATTAAAAACAAACACATTAACTGCTTTGTCTTGAAGTATAATTTCTTTCAATTTATCTTCGTTTGCTACACTTTCAGATTTTGTCATAAAAACAGCATCATTTTTATGTTTCTTCAATATATTTGAATATATTGCTTCTCTGGATATAGACGTAATTGAAGGTAATAATGCAAATGAACTTTTAAATTTATTTGCCCTACCGTTAAATATCTTTTCAAAATATGGTCTTACAATATAATTCCATGCATCATATCTCATCCCATCAAAAACTAAAATAAACGTTTTTTCATGTTCAAGATTAATAAAATCTTCGATATCACTATTTAAAATTGGTCTTGAAACTCCATATGGAGTTTCTAACCAGGTCCCATAATTATCTTCTAAATACTTGGCAAAATGTTTTCTATATTGATTTAGAATATTCGATATTCTAACATCTATTAACTTGTATCTTGAGTTTTCTATAATATTTTGTTGATCTAAATATTTAATTTCCGATAATCTATATTGTAGATCATATAAATTATTTCTATATAATTCTTCCCAATCACTATAAGTAATGATACCTCCCACATACTTGAATTGTTTCTCTACATTTTCTAGACTGTTAAACATATTAATAATCAAATCAAAGAGTTTTTTTATAACTTTCACATTTTCTGTTAAGTAAGCATTGCTTTCATCAATGAGTACTTTTAGCTCAAATAAATTATCTAACGAATATTTAAATACTTTTTTCAAGCCTTCCAAATTATAGTCTTTAAGTACTGATTTTATACTTTCAATAATATTAATTAATGACCCGCTGCCTTCTCTTATTAAACCCTTATAATCTTGATTACCTGATATAATATCAATTCCTGATTTAAGTATTAATTTCTCTGCCCAGTCTTTTTTATGAATGTAATATTTTCTATCCTTCTTATTGATTAAATCTGTAAAAGCTATTAATTCATCTAATTTAAACTGCGAAATATCTATTTTATTTGCTTTATCTTCTAAGACAGTTTTAATATTTTCAATTGATAGTTTCTTATAGTTATTTAATGCACAGCTCACCCAAATCAGCTTAACAAAATCTTGATATTTACATTCTTGAATAATTGAAGCTATTGAAAAACCATACTCAAAAAAAACTTTATACAATAGGTTCTTTACATTATTTTTGTATTTATTCTTCAAGTTATTAATGTCAGTATATATTTCAGTTATGTCTCGATAATACAAATAGCAATCCACTTCATCTTTTATATAAGTACAATCTAAATCCATTAGTGCTGATAGTAAAATTTTGTCTACCTCATGTTTTTCTATATTCTTTTTCTTTATTAATTTCCTATAATAAATTAGCTCTTCAAATTTAGCGATTATATCATTGCTAATATATTCATTGATATTTTCACTCCATTTGAATTCTTCTTCAACACACTCTAACAGATTTTGAGTATCTATTTCTTTTATCTTCCCATCCTCTGATCTCTTAATAAAATCCATCAACTTATTATTGGTCAGTTCATTATTAGATACCAAAATAAAGTTTCCATCTGTATTGTGTTTTATATCTTCATATCGACTTCTAAATATAACATTTTCTTTAATATCTATTACTTTATGAGGATATAGATACAACGCTATATCCTCAATATCTTGTAATAGTCCATTTTTGTCTTTTAAAAACAATAATTTCTTATCCAGATTTGTTTGTTTTTCCAAATACTTTTTTAGATAATACTTATAAATATCATTCATATTAATCACCTACTCTTTATTAGTAAAGTCAGTAATTTTTATATACTGATGTTGCTTAACATCATCGCTACCTTGAATAAATTGATTAAACTTTTGTAACATCTCGTCTTTTGAATAAGGTTTATCTTTAAATATTTCAATCAATTTATTGATATCTCTTTGTATAAAGTTAATATTCACATAAAGTGCTTTATCTACAAATGGAATTACTTCTAGATTCGCAATTATATAATTCTTATACTTCTGGTAACTATTTTCATCTAGAGGTATTTGGTACATTTTTTCTACCAAAGAAATAATCTCTTGTTTATCACCAATCTCTTTAAGATCTTTTATATACTTAAACACTTTTTCTTTGTTAGCTTGTGTATTAAGTTCTTCAATGTAACCTTTAATAGCTTCTATTACCGCTAACTCAAACTTTATTTTGTTATCAACGTATTTCTTTTGGCCTAATTCGAACTGACATTTACAACTACATTCTCCAGCATTTATATACCTCATAGGAGAATCTACACATTGACTTAATAATTGTTTATCAATGTGGTCTTTTATATTCATATAATCATAATCCATATTGATTTTTTGTATCTGGCTTAAATCTTTAAGAAGTTTAAATTCTTCACTATTTAAAACTTGTCTCAACTCATCAAATTCTGATTTACTGTTTTCTCTATTATGTTCCTCAAGATAAACGGAAATAAAATCTGTTTTGAAAATATCAAATTTCTTATTTAATGTATCCGCTAGTCTTTCAAAAATAAAATTATCGCCATTACTTAAAATAGATATAATATCAGCGTATTGCTTTAATAACTCTTTATATCCATCTATTTCTGGTATAAATTTCTTGTATCCTTTTACTGTTATATTAACTTTTCTAATTCCGATAGGCACATCAGATTTAATCCAATTATCAATGATTTTAAAATCATTATAATAGGATTCCAAATTTCCTTTTGTAATTGACTCTTTATTCTGCTGAATAAAATATTCTAGTCCATCTTTTGAACTATTACATTCGGCAATATCTTCAAACAAACCCTTGATCCACTCGATATTTTCATAAGTCTTTGTAAATTTGTCATCTTCGAGGTATAGATATTTTTTGAATTCCGTCACTACCGAAAGTACTTCATTTGCCTCACTTATTTTTAAAGACTTAAACTCTATCAATTGTTCCCACAATTCTTCTTGGAAAGATAAATCTTGCTTTTCAAACTTTTTGTCAAAGAACAATTTTGATATTCTAATTAATCCCTCATGATATTTCTCTGAAACAAATTCACCCATTTTAAGCTTAGTTACAGTTGTGTTTAAAGGTGCTTTAACATTAGAAATACTAATATTTGTATCATTTTTAATTGGAATTAAAAACCCCTTTTTTATTAGCATAGCAAGTACAACTTCTGTTATACTTTTATCTGGTCCAAAAGTAGATTTTCTTATTTTGTTATATAACTTTTTATATACTACTTCTTCTGGTCCTTTAATTTCTCCTAAAATTAATTTAACTAACATATTATTTTTTGCATCAACGTTAAATTTGAAAGAATCAAAGTTCATATGTGTTTCGCCAAATTTTTTAACAATATTTTTTACTATACTTACATCTATTCCTGATGGATCATTTTTCGTCCCAAGAATGTAATTATTAATGAATCTGTTTGTTATGTTATCAGTAAGTCCTAAATTCTCATCAGACCTTATGAATTTATTGCTACTGAATACTTGAGTAAACACCTGTTCTAAAACTAATCTCAATATTTTATTTAGAGACTCATTTCCATAGGTTGATATATCCACATTGATTTTGCCTTCCACATTATAAAAACCTCCATGCAGATAAAGATCTTTCAATACATTAAATACTTCTTCCTCCAAGTTTAAGATCTTCTCTTCTACTTTTCCCAACAATTGTTTACTTTCTTTAGAGTTTGTATCATCATAGTTTTTCTTATACTCCTTATAAATTTCAAGATAAGCATAATATTCTTTCAATCTATTCAATTTCTCTTTACCGTCTTCTTTCTCTAGCTCATCAGATGGCAACCAATAAACTATAGATTTCAGCATTCTTTTTTCAGTTTCTTTTATAGATTCATCCTCGTGATTTCCCCACATAGAAAGTGACTGTTGCTGCCCCCCTGCATTTAATTCTTTTATGGCATTACCAATAATTTTTTTTTGTTTATCATGTTCTAATATAGTTCCTATATGTAAATAAAAATCATTTTCCGAATTCTTTAAATCATTTAAAGCTTTTGTTAAGAGTTCTTTAGTTCCCACTTTATTTAAATGATTAAACTGCAAAATTCCTTCTCTTGAAGTGTTATTCCAATTTACTTTATAATTCGATGGTTCATTGAAGTAACCATTAATACTCAAAGGTTCTTGAGTTAATGTCTTTATAATATCAGGCACTATTGAAATAACACTTTCTCCTTCTATCAGAGCCAGTTTTTTCTTTATATCTTGGTTAATCTTTGTTGTTAAGCTTACATCTTTATTAATGAAGTACAGATTTTCACCTACATTGTTATCACCTTCGATAAACTCAACAAATCTTCCTTTGTCATACATTTTAGAAAGTATTTTATCTATTTTTTCTTCCGCAAAATCCCCTTCCATTTTAGGATATAGGATCATATAAGTAAGATCTGTTACCTTATACTCTTTTTCTAAATCTAACACTTTTAGTAAAGTCATTACGTCAATAAGCTTACATGCAGCGTTTCTATCTGAAACATTATCCTTAAATAATTCTTTAACTTTACCATTTCCTAACCCTTCTGGGCCCATGTAGTATGAGTAAATAGTTTCAAAATATTCACGTTTATCACTAAGTTCTCTAATGCGTTCATAAAAATGATTCAATATTCTATCAGGGGTTACAAGTGTTAAAAAATCTTCTTCTAATATTCCCTTTGTCTTTCCACCTTCATTTATATTCCCTTTAACTTCACTAAGAACAAAATCTACAATTGATCTTTGTCTTGATAAAAAACGGACAGATTTTGAAAGAATATCCAAACTTTCAGGGTGCAATGGATATATCTTTTTAAAAGTATTTTTGTCTACTTTATCAAAGGCATTGTATTTTTTTTTAAGTAAAACATAAGCTTCTTCAATTTTTTCAGGTTTTTTCTTGATAATGAGCCTTTGATTAATTATTTCCTCAACATCATCAACTTTTAAAGTAAATTGATTTTCAGTGGGAAATCTATCTTTCATCAAATCATATACTTCCGGCACTTTAATATCATTTAATGAAGACAGAAATGCGCCAACAATCCAAGCTGGAATTACCTTTCCACCCCGTTCTTTTTCCGCATTCTCCAAAAATACTTTTAAAAATAAAGCATCATTTCTTGCTTTACTACCTCTGTCATTTAGATATTCTGAAAGCTCATCCACAAGAACAAGTACACCATCATAATCTTCTTCAAATAACCATTTATATAAGTAATCCAATCGATCTTTTCTTCCTCTATCAGGATTAAAAAAAGTTATTTCATTTTCACTTATAAAAGCTTTAATAAGCTTTGTAATAGTTCTATGATTCTTAATTTTTCCTTTGAAATCCGACCAAGTTAAAAATTTCCCTTTAGAATCATTTTTAACAAATTCATCCACTGCTTTTTCATAATTAGTGTTCCCTACAACTGCCTGTTCAAATTGTGATATATAATAACTGTCTTCGGTAAAAGGAAACTTTGTAATATTTTCAGCTGCATTAAAAAACATCTCCTCTAGAGAAATTTCAGGACCACCCTCCTCAGCCATAAGAGGTACAATGAAAATTTTCTTTTCCTTAAAATTTTCTTTAGCTTTATCTATAGCCGCACTTTTACCTTGCATAATATCAAATGCATCATTATTCTTTATAAGTAAACCCAATACAGACATAAAGTGAGACTTACCGCATCCTGGAAGCCCAGAAATTAAGAATCCCTGTCCTTTATCTTTAAAATTGGTAATCTTGTAAAAGAAATTACTTAAATTCTTCTCTACACTATCTGTTATTACATAACCCTTTAATAAATTTTTTAGTTTTTCACTATTTGCTTTGTCGGACATGTTATCCGTAAGTCTAACAATTTTATCTATATGCGGTACTTCTACAATATCTCTAATTTTCATTTGTATCCACCCCTTTACCCAATTTCAACATATTTATATGCTCTTAGTGGTAAGCTCTCTTTATATTCACTTGGAACAACCACAATTGCTGTATTATCATTCAAAGTAATCCTATCTAATATACTTATCCAACCAGTGTATTTTTCAGAAAGCAAAAATTCCATATGATCAAAAACAATCAAATTATTTTTAGCGTATTTCTCATTGGCTAATTGCTTGAAGAATGTGCTTGCATCTTCTACAAATTCTTCTGGATATATCTCATATGTTTCTATATAACCTTCATTTACTTTATTCTTCATATACAAGCCTACATCCGCATAATGTAATTCCATGTCATCAGCATATTTTTTGCTCAAGAACTCTTTGACCAGCTTTGTTTTACCCCTTAGATGGTCTCCAATAACAAATAGTAATCTTCTTTGTCCCATGCTATTAAGTGCACTTTCAATTCTACTAATCACAATCTATCACCTGCTCTACCAAAAGATCTAAACTATCAAATGCAAACTGATAGTTAGCATTTCCACCCATCACATATAGTTCAAGATATTTTTTATCTATCATCCACTTGATATATCTCTTTTTCATAAGGTCACTCATAAGAAAACACTTAAAAGTATCACACTCTAAGAACAATTTTTCCTCAGGCATTTTATTACCTCTAATATTTAAAAATTCATAATATAAGTTAAACAGTATACCTTCATTTGATGGCCTAAGATTAATATTTAAAACATATACCTTATCGCCGCGTTCTTCATCATTTTTGCTGTTTATTATATTAAAATCATTTAGTATTGTAGTAACAATACTATAAGTTTTATTTACTGAGCTTTCCTTAGCCTCTGGCATTGATTCTGAAAATATGTCTAGTAGCCTATTAGAATCAATACTTTTGGGTATAATTCCCATTGAAAATGCTTTTACAATTTGTCCCACTGCATCAGAAGTCGTACAAACAATAAAAAAAATCACTTCTTTCTTAACTTGAAAACTATCAATACCATTTATAAACTTAAGTATCGGGGAGTAGATAATTTCTTGTCCATCTATTTCTACAAATCTCTGAATAAACTTATTTCTATACTTAACCGCTGCCTTCTCACCAAAGGGCATAAGATCATCTAAATATTCTTTTAACTTTTCAATATGTCTCTCATATTTTATAAACTCAATAGCTTTTATGGTTTCTTCTATTGGAATTTTTTCTGACAGTGATTTTATATTCACTCGTGACCTCCTAACTAAATGCCCTTTTAATTTTATTCTCGATACTATCAACATAATCTTCTTTATCTTCAATGTCTAAGTCTTTAAATATCTTTAATATATCATTAGCCTTTTTCTCATTTGGATTATTTATTGTGTATTCCTCGATAGCATCCATGAAGTATTTTTTGTGGATTTCATCTGACCATTCTGATAAGCCATAAGATTTGCCATCGTAGTATTTAACAAAAGCTTTATTTATTTTATCTTCATTTTTATTTTTTCTATACGCGTTCCAAGTGCAAACATCTGTATTTATAGAATCTTTAATAATCTGATTGGATCTCTTTGTTGGATAATTTTGTCTTATGATTTCTATTATCACACCAAAATTACTGATTTTCTCTTTTATTTCTTTTTCTACATCCTCTATTTTTACTCTTTCATTAATCTTTCTACAATAAATATAAACTTCTTCTTTAATGTAGTTTAGAGCACTAGTCTTTAAACATTCATATATATATTGGTTAAAATCATCTAAATTCTTTACCATATTGTAATATTCATAAATAATTTCGACTATTAATTCCTTGCTTTTGGCATATTTAATCACTAATTGATCTATTATTTTATATATATTTTGTTCCTCTAGGTATCCGTAAAAGTCATTAATATTATTATTAATTTTCGGATTCATACTCTTATCTTCATAAGCCTTAAATTCATAGATTTGATAAATACATACATTTAAATTGGATATTAGGCGATTTATATACGATTCAATAAATATTTCTTCATATTTTGATTTTAAGTACTCACTCAAAATATTTACTGGATTTTCATCATGGAAAACTTTTAAATGATCGATTTTGTATAGTAATTCCTTATACTTTGTTATTTCAGATACATTCTGTTCTACCTTTTTTTGTATTTCATCATTGACAATTTTAATAGGTATCTGTTCTAACTGTATCTTTTTAACTTTAGGAAACAGATTCTTATTATCATAAAATGTTTTTATCCAAAATTCTTTTAAAAGTTCAGAATTCAATATACCCAATATATATTTTAAATTAAATTTAGTATCCCTAAGTATTATGTTATACATTGTATTTAAGGAAAAATACTTATTTTCATCATATGCACAAACTGGCTCTGGATTTCCTATTTGTCTCACTACAATTTTTTCTATCGTGTGTAAATTTTCATTCCAGCACCCACCAGCTTTTACTTCGTCTCTGTTATTGTAAAAATAAAGATTATTATATCTTAAACAAAATTTTTTTATATCTTTTCCTGTAATACATTTGTCCCAAAGTATATCCTGCTTGCCCTCTCTTACATATTTACTTTTATCTTTCGTCTGTAATCCAAAACATATTTCGCAAATATCTCCTAATTTAACGCAACCATCAAATTGAAATCTATCTGATTTGTTAACATTAATTATAAATTTCTCTTCATTTTTTAAACTACTTTGTAAAATAAATTTATCAAAAAAAAACTTATTATCTTTATAATAATATATTTTAATATCTTCATTCATATCTTTTTTGGTAAGATGAATAATACATGTATCTACTGATGCATCATGAAATACTTCCTTGTCTATTATGGAAATGCTTTCTATATTACTTTCAAAAATTATTTTCTTTCTTAATTTATCTGTATATATATTTGTTAAGTAAGTATTCGGCGAAATAAATGAGAGTTCTCCATTTAAGTTTAGTAAATCTAATCCTCTATTAAAAAACAAATGAAATAAATCTATCTTATATTGAGCAACCTCATGTTTATTCTTGTAATATCTTATCAACTCATCCGTTACATTTCCATTTTGGCATAATAGATATGGTGGATTTCCAACTATATAATCAAACTTTTCACTCCAAAACTTACATAAAATTAATATATCATCTGCTTCATCTTTTTTTAAAATTTCTTCTCTATTAATTCCTGAAATATCTTTATACTTTAATCTATAAGTTTCTTTTCTTATCTTCTCTTCAAAATTTTTCTCTTCTCCAAACAAATCAACTTCAGTAGTAATTACTGTTTCAAATTCTTCAGACACTTGTTCTTTCAAATCCCGCCAATCATAATCTTCTTCCCATTTAATTAAACTATCACATTCTATAACATTAATCTCATCTGTAAAGTTATCGAGATCTTTTAGAAGTAAATTAATTGTAGTTAATTGAACCGCAAAACTATCAATATCAGCTCCATATATGCAATGTTTTAATATATGGTAGTGAATATGTTCTTTTAACCAATACTTACGGCCTGATAGTTGCTCTTCTTTACCATTTTTCTTTATTGTATAAACTTCTTCACCATATTTTTCTTTTAATATCTCAAGATTACTTAAAAACTTTTCTTTTAAAATATCATAAGTCATAATTAAAAAATGTCCTGAACCACATGAAATATCTGCAACCTTTACAAATGGATTCTCAACAACATCTATTTCCGTAACCGTATTTTTTAGAATATACTCAATAACAAATTTTGGAGTATAGAACTGGCCAATAGATTTCCGTGTTTCTCTATCCATGAATTTTTCATAAACATCACCTAGGATATTGCCTTCTGTGTTGCTGAAATCAAAGGTATTTGCATCTAATTTTTCAACAATATCATTTAGCACTCCTTCAAATTTCAAAACAATGTTCCTGGTCATTTCGTCATCATTAATATATTTAAGACTTAGTTCATAATTATTTGGGTTCAAAATCTCATATTTATCTTCTTTATATAAAATAATATTCTTATAGGATCTTCTCATGTCACTAAAAGCAAAATTAATTAATTCCCCTAGAGTATAATTTGTTATCAAATTCGCCCATTTTTGAACACCTATTTTAGATAATTTTTTACCTATATGAAGATCTTTTACTTCCCCAGCAATATAGTCTTCTGGATTAAGCATAAACCTTTTATCTTCACAAATTCTAACAAATAAAATCTTATTTAAAAGTGTATATGATGCTCTATGACAAAATTTATCATTCCAGACTTTTTTTTCTGCAGTAGATACTCCATTTTCCTTATACTCATTGTCTATAAAGCTTTTAAATGCATTATTTTTCACATATTTATATGCAAACAACTCTCTATAAACATCAACAAGTTCATTATGTATCTCTTTTAATTCTATAATTAATTTTGACTTATCAAAATTGTTCTCAATGGACATTTTCAATCACCCCTTATAGTAAGCCTAAATCGTTCATCTGATGTGTTGTAATTTTTGATTCTTCCATGAAATTTTGCAATATACTTCTATATTCACTTGGATATAAAGCATCAAATAAACTTGCAGCTGTATTAGGATCTAAACTCTTAAAATCATACTCTTTAAGTTTTTCAAAGTAATTATCATTTTTGTTATTAAATATCAACGTTTGTAATTTTAATATATAGTTATCATACATTGAGGTTTCAAATAATTCTCTTGTCTGATCAGATCTTCTCAAATCTTCACAAGCTAATTTATAGAGCTCAAAGTATTCACCTCTGTAGTTTTTACTCATTTCATTCCAATTATTAATTCCAGAAATGTTAAATTTAGAATTTACTATTTTTAGAACATCCTCAGCCATTCTAATAAAAATGTATTTAAAAACAGCATGAATGGAAATCTTTTTTACCAAAAGATCTTTAAATCTTCCCTTGCTAAATTTTCCTTCAGTTACATCTTTCAATTGTTCTATTTCTTCCAAGTTAATAGTGATATTTAACCCTTTTTCAATTTCATTTTGAAAATCTAGCATTACTTTTATAAATCTGTCTTTATCATTGCAAACATCCATTGATTTTTAGCTCCTTCCTTTTGTTAATTTCAAATATAATTGAGCCCACACTAAAATGACACTTTAGCTCTTTGTACTAAAAGTATCATTATATTTATATTCTTCACAATTATACAATTACCTCTATTAATTACAATTAACCTCAATCTACTAATATACAAATAAATAAACACCAAAACCCTGACACTAAATAATGTACATTATAGTGACTTTTTTCATTTGTCCACTTTATAGGATACATTTTCGTCCTGACTATTTTCTTGTAAATATCTAGTAATAAGAGGATTCAGCCCCTCACATTTATTTTAAATTTGACTATTTATTTTTAAATATATGAATTTCAATACTAAGGCACAAGAGAATTATTACAAATACTAAAAAGGATAATACAGCGGTACAAAATAAATAATATCGCTATCAGAAAATAATAAAATTGTAAATAATTTACTTAAGGTAACTAATAAAATGTCAGCATGTCGGACTATCTATACTAACTCACCTGGATAAATTACTAAACAATAGTGTAGTCAAAAACAAATGTTTTTGACTACACTATAAGGTCTATCACATGAATGATACGTTTTATAATTAGTATATAAACTTATGATACTGTGTGGAATGTTAATATATGGTGCTATGAATCGTGAATCATTAGGTACACCTTTTGATACTATAGCCATTAAAATTGGACAAACCACTCATTATTAAGCCAACTGAAGGAATGGAAAGGTAGCCCGTAGGGAAGATTCCGTAAGAGAAGACGATAGCACCAACCAAAGGGCGGTTAGTATACTTGATTTTATATTTTCAATACAATTCATTTTTAACTTCGCATTAAATAAGAATAAGGGAAGTTCAAATTAGTTCATTTTATAAAATCTTAGTGCCAACTTTAACAATATTCTCTTATATCTACTATTGCTTATTTAACCTCTTTTAGGAAATCATATATCTCTGAATATTGTGGTAATGAACAGAAAATTTCATTACTTAAAACAGCATATAAAATATTCCCCATCTCTTCTTTGTCTGAGTAACTAAAATTGTGATAATCCGTATCAAATCTATTATTTGACTGTTGCAAATGTACTCTATTACGTAAATCACGCAATTTCTTTAGCATTGGAAAGCTTTTATGTTCTATAGTTAATATTTTTCTGGATTCAATTTTTTTTATGATGGAATCTAAATCCATTCTCATTTCATATGCATCAATTTTTTCGAAGATTTCAGTCTCAATCTTAATTGTTTTTCCCTCAAATTTATTTTCGTTAGATTTTATTATTCCTTTACTTTGCCAAGTAGTCGCGTTCCAAAAACCTTTAGATTTTAATAAATTAGTAAATAATCCCTCAATTATTCCCATACCTGATATGATGTATGACTTGCACAGCATTACATAAATAACCTCTGATAATTTCAATTCATCTTGCTGCTTTTTAATGTATTCTAAATATTGTAAATTATAAGCAATGTTTTTTCTAAGTTCTTCACTCCCTTTAATTTTCATATCTAATTTTATATATGTTTTATATTTTTCAATTGACGTCGGATACCAACGCTGTTTACAGCCACTCTTCGTTATTAAAGATTCCAAAAAATCAGCTCCTTTCGTTGAGTATAAAATCTTTTTTATTCCCTTAATTCCTCCACGACTTCTTTAATTTGAAACCACACCACGTACCGACTAAACATTCACAATTATTGGATTATAATTTTCATGTAAATGATCAGTTTTAAAGACTATATAGTAGTTAAAAATTATTTAAAATCAATAAATTTCTTTATCTACACAACATTTTTTATACTTCTTACCACTTCCACATGGACATGGGTCATTCCGTCCCACCTTTTTCTTCTTGTCTATAGTTAGCTTACTTTTTATCATTTTTTTATAAGGGTCTTCTACTAATATCGAATTCACAAAACCGATTGGGAAATCTCCTTCGAATGCAGGAATTATCTTAGATTCTTCCTTTAAACAATCTGGGATACTACCTACAGTTACCGGTCTATCCAAGTATTCGATAAATTCAATTGCATCTGGCTTCCCATTTTTCCACACTTGTTCTACACTCATAACCTTGAGTTCTCTTTCTTGAGAAAACACACCAACATATGGGTCGGTAAAATATTTCAGCAGTGTTGATTCATCTGTAACTCTAACATCTTCATATTTTAAAGTGGTAAAATCATATATGTTAGTACAAACTACCTTGATTATTTTATCAGCATTATATGGTACTTCAGGTAATTCAATATTAACCAATTGCTTAATTTTGTCCCAATCATGTTTGGCAATTTCACATCTTCTTAAAACCTGTTTAATTCCCTCTTTTATTGTCTGCTCATTTTTATATAATTGTTTATCATCATAAAGTGTAATAACAGATTTAAATTCAAACAATAGTAAATAATTGTTTAGTGTTCCAATAAAGTCGAATTCTACATCTCTGTTATCATATGCATGAAATACGATATGGTTTGTATTTACCTGTATCCCTGGTATTATAGCTAATTTTTCAACTAACTTTTTTTCAAACTCTAAACCCATTGGGGATAAGTCCACATCATATTTTAGCAACAAAGTTTCTATAGACCGATCCAAATTAACTTGCTCAATTAATGTTTCACAAAAGAGTATCTTATTTTTATTAATCTTAATTAATGGTCTTGTAAAAATATCACCATCATCATTACGAACTGAGTCATCATAAACAAAGCATAAAATTATTTTTTTAGCATAATCCAATGGATGACTATACAGTCTTGAAAATTCAGAAACTAAATAATCTATTTTTATTACTGGAACTAAGTATTTAAAATGAGAATAATTCTTTTCATCAAATATATTTAGTACTCCAGTTATATATATTTTACTCATAGTAAACAAAAATTCATATGCGGAAATTAAATCTTCTACATGAATGTTATTGAACATACATGTTAAATAAAATGGCTTAGCCAGCGATTTATACGCTAATATTATTGGAGACGCTATCAATCTTGCTTTCTCATATAATTTATCATTCACTTTCCATTCTTCAAAATTATATATATCTACTTGTTCCCCCAATATGTTTAACGTATCTAACGCAACGTTAGTCTCCTCCATATCACTTTTCTCTAAACAGTTCGTAGTAAGTTGATATCTTCTACGAACACCTGCAACAATATGCGATCTATACCGTTCTAAATACTTTGGTTTAAATAATGCAATATCTTTATTATCTAGAGTTGTAGTTGTACTAAGTTCCCATTGAGAATATCTGAATTTAGATTCCAGATTAAGATACATAACCCTCTGCATAGCTATATATGTAACTTCTTCTAGTGATGGAATATTAAACGGATGGATATCACCATGGCTTTCTGTATTATCGTTTTTTAATTCATTCTTTCGTGTAACATAAAGATATCTTATCAACACATCAAAATATTCAAGCATTCCTTCATAATTATCAACTAGCGAAACCTTTGTGCCTTCACAATAATCTACTTTTCTATCAGATATAACTATTTCCATTCCGGTAAAAAAATTATTCTTTTCCAAAGGTTTTTGTAACATATTTTTCATAAGTCTAGTTTGATCTTGCATAAAAATGCAAATCATCCTAATTTGTTCAGATAATGAATATTTACTAAACCCATTATCCAATAAGCGCTTTGTATTGCTCTTGTTGTTTTGATGTAGCACATGTGTTAATAAAACGCATTGTCGTAACCCCTGAACAAATTCTTTAGAATAATTTCTCTTGTTAGCTTGTTCTATAGATTTTGACAATATATTCATTGCAAACACATATTCTTCTCCCTTAAAACTGTACCCTAAAGGATTCTTCAAGCAATCTGAAATCAAAAATATTCTTTTGAACCTATCTCTATTATCGTAACCCATATTAAGTATTTCTTCTACGCATTTATCAAGGCGCCTATTTTTGTATGCCTTTTTATAAATTTCTTCCGCAGATAATTTAAGTCGGTCATTTAAATCTTCAAACCTAGTCTTAGCTTTTAAATAATCTTCTTCAGTTATAAGTCCCTTACCTCTTAATTCTTCAAGTATCTTCTCTGGATCTTTTTTATTTTCAGCATTATCAATGATATTTTGATCTTCCATAAGTTCACTTACTTTCCCTTCAGTTAATATTTTATTATATAATCAATAGCAACCTGGTCCCACCTAAACACATAATATTTCACCTTAAAATTTACAAATATTGAACTGCTGGTTATAAACACAATCTATCTAATTTGTCTGATTTCTCAAGTAATTTTTGCAATTCTTTACGACGAACTTTAAGAATATTTCGAATGATTCTTAAACGTATATTTTCTTGTACTAATTCAAACCCCCGTGTCACTCCACTTATAATCACTAATCTTATTAACCATTCTCTTGAAATCGTACTATATAAAAAAATCTTCCGACTTTAATATTTTAATATTTCCGGTTTTTACACCTATAGATACAATTTTATTCATGAAATTAATATTATCTCCATCATCATGATAATAAATATTCCAAATAACATCTTGTTTTGTATTTTGTTTTATTCTTTTGAAATATGGCATATCAACATCACCAAATGAATGGCCTATAATAAATATATTATCAACACCACTCAATCTTCTAAAGAAATCTGTATGAATTGATATGTAATAATTTACGTCTTTAAATGTTCGTTCATAATATTTTGCTAATGCATTGCAAATACTAGATTCCTTTTCATCTAATTCTTCTCCTGCTTCATCAGCACGTCTTCTCATTCTACTGATTTTGAAAGAATCACAATGTCCAATAACTGGAGGAAAATCATTTTCTTCATCAATTGAACCATGTATGTGTACCATATTATTTTTATTTATTCCATAAATTTCTTCCAATAATAATGTATAATTAAATGTTAAAAATAAATCATTTGTATCGTTTTTTATTTTATTTATCTTTTGGGGTGTATTTATATTAATTTGATTAATCCATAACTTAATAAATTCATTCAACCTTTCAATATACCCATACTGCTCTTCCCAATAGTCATTAAGTGTATCTTCAATTCCTATATCTCCACCCTCTAGACCCATATCAATAGATATTCCCAAATCTATAATTTCATCTTCATTTGCTGAGGATAAATTTTTTTTCGAATTCTTTCCATAAATATTCTTCTACTATTTTCCTATTGCTCTCTGGTACGAAATTATACATTCTCTCTATACATGTTAGATATTCCCAATCTTGTTCTTCTAGATAATATCTAAAATCAAAATATGAAGTATTTAGTCCATGTGCTCTATCAAATCCATTTCCTATAACAAATAAATTCATATCCAATTCTTTCTCCTATTCAAATTAATATTTATCTTATACTTGAAAAATTGTTTCTACTCCCTTAAAATATCATCTTATCTTTATGAATAATCCAACTCTAATAATCAACATTACATATAATACAATCCTTAACTCAAACCCACTATTTACATTAGAAAACTTTTAAGCATAGTAATTCCATGAATTTCTTTTAAGATTTCTTTAGGGCAATTAGCATAAAAGTAATCCCAGCAAACTTTATCATATAGAACGACATGTGAAAGCCCCCAGTCAATTTTAAATTCTATAGGTGCTCTCCATTCTCTTTCATGCGTCCAATCAATTATGTTAGTATCATCCGGATGTATGTGAAAATTCACAATTCTCCAATGTTCATCTTTAGGCAACATTTCTTTTGCTTTTTTAGTTTCTTCATATATGACAGGTCGCCCACCTTGGGAAAACACATGAAATTTCGAAAATGATAGACCAATGCCACAGTATCTTGTTTTTTTATATTTATCCTCTTGCCGTCTTTGCCTTTCATATTCGACATTTTGTATTATCCCAGAAAAAGGTGCATCTTGAAAGCAAACCGCTGCCATATTGCCTACTATAAAGCCCTTTTGAGTATCGCTACCTAAAATTTTTCTATCACCTAAAATTTTTATAAGATTGTCCACGGCCATTATATTTACTTCATCTTCACTTATATATTCTAAATTTACCTTGTCAGGTTTTGTTAAATGTGTCACCATTGATGTTATATCATTTCTATTCATAACTCTGTTTTTCCAAGATTTAAAATCGTAAATACTCAAAATATCGCCCCTATTTTAAAATAGATTAGTAAGAATTAAATACTACTCTCCGATTTCATCATTTTATCCAATTTATATATCCATGTTTTAAATTGAATTTATAATCAACCTATTATTTAACTTACCACTATGTTTCTTAACTTCCCATTATAAACATAGCACTAAACCGCTGGCGCGGTGGTTTTAAAATCATATAACTTGAGTATCATGCTATAAATCTAATATTCGTTTTCTTGCATATAAACCCTTTAATGTGGAAATAATTTCTAGTTAAAGGAGATGTATATTTATGACCAAAGAACAGATTTTACAACAACTGAAGTTTGATATTGAACTTCGAGGTTTAAGCAAAAATACTCAAGATGAATACTATACTAAAGTTAAAATATTTCAAAATTACTTTGATAAACCTGCAACTGAACTTGATGAAAAACACATAAGAGAATTTCTACATTATCTAATTACAGAAAAAAAGCTCTCCTCTGAAACTGTAAATTCTTATAATAGTGGTCTTCGTTTTTTGTACGGCGTAACTTTAAACATCAACTTAAACTACAAACAAATACCTCGTCACCGTAATCATCGTAAATTTCCTAAAATTCTCACTAAAGAAGAAATACAAAATCTATTTAATGCTTGCAATGATTTAAGAGATAAATGTATCTTAATGACTATCTACGGTGCTGGTCTTAGACTTAATGATGTTGCTTGCCTAAAGGTTTCAGATATTGACAGTAAAAAAATGCAGCTACTAATTCGGAATGGTAAAGGATCTAGGGACAGGTACGCCATTCTTTCACAAGCGAATCTTAAGATACTGCGAGATTATTGGAAGTCTTACCACCCTAAAGAATGGCTTTTCTACAGTAGAAACCATACTGGTAAACACATTACTTCAAGAGCAGTTCAAAATATATTTCGCAAATATTTAAAAAAAGCTGAAATCACTAAGAATGTTACAGTTCATAGTCTAAGACATAGTTTTGCAACTCACTTACTTGAGTCAGGCACAAATATATATCATATCAAACAACTACTGGGTCATTCAAATATCAGAACAACTTGTATCTACTTACATTTACTAAAAATTGAATCGTTAAACGTAAGTAGTCCTCTCGATATGTTAATAGAAACGGAGAAATCTAATGCCTGAAATCCAAGATATTTTTCTTAAATATAACTCAGAATATCGTAATAACCACAAACTTACTGTTGTACAATATAAAGCTATGTCTGCAATTGAAAATTGTAGAACTTCCAATTTAGGTGGCCATGTAGATGTATGCACAAATTGTGGTACTACTAAAATTTCATATAATTCTTGTAGAAATCGACATTGCCCTAAATGTCAATCTCTTGCTAAAGAACGCTGGATTGAAAATCAAAAAAGTGATTTATTAAACATCGAATACTTTCATGTTGTTTTCACTATTCCTGATACACTTAATATGATAGCCTATCAAAATCAGAAAAAACTTTATACTTTGTTATTTAAAGCTGTTGCAGAAACCCTTGATGAACTAGCATCAGACAAGAAATATCTAGGTGCTAAACTTGGTTTCACCTCTGTATTACATACATGGGGACAAAATTTAATGCATCATCCTCATATTCACTGTATTGTACCAGGTGGTGGACTCTCTTCCGTAGGAAAATGGATAAATAGCAGAAAAAAATTCTTTATACCTGTTAAAGTACTATCTCGAAAATTTAGGGGTAAGTTCCTATATTATCTCAAACAACAATATTACCAAGACAAACTTGAGTTTCATGGTAGTCAAGAGTATCTTTCCGCTGATAATGAATTTAAAAAGTTACTATCTTCTCTTTATTCTAAAGAATGGGTAGTTTACTGCAAACCACCTTTTAAAAATGCTACATATGTAGTCGAATATCTTGGTAGATATTCTCATAGAGTTGCTATCTCAAACAACCGTATCATAAGTATTGAAAACAATAATATCACATTCAAATGGCGTGATTACAAAGATAAAAACAAGTGCAAACTAATGACTATTTCTGCTACTGAATTTATCCGTAGGTTTCTACTTCATATACTACCAAGTAGATTCATGAAAATAAGACACTATGGTCTACTTGGTAATAGAAACAAAAATACCAAACTGAAAATTTGTAAGAAACTTACCAATACACCCATTTTAGTTAAGGAAAAGCTCTCTACTCTCCAACTTATTTTGAAAATCACTGGTATAGATATCTCCAAATGCCCCCGATGTGGTTCAGAAAAACTTAGCAGTATTATTGCTCCTTGTAATTCTCCACCAATCAATATCAAAACTGCATAGCTTTTAAAATATGCCCTATTATGGGGAGGGGGAACCTATGTAAAAATAACTTACCAGAATCTATTTTGGTATACTTCTTACTGGATATTAGAACTTTTTACTTAACTAATCTTTTGATTTATCGGGTATGGAATTATACAAACCCCATATGTATAATTTAATAGTTAAACAAGAATCTCTGTATCGCTTAAATTACCGCGGTTTCGTACAATGACAATTATCCAAAGTTGGCGTAATATCTATTTTTTCTATACTCAAGCTCTAAATTAGGGTTTGAGTATTTTTCGCGCCAGCCTTCGTATAATTACCTAAACATTATATACTGCAAATAACTCCTATTAATGTAATACAAACCACCTCGTGCTTTAAATTATTTTTCTTATATTAATTCACCATAAAAATATTTTTTCCTGCAACATTTGTAAAAATAGGTAAAAATAAAGCTCATAGGATATATCCCAGAGCTTGCTTAACTGATTCTATTTTCTTGTTATGAATATTTATATTTCTGAACTCATAAGCTGTATCGTAAGTGACGTAGACTATATTTAAGAATCGTAATTTTCATTCAAGTTATGAATTTATACAGTTTATTAAATTTAACTAGAATCTAACTACACATTCAGCAAACAAAAGAAAATGTTTATAGAATCGAGTAAATATAAATCTAATATAAATGCATTGTCAGTAGTCAAGACCGTTGAAACTAAAGGAGTGTCAAAGCATGAATATAAACCTAATACAAACATATTCAACTCGAAGGAAGTTACTACCAAAATGTTAGATATAATAGAAAAACATGATAATATTCAAGAAATGTTAGAATGGTACAATAAGCAAAAGAACGTCATAGAAGTGGATGTAAGAGAGCTAAAGATTGATAGTGATGAAATTTTTACATGGTGATATACAAACTACTACTGTGAGTTTGTATACAGATGTTTGGGAACAGTTTAGAGAGTTTATGAATGAATACAGTTTAAGTCTATGGATTTAGTATCTATGTCATTAGTAGAATATCTGAAACGTTATAAGAAACATTAAAAAGTTATTATAAAATATATTTAATTAAGACAAAGCAAGAGCAATGGACACCTTGTTACTGGTTCCATTTGCTCTTGTCCTGTCTACTGTTCAGTTATTCAATAAATTTTCCACATGCCCAACAATCTTCATTTTTATTTGTATGTGTATGTTGACATATTGCTTGTATCATAGCTTTTCGTGTTTTGTAATTAATTTCTAATTTTTTTCTGCTTTCAACTATAAATGTATCAGTATATTCATATCCATACTTGTTTTTAATAATATCAGCAAGTGTTTCTAAAGAAATTTCTTTCCAATTCGGATTGCTGAAAACACCATTTTCTATATCAAACTTAACAATTTTATAAAAACCTTCGTCAATACAGTCTTCTCTGTAATGTTCAATCCAAATAAGTTCACTATATTTAATGTTATGCTCATCACAAACCGCCTTAGAAATTATCTCTGCCCCATTAGTAATAGAAGTACCTGGCATATCGTCATTAGCTAACTGTGTAGCTATAACAACTTTTCCAAATATGTCAATCTCGCATTTACTTGTATTATTAAAAGCTTCAAATGAAAATTTCATATAATATCCTCCTAACCTTACCCCCCCCAAAGTGGGTGATTGTTTCATAATTTATTAAAAGTTTATTGTTCTAGAGTATCACTTTTTTCAATCGCTGATTCTTGTGTAAATAAATCTTCTTCTATATCAATTAAAGGTTTCTTAATTGTTTCGTTACCTAGTGTTTTTGTTCTTCCTAATTCGTCTTCTGTGCCCATTATTTTATTTACGTCTATAATTGGACATATAAGCTCCTTTTGTTTCCAGTACTTGTATTGTGCTTTATAAACCTTACAAGGGTGATATCCTCTAGGTATTATTAATACTTCGCTTGGTTTAATCTCTCTTACTTCACTTGCAAAAAGTAATGGTCTTGATTGATAATTCTTGCTTACAGTTTTTTGACCATTATTTTTACTTGAACCTTCTGTCATTATCGTTTTTGTCCCTAGTAATTTTGAAACATATTCGGCAGAAGTTAAATCATTAACACCTAGAATAGCTATAGTATCAAACTGTGCAATAAAAGTTTCAGCTCCGTCAGCTCCATACATGTTTTTTAACTGTGCTAAACTTTGCAATATTGCCATTGGATAAACTCTTAGACCTCTCATAGTTCCCAACATTTCAAGCATTTCTGGTATTTTTCCTATGTTAGCAAATTCTTCTAAGAACAAAATCTCCCTACTGTCGAGTATTAAAGTGATGCTCCATTAAATAGTGTAGCATCACCTCTTAATTATCATATCCGAATCACATTTTATACACAAAACAATAGGACTACCACTCTTCTTGTCAAATTCTTCTGGCGTATAACATTCAAACGCAACAAACTCAGGTACTTCTTCTTCAAACCCACATTTTTTACATTTAAACA
>Ga0209430_1000848_pt1 | contig 26302 bp, 13 predicted proteins | sample BarGraIncub1133A_FD_184504 | JGI IMG/M metagenome (GOLD analysis project Ga0209430, IMG submission 184504) | Arctic peat soil microbial communities from Barrow, Alaska - Barrow Graham LP Incubations 11-33A (SPAdes) (version 2) | ecosystem: Environmental > Terrestrial > Soil > Wetlands > Peat... | reverse complement strand
TTAAACAAAAAAATTATGAAGATGCAGACTTACCTACAAATCAAACGCTAAACAATAAAATAACTAAACTTGGCTATAAACTTAAGAAAGTACAGAAGGTAAAACCACTAAAGAAACTTGAGCAAACGCCTGTTATACTGCTTGCTTTAGCAAGGCAAGTATTATATTCATACAAGGTATACCGCCTCCGGAAGCATCCGCAAATTGAGTATCTGAACCAAGATAGAACATGTACCATTGACCGTTATCACTACAAATAAACTTAATTTTCTTATTAACATAAATTACCTCCGTTATCTCTTATGATTTATTGATTATACCTGGAATAGGCGTTTTGATGCCTATTTCAGGTATAGTAAACCATTTATTGGACTTTTATAATCTGCCACTGCTGATTATAGTTAATAATTGCACCATCGTCATATTGCTGGATTAAGTTGCCATCTGATAGTGATCCGTTTGTGTTATCCAAAACCTTACCGCTTGCACGGCACATAATTTTATAATACCCATTTCTTATATCTTGCACAGTCCACTGTTGATTTATATTATTTACTGCATTGTCGTCATACTGCTGAATTATCGTACCGTTGCTTGTAGATCCGCTCGGATCATCCATAACCATGTTGCTTGTGCGGCATATCAGCTTGTAATATCCATTTCCAAGGTCAACAATCTTCCATTGCTGGTTGGTATTATTCGCCGCATTATCTGCCCACTGTTGTATCTGAGCACCACGATTGCTTGTTCCGCCATTATCAAGCACCTTTCCGCTTGTTCGGTTTACGATTTTGTAATATGAACTCGAATCAATTCCACCTAGAGTGCCAAAAACATTGACTTCATTTATACTCCACCAGTTACTTGCACTGCCCGTCTGAACTATCTTGATATATCTGGCAGTCTGGCAAGAATATATATCATCAAATACTAAATCAAGGTCATCTGATGTCCCTGCTCCACTAGCAATGGCACTTCCCCAATTAGTCCCATCATTGGATACATAAATTTGATAGCCTCTCGGATAGTCACCATTTACTGAATTTAGCAATATCCTTGTTATGTATTTGGTTGAACCCATGTCGATCGTAAACCACTGACCATTTGCTTGGGGCTGACCTGTACTCCATCTTGTAGCGGCATCTCCATCTTTCGCATTTCCAACTACACCGCCTGATGAGACTTGAGAACTAGCATTAACTGTCCATCCTGTTTTGTCGATTGCCGGGTAGGTTACTTTCTTGTAATAACCTTTTTTTGCTACATTAGGAATTGGATCCCTACCAAATGTAGTATTGTTAAAGGTTATAGTGCCGGTTTTGCCATATAAGTAGTTGAACTGACCGTTTGCGCCATAAGCTATATCACATGCCCCACTCAAAGCGTATGATCCGTTTTCATTAGCACAATATGTATATCCTTCAGGTGCACCCGTGAATACAGAATTATACCAGAAATCGCCCATCTTGGCGTATCCCGTAGTATTGGGATGACAGTCGTCAGAAAGATCACTTATTGTAATTGAGGAATTTATATCTACCAAGGAAACCGGCTTTCCTTGTAAAACTTTGCTTGGAATCAATCTTTTCATTTGAGCGTTATAATCATTTGCATTAGCATTCCAATTAGCAACTTTATTAGGAGTAATTGTAGCTACATATAATTTACCACCTACAGGTAGTTTTTCACATATCAGGTCAATCAATGTACTTAATGAATTTATTGTATCTTGTACAGTCCGTCCCGCATAAAAGTCGTTTGTTCCTATCTGAAGAAGTATAATATCAGGTTTGTAAAGGTCCATCCAACTATTTATATTAGTTAACAACTGATCAGTCTTCCATCCTCCGTGTCCCTCGCATGCTTTATACGGAAGTGATGTTGGACCTGATGAGACCGAACCTACAAAAACAACATCTTTATTGTTTGCATTTAAATCCTGCCAAAGTCTGGTTCTATATCCTCCTTTAGTTATAAAACTATCACTAGTCCAATAGCTTTCTCCATATGTTATAGAATCCCCGATAGGCATAATCTTTGGCCAAGTATTAAAAGGAAGTGGTTTCGCCTTAACTTCCAAATTGTCAAACACTGCTGATTCAGCCGTTGTCGCTTCTCTAAATCCTACTCCACCGCCACCAAAGGTTCTATCTATCGTTGTGTCAATCAAGCTGCCATTGAGATATGTTTTTATGGTAGAGCCTATTGCCTCAATTTGAATATGATATGATGTATTAATAACTATTGAACAAGGTACTTCCTTGATAAGAGACAAGCTGCCATTCACTTTCTTGTACGGTCTCAATTTGCCGCTAACAAGCTGCCACATATAGCAGTTGTTAGCATCTTGATTCCTGAATACAATGCCTGCAGCACCATTAGTAATTTTAGCATCCACATCCAATGTAAAATTTGTCCAATCAGTACCTAAAGCCGTACTTAAGCTCTCATTATTGGTAATAGTCAGTTGTCCGCCACTAATTGCAGCATTGGAAGTGTTATTCCACAACACAAGATTACTATCGAAATAATCCGATAGCAACGGATTCCTTGCAGAAACCTTTATATTGTCAAAATCAGCCGTTTCAGAACCGATTTCTCTGCAACCTACTTTTCCGCTGCTAAAGGTATTATCAAGCGTAATATCTACAAGGCTTCCATTTACAAATGTTTTGATTGTAGCACCAAATGCATCAATGGTTACATGGAACGGAACATCTGTGGCAATTCCACACGCAACACTCTTTATAACAGTCCAACTACCATTAACCTTTTTGTGTGCATTCAAGTTCCCATTGGAAGAAAACTGCCACATATAGCAGTTGTTACTGTCTATTCCCTTGAAAACAATTCCGGCAGCAGCATTTATTATATTTACGTCGGCATCGAAGGTAAAATCCGTCCAGCCTGCCCCATCAACACTTCTCAGATCTTCATTGTTGGTAACCCGGAGTGCTGTCGAGCCAACAATGGAAGTATTTTGAGTATTAGCCCACTTGCCAAGCCCATTACTAAAGTCTTCTGTTAAAAGCGGAGCTAGTGCAGCTTGAACCTGCACATTATCAAAGGTCCCTGTTTCACCGCCATATTCTCTAAAACCTATGTTCCCACTGCTAAATGTCTGATCTATCGTTACATCCACAAGCATCTCGTCAATATAGGTCTTAATAGTTGACCCCACCGCTTCTATTCTTACATGAAAGATATTTTGGGCTGCTATCGCTGTAATTACATCATTCTTTAAACTGGTCAATGTTCCGTTTACCTTTTTTTGAACTCTTAAATTACCGGAATACAACTGCCACAAATACCCATTATTGGAATCCGGACTTCTAAAAACAATACCTGCTGCTCCGTTAACGTTAAAACTTACATCTACATCAAGAACAATGTCTGTCCATGTCGAACCTGCTGTGCTTCTCATAATCTCATTGTTTGTAATCACGAGTTTTCCATTTGTAATTGTCGCATTTGTTGTATTCTGCCATTGGTTCAGGTTACTGCTGAAATCTTCTTTAAACTGAGTTGTTGCAGCTTCAACAGAAGTTGAAAAAGATCCAATGCAACCACTAATTAAAAGCACCGCTACTAACAAAATTGAAAATTTTATTTTCATCATTTTCTTACCCCTTAACCTTTTATATTTTACTGATTATACCTGGAATAGACGTCAAAGCGCCTATTCCAGGTTAAGTAAATCATTTACTGGACTTTTATAATCTGCCACTGCTGATTATTGTTACTACTTGCATTGTCGTCATATTGCTGAATTATCGTACCGTTGCTTGTAGATCCGCTTGGGTCATCCAAAGCCTTACCGCTTGTACGGCAAATAATTTTATAATACCCATTTCTCAGATCTTGTACAGTCCACTGTTGATTTATATTATTTACTGCATTATCGTCATACTGCTGAATTATCGTACCGTTGCTTGTAGATCCGTTCGGATCATCCATAACCATGTTGCTTGTACGGCATACCAGCTTGTAATATCCATTTCCAAGGTCAACGATCTTCCACTGTTGGTTGGTATTATTCGCTGCATTATCTTCCCACTGTTGTATCTGAGCACCACGATTGCTTGTTCCGCCATTATCAAGCACCTTCCCGCTTGTACGGTTTACGATCTTGAAGTATGAACTCGAATCAATTCCACCTGGAGTGCCATAAACATTGACTTCATTTATGCCCCACCAGTTACTTGCACTGCCTGTCTGTACTATTTTGATATATCTGGCAATCTGGCAAGAATATGAAGCATCTAATGTTATATCAAGGTTATCTGATATTCCGGCTCCACTAGCTATGGCACTTCCCCAATTAGTCCCATCATTGGATACATAAATTTGATAGCCTCTAGGATAGTCACCATTCGATGATTTTAACAATATCCTTGTAATGTATTTGGTTGAACCCATGTCAATTGTAAACCACTGTCCATTTGCTTGGGGCTGTCCTGTACTCCATCTCGTAGCGTAGTTTCCATCTTTCGCATTTCCAACTACATCACTTGGCGAAACTTGAGAACTGGCACTAACTGTCCATCCTGTTTTGTCAATTGCCGGGCTGGTTGCTGTCTTGTAATAACCTTTTTTTGCTGTTCCGGAAATAGGATCGCCGCCAAAGGTAGTATTGTTAAAGGTTATAGTGCCAGTTTTGCCATATAAGTAGTTGAACTTACCATTTGCACCATAGACCACATCACACGTCCCACTCAAAGCGTATGATCCGTTTTCATTAGCGCAATAGGTATATCCTATCGGGATGCCTGTGTAAGCCGCCAGTGCTGAATTTTCCGCTTTTGGATTGGAAAGGGTATAGCTGTGTGTACCGGTAGAACTCATAACCGCTTCAACATTACCGTTTGAGTCGGAAGTAATGCTGTTATTTGACCCATCTACATTTACTGTATAAGAAGTATTCGCATCCTGATTTATGAACCTTACCCGTATATTTGTAGGAAGGCTGCTAGCAATAATGGAATATGAGTAAAGACTGTTATACTTAACTGAGATTGTCTGTCCGCGCCATGTATATTTAACTGTTGAGCCTACCATTGAAGGACTTATAAATGGGGCTATAACAAGCTCATTATACTGGGGTTGGAAACCATAGGCATATGTATACAATCCATATACCGGCATAACCTGGCTTGTAAACCACCGTTCATAACCTACATCCGTTACGCCGTCACGAGCGTAGGCACCATTCCCGTAAAAACCATTTCCTGTTGCGCTGATATCTAAGTAGTTCTTAATATAATCTTGCATCTTGCTCCTATCACCCAAGTACGGGAAAGCAGCGTAAAAATCACCATCCGAGCAAGGATACCATCCTCCATCCTCTCCTCCCGGGGTATATTGTGCAAGCCCTTGTACATAAGCAGGACGGATAGTAGTCCAGTTGAAGGGATGAAACTTTCCGTTATAGTAGGCAACTTCAGCCTCTACGCCCTGAGCAATTGCTTTCTTTTTGTCAGCAGAAATTATATCTGTTTTAACCGCTTGTGCCTGGGCAGGAATATAACGTACATCTGCATTGCCGGTGCCCATTAATACTGAATTTGTATCAGTAGACCAGAACCCACCATCACTTACATTCCTACTGTAATTAGCCTTTATTGTTGCGGCTATACTTTCATACTGTGCTGCCTTTGTTGTGTCGTTTAATACATTTCGCTCAAGCTGTGCAAATTTAACCATAGAGTCATATAGCTGTGCTGTACAGTATGAGCAGTATGTACCCCTTGACTGCTCCCAATAACAGTTCTCAGCAAATTGAAAATCGAGTTGATGATTCTTAACAAAATAGTAATGATTTTGGTCGCAGAAGGTAGCAACTTCATATGATATAACATTTTCCATAGATGTCTTCATCGTTTGTAGCCATGAAGTATCTCCAGATAAGTAATATGCTCTTACCGCGCCAAGCACGTAACCAGACCATTGATCTGGATGGTCATATCCCCATGTCATCAATTCCGCACCCGGAGTTGATCCGTTAACACTTCCGTTTGCCCCTACGCAATATTGCCGTATGAGGTCAAGCGAAGATTTCAATGAATTAATAGCTTTAGAATTATCTCCGGGGAAAATTGAAAATACTTGAGGTACCCAGTCCAACTCAGAGGTTAATATCGATGCCTTGGTCTGGGCGCATCCGAAAAAGCCTCCCATTCTTTTATCCATAACTACAAATCTGGCTAAATCGTTTATAACATGCGATAACTCTTTTCCATCAATTCCATTTATCGTTCCGATGTCATAGTAGTTGCTGTAATTATCCGGGCTGAATACCATCGTAACGGTATCATTCTGTCCGTTTGAAACACTTACATTACTGAATATGTCGCCACCGTCACTTCTTCCCATACCATACATATCCAACGCGCCATTCGCTCCTGTAGTATAACCCCAAGGAGCTGAACCCGTCGCATATGTCATATTTGATGCTGAAGTCTCAATAGCCGTTTGCAACGCACCGCTGCTTGTCCTCCTAAGTTGGGTCACCCTTCCCCTATCAAGTGTGTCGTGGTTTGTAGTGGTGTCTACTTTAAGAGCGGTTGCATTGGCATCGTTGCTTAGCATTGAGAACGATACCTGCTCCTGTCCAACCGCAATATTTGTGTTGAGATTGTCACCTGCAACTATCCATTTTTTATCTGCTCGTCCAAGGTTATTTGCTTTCCCTGCAATCGGGAAGTTGCCTGCACTGTCCTTCCACCTTATATTTTCGAAAAGGCTTGGCGTCCAATGGATCATCGGTGTTCCCTGCATATTTACCGTATATGCACCATTGTAGGTTCTGCTTAATTTTAAAGAAATATTTGCATCGCTGCAGGTAAATGTCCAGGTCTCATTTGCAACCGAGGTTGAAAATGTTGCCGTAACTACACTTCCATTTACGCTCACGCTTGGAGAAGTTCCAAGAGTCTCTGTCGTAACCCAGGTGCCGCTATTTTTCACTACCGAATACATGCCGGCTGAATCCAAGGTTTCACGCCCGTTAACAACAAACGAAGTTATTTTTACTTTAGCATTGTAGTTAAAAATCATTTTGTAATTTGAACCTGTCATAGTAACTACTTTGTTCGTAGTATCGTTACTAACAGTCGCTGCATACACTGAAACTTGAGGTACTATTACCATCATTAAAACCAATGAAAACGCAATAAAAGCCGATATTACTTTTCTTGACATTCTTTTGACCTCCCAATAAACTAAATTTGCATCCAAGTACTTGAAATTTCCTTACCTAATAATAATTTTAATATCACCCCCTTATAACTTTCTATATTTTATTTAATCCTTCCTTTTATAATTATATTTTACATACTATAGACATTTAGATTAAGTAGGTAAATTACATTAATGGTTAAAAAAATTCATCACTTTTGTTATTTTATGATTATTCTTTTACATTTTTATAAAATCTTGTGTGAATTTTTCTTTATGATGTATTGTATTTAGGCAAATAGACTCAATTTTCTAATTAACACACCATTACCTCCATTAATTTTCAATTATCTCTAAAAAAACTGAAATAGGCATCAAAACGCCTATTTCAGTTTAAGATAGATATTTACTGTACTCTAATAATCTGCCACTGCTGATTATAGTTACTCATTGTATTATCTGTCCACTGCTGGATTTTGTTACCGTCTGCCGTCGATCCGCCTGAGTTATCGAAAACCTTTCCGCTTACACGGGATGTTATTGTATAGTATCCACTTTTTAGATCTTTCACAATCCATTGTTGATTGTTATTCGTTGATGCTTGGTCTGTATACTGCTGAAGTATCGTACCGTCGTTTATAGATCCGTTCGGTAGATCTAGGGCCATGTTGCTTGTGCGGTTTACAATTTTGTAATACCCATTTCCTAGGTCAACGATCTTCCATTGCTGGTTGGTGTTATTTGCCGCATTATCTGTCCATTGCTGTAGCTGAGCTCCAAGATTGCTTGTTCCTCCATTATCAAGCACCTTTCCGCTTGTTCGGTTTACAATCTTGAAATATGAATTCGAATTCATTCCACCAGCAAACCCAAAAACATTGGCTTCGTTTATGCTCCACCAGTGGATTGGATCACTGCCGGTCTGCACTATCTTTATATATCTGCCGTTCGGGGATGAACATGAGATATCGAATATAATATCAATGTCATCTGATTTCCCAACACCGCTTGCGACAGCACTTCCCCAATTAGTTCCATCATTGGATACAAAAACCTGATAGCCTCTAGGATAGTCGCCATTCGATGAATTTAACAATAGCCTGGTAATGTACTGGCTTGAACCCATGTCAATGGTAAACGACTGTCCATTTGTCTGAGGCTGACCGGTACTCCATTTCGTAGTTAAGTTTCCATCTTTCGCATTTATTGCGGGAAAACTTGCATCAGATTGAGAAGCACTAACTGTCCATCCTGTTTTGTTAATTGCCGAGCTGGTTACTTTCTTGTAATAACCTTTTTTTGCTACTCCAGGAATAGGATCGCCGCCAAATGTTGCATTATTAAAGGTTATTGTATTGGTCTTGTTATACAAGAATTTGAACTGACCATTTGCGCCATAGGCTACATCACACGTTCCATTCAAAGCATATGTTCCGTTTTCATTAGCACCATAGGTATATCCTGTAGGGATACCTGGAGAAATTTTATAGTAGCCTTTTTTCGCTATTCCAGATATAGGATCGCCACCAAAGGTAGTACTATTAAAAGTAATTGAGCCTGTTTTTCCATACATGTAGTTGAACTTACCATTTGCACCATAGGCCACATCACATGCCCCATTTAAGGCATACGTTCCATTATCATCAGCACAATAAGTGTAACCCGCAGGTACTGAATCTTCCGCCTTTGGATTTGAAAGTGTATAGCTGTGTGTACCTGTAGTGCTCATAACTGCTTCAACATTACCGTTTGAATCTGAAGTAACGCTGTTGTTTGTTCCGTCTACATTCACTGTATACGAAGTATTAGGATCCTGGTTGATAAACCTTACCCTTATATTTGTAGGAAGGCTGCCTGCATTAATTGAATACGAATAAAGACTGTTATACGTAACTGAAATTGTCTGTCCACGCCATGTATATTTAACTACTGAACCTACCATATCAGGACTAATGAATGGTGCTAAAACAAGCTCATTGTACTGAGGTTGGAAACCATAGCCATAAGTATATAATCCCCATATAGGCATTACCTGGCTCGTAAACCACCTTTCAAAGCCAACATCCGTTACACCGTCACGAGCGTAAGAACCTGAACTGAAGAAGCCATTTCCGGTTGCACTAATATTTAAGTAATCTGTAATATATTTCTGCAAAAGGTTTCTGTCTCTCATAACCGGGAATCCAGCGTATAATTCCCCTTCCATACACGGATACCAACCCCCGTCTTCTCCTCCCGGGGCATATTGTGCATATCCGTCTATCCATGGCTGGATAGCCGTGTAGTTAAATGGATGGAATTTTTCGTTATAATAAGCTGCATCGCTCTCCATTCCATCAACAATCGCTCTTTTTTTATCATCAGAAATTATATTGACCTTCAATGCTTCTGCCTGTGCAGGCATATAGAGTACATCTCTGTTGCCGGTGCCCATTAATACGGAATTTGTATCAGTAGACCAGAAGCCACCGTCACTAATATTCCTACTGTAATTTGCCTTTATTGTCGCAGCTATAGTTTCATACTGACTAGCCTTTGCTGTGTCGTTTAATACGTTTCGCTCAAGCTGTGCATATCTAACCAAAGCATCGTATAGATGTGCGGTACAGTATGAGCAGTATGTGCCCCTTGACATCTCCCAATAACAATTTACTGTGCTTGTAGATTCAAGATAGTGATTCTTAACAAAATAGTAATGACTTGAGTCACAGAAGTTTGTTAATACATACGACAAAACACTTTCCATAGACGGTTTCATATTTTGCAGCCATGCAAGATCTCCCGTTAAATAATAATCGTTGATCGCGCCAAGCAAATATCCTGTATGCATGTCCGGATAATCGGATCCCCATGACATTTGTACCGCATCTCCAGGAGTAGAGCCAAAACAATTCCCGTCTGATTTTATGCAATATTGACGCATTAAATCAAGTGAACTTTTTTGTGAGTTTATCGCATTTGTATTATTCCCGGGAAAAAGTGAAAACACTTGAGACATCCACTGTTGTTCAGCGTTCAATATAGCAGACTTAGTCTGTGCGCATCCGAAAAAGCCGCCCATCCTTTTATCCATAACTGCGAATCGACCTATATCATTAATAATATGTGATATTTCGTTTTGATTAACACCCTTTAATGTTCCGATATCATAATAAGTACTGTATGTATCAGGACTGAATACCATGGTGACGGTATCATTCTGACCGTTTGTGACATTAACATTGTTAAAAATGTCTCCGCCATCACTTCTTCCTATCCCCAACATATCCCATGCAAGATTATTTCCTGAAGTGTAACCCCAAGGAGCTGAACCTGTCGCATATGTCATGTTTGACGCTGAGGTCTCAATCGCCATTTGCAGTGCTCCGTTGCTTGTCCTCCTCAGTTGCGTTGTCCGTCCCCTGTCAAGATTATCATGGTTAGTAGTAGTATCTACTTTAAGGGCAGTTGCATTTGCATCGCTGCTCAGCATGGAAAACGATACCTGCTCCTGTCCGACAGCAATATTTGTGTTCAGATTTTCACCTGCAACTATCCATTTATGGTCCCATCTTCCATAATTATTTCCTCTTCCGCCAATCGGCATGTTGCCGGCGCTGTCCTTCCACCTTATATTCTCGAATAAACTTTGCGTCCAATGGATCATCGGTGTTCCCTGCATATTAACTGTATAAGCGCCGTTGTAGGTTCTGCTTAATTTTAAAGTAACATTTGCGTCACTGCAGGTAAATATCCAGGTCTCATTTGCAACCGAGGTTGAAAGCGTCGCCGTAACTACACTTCCACTTACGCTCACAGTTGGAGAAGCTGTAAGTGATTCCGTCGTAACCCATGTACCATTATTTTTCACTGCCGAATACATGCCAGCAGCATCTAGGGTTTCACGCCCGTTAACAACAAACGAGGTTATTTTTGCTTTAGCATTGTAGTTAAAAATCATTTTGTAGTTTGAACCTGTCATTGTAACTACTTTGTTAGCAGTATCATTACTGACAGAAGCCGCATACACCGACACTTGTGGCACTATTACCATCATAAAAACCAATGACATGGCAACAAGATATGAAATTACTTTTTTTAACATACTTATAACTCCTCCTAAATTTTAATAGTATTAAATCCCATGGAATTTCCTAAATTTGTAGTCTTTTTAAAAGCCACCCCAAACTTACTACATTTTATTTGTCAACAGATGGTCTCTAATTCTTACCGATTAATAACTTAAAATCTTGATTTGGTTATATTAAATGAGGTTGTCTAAGATTCTTTTCATAATGATATTTTACAAACAAAACATAATTAATATAAGTAGGCAAATTCCACTAATGGTTGAATAAATTCATTATTTTTGTTTTTTACCTATCTTTATGTTAACAATAGGTCAGATAATTCTTAAGTTATCTTCTGATTCATCTTCTGCCGGTATATATCTAAGCCAATCATAATCAGCGTGATTATTTGTCCGTTCCCTATTTCCCGCAGCATATAATCCTATATATTTACCGGTAAAACAGAAGCTAGTTCATTACACAGAAATTTCGTATAGCCTGTTGCAGCCAATTTAAATTCTTTGCAGTCTAACGAATACGAAAAAGGGTATTTTGATATGCTCCCTTAATGGTAGCGGTGGAAGTGGTACAATAAAGTAGACACCAAGATAAGAGAAAAATGTGAAAGGGTGATCTGCTTTATGCGAAAAAGTTATGACAAGCAATTTAAAATTGTGGCGGTAAAATTAGTACTGGAAGATGAAATGCCTGTTGCTGATGCAACAAAAGCATTATCTATCCATTACAATTCATTATACCGTTGGATAAGTGAATACGAAGAATATGGAGAGAGCGCTTTTTCTGGACATGGGACTGCGCTCTATTCATGCCAGTAATGGAATAAAAAAGCTGAGACAGGAAAACAACGAGTTAATGAAGGAATTAGAACTATTAAAAAAATACCAAGCCTTCTTGAAGCAAAAGAACAAGTAAGATTTCAATATCTGAAAGAAAACCAGGATAAGTACAACATCAAGAAGGCATGTAAAGCTTTAAATGTATCCCGGGCTGGATATTATAAATATTTGAATCATAAACCTTCAAACAGAGATATAGAAAATGAAGTGTTAAGTAAAGAAATAAAACAGATTTTCGAGGAAAACAAGGGCAGATATGGCCCAATACGAATTGCTAAAGTTCTGTATCAGAAAGGAATTCATGTTAACAGAAAAAGAGTATCACGTCTAATGAGAAACATGAAACTCTTTCCAAAAGGATGTCGTTATCACTATAAACATTACAATCAAAAAGTAAATGTCGTTGAAAGACCAAATTTATTAAACCAAGTCTTTGAATCTGATGGCAGAAATAAAATCTGGGTTGGCTACATTACTTATATTCCAACGAAAAAAGGTACTTTATATCTTGCAGTCTTTATTGATATATATTCAAGGAAAGTTATTGGTTGGTCTATGGGCAATCGAATGAAAGATACTCTTGTAATGGATGCATTTATGCAGGCATATGGGAAAGAACATCCTGAAAGCGGTCTAATTGTACATACAGACCAAGGATCTCAATTTACAGGAGGAAAATTCCGCATGCTACTTGTTAAATATGGTGCTATACATAGCAACAGCAGAAAAGGAAACCCTTATGATAATGCACTGATGGAATCCTTCTACAGGACAATAAAAAGAGAGCTTATTCAGGATGCCCGCTACGAGTCGCCTGAACAAGCTCAAAAAGAAATCTTTAAATATATTGAAATATACTATAATACTAAGAGAATACATTCTTCATTGGGATATATCTCTCCATCTCAATTCGAAGAGTTATATTCATAAAATTTGCTTAACTTTGTGTCTACAAAACCTTGACATCTCCACAGTTCTATTATTTTATCTGTCTACCTTTATTGGAGCATATCAATATTTTTAATTCCTATTTTGTACACACTTGTTGTCTTCCGCCGTGAACCATACAAACATTATTTCCATCAACAATCATTCTCTCCGGGTGATTATGTGAAATATAGTAAATGGATAATTTTAGCCTTTTATCCCTCCAACAGTAACGCCCTTTGTAATCTGTTCATTGAGTAATGCATATACTAGCAGTGAGGGTAATGCTGCCAGAGTCATAATCGCAAACTGAGCTGCATAATTTCCTCCATACAAGCCCATGAAACTCATAATTGAGAATGGAATTGTTTTAAACTTATCTGTGTTAAGATAAGTAAGAGCCATAATAAACTCATTCCAACTGTTTATAAAAGTCATTACGCTGACTGTAACGATAGCTGGTTTTGTCAGTGGTGTAATTATTTGAAATATTAGCCTAAATATGCCGCATCCGTCAATAATCGCAGACTCTTCAAGAGCTTTTGGGATTGTTCTTAAAAACGCTGCCATTATAAATATGCCTAGAGGCATCGAAAAGGCAATATATGGAATGAGAATGCCCGGCAGCGTATCCAAAAGCTTAAGCTTGCCAAATAGTAAAAAATTAGGTAATAGTGTTGCATGTATTGGAATCATCATCCCCAAAAGAACTATGGTAAAGCATGTATTCCGCAATTTCCATTCCATTCTTGTAAATGCATAACCCATGATAATAGATAAAAACACTGTTACACTTACCGTCAAAGTATTGATTAAAACGCTATTTAGCAAAAATTTGGGGTACTTTCCTATCGTCCATGCGTCCACATAGTTTATAAACTGCGGCGGACTTGGAAGCTTTAAAATAAATGATCCGAACAAATCATTGCTTGTACAAAAAGAAAAGTCTACTAGCCATATTAATGGGAACAATTGTCCAATTGAATATATTACAATGATAGATATCAAAACCCAGATTACTACTTTTTTCTGACCTATTTTATTCATAAATAAGAACTCCTATTATTCATAATTTCCACTGTTAGTAATCTTATTACTAATCAAGGTCCCCAACAAACAGACTGCTACAAAAATCACCGAAACTGCATTTCCATAACCATACTGAGAATCAGAAAAAGCTTTGGTGTATAAGTAATTAGCTATAAACTGTGTATAATCGCCAGGTCCACCGTTGGTCATTAGAAAAGGCACTTCCATTGTTTTCAAAGCATTGATTACTGCAAGTGTAGCCGCCATACTTATGACCGGCTTAAGTAAAGGGATTAAGATTTTTGTGTAAAGCTTAAAGGCCGAGGCACCATCAATCTTGGCCGCTTCATACATCTCCTCTGAGATTCCTTTTACTCCTGCATAGTAAATCATAACAGCCCAGCCAAATCCCATCCAGCAATTTACAAATAATATGCTTGGTAATGCAGTGTGCGGATTTCCTAGCCAATCTGTCTTTAATACACCAAGTCCCAACAAATCTAAAACCTTATTAAGAAGTCCGAATTGTGAATCAAAAATATTTACCCACATTTTTGCATTTACCATAACAGATATAACGCATGGAATGAATATAATGACCCTAAATATCTTCTCAAACTTACCTGAGAGTTTGTCAAGTATGATCGCAAATGTCAGACTTAACGGATGCTGAAGAAATATGAATGCTAAAGCTAGTAATAAAGCATTCAATAATGACCTGTAAAAGGTAGTATCATTTGTAAGAATCTGTTTGAAATTTTCAAGTCCAATAAAATGTAGATTTCCAATACCTTGAAAATCTGTCAATGCATAAAAACAGCTCATAACAATGGGAACAAAAACTGCAAATAAGAATAGAAGCATGCCCGGGACTACCAGTAAAGATATTGCCAATTTGTTACTTAGAACCTTTGCCATAAAACAATCACCTACCTATTAATATACAAAGGACAGGATTTCATCCTGCCCTTTGTATAAACAAAATATTTTAATTTACAGTCAAATGAATACTTACAATTTATTTCTGAATCTTAGCCGCAGCTGTGTCCAAGTCATCAAGTGCCTTCTCAAGTGTAGCTAATCCTGCTGCATATAACTGTACACCTGATTCTGCTGCTGTTTTAAAGGCAGGATCACCTGAATCATTATATGGTGAGCCACTTATTGACGTTGCACTTGCAAAAATTTCGCTAATATTGTTTTGAATTGCATTTTCTTTGCCTGTTTTATATGCATCAAACTTCTGAGCAGGCATAATAAGGTTCTGCTGCCAGCCAATTTTTGCCCAGTTATCAGGCTTCATCATGTAATTCAAGAATTTAACAGCTTCGTCTTTTACCTTTGAATTCGCTGCAACAGAGTAACCCGAAGCACACCAACCTTCAAGATCTGTATCTTTACCTTTTCCACCATCCATAGCTGGGAATTTAGCAAATACAAGATTTTTCTTAAAAGTATCCGAAAGCTTATCGTTTGAAGCCATTGACATATCCCATGAACCCATATAATACATCGCAGCTTTTTCTTGAGTAAATAAGTTTTGTGCTGCACCATAATCTGCTGAAGTGAAGGAATCTTGGAAGAATTTTGTATCCATCAATGCCTTAAACTGCTTTGCACCTTCAACTATTGATGTATCAGCTGCAAACTTTGTTTTTTGATTTACAGCATCATAGATAACTTGTTGATTTCCTGCTTCCTTAAGCCATATATCATTTAATAACATTGAAACAGGCCATTTATCTTTACCTGCAACTGCGCATGGTATTATACCTTTTGCTCTAAGAGCCTTAGATGCAGCAATTAAATCACTGAATTTAGTAGGATAAGTAACTCCAGCCTTATCAAAAAGAGCCTTATTATAGAACATACCTACAATATATGCAGCAGATGACAAACCGTACAATTTACCATCAATCATATATCCATTATTAGCGCCTGATACAAAATTGTAGCTTTCATAGTCTTTAGGATTAAGTTCTTGAATCAAACCAGCTTTTACAGCAGGTGTTAAGAAACTTGGTTGATTCCAAGTAAACATTACATCAGGAAGTGAGTTGGAAGCTGAATATGCCTTAAACTTTGTCTTGTATTGCTCATCCTGTAAAGCCTCAACTTCTATCTTTACATTTGGATTTTCATTCATGTACTGATCAATTAACATTGTTTCAAGTTTTCCTTCTCTTGCAGTTCTGTCAGGAACAACAGAAAAGAACTTAAGTGAAACGGGTTGCGCAGCTACAGTTGTTGCCGCTACAGTTGTTGCAGTGGCAGTTGTTGCTGTTGTTACTGTACTTCCGCATGCAGCCAAACCTAAAACCATCATGCATGTAATAACAAGGCAAACTACCTTCAAAAATAATTTATTTTTCATTCAAATTCCTCCTCAAATAATTTAAAAATATTTTATTTGTGAATTGATGTTTTCGGATGCGCACCGATTACTATCTTAAAAGCCTGATTTTTATTTAATTAAACCAGGTTGTCTAAGATTCTCTTCATATTTTATATTATACAAACAACAAAAAATTAATATAAGTAGGCAAATTCCACTAATAGTCGAATAAATCCATTATTTTTTTTAACCATTTTTGGAGGAATATTTGTACACAATAGGCATACATACAAAATTCACCCTATTTTTGGTGTGCTTTTTTTTGATTTTGGGTGCATTTTTAGAGCGTTTTAATAATCATTGAGCTTTTACTCAGGTTTCCTATATTGACTGGGGGTCACACCTTTTAATTTCTTAAAAATCTGACTAAAATACTTTTCATCAGAATAGCCTACACTGTACGCCACATCGTATGCTTTTAAACGCACATCTTTAAGTAGTTCACATGCTTTAGAAATGCGTAAATTTTGAATATAATCGACAAAATTACATCCAACAACCTTCTTAAAAAGCATACTTAGATATTTGGGGTTTAGATATACTTCACTAGCTAGAGCCTCTAATGTTATTTCCTTATTAAAATTCTCATTAATAAAATTCAATGCATGTTCAATTATTTTATTACCGGATTTTTTACTTATAACCGTTTCCGCGATTAATTTTATTTTTTCAAGAAGCGAGTCCTTTATCCGTTCCAAAGTATCAAATTTTAAAATAGTGTCAATATATGAAAGATCTGTTCCAAATATGGAGTCGGTAGGAATATTATTTTCAATGCATAGATGATTTAAGGAAAGTACTAGAGATAGACATAACTTTTTTACATATTCTTGCGATAGTGTCCCTATTTGCAGTTTTGAAATATATGCCTCTAGGTTTTCTTTAAGAACTTCGGGTTTACCCTCGTTAAGATTGTTTATAATTTCTCTTTCCGCATTTAACGGGTAAAAGGCCTTTTCATTATGTAACTCTTGATTATCATTATATTTTATTATTATGTCATTACCTAAATAGAAACAGGATTCTAGTGCTATAAAAGCGTCCAAATATGATTGTCGAATATCTTTTGGTTCCTTATAACAATTACCGACTCCTATCGAGGTAGTAACGTTTAAAAATTTAGAGATGTTTGCTTTTAAGGTATTAAATACATCTAAAAATTTATCACTGCTATTATTTTCTGAATTCATTATCACTACAACATCATTATTGCTTTCAAATACTTCGCACTTATAATAGGGCCGTATCGTATCAAAAGTAATATTCTTTATTGCAAACTTAAGTAATTCAATATCTTCGTACCTGCGGTGTTCCGATATTTCAAAGTAATCATTTATTCGTATCAGCACCACAGCAAACATCATATTTTCTAAGTTTATCTTAAGCATATCGAAGTTTTTAACGAATATATCACTATTTTTCTCGTCGACATTTATCATTCTACAAAGAAACCGCTCTTTTAGTAGGGGGAAGCTCTCGTTAAATTGTATTTTAAATCGTTGCAAAACCTCATTACTATTCTGTTCAGCCTCAATTGAGCTTTTGACTTTCAAGACAACTTCAAGGATATCGCGTGACCTGCAGGGCTTAAGTAAATAATCTGATACCCCGTATCGCAAAGCGCTCTGAGCATAGTTAAAATCATCATGCCCACTTAAAATAATTGATTTAATAGGGGTGGCTTTAGAGTTAATTGCTTCAATCACCTGAAGTCCACTCAATCCAGGCATTCTTATGTCGATAAGGAGAATGTCTGGGTGTGTTTCTTTAATTAACTTTAGCGCAGCTTCACCATCTTCTGCTTCACCACAAATCGAAACACCATATGCCTCCCAGTCCACATTAAGTCGGATTCCTTTTCTTATTTCTTCCTCATCGTCAACAATTAATAAATTTATCATTTCCTTCTCCTTTATGGATAACCGACTCTATACTTGAATTTATCCATTTGCTTAAACGACCTAAAACCCAGTCTTTACACAAATGGTTATTATAAAGATTAGAGTTTGCTACCTATAGTACCGGTATATTCCTTTATAGGAACCAGTATTTCTATTAGAGTGCCTTCTCCTATTTTGCTACTGATTTTCAAACTGCATTTATCGTTATACGCAAGCTTTAGCCTTTCATTTACGTTCCTGACAGCATATCCGCCAAGTGAAACTATTGATGTTTCAACATTACTATCATTGTTTGGCAAAAGCAGTTTTTCAAGCTTTTCGGGTTCAATCCCCATTCCATTGTCTTCAATAGTAAATTTCAATAAACTACCTTCTTTGACACCGGTTACAACAATAAGTCCCTCTTTTTTCTTCTTTTCGAGTCCATGAAGAACCGAGTTTTCAACAAATGGCTGTAGGATTAATTTTGGTATAATGTCGTTTAGAATATCATCCTCAATTCTTATTTCATAATTAAGTTTACTTTTAAACCTGATTTTTTGCAAAAGGAGGTAATGTTCAATCAATTCCTTTTCTTTTGAAACCAGAGTGAAGTTTTTGCCACAGTTCAAACTCAGTCTCAACATCCTTGAAAGGGAATAAATCATATCTGCTATCTCGGGTCTGTTAGAGCCTTCTGCCTTCATGAGAATAGTATCAAGAGTGTTATACATAAAGTGTGGATTTATCTGTGCTTGCAAAGCATTTAACTCAGCCTCGCGTCCTTTTATTTGATATATATATACCGTTTCAACGAGTCTTTTTATCTCAGAAACCATGTTGTTATATCCATCTCCAAGTTCACCAATTTCATCTTTATATTTAAAATTTACCCTTTCATCAAAATTTCCTTTTTGAAAATGCTTCATGGATTTACACAACTCTTTTATGGGAGCTGTGAGTAGCGTTGTTATCAAAAGCATGATTGGGAAAGAAAATATGATACAAGAAGTTACCAAAATAACGGTATAGGTTTTTATTGAATTTACTTTACTTGTGAGATCTGCAGCGGATACTGTATAAAAAATGGTCCAATTGAAAATATTATTTCTGCTATATGCGGATAGCGTCTCATTCCCTGTATAGTTATCGACAAAGAATCCTTCATTATTCTTAAGGGTTTTTGACATAAAAAACTTTTTATCCGAAACCTTCGTATAAAAATCGGGACCGCTGTGTGAAACAAGGTTCCCTTCTGAATCGACAATATCAATACTTTCATTGTAGGGATTAGCATTATTAACATATATATTGCGAAGGCTTTTTTCGTCTAAACCTAACACAAGTAAACCAATATTATTTAGGGTATTTGTATTTTTTACAATTTTACCCATAAAAACTCTCGAACTGGAATAATCTTTTATAAAGGGCTGTTTGCCATCCTTGGGTGAAAACCATACGGGAGCTCCTTTGGCGTCAAGGATTTTTTTATATTCCACGCTTCGCTGTATAAAAGAAAATTTGTTCGCACCATAACCTGAGCTTCCGCCATAATATAAACTGGTATTTATGAAATACGGAGTGAAGCTATCATCATTCTTATACAACACCATTAAGCTTATATAACTTTTAGATGCTATTACGTTTTCCATAAATGTCCAAAAAGTATCGGGAGAAATCATGTTTGGTAAATAATGGTTGTCATGTGTTACGTTTTTTTCAGAAATATCCGAATTTAAAATTGTTTGAACGTTTTCATCCAGGCTTACAAAATTAGAAACGTCATTGATGTCCTTTTGCATAAAATTTATACTGCTGTTTATTTGCTTTGTTATTTCGATATTAGAGATACTTACTTTGTTAATAATGCTCTTTTGAGAAATGTAATAGGAATAGCTGCCTAAAATGAGGGATATAGCCAAAATAAGACAATAAAAAGAAATGATGATTTTATATTTTATTCTCAAATTTAGAATGTAATCGAATATTCTCATTTTGCCCCTTATTTTAATCTATAGATAAGCAGATTCTGATAAAAAATATGTAATAATATTATACATTTAGTATAATATTATTGTCAATCAAGAAAGCAATGGGCGTTGTATCAGAGCAAATCTGCGAACTCACTTCCTGCCAACGTTGTCAAGTTTAGTTACACAAATCTGCCCTTTATTCCCTATTTCAATTCCACTGTAACGCTGTGCTCCTGCCCATCTGTAAAAATCGGAAGAATTGTCCCCTGTATTTTCTCTCCGTCAACGGTAAGTTCAACTCTGCTGCTTCCATTATTCAGGTACTCCAGAATATAGGTACAGCCCCTAAAGGTCCTTTTAGCAGTAACGTGCTGCCATTCTTTTGACATTACGGGCGACACCTCTAACCCTTCATAGGTTCTCCGCAAGCCCAAAATCCCTTCATAGAAGCCCCGGAGCGCCCATGCTGAAGTTCCTGTCTGCCATGAAAAACCAACTACATTAAAAACTGAAGAATCGTGCAGCAAATAACAGTTAGTAAAAACATATGGTTCAGTGGTGGTGATACTACTAGGCGTATCCTTACCATCGGGAATCATTTTTCGAATGGAGGCCAGTGCCTCTTCGCTTCGGCCGGCCTTACAGTCGGCCATCACCTTGAAACCACAGGCATGGTGGTAAACGCCACCATTTTCATAGACTCCCGGAAGCATTCCCGACATCCTTCCCACCGGATAATAATATTCTCTGTACGCAGGTTTGCACAACGGAATCCCATATGGCGTTTCCATATCATCCACCGCTGCAAACATTTTCTCCTGATTCTCAGGCAGTACCACATCGCCCAGTACAGACCAGCTTTGAGGATTAAGATAGATATTACCGCCAACAGGGCTGTCCTTGTCACCTACTACACCATACTTACTAAATGCCCTGACATAATAATCTCCATTCCATGCAACTCGGTTTATGATATTGATCAGGTTCTTGCGTTTTCCAAGTAAAATTTCAGCATATTGGTAATCTTTTATGGCATGTGCTAAAGACGCCATTTCATTCAAGGCCCAAGCCACAGCCATAGCCATGAATACTGATTCTGCGTTTTCGTCAGGAATATTCAACGCATCATTCCAATCCGCATAACGGATTAACGGCAAGCCATGAGGTCCAACGCCTTCTGTCAGCCATTTTTCTGCACGCTTCAAATGATCGTAAACCGTTTCACTCCCCTTATCAAAGTAAGGAATCACTTCGTTCAGGAAAGTGAAATCTCCAGTTTCCTTAATTAATTCACATACCGCAAGTATCAACCACATGGGAGGATCTGAATAAGTGTGTTCGTCTATCGAAGGACTCCAAGTCAACATCGCATGTCCATCTGCAAATTGATGGCTGAGGCATTCCCGCATAGATCTCTCTGCCAATACCGTATCCGTATTCAAAAGACCCATAGTTATTTGCGCATTATCACGTACAGCTTTTTTACCAATCATACAAAAACTAACCTGCTTCTGTGCCCAATAGTTCATAATATTATTTATCCGCTCATCCGGCGTCTCAACCCGCAAGGTTCCAAAGCGTCGCAAACCACGTTCAACTGCGGAATGGCATACTACCTCTGCTGTTTTCAAAGCTTCACGGGTTTCTATGACAGCGGTTTCAGGGGTAGTGCTAAAACCGGCAATATAGTATATAGTGCGGCTTTCTCCAGCAGCAAGCTCAATGATATTTTGTAAAACTCCGCTCCGTTCCCGGACAGTAGCACTTGAATTAGTGCAGTTTTTGCCGTTTACCAGGATGTCTGGACGTGCTGCATTCCCGGGAGTTCCATGAAACTTCTCCATCCAACCGTCATAGTAATCTACCTTTTCAGAGGCTGCTAAAAAACCGCTGCAGCGTTCATGCGGCTGAAATGGGTTCTTGCTCCAATTGAAAATGCCATTCAATTCTTCTAAAAAGTAGGTGTTGGTGGTTGTATCCGGATGGTAATAAGTAGGCTGAGTATACCCCCCCAGATCAAAGCGGATAGACGGTATCACGCTAAGAGTTCGCTTTTGTGAAGTTGTATTTTCCAACGTTACCTGCCATATTTCATAGGTTCCCTTTTCCGGGACAGTAAAGAACCAACTGCCTCGGATTCCTTTATATTCCGAAGAAATTCGTGTGTATTCCAAGCCATGCTCACAGCGGTAATTTCCCACCGGGATCATGGTTGGGCTGATGCCAATATTCCAGATTTCCTTGTTTTCCTCATCCCGGAGATAAAGGTAGCGTTGCTCATCCTGAATAAGATCTACATTTTTGGCATCTTCGCTGACATACCTGCTCAAGCCGTGTCCAGTATGGGACACGGCCGCGTGGTAGCCATCATTGTTCCATAATTGATTATACCAATATTTTCCTGTCTTGGGGTCAGTTAGAATAAAAGTACCTCCCTTGCTATTAAACCAATAATTCTTGCTCATTGTCAATCTCCTTTATTCCTGTTTTTTACCCATAACTGAGTTAAGATTTTTCAAATATTATTTATCATTCTACCCTAAAATCCCAGGCAAATCATTGACTTTTTGGCTTTCTTTTTGTACAATTAGGACATTATGAAACAGTTTATTTTGTCAGAGAAATTAATTACAGAAGATTTCCCCTTTTATATGGATATTGGCACCCATTTAGAGAATGTTGATGTTCATACCCACGATTATTTCGAATTGGTTATAATATTAGGAGGAAACGCCATACACCTTGTAGATGATCAGGAATTTCCTATCAAGGTTGGTGATGTGTTCGTTATCAACATTAATTCTTTCCATGGGTATAAGGATGTCCATCAGTTGAAGCTTTGTAATATTATGTTTGACCTTAATAAGCTCATTGACTATGATATTGACTTAAAGAAGCTGTCAGGTTTTCAGTCGCTCTTTATTTTAGAACCTTTTTATAGAAAGCATCATAAATTTGAAAGCAAGTTGGAGCTGGATCCAATGCAAATGATTTATGTAGAGAAAACGCTTTTTCAGCTGCTAAATGAACACGAACAACGTAAGGATGGCTTCAAACCCGTAATACGGACATATTTTATCTTTTTGGCGGCATTCCTTTCCAGGCAATTTACCTCCGGAAAAAATACCGTTTCAGATCAACTATTTTTTCTTGCTAAAGCCATTGCCTATATAGAAAATAATTATACCGAACAAATCCGAATCGATCAGGTGGCCGCCATGGCTTATATGTCAGAAAGGCACTTTCGAAGAGTGTTTCAATTGAACTATCACATGACACCTACCGATTATTTAATTCAATTAAGGCTTAATCTTGCCTGTAGGCTATTGAAGGAAGGCAGCTTCAATATAACCGAGGTCGCAGCACAATGCGGCTATTCAGACATCGGCTTTTTCTCCAAGCAGTTTAAGACCAGACTTGGCAAGTCGCCCAAAGAGTACCGGAAAACTTGAAGTAGTTTTATTGACTTAACATTATTAAAAATTGTTGCCAAATTTATTCGAAGGTTGCATATTTTCGATTTAAAATGGAAATAACTAGCCACAGAAAATAATGGTTTCTACTATTTTTGTGAAGGTTCAGTTGAACCTACCTTATTTTCAAACTTAATCTTTTTTGTATGTAAGTCTAGGAAATAGCTTTTCCTTTTCTTCGGGAACATGGTACTTAGTTTTTAAACGTTTATCTCACATCCGCATTCTATTTTCGGTAAAAAAGCAAAATAGACTATGCAGAATTTTGTCACTTACACAAAATTCTGCATAGTCTAAAAATTGTTGGTTCAGTGAGATCAAGGCTGATTTATAATTACCTGACCCAAATTAGGAACATAATTATAAGTCCCACCCGTTGGGAACCGCACGCTTAAATAGTTTTCACCCGCAGGAATTCCCGTAATTGTATAGACTCGCTTAAGCCAACCTTGACCTATATCTGTATCAGTAACAGTTCCTGTTCTGGTTGTCCAAGTGTTTAATCCTGCCGAAGGCGATGTAACAATTGAAATATCTGCCGGATTTGAAGCTAAAATATATGTAGTAATAGTAGCACCAGAAATGTTCGCTCTATAAGGCCAAGCAATCCATTGCATATTATTATCGTTTGTCGTCCTAATAACCCTACTGGAATCGCCAAAAAATGAAGCGCTGGTCGTATCAAAAGTTAAACCTGTACTATACGTATAGGCCTTTGACCAGTCATTCATGTCATCTTTTAAAGATAAACTCACTAAGCTCCAAAGCTGATTATCTTGACCATTGTCTGTCCATTGAATAGCAAGTGCTCCATCTTGTGTAGAAGTACCTGTAATATCTAGAAGCAAGCCACTGTGCTTGTTCTTGATTTTGCAATATCCTGCTCCCGCATCTATAATTTCCCATAGCTGGTTATCCCCACCATTGTCAGACCACTGGATATTATTAGTTCCCTGATCCATTGAGGCGTGATAAATATCCATCAACTTACCACTATTTACATTTTTGATCTTATAATATCCATTACTTGTATATATGAACTGCCATTTCTGGCTGTTACCAGAGCTATAGGTCCGCTGCTCAATATTGCTTCCATCTGCTGTTGAATCCCCAACTACATTCAAAGCCTTGTTGCTGTTCTTATTTACTATCTCATACATTGCGGTTGAATCCATGAGGGTTGTAATAGTATTTGTGCTGTCTACAGTAAAATTCGAAGTTGCACCTATACCCACACCCGATCTTAAAATAATCTTGCTGTTTTTTATTGAACCAGTTGAGGTAGAACTAGTAACAAAAAGAAGTGCATTTGGGTGACCTGGAGGTGGATTTATCGTATTATTATCAAAAACACAGTTATCAAAATTAATATTCAAATTATCACCATTGTTAGAAAGTATCAGAACCGCACACCCTTCAGAGTCGTGGAACCAGCAGTTTCTAACTGTAGCATTCACATTATTTCCTTCAAAATCAAAGCACTCACCATCTGAGCTGCCATTGCCACGGGTTACAAATCCAAATTCGCTATTTTGCACAGTGATGTTCTTCGAGTTTTGAATCCACGAACCAGCTATTCCTCCTGGGTTAAAATACCCAACACCGATATTATTGACATAAAGGTTGTCATATAATATTGTATCTGTCTGCCCAACGCAGAATTGACACGACTTACCATTAATTCCTTTGCTATTTTTTATTGTCACATTCTTAAAAAAGTACGATTTATTAGAAAAATCCTTATAAATATCCAAGCCATCTGAACATCTTTCAAAGGTACTGTTATCAACAGTAATATTGGACAGGACTTGCCCTGAGTTACTTGCTGTAGTAACATATAATCCGATACCCCACGTATATGAAGAAGCATTAAAATTATTGCAGTCGTGGATATAGCAGTTATCTATATATAGATAATCCTTTCCCAAAACGCCATCCGAATATTGGACATAAATACCCCTATATGCATTACTCACTTCTATTCCGGTTATTTTATACCCGGCTACATCGGTCAAATGTATACAGAACAAACTAGTATCGTCTTGATTTTGTCGACTGATTATAGGCTTGTTTCCTGTACCATATGAGCCAATTGTGATTGGACTTGCTGAAGTTCCACTACCCGTGGGGTGTAATTCTTCGTTCCAGGTATCACCACACTTAAGTAGTAGGCTATCACCGGCAACATATGCTTGGGAAGCTTTAGCCAAAGTCTTCCACGGTGTAGATGAGCTTGTCCCGTTATTGCTGTCGTTACCAGCCGAACTACTCACATAATACGTTGTACCTCCTGCTGCTGATACACTTAGTAAATCAAAGGTTGAAACAGAAATTACAACCAACATAATCTGTAAAAATAAAACTAGTACCCTCTTAAAATTCCGTTTACTCATAACTTTTACTCCTTCTCAATTTATAGTTTTTTTGTTTTTAGTATTACCGAAAATCTGCGTATGAAATTTTTACGCAGATTTTTTGCTAAATTCATCTAAATTTCTTTTGCTTCTTACGATGAATCCTCAAATCTTCATCCAAATTCCACT
>Ga0209430_1000847_pt1 | contig 26325 bp, 17 predicted proteins | sample BarGraIncub1133A_FD_184504 | JGI IMG/M metagenome (GOLD analysis project Ga0209430, IMG submission 184504) | Arctic peat soil microbial communities from Barrow, Alaska - Barrow Graham LP Incubations 11-33A (SPAdes) (version 2) | ecosystem: Environmental > Terrestrial > Soil > Wetlands > Peat... | reverse complement strand
AGCTCACGGTTGAGACAGTGAGAAGATCGTTACACCATTCGTGCAGGTCGGAACTTACCCGACAAGGAATTTCGCTACCTTAGGACCGTTATAGTTACGGCCGCCGTTTACCGGGGCTTCAATTCAAAGCTTCTCTTGCGATGACTTCTCCTCTTAACCTTCCGGCACCGGGCAGGTGTCAGGCCATATACTTCATCTTTCAATTTTGCATAGCCCTGTGTTTTTGTTAAACAGTCGCCTTCTCCAATTCTCTGCGGCCAGCTCACGCTGGCGCCCCTTTTCCCGAAGTTACGGGGCTATTTTGCCTAATTCCTTAACCGTGATTCACTCGAGCGCCTTAGTATTCTCTACCCGACTACGTGTGTCCGTTTACGGTACGAGTGCCCATACAATACGTTTAGCAGATTTTCTTGGAAGTCTGATTACATGCACTATCCACTCACCACAAGGGATCGCGGTACTATCAGGTTCGACTCGGGGGGCGGATTTGCCTACCTCCCTCAACATCTACACCCTTCAACGAACTATTCCGTCAGTTCGCGGCACTTTCACTACTCCGTCTCCACATCACTCATATGGGCAGTACGGGATTATTAACCCGTTCTTCCATCGGTCTTGCCGCTCGGCTTAACCTTAGGTCCCGACTAACCCTGATCCGATTAGCGTTGATCAGGAATCCTTAGTCTTTCGGCGTGGGGGTTTCTCGCCCCCATTATCGTTACTTATTCCTACATTTGCTTTTCCAGACGCTCCAGCATGGGTTATCCCACACCTTCACAGCAGACTGGAATGCTCCCCTACCATAAATCCATAGCTTCGGTATACAGTTTATTCCCGATTATTATCCACGCCAAACTCCTCGACTAGTGAGCTGTTACGCACTCTTTAAATGAATGGCTGCTTCCAAGCCAACATCCTAGCTGTCACTGCAATCTGACTTCGTTCATTAAACTTAACTGTAATTTGGGGACCTTAGCTGATGGTCTGGGTTCTTTCCCTCTCGGACACGGACCTTAGCACCCGCGCCCTCACTCCCGGGATAATCTTTTGCGCATTCGGAGTTTGTCAGGACTCGATAGGCGGTGAAGCCCTCTCATCCAATCAGTCGCTCTACCTCACAAAAGAAATCACCCGAGGCTGCACCTAAATGCATTTCGGGGAGTACGAGCTATCTCCAAGTTTGATTAGCCTTTCACCCCTACCCACAGCTCATCCGAACACTTTTCAACGTATACCGGTGCGGTCCTCCAGTTAGTGTTACCTAACCTTCAACCTGGCCATGGGTAGATCACTTGGTTTCGCGTCTAACACCACCGACTAAGCGCCCTATTCAGACTCGCTTTCGCTTCGGCTCCGGAACTGAATTCCTTAACCTTGCCGGTGACGTTAACTCGTAGGATCATTATGCAAAAGGCACGCCGTCACCCCACTAAAGGGCTCCGACCGCTTGTAAGCGCATGGTTTCAGGATCTATTTCACTCCTCTGTTCGAGGTTCTTTTCACCTTTCCTTCACAGTACTGGTTCACTATCGGTCTCTCAGGAGTATTTAGCCTTACGGGATGGTCCCCGCAGATTCACACAGGATTTCTCGTGTCCCGCGCTACTCAGGATACCACTAGGCGCATAAATCGGTACGTGTACGGGGCTATCACCCATTTTGCCGGACTTTCCAGACCGTTCCACTTAGATTCATGCTACCACAACGTGGTCCTACAACCCCAACTTTGCCGAAACAATGTTGGTTTGGGCTCTTCCCCGTTCGCTCGCCACTACTTGGGGAATCATATTTTATTTTCTTCTCCTGGGGGTAATGAGATGTTTCAGTTCCCCCCGTTCGCCTACCTTACGGTATACACAGTCTTCAACTGTGTGGGTTGCCCCATTCGGAAATCTTCGGATCAAAGCCTATTTGCAGCTTCCCGAAGCTTATCGCAGCTTATCACGTCCTTCATCGCCTCTGAGAGCCAAGGCATCCGCCATGCGCCCTTGCTTACTTTCTTTCTTAACTCGTTTAAAGAGCCGTATCTCTCATACGGGACTCTTTCCTTATTTTCTACTTAATTGTTACAATATGTCAAAGATCTTAGATCCTATTAGACACTTGCGTGTCCTTTTCGGAATGTGGTGGAGAATAACGGATTCGAACCGTTGACCCTCTGCGTGCAAGGCAGATGCTCTAGCCAGCTGAGCTAATCCCCCCGATTTTTAAGAATGAACGCGTATTCCTGCGCCACCCCCTATCGAGTAGTCCCAGGCAGAGTTGAACTGCCGACCTCTACATTATCAGTGTAGCGCTCTAACCAACTGAGCTATAGGACTGTTCATTAACAACTGCCGGAAACTTGATTGCTTTAGTCACTTCCACTTTTCAGTAAAGGTGAGCGCTCAGTCTCTTTGGTCTCCGGACACTTTTTACTTTCCTTAGATGAAAACGGCCGTCCTTTTAGGTTGGCCTTTTCAACGTAAGACATCAAAAATGTCCTTGTCTATATCTTATAAAATTAAATAGTAGTACAGGGTAAAATCAAACCATAAGTCTATGCATCTGCTCCAGAAAGGAGGTGTTCCAGCCGCACCTTCCGGTACGGCTACCTTGTTACGACTTAGCCCCAGTTATCGGTTTTGCCCTAGGACGCTCCTTGCGGTTACGTACTTTAGGCACCCCCAACTTCCATGGCTTGACGGGCGGTGTGTACAAGGCCCGGGAACGTATTCACCGCGCCATGGCTGATGCGCGATTACTAGCGAATCCAGCTTCACGAAGTCGGGTTGCAGACTTCGATCCGAACTGAGAGGGGGTTTAGGGATTTGCATCACGTCGCCGTGTAGCTGCCTGCTGTCCCCCCCATTGTAACACGTGTGTCGCCCCGGACGTAAGGGCCGTGCTGATTTGACGTCATCCCCACCTTCCTCACAGCTTACGCTGGCAGTCTCATTAGAGTCCTCAGCATGACCTGTTAGTAACTAATGATGAGGGTTGCGCTCGTTATGGCACTTAAGCCGACACCTCACGGCACGAGCTGACGACAACCATGCAGCACCTTCACATTTGCCATTGCTGGCTATACAGTTTCCCATATACTCAAATGCAATTCAAGCCCGGGTAAGGTTCCTCGCGTATCATCGAATTAAACCACATGTTCCTCCGCTTGTGCGGGCCCCCGTCAATTCCTTTGAGTTTCACCGTTGCCGGCGTACTCCCCAGGTGGAATACTTAACGTTTTCACTGTACCACTTGCTGTGTATCGCAAACAGTTAGTATTCATCGTTTACTGTGCGGACTACCAGGGTATCTAATCCTGTTTGATCCCCGCACCTTCGTGCCTCAGCGTCAGTTGTAGCCTAGTGAGCTGCCTACGCAATTGGAGTTCTTCGTAATATCTAAGCATTTCACCGCTACACTACGAATTCCGCCCACCTCATCTACACTCAAGGCCAGTAGTTTCAACGGCAATTTCATGGTTGAGCCATGAACTTTCACCGCTGACTTACAGGCCCGCCTACGCACCCTTTAAACCCAATAAATCCGGATAACGCTTGGATCCTCCGTATTACCGCGGCTGCTGGCACGGAGTTAGCCGATCCTTATTCTTCAGGTACTTACAAAACTCCACACGTGGAGCACTTTATTCCCTGACAAAAGAAGTTTACAATACATAATACCTTCATCCTTCACGCGATTTGGCTGGTTCAGGCTCTCGCCCATTGACCAATATTCCTCACTGCTGCCTCCCGTAGGAGTTTGGTCCGTGTCTCAGTACCAATGTGGGGGACCTTCCTCTCAGAACCCCTATCCATCGTAGACTTGGTAGGCCGTTACCCTACCAACTATCTAATGGAACGCATGCCCATCCATAACCGATTAATCTTTAAATGTCTCCTCATGCGGGGTGACATTATTATGCAGTATTAGTCCGCCTTTCGACGGGTTATTCTGTAGTTATGGGTAGGTTGCATACGTGTTACTCACCCGTGCGCCGGTCGCCACCAGAATATTGCTATTCTTATGCTGCCCCTCGACTTGCATGTGTTAAGCCTATCGCTAGCGTTCATCCTGAGCCAGGATCAAACTCTTCCTTGTAATTTTGTTTTTGTTTGTATCTCTCAGCTAGGATGCATATCCTTCAATTCTTTCATTGACGGTTCGATTTTACCCTGTAAAATCTCTTTCTTGTACTACTATCTAAATTTTTTCAAAGAACGATTACATTTGCTATCCACTTATAAACCCGCATCGCTATGGGTTTCCTTCGTTTGGAAAGCGGGTGCAAAAGTAGTAGGATTATACATACACTCCAAATATTTCTACAAGTATTTTACAAAGTTTTTTGGATTGGTTTAACAAAGACCTCAAAGGATGGATTTTAGAGGTGAATCTTTTTTTAGGAACGATCCACTATATATCAATCAGGGATAATCTGGCACGTAAACCGATGTTAAATACTTTTTTGCTTAGGTTGTCTTAAGTTGACAATCTAAGCAAGAATATTCCATATATAACTACTATTTTTTATAAAATGTCTGTGCTTCGGGCAGCAAAGTTTTCAAGTTGGCAATACGTTTTACGTCTGATGGGTGTGTACTTAGGAATTCAGGCATGGAGGACTTTCCGCTTAATGCTGACATTCTTTGCCAAAAAGAGATTGATAGTGCAGGATCATATCCTGCCATAGCCATAAAAATGAGTCCAAGTCGGTCTGCTTCATATTCCTGTTTACGTGAGTATGGTAAAGCTACCCCCATTTCAGCTCCTAATCCAAAAACGGTCATGGCAATCTTTTGAGTCGAAGCGGATTTTGTACTCATTAAAGCACTTAAGGTTGTAGCACCGTAATTGGTTATAAGTTGCTGACTCATTCGTTCACTGGAGTGCTTAGCAACAGCATGGGCTATTTCATGACCAAGCACCACAGCAAGACCGGCATCGTCCAAGGTAACTGGTAGAATTCCTTCATAAACGACGATCTTTCCGCCAGGCATGCAAAAAGCATTGACCGAGGTATCTTTAATCAAATTAAATGACCAAGTATACCCATTAATTTGAGCAGATAAGCCTTGTTGCCTAAGATAGGACTCCACGGCAGTAACAAGTTTCTTTCCGACACGAGTGACACGGGCATTTTCTGTAGTTTTAGCAGACTTAACAGCTGTTGCCATATAAGTATGATAACTAGAATCACTCAACGCAAGAACTTCAGCGTCAGAAACAAGTAACAATTGCCTTCTTCCTGTTAAAGGAACAGTCGAACATCCGACCAATAAGACTAAAGTAAAATAAAGAGCTAATTTTTTAATCATGGGAATAGTGCTTTACGGCTTATTAAATTAAAATTAGTATCAGGAAAAACCTTCATCCGTTTTTTTATTGGTTTTCTTATCTGGCCTTAATATGAAAGCTTTATCAAGAATTTCATTCAACCTGGATAATTCTGAAAGTTCAACACTATGATCGGCATTAACAGCCATTCTTAGAAATCGCCCACATTCTCTTCGTTTAACCGAAGGCATCACTTTTACAATTTTATATGCATTTTCTATTGTCTCAGATAAACTGGATTCAAATTCAGCAGGTTTTATATTCAAATTTTGAAGCAGCTGTTCAAAAAAATCCGATTCCTGAGGGCCAATTGTTTCATCAGAAATCAACAAGGAATAGACCAATCTGGCTATGGCCAGAGACTCAGAAATATCAAAAGAAATAGTATTCATATCTACCATAACAAATGTATAAAGAAAACAATTTTTAAAAAATAATGTTCAGTACGAAAAGCCCTATGTATTAAGTCTCGAATACCTGAAGCAGTTTTTTAAACAAAATGGCCCTGCAAAAATCCATATCTTGCTTCTTACCGATCTCTCTTTCCAGGGAAGTGACACCTTTATCTATAAAGCCACAGGGATTGATAAAGTTATAATAGGTCAAGTCCGTATTAATGTTCAATGCGAGACCATGCATTGTAACGAATCGACTGCACTTGACACCTATGGCGCAAATTTTACGGGTCTTACCAGGAACTTCAACATCGAGCCAGACACCTGTTGCTCCTTCCAGTCTTTGACCTTTCACACCAAAATCTAAAAGGAAAAGAATAACAGCATCTTCCAAATAGTGAATGTACTGACGCAATCCTATATTAAAATGTTCCAGGTCAAAGATGGGATAGGATACTATTTGACCTGGTCCATGGTAGGTAATATCCCCACCCCTGTCTGTTTTGAAAAAGGAAACGCCCTTGTCTTTCAATAATTGGTTACTGGCAAGAAGGTTTTCCTGATCTCCACTTTTACCAAGTGTAAAGACAGGAGGATGTTCACAGAAGACTGCAATATCGGGAAGGTCATTCCTATAAGTTTTAGCTTGTACTCGCTCATTAAACAAGACTTTCTGCTTTTCCCATGCATCCGCATAGTCGATAATTCCCCAATTTGTAAATTCCATCTTAATTCATTCCACTATTGTAACTGCAAAATTACAACTTTAAAAAGAATAATTTATCAACAAGCCATCTCACCTGCATTTTTCTTTGCAGCAAGTAAATTATATGCCCCTTTTAAAACAACGGAGGTACTCATTATATCAAAATCAGTCGGTAAAATAACCTCAGTAAAACCATCTGTGGATAAACCTTTTTTGACTTCAACCATGCGGTATTCTGTGAAAGGCTTACCGCTTTCCGTTTTATTTTTGCTGAAAACAAAAATATAATCCTTATCCTCAAAACTGACTATGGACTCTGTGGGTAAAGCGTTTACCTTTTTGCCAGAAGTTTCGATGACGGCATTGACATACATACCAGGCATGATTTTTTTACAATCTGTTTTTACAGTAGCATACACTTTATACGTCTTGTCTGCATTAATAGATTTACCCGTTTGGTATATAACAGCCTGATGTTCTTCTGTTTCATTGTTTATAAAAAACTTAATGGCTTGACCAATGGATACTTGATCTGCATCTTTTTCAAAAAGGGTCAGTTCCAATAGCAGTTTGTCCCTACTTTCAATTTCAAAAAGCACATCAGAGGATTGAACGAATTTTCCAACATTGATATTCACTGCTTTCACAAAACCAGAGATAGGTGAAACAACTGACAATGAACGGCTTATGTTGTTTTCATTTAAACTGCCTGGATTTATACCAATCATCATTAATTTTTGTTCCAATGCCTTTGCCTGCGCTTTAAGTGTCTTGTAATCTGCCGTAACTTGTTGTACGTTTTTCTGAGAATAAACATCTTCCTTGTAAAGTTCGTTGTGTCTGGTATATTCTGCCGTAGCATATTCAAGTTTATTTTTAACTTCGAGGTAATTCTGCTGAATGTCAATAAAATCCTGATTTTCAAGAATGGCCAGTTTTTGACCTTTGCGAACAGAATTACCTGGCATTAGGAACGCCTTTTTCACAAATCCACCCATAGGCATACAGACTGTAGCTAAATTTTGAGGTGGAACAGAAACTATGCCATTCACTTTTAATGTATTATTGAGTGCACGAAGCTCGATATGCCCCATCTGGATATTTGCAAGTTTACCCTGATCGGCTCTGAGCTCAACAATATTTTCGGGTAACACCTCTTCTGCTACTAAATCGGCCTTTTTTCCACTGTTGCAGGAAGCCATTAATAAAAGAAGGATGGAAAAGACAGCAGTTTGAATAATTCTATATTTTGACATATTTTTTGATTTAATTGATTTGACCTTTGATATATTCGATGGAAATGAGTGTTTGATTGTAGCTATACAAGGCTTCCAAATGATCTTGCATAATTTTTAGCGCGCGTCCAAGATTCTGAACATAATCCAGATAGTCCATCGCTCCTGCCCGATAGCTGCTAAGGGTCTGATCTATAATTAGGTTCGCCTCAGGAACAGCCTGTTTTTCGTAATAGTCCAGACTGTTCGAATACTTTTGATATTCGGCAAGCAAGGATTTATACTGACTGGATAGTGCCTTTGAATAATATTCTGCATCGGACTGAACAGCGCGTTCTTTCCATTTGGCTGCTTTGATTCTGGCCGTAAATGGTTTTGACCAGATGGGCAGGGCTATTCCAGCCTGAATGCCACTGAAGCGATCTCCGGGACCATAATTACGAGTTCCATCCGGATTGGTTGCACCAATCATGGTTTGTGTAAAATAACCTATACTCAAGTCCGGCATCATTTTGCTTCGCTCTACCTCTTTTTCGTACCGGGATACTTCAACTTGCTGTTGCATATAACCCATTGAAGGATTTTCGCTCGTCAAAATCGTATCTATTTCCGGATTGAATTCAGCCCTTCGTAATACGGTATCAGAGGGACATGGAACAAATTCACTATTAAGAAGGTTTTGCAACTTTCGGGTGCAATTATTCAGATCTGATTCAACCTGCATCATCAGGTTTTTGGTCTCCATCTTTTGGGAACGGGCTGTTATCATTTCCAGTCGATTGGTTTCACCGATGTTTGCACGTAATTCGGCTGCTCTGTAAAAACCAGTATACAGACTATCCTGGTAAATCAAAAGTTTTTGTTTTGATTTCAGATAAGCAAGCTGCCAATAGCTTTGTTTTACTTGGGTGGCTATTTCAAGCTGGGAGGTCTTAAGTTGCCATTCGCTGCTTTTTACATTTGCGCCTGCCAGTTTCTGTAAGTAAATATAGACGGTTGGAAAAGCAAACGACTGATTCACGGACAAATTATTATCTCTGGTATTGGAATTGACCTGACCATATTCAGCTTCAAAAGTTGTTTTAGGAATATCCCAGGAGGCACCTTTCAATGCTTTTTGTGCTTCGACTGAATAAACAGAGGAACGCACTGCCATATTGCTGTCTAAAGCAAACTGAATGGCATGCTTCAAATCTATGACTTTCTTTTGCTGGGCTTGAGCAAATGAAAAGGACAAGCCAAAAAGAAGTAAAAGCATCAGACCTTTTGGGATTTTTCTTCTCCTTCTAAAACGGAAACTATGTGTTGCAAAAAAGAGGTAGAAAACAGGTAAAATGACCATCGTAAGGATGGTGGCTGAGATCAGACCACCAATGACTACAGTAGCCAATGGTTTTTGAACTTCTGCTCCCGAAGAGGTAGATAAAGCCATAGGTAAGAACCCAAGAGAGGCCACAGATGCAGTGATGAGGACAGGGCGCAAACGGGTACGCAAACCCTTAAGAACACGCTCAACCACATCAGTGATACCTTGTTTTTCCAACCTGTTGAATTCGGCAATCAGCACTATACCATTGAGCACTGCAACACCAAACAAGGCTATGAAACCAACACCAGCGGATATGGAAAAATCCATGCCACGCATCCACAAAGCAAATATTCCGCCTATCGCTGACATGGGGACTGCTGTAAAGATCAATAAAGACTCCTTCAAAGAATGAAAAGTAAAGTAAAGCAACACAAAGATCATTAGTAATGCAACGGGTACGGCTACAGCCAAACGATTTTTTGCAGCCTCCAGATTTTGGAACTGACCGCCATAGGAAAAATAATATCCTGTAGGCAAACTCACTTTGGCATCAATTTGTTCGCTGACTTCTTTAATAACTGTCTGAACATCACGTTTTCGTACATTGAATCCTATGGTAATACGACGTTTGGTATTTTCCCGGGAAACCTGTGCCGGGCCTGACTTGATCTGAATGTCGGCTATTTGTTCAAAAGGAATTTGTCCTCCGTTCGGCAGCGGAACAAATAGTCCTTTCACATCATCCAGACTTTGACGATAATCTTTATCCAAACGAACGACCAAAGCAAAACGCTTTTCCTCATCATAGACTGTACCGGCTTCACTTCCTGCAAAGGCAGTCCGTAATACATTATTTACATCTTTAATAGTCAAGCCGTATTGGGCCAGGCGATCGCGAAAGTATTCCACCTGAATCTGTGCCAGTCCGGTTACCTTTTCCACATTAATATCTTCAACACCTGCAATTTTCTGAATGATTTTTTCTACTTCAATCCCTTTTTCTGATAACGTATTCAAGTCGTCTCCGAATATTTTTATGGCAATATCCTGCTTGGAACCTGAAAGCAATTCATTGGAACGCATTTGGATGGGTTGTTGGAATTCAAATTTTACACCTGCAATGACAGCAAGCTTCTCCTCCATCTTTGAAACCAGCTCTTCGCGTGTTTTGGCCGATGTCCATTCACTTTTATCCTTGAGGGTTATAATGTAATCACCGGTTTCCATTGGTGTCGGGTCGGTCGGAATTTCACTGGTTCCCACTTTACAAACTGTGTGTTTGATTTCCGGAAAGTTTTCCAATAAAATACTATTGGCTTTTTTAACAGACTCAATGGTATTGGTTAAAGATCCACCCTGCAACGTCATCACACCGGCCGCAAGGTCTCCTTCTTCAAGTTGAGGCATAAATTCTCCACCCAACCGGCCAAAAATAAACAAGCTGAAAATAAACAACACGATGGTAGATAAGGTAACCAACATTTTACGTCTAAGGGCAAAACCAATAATCGGTTCAAATTTTCTTTGACAAAAGGCCATAATCTTGTCTGAAATCGTAATTTTTTTGGATGTGTTCTTATTCAGAAACAAGGCAGAAGCCATTGGGACATAGGTCAAAGAAAGAATGGCTGCACCCAGTAAGGCAAAAATAACGACCTGGGCCATTGGGCGGAACATCTTACCTTCAACACCAACCAGAGCAATAATGGGTAAATACACCATCAAAATAATGAACTGTCCAAAGGTGGCCGAACTCATCATACGTTTGGCCGATTCAAAGACAGTCCTGTCCATTTGTTGCTGAGAAAGCCTGGTCACTCCGGTGTCTTTGCTTTTACTTATATGGTGCACAACGCTTTCAACTATGATTACTGCCCCATCTACAATCAATCCAAAATCGATGGCTCCCAGACTCATTAGGTTTCCGGAAACGCCAAAAACATTCATCAGCGAAATGGCAAAAAGCATGGATAAAGGAATAACCGATGCCACAATGAGTCCTGCACGCATGTCACCAAGCAACAAAACCAGAATAAAGATCACGATGAGGGCGCCTTCAACCAAGTTTCTGGAAACAGTACCGATGGCGCGTCCTACCAGGTCAGACCTGTTTAGGAAAGGTTCGATTGTGACGCCTTCAGGCAATGATTTCTGAATGGATTCAATACGGGTTTCAACATCATCGATCACCTCATGAGCATTAGCCCCTTTTAACATCATAACGACACCTCCGACTGCTTCTGTAGTATCGACTACCAAGGCACCATAACGAATTGCACTTCCAAATTGAACGGTTGCTACATCCCGAATTAAGATAGGTATTCCCGATGTACTATTTTTAACAACCATCTTTTGCACATCTTCCAATGATTTCACCAAACCGATACCACGAATAAAATAGGCGGTTGGATTTTTTTCCAGATAGGCACTTCCCGTATTTTCGTTGTTGTTTTCCAATGCTTGAAAAATATCATTAAGCGTTAGGTTCATGCTTCTGAGTCTTTCCGGATTGACGGCGATCTCGTATTGCTTCACAAACCCTCCGTAACTGTTGATATCAGCAACACCAGGCGTACCAAGCATTTCACGGCGTACGACCCAATCCTGCAAGGTGCGTAGTTCCATAGGGGAATATTGACCTGTATGTTTTTTATCTATAGCGAGTTGGTATTGATAAATCTCCCCCAAACCAGAAGAAATAGGCGCTAGTTCTATTTTGGCTAAACCCTCCGGTATGGACTCCTCCGCTTCTTTTAACCGTTCGGTTAATTGCTGTCTGGCCCAATAGACATCAACATCTTCCTCAAAAACTACAGTCACAACCGATAAGCCGAGTCGCGAAATAGAACGAAGTTCAATAATGTGAGGAATATTGGCTACAGCGACTTCGATGGGTGCTGTAATAAAACTTTCTACCTCCTGAGTAGCCAGGGAGGGCGCTACAGAGATCACTTGCACTTGATTGTTGGTGATGTCGGGAATGGCATCAATAGGCAACTGGGTTAGCGAATAGATTCCCCAACCGATCAGGGCAACCACAAACAACCCGACTATAAATTTATTTTTTATTGAAAATTGTATAATTCGTTCTATCATACTATGAATAATTAAAAGGTATAAGTATGTAACATTCAGGCGATGGATTTTTAATAAAAAGCCATGTCTTCCTGCTGTAAATCAAGCAATAGTAAAATGTTTGGTCAATTATTTTTGATTGAACAGCTTGTCCGTTTTTAGAGTCACAGAAAGCGGAAACAGAAGGAATTATCAATTTCTTAATATACACATTTTATTCAGCAATTGACGACCTGTCAATGGAATAATATATGGTTGGATATGGGAAAAAGCAGAATTATTTTTTTTAGTAAAAAGGTCTTTCAAGAAAAAACCTGAAAACATTATAGCTGTTAGAAACAACAGAAAGGTCAATTTAAGTGACTGAAAATTATCCATGATTATGGATATTCGATTGATCGAACACTCTTCATGTTCATCTGTCAAATGAAATGGGAATCGACCATCTTGCCCAAAACAAGAATACAATCCATTGTGCATTTCAGAATTAGTTATATCAGAAAAGGTTGCTACATCTGTACTCTCAAATTCGTGACAAACACCTTGTGTAAAGACTTGCGCACCTTGTACCCTACAAACATCGCAACAAAAATGAATTACATTTACTGAATTTCCGAAAAAGAAAATCAGTAAAGTAATGGTATATAGTACTGTGTTTATTACGCGTTTTTTCACAAAATCATGTATATTTGTAAATAATTTGATTGGATTCTATTTCTTGGCCAACCGTATAATGCAAATGTAACTTAAAACCTTAAAACGGTGTGGTTATTTTTATTTTTTTAAGATTTATACCAACAAACCATGACACGAAAACTTATTTTATTCTCAGCTCTGCCATTGATTGCAATTTTAATCTTTTCATGCAAGAAAAAAAGTGTTGAAGAAGAAGCACAGGTTACTTTTAAGACTTATGAGATGAAAGAATCCCGTCACTTGAAAGGTGATGCGAAAAATCCCCTCATGAATATTTCACTCAACATGCAATTTCCAGACACTTTTAGTAATGTTCCTGTCCTTAATAAAATAAGGAAAACTGTTCTCGCTGACTTTTTTCCGGATATAAACAAAGATATTGTCAATCCGAAAATTGCCATGGATACCTACATTAAGGGATACATCAAATTTTATGAAAGCTCGGAGGATTTTACATCAAATAACAGTGATGTAGAAGACGAAGAAATTCAGTCAGAAGATAAATGGTGGAAAAACGAAAAAATGTCCATCAGGAATAATTCTGAAAATATCTTGTCATACACGGTCGAAACCGATCAGTTTACCGGAGGTGCTCATGGTGGAAGAAACTTTGTCAACACCGTCATCAATTTAAAAACCGGTGACCGTATAACGGAAGACGACCTTTTTACTGAGGAATCTCGTCCAAAAATTGTTGATCTGATTGTAAAAAGACTTATGCAGAAAAACAATGTTCAGAAGGCGAAAGATCTGGAAGAAATCGGCTTTTTCGACGTCGCCGATATTGAACTGAACAAAAATTTCTACGTTAATAAAGAGGGTATCACATATACCTACAATGAATATGACATTGCAGGTTATGCTCTTGGAACGATTGAGATTCAGCTCAGTTATCAGGATATATCAGGGTTCATGATCCCAGGCAATCCACTTGTGCCACTTATTCTTTAAAAAACGCTTACAACTATATGAACTGTATCGAACACTATTTTCCCGAGCTCAGTACAGGTCAAAAAGAGCAGTATGCTGCCCTTTACGATCTGTATGCAGATTGGAACAGCAAAATTAATGTCATTTCAAGAAAGGATATTGAAAACCTATATGAACACCACGTCCTGCATTCGCTGGGTATAACAAAACTTTTAAAATTCAAGGATGGAACTAGCATTATGGATGTAGGAACAGGAGGCGGCTTTCCTGCCATTCCACTGGCCATCCTATTTCCCAATGTTCATTTTCACCTGGTGGACAGCATCAATAAAAAGTTGATTGTGGCCAGTGAAGTTTCTAAAGCCATCGGACTTCAGAATATCAGTATCAGACATTGCCACGTTGAAGAAGAAAAAATGTTGTTCGACTTCGTAGTGAGCCGTGCTGTGATGCCTTTTCCCGATTTGGTGCGTCTTTGTAAGAAAAATATCAAAAAAGAGCAAATCAACTCCATGAACAATGGACTTATTTGCCTGAAAGGGGGTGACTTGGGTCACGAAGTTTCCAGTTTTAAAAACAAGGTTGTCCTGATTAATCTGAAGGATCATTTTAAAGAAGAATACTTTGATACCAAAAAAGTAGTTTATCTTCCACTCGTATAACACTAATAATCATGCAAATACAGCAATTCACATTCAATCCTTTTCAGGAAAACACCTATGTTGTATACAACGATGAAAAAGACGCCTTAATTATTGATCCGGGTTGTTACAGCGCTAATGAGGAAAATAAACTGAAAGATTTCATAGAGTCTAATTCTTTAAATGTTAAATTGTTGGTAAATACCCACTTGCATATAGATCACGTTTTAGGAAATGCCTTTATCGAAAAAACCTACCAAGTAAAAGCTTCAGCAAATCGAGAGGATGAATTTTGGTTGAAAGGTCTGGAAGAACAGTCCAGGATGTTTGGACTTAAACTCAGACACGATACATCTTCACTAGGAAACTACATTCAGGAAGGTGACAAACTAATGCTTGGTAAGGACATTTTTGAAGTCTTTCAGGTTCCAGGACATTCTCCTGGAAGTATCGTATTGTACAATGCCGGCAACAATATCGTCTTTGTCGGAGACGTTTTGTTTGAAAACAGCATAGGAAGGACCGATTTGCAGGGTGGTAATTACCAATCGTTGATTGAAGGGATACAAAATAAGCTAATGACCCTTCCGGAAAGCACTGTAGTCTATTGCGGACATGGACCTTCCACAACGATTAAACGTGAAAAAGAGAACAATCCTTTCATTTAATTCTTACTTTTTGTCATTATGTCATGCCTTATTGATTAGTTAAGTTTTTCATTTAAGTTCACATTTAAGGCAAACAGGAAAGGCTTCTCCACAATACGGAGAGGCCTTTTTGTCTTTAAATAGAAAACTAGTACTTTCTCTGAAAATCAAGTTCAGCAAATTTTCAAAATCGATTATAAATTCCGTTATTTGTGTAATATTAAGCATTTATGAATCAAGAATACAATCTGAGACTGACAAAAATTCGGGAACAACTCGTCCTGGAGAAAGTGGACGCCTGTCTCCTATCAACATCTGTCAATATTTTATATGCCAATGGCAGCATCTTTAGTGGATATTACTACATTCCGGTCGAAGGAGATGCATTGATTTTTGTGAAACGCCCAGTTGGGTTGAAAGGTGAACATATACATTACATACGCAAACCGGAGCAGATACCTGAAATCCTGAAAAAAAGGGAAATTAAAGCCCCCAAAAAACTACTACTTGAAGGTGATGAAATGGGACATACTGAATGGACCCGCCTTCAGGCTTGTTTTTCCGACTCTGAAGTGATGAACGGAACAGCCGCCATCCGAAAAGTCAGGAGCATCAAAACCGATTATGAAGTTGCTCAAATCAGAGCTTCAGCCGAAGCACACGTCAGAGCCTATAAAAGAATACCTGAAATTTATCGTCCAGGCATGACGGATACTGCGTTTGCTATAGAAATTGAATACGTTATGCGTCACGAAGGTAATCAGGGTTTATTCCGGACTTATGGAGACATGGAAGCCTTTATGGGCAGCGTTCTGGCTGGTGACAATGCCGAAGTTGCTTCTCCTTATGACTTTGCTTTGGGAGGTGCAGGAACCCCCGGTAATCCCATTGGAGCTGCCGGACATTTATTGATACCTGGTAACAGCATCATGATTGACATGTGTGGGAATTTCTCAGGTTATCTGGACGATTTATCGCGTACCTTTTCGATGGGGAAACTGACTGATAAAGCTTATAAAGCGCATCAGGTTTCCATCGATATTCAGAACCGCCTGCGGGAAGAAATGAAAGAAGGTGCTGTATGTGAGGATCTTTACAAACTTTCCTTAAAAATAGCAGAAGATGCAGGCTTGAGCGATTGCTATATGGGCATCACCCAACAAGCTAAATTCGTTGGGCATGGCGTTGGTTTGGTAATCAACGAATTACCCGTACTAGCTATGCGTTCCAGAGAAATTCTGCAACCCAATATGACGATAGCACTCGAACCTAAATTTGTCATCAAAGGTGTTGGGGCTGTGGGAGTAGAAGATACCTATTTGGTCAATAAAAACGATAGCGAACGATTGACCATGCTAGATTTTGAAATTATTGACCTGACAAAATAAATCTTAAATATAAAGCATTATGATTGATTTCGCATCCCGGCATATTGGCATTCAACCGGATGAACAAAAAGAAATGTTGAAGAAAATCGGATTGAACAGCATAAAACAGTTGATCGATCAGACCATTCCTGCCGATATACATTTGACAGAACCGTTGGATATGGAGCCAGCTCTGTCAGAAGGCCAGTTTGCAGAGCACATGGCCGATCTCGCATCCAGAAACAAATTGTACACCTCCTATATCGGTTCCGGTTGGTACGACACTTTTACTCCTGCTGTCATTCAGCGGAATGTCTTTGAAAACCCAGTATGGTATACGTCTTATACACCCTATCAGGCTGAAATATCACAAGGCAGACTGGAAGCACTATTTAATTTTCAAACGGTTATAACCGAACTGACCGGTCTTCCACTCACCAATGCCTCCTTGCTGGACGATGCAACAGCAGCAGCAGAAGCCGCCAATATGTTTTTCAATATGCGCAGCAAAGATCAGGAAGCGGCAGGTGCCAATATCCTTTTCATTGATCAGTCTGTATTTACGCATATTCAAGCAGTCCTGAACACACGATGCATACCTCAGGGCATTAAGCTGGAAGTCGGTGATTATGGAACTTTCAGACCAACTTCATCACATTTTGCCGCAGTGGTTCAATTTCCCAATGCAGATGGTCAAGTTGAAAATTATGCTCACTTCATAGCCAGTATGCAAAAAGCCGGGTTGAAAGTAGCCATAGCTGCAGATATCCTTAGCCTTTGCCTACTTCAGGCTCCAGGTAAATGGGGAGCAGACGTTGTATTTGGGTCTATTCAGCGATTCGGTCTGCCTATGGGCTTTGGAGGACCTTCTGCCGGTTACTTTGCCACCAAGGACGAATACAAACGCACCATACCAGGCCGCATTATCGGTCTGTCAAAAGATAAAAACGGCCACCCCGCTTACCGTCTGGCATTACAAATGCGCGAGCAGCACATTAAACGGGAAAAAGCGACTTCCAATATATGCACGGCTTCTGCACTGATGGCCAATATGGCCGGTTTCTACGCCATCTATCACGGACAGGAAGGACTGGTTGATATGGCCAGACGCATACATGGCATTGCATCCTATTTGAACGATGCTTTGTCGGTGTATGGGTACAAACAAGCCAACGATAATTTCTTTGACACCCTGAAGATTAGTCTTCCCGAAAAGGTCAAACTCACGGAGGTTAAAAGTTTGGCTATGGAGTATGAAGTCAATTTTCGTTATTTTGAAACTGGAGAAATTGGTATCAGTATTGACGAAACAACAGATTACGACGATTTGGATGTTTTGCTGGATATTTTTGCAACAGCGGCAGGCAATCAAGCCAGTTTCACGGACAACGAAAACTTCACAACCATCATTTCCCTGGACGATAGTCTGCTCCGAAACGATCAATTCCTTCAACAGGATATTTTCAGGAAATACCATTCCGAAACGGATATGATGCGTTATATAAAGAAACTGGAGCGGAAAGACATCTCCCTCACCCACTCCATGATTTCATTGGGTTCGTGTACCATGAAACTCAATGCAGCTTCTGAAATGTTGGCTCTGGAAAACATGGGATTTGCAGGCGTGCACCCCTATGCTCCTGCCAATCAGGTAGAAGGTTCACTTGAAATGATAACCGACCTTGAAAAGATGCTATGCACCATCACTGGTTTTAAAGGCTGTAGTTTGCAACCCAATTCCGGGGCTGCCGGTGAATACTCAGGCTTACGTGTGATCCGTGAATTTTTCAGAGACAAAGGTCAGGCAAATCGCAACACATTATTGATTCCTTCATCTGCCCATGGCACCAATCCGGCAAGCGCCCATCAGGCAGGTTTTAACATTTTGACCGTAGCTTGTGATGAGAATGGCAATGTTGACCTGAAAGATTGGGAATCCAAAGCCACCGACAACGCTGAGAATTTGGCTGGTTGTATGATCACATATCCTTCCACCCACGGTATCTTTGAAAAACAGATTCGAAAAATGTGTGACATCATCCACGAAAATGGCGGTCAGATATATATGGATGGTGCCAACATGAACGCTCAGGTAGGTATCACTTCACCTGGTTTTATTGGAGCTGACGTTTGTCACCTGAATTTACATAAGACTTTCGCCATGCCTCACGGTGGTGGTGGTCCAGGCGTGGGGCCGATTTGCTGTGCAGAGCATCTGGTTGATTACTTGCCTAAGCATCCGTATTTCGGTAACACCAGGAACACTGTGGCTTCAGCACCTTATGGCAGTCCATTCTTGTTGCCTATCAGTTACGGATATATCTGTATGTTGGGTTCAGATGGCCTTAGAAAAGCCAGTGAAATTGCCATTTTGAACGCCAACTATTTGGCTGAAGCTTTAAAAGACTTGTTTCCAGTACTCTTCAGAGGCGAAGATGGACGTGTAGGACATGAGGTGATTCTGGATTGCCGTATTTTCAAGGATGCAGGCATTAGTGAAACCGATATTGCCAAACGTCTGATGGATTTTGGATACCACGCTCCTACGCTTTCCTTCCCTGTTCACGGTACCTTAATGATTGAGCCAACTGAAAGCGAAAGTCTGGCAGAATTGGACCGTTTTATCGAAGCTATGAAATGCATCTATATGGAAATCAAAGAAATAGAAGATGGCATCTACGATAAAACTGACAACGTTTTGGTTCAGTCGCCACATTCAGAATACGAACTGACTGCCGACGAATGGTCGCACAGCTATTCACGCAGCAAAGCCGCTTATCCCCTAAAATGGATATCTGATAATAAGTTCCAGATACCTATAAGCAGAGTTGACAATGCTTATGGAGACCGAAATCTAATCTGTAGTTGTTCGTAAAAAGAGGGACCACTTTAAAGCAAAAAAGTTGCACTTTTCCTGACAATTGTGATTGAAAGTTGTCAGCAACTGACATATCTGAAGTCTATTTTGAGAAAAAAGCTGACAAATCGTCCGCAAAGGCATTTCGGCAGACTTTTTGTGAAGATTGTAACGCAAATACATTGAACAAGTTAATAATATGAAGCATACAAAATCAGAAGCATCCTCTAAGAAAGAGGTAAACATTGAAGAAGAAGAAGAAGCTGTAATCAACCAGAATGAAACTCCTCAAGAAGAAGTATTGGTTGAAAGCGAACTTGATGCTACAAAAAAAGCATTGGAAGAATTGTTCATCAAATATAATCAACTAAATGACACATACTTGCGCAGTATGGCTGAATTTGACAACTACCGGAAACGCAGTGTACGCGAAAAAGCTGAACTTATTAAAACCGGTGGCGAAAAAGTATTGATTAACGTATTGGATGTCGTTGACGACATGGAACGCGGTTTGGCAGCTACAAAAGATGCACAGGATATTGAAGCTGTAAAGCAGGGAATGGATCTGATTTATAACAAATTACAAGGATTCCTGAGACAAAACGGAATCTCCGCAATCGAAACAGAAAACAAACTTTTTGATACCGATTTACACGAAGCTATCACTACAATTCCTGCTCCTACTAAAGATCTGAAGGACAAGGTTGTTGATTGTGTGCAAAAGGGTTATTATCTGCATGAAAAGGTGATACGCTTTGCAAAAGTAGTTGTGGGTAAATAATTGGGAAAGAGAAAGAGAAAGAGATAAAATAAGAATATGTCGAGCAAAAGAGATTACTATGAAGTGCTGGGTGTTGCTAAGGGCGCATCTGATGATGAAATCAAGAAAGCCTACCGAAAAAAGGCCATCCAGTACCATCCTGACAAAAATCCAGGAAATAAAGAAGCCGAAGAAAAATTTAAGGAAGCTGCTGAAGCTTATGAAATATTAAGCAACACAGAAAAGCGTCAACGATACGACCAATTTGGTCATGCAGGAGTTGGCGGAGCAGCAAGCGGAGGTTTCGGCGGAGGTGGTGGATTTTCTATGGACGATATCTTCTCACAATTTGGAGACATATTTGGCGGACATTTTGGTGGTGGCAGTCCGTTTGGCGGATTTGGCGGTGGCAGTTCCAGAGGAGGACAACGTATCAATCGAGGTAGCAATCTGAGGGTGAAAGTCAAACTCAACCTATCCGAAATAGCCAAAGGTGCCGAAAAGAAAATCAAAGTGCGTAAAGCAGTTGCTTGTAGCCAATGTAGCGGTTCCGGAGCAGAAGGAGGCAGCTCCTATTCCACTTGTAGTACTTGTCGTGGTACTGGCGCTGTAACAAGAGTCACAAATACCATTCTGGGCAGAATGCAGACACAATCGGTCTGTCCGGATTGTCAGGGCGAAGGCAAGATTATCACCAAGAAATGTACACAATGTAATGGTGAGGGTGTTACTCAACAAGAAGAAGTCATCACCATCAATATCCCGGCAGGTGTAGCTGAAGGCATGCAACTCTCTATGAGTGGTAAAGGAAATGCAGCACGTCGTGGAGGTGTCAACGGTGACTTACTGATACTTATTGAAGAAGAACCACATCCTGAATTGTTGCGTGATGAAAACGACCTTGTTTATAACCTGCTGCTTAGCTTTCCTACAGCTGCGTTAGGTGGTACTGTTGAAATCCCGACAATTGACGGTCGGGTAAAGGTTAAAATTGAAGCAGGCACACAGCCTGGCAAGATGCTTCGTTTGCGCGGTAAAGGTTTGCCTACTGTCAATCAATACGGTACTGGTGATTTATTGGTCAATATCAGCGTTTATGTTCCTGAATCACTTTCACGCGACGAACGCAAAATCATAGAAAAACTGGAAGAATCGGAAAACTTTAAAACCAGCCCGACTCTAAGCAAAAAAATATTCGAGAAATTCAGAAATCTCTTCGATTAAACTGGAATTTCCGTTTCATCTTCACACCATTCACAAGATTCTGTAGCAGATTCTATCTCAATGGTTGAATGTTGAATACCCATATTTTTTAAAAGTAAATGAGCTGCAGTGCGTAAAGCCTGCAGCTCTTCCTTTTCTATAGTTGGTTTCACAACCAGATGAACCGTCAAAACCATATATTCGCTATCCATTGTCCATAGGTGAAAATCATGGAGAGACTCCACGTTTGTCATTTGAAGCAATTTTTTGGAAATAGCGGTTTCATCCACATCCATAGGTTTGCCTTGGAGAATAACCCTAAATACACTCTTCAGGTTGTTATAAACGTTGTATAAAATAAAGCAGGAAATACCAATGGAAAGGATGGGATCCAGCACTGGAACATCCACAAACATCATGACAAGGCTGGCAATCAGGACGGCTACCCAACCGAGTACATCCTCCAGCATATGTAGAGAAACCACCCGTTCATTGAGACTATTTCCTTTTTTAAGACGCCACATTGCGGCTCCGTTAACTAAGACTCCAATAATCGCCAATACAAACATTCCCTGCGCATTAGACTCGACTGGATGGAGTAAACGTTTAACACTTTCATACAGAACAATACCCGATCCGGACAATAAAACCAAACAGTTCAGGAGGGCACTTAGTGTGGCAAAACGCTTGTAACCATACGTATATTTTGCATCGGGTTTCCGTTTTGAAACCTTTTGAAAATACCAGGCCATACCAAGTGAAATACTATCCCCAAAATCATGCAAGGCGTCAGACAAAATGGCAATGCTGTTTGTCATGAAACCACCGATCAGTTCTATTACACAAAACGACAGATTGAGTATAAAAGCTGTTGCCAGATTTTTCCCCGTACTGTGTGTATGTGAATGTGCATGCATTTTTTCACCGTGATGATCGTGGGAATGTATCATACTTATTTCTTTTCAGGTTTCAGAAACCGGTCTAACCATCCAAAAAAGCGCCTCTGCCACAGGATACCATTTTGCGGCTGTAAGATCCAATGATTTTCATCCGGAAAGACCAACAGCTCCGCAGGGATACCTCTTAATTTTGCGGCATTAAATGCAGCCATACCTTGTGAGGCGAGTATACGGTAATCCTTTTCACCGTGGATACATAAAATGGGTGTATCCCATTTATCGACAAATTTATGCGGAGAATTGGCAAAAGTGTTCTGTGCGGCCTTGTTGGATTTATCCCAATAAGGTCCACCCATGTCCCAGTTTGCAAACCAGAGTTCTTCCGTTTCCAAATATTGAGCTTCCGTATTGAATATGCCGCTATGAGCTATAAAAGCTTTGAAACGTTTCTGATGATGACCTGCCAGCCAATACACGGAAAAACCACCATAAGAAGCACCTACACAACCCAGATGATTCTTATCTACATAGGGTTCCTTTGACATTTCATCGATGGCAGAGAGATAATCTTTCATGTTCTGGCCACCATAATCCTTACTGATTTGTTCTTTCCAGGCTTGTCCTAATCCGGAAACACCACGTCTGTTTGGAGCTACTATAATATAACCATTTGCAGCCATCAGTTGGAGATTCCAGCGGAAAGACCAAAACTGTCCGACTGTACCCTGGGGGCCACCGGAACAATACAGGATTGTTGGATAAATCCTGGTGGAATCAAAATCCGGCGGATACACGACCCAAGTCAGCATTTGTTTATGGTCTGTGGTTTCAATCATGCGTTTTTCAACCCGGCCAACTTTAAGTTGATCGTAGATTTCCTTGTTTTCATTCGTTAATGCTACCATTTCTCCATTGGCAGGATTGATGCGATAGATATCGTCCGGATGGCTCAGAGAATGCCTTATTCCGACTAATTGGCTTCCAGCCAGCGAAATAGCTCCGAAATCAAACATTCCATCTGTAATTTGTTTCACAGATGCAGTTTCAAGATTGACGCTGAAAATCTGCGTGACAGCTTGAAGTGCACTCAGGAAAAAGATGGATTTGCCATCCTTCGTCCAGCAAACAGAGCTGACATCACCATCAAGGGAATCACTCAGACAGCGGTTGCTTTGGTTTTTAATATCGTGGATGAACAAGCGATCCATATCGGCTTCATAACCATCACGGGCCATGCTTTGAAAAGCAATGAACTGACCATCGGGTGAGAAGACTGGATTTGTATCATAACCCATCATGCCTTTGGTCAGGTTTCGGGTTTCTTTGGTTTCCAAAGAATATAAGTAGATGTCGGAATTGGTGGAAATGGCATATTCCAGTCCGGTTTTCTTTCGGCAGGTGTAAGCTATACTTTTACCATCAGGAGACCAGGCCAGTTGCTCTATACCTCCCCAAGGTTTCATCGGAGATTCGTAGGGTTGTCCTTCGAGAATATCTGTTTCATTTTTCAATCCTTTTTTTGTAAGGTCTGCAATAAAAGGATGTGGAATGGTTTCTACCCATTCATCCCAGTGTTTGTACATGAGGTCATCGATCACTTTTCCACTGGATAAGGGCAGGTCTTCATATATATCTTTGACACGTTTGCCATATTTTACCTGTTTGACTATCAGTATTTTAGTCTGGTCCGGCGATAAGCTGAAAGCATCGATACCAGTAATATCCTGGGTTAACTGGAGACGTTTTTTACCATCTTTACGCATTTTCCAGAGTTGCATGATGCCCGATTTATCGGATGACAAAAAGAAAATTTCTGAACCATCAGATGACCAGGTTGCTTCATTTTCACCTATTGATGTTTTGGTCAGCTGAACGGATGCACCTCCTGTTACAGGTACTGTATAAAGATCCTTATTGCTTTTATTTTGAGGAATGCTGCAATACTGTACTCCGTAGAGGATGTCCTTACCGTCGGGTGAAACACTGAGACCTCCAACCCTACCCATGCTCCAAAGCACTTCGGGAGTCATCAACCCGTTTTCTATGGTAATCTTTTGCTTACCAATATAATCTCCTTCTTTTCCGCCACTGCAGGAGGCAAGTGCACAAGTCATTGCCATCATAATTAAACTCGCTTTATTCATAGTATAAAATTTTGAATCACAAAAATATAAAAAAAAAGCCACCCGAAGGTGGCTTTTTAGTACATTCTATTAGTAGGATGTTTATCCTAAATAGCTTTTTAATAATTTGCTTCTCGAATTCTGACGTAAACGACGAATGGCTTTTTCTTTGATCTGCCTTACACGTTCACGGGTTAATCCGAATTTGTCACCAATTTCCTCGAGGGTCATTTCCTGACTACCAAGGCCGAAAAACATTTTAATGATATCACTTTCGCGTTCGGTAAGGGTTGATAAAGCACGATCGATCTCTTTAGAGAGTGATTCGTTCATTAACTTACGGTCTGCAATAGGCGCATCATCATTGACCAGAACATCCAGGAGTGAATTATCTTCACCTTCTACAAAGGGGGCGTCTACTGAGATGTGGCGTCCGGATACTTTTAACGTATCGGAAATCTTGTCTACAGGTATGTCTAATTCTTCAGCCAACTCTTCGGGGGAAGGTTTGCGTTCGTGTTCCTGTTCAAACTTTGAAAAAGCTTTCGTAATCTTGTTCAAGGAACCTACTTGGTTCAAAGGAAGACGTACGATACGCGATTGTTCAGCCAAAGCCTGAAGAATAGACTGACGGATCCACCATACAGCATAGGATATAAACTTAAACCCACGGGTTTCATCAAACTTTTCAGCGGCTTTAATAAGCCCAAGGTTTCCTTCATTGATTAAGTCAGGAAGACTGAGTCCTTGATTTTGATATTGTTTGGCTACTGAAACCACAAATCTAAGATTTGCGCGGGTTAGTTTTTCCAATGCTGCGCGGTCTCCTTGTCGGATGCGCTGAGCCAGTTCCACCTCTTCGTCTACTTTAATCAACTCTTCACGACCGATTTCCTGTAAATATTTGTCCAAAGAAGCGCTTTCGCGGTTGGTGATGGATTTTGTAATTTTTAGCTGTCTCATGCTGGAATAAAATATAAGAGCGCGAAATTAGTCATTTTTTTTCGTAAATACATTGATAATTACTTATAAAAATAGCCGTTTCGCATTTAAAAAAAATTCAATAAACAACAATTAACTAAAATATGTTTTCAAAACTTGTTCCTGTAGCTCTGTCATGGTGTTCACCTTTACGTCGTTAATCTTCGTAATGATGTCTCCTGACTTGATTCCGGCTTCCATGGAGCCACTGCGATCTGCTACGCTTTCTACATAAACACCATCTTGTACAGAAATGTTCTTCTCTTTTGCCATTTCTGAATTAATATTTTTAATGGTCACACCCAGCATAGCTCTTTGTACTGATTTTAACACTCCAAACCGACAAAAAACCCTTAAAACGGTAAAATCTGACATTTATTACGTAATTTTGCATCAAACAGAGAGCCGGTTTGTCGCTTTTAGAAATAAAGGAGGAAAGTCCGGGCAACATAGAGCACCATATTTCCTAACGGGAAGCTGTTTCACAGCAGAGTCAACGTAACAGAAAACAACCGCCTGATGCAAATCGGGTAAGGGTGAAAAGGCGGGGTAAGAGCCCACCGCTCCGATGGTGACACCGGGGGTCAGTACGACTTATGGGTTGCAAGACCATGTACACCGTCGCATGTAGGGCTGCTCGCCCGATGACGGGGGGTAGGTCGCTAGAGCTGTCGGGTGACCGGCAGTCGAGATAAATGACAGACACTTTTCCGAATTTCGGAAAAGTACAGGACCCGGCTTACAGGCTCACTGTTTTATTTTATAACCTCACTACAGGAAAAACCAATGGAAAAACCAAAAACTTCTTTAAGTAAAAAAGCTTCCGACTTTTGGATTTTTGTTTCCGGTGATATTTGGAGAGTTTCCAAACATGAAGTTAAAGGAATTAGAAATAGGGTATTAAATCTTATAAGGACTTTAATACTGGCTACGAAAGGTTTTATTGCAGACCAACTCACCACCAGGGCTTCCGCACTCACATTTACCACTCTTTTGGCCGTCGTACCCATTGCAGCCATTACAATAGGCATAGCAAGAGGATTTGGTTTTCAGAAAGTTATTGAAACCCAACTTACAAAAATGCTACCTGGTCAGACAGATGTCCTGAACATGTTGTTCAAATTTGTACAGTCTTTTTTGGAAGTTACCACAAGCGGTATCATTGTGGGTATCGGTATTCTTT
>Ga0209430_1000844_pt1 | contig 26353 bp, 23 predicted proteins | sample BarGraIncub1133A_FD_184504 | JGI IMG/M metagenome (GOLD analysis project Ga0209430, IMG submission 184504) | Arctic peat soil microbial communities from Barrow, Alaska - Barrow Graham LP Incubations 11-33A (SPAdes) (version 2) | ecosystem: Environmental > Terrestrial > Soil > Wetlands > Peat... | reverse complement strand
TGGCGTTACCTTCTATGTTTTGATTCGAATCAATAGCCGACGGGATTTGTGCCGGAGATTGTTGAAAATGTAGGGGCCGCCCTTGTGGCCGCCCATTTTCATTTTTTTGATTTTCAGTAGCATACAACGGATCATTCGCCCATACATAACCATATGCACTCTTCACGCAGCCACGGACTTCCTTTTCATCGAAATTATAATCCCGCAATAACTCTGACAGCGTGAAGCTTTCATCAAATCCCCGGCATCTGAACTGTATTGCCAATGCAAATACATAGGTGTGGCGATAGCCTTCAACATATGCACAATGGCCTGCAACGTAATCCTTGCACCGTTGGATCTTCTCGTATTCGGTGTAACTCCCTTTCGGGTGAATCGGTTGATGCGTCGCCCAATTAGGCGGTGATTGGTGATGTAGGGAGGCATTATCTTGTGGGTCTCCGGGGCAGTTTAATAAAGAATCATCATTTCCGGTCTGGAGACCCACAAGTGGCCTCACTACATCGCCTTTATCCGGCAAATCCGGTCCTACAGGCGGCCAGGTTTGCATGGAATCCTGCAGCGGTATAAACACCACCGAATCGGGATTATAATACAAATCAGGGTCATAGCTCACAAAACAGAGCCTTGTAATATCTTTCCCCGAAGGATCGATCTCAACGCCAGTCAACGCGGAGTAGAACTGTTGTACAGCCAGAAAAGCCATCTTGTGATATTCGGCCCCGGTACTCACCCTGACGAATATCTTTAGCCCGTTTCCCGACGGACTGACAAAGCAGGCAAAGGTGTATAAGCAAAGACAGATCAGCGCCTTTACCCGTTTCAACTCTTCAGGTGACAATTTATCGACATCAAGGATGTTGAGTTGATTGTAATTCAACATGTTTGGCATGATGCGGCGACCGTTAAACAGGGCGCAGGGAGTGATGGCGGACAGCTTTAGTTTCGATGCGCTGTAGCCCTTGACGTTCCCCTCACTGAGCATCTGTCGGAGGCGTTCAATTTCTCTTTGCCAAACCCCGTATTTGATGTCGTCGAAGATCCCCTCGATCCCGAAATGTCCGGCATCTTTGTTCAGGTTATCATATTGTGTAACTTCTATTCTTTGGTGTTCTTCCATGGGATTAAATTTTACATAAGTGGAATTTTATTTTACATCATGTAGAAAATGTAGGGGCCGCCCTTGTGGCCGCCCACGGGTAATGCATCCGTTTTTTTAAAAAAAATCTTCATTTTCCATGGGCGGCCACAAGGGCGGCCCCTACATTGGCATCGTGCATTAGATATATTGGTATCGTGCATTAGATGCATTGGTATCGTGCATTAGATAAATCGGTATCGTGCATTAGATACATTGGTATTATCAATCTTCCGAATTTAAAATCATAAACAACGGGCAGCGCTCACACGTGATCGGGATTTCGTCATTGGACTGTGGGGGAACTTCTACGATGGGCATTTCGGCCTCTACGATGGGCTTTTCGGCCTCGACTGGCGCTTTGCAAAGCATCTTGAAGCTATCTAAAACAAGATCTGCCCTATAATAAAACTTGTTTCCAAGCTTCTTATAGGGCAGTAAGCCACTGTTGCGCCATCGGATAATGGTGCGGTTGGTGACATGTAGAATCATCAATAAATCGTTGTTATCGATGTAATGCTCTTCAGGGTGTGACTGTAATTTAATCGTTGTCACATCCGCGACAATCTCATCAAGCCTTGTGATCAGCGCTTGGTATTTTTTCTGTGAAAGGAATAACTCGTCCATCTGAACGGCCCTTTAAAATTAATTCCACAAGAGTACAACAAGGCAATAGCCCAACGCAAACGAAACGTGAAAATATGTGAAAAATAATTTTTGGTACTGATAATCAAAACGGAAGGATACGGAAAAACGTAGTTTTCCGTATCCTTCCGTAAATTACTTAAAAATGGCTTTAACCCTTGAGATTAGGCAGAGTATTTTTCGTCCTTCTTCATGTTAGCTCCACGGGTTATATTATCGGCAAAAGTTCGTTCACTCAAATGCTTCCCTTCCGGATCTGTGAAATTTTCAGCAAACATTTTTGCCAGGTTCTCAATATTTATATTAGGCAATCGCAAACCTTTTTCATTATTTTCGTTACAAAAGAAATAGCCTATTTTCTGACCATTGACATATTTTAACCCATCCAATGGTATCATTGGCCTCACTTTATCCAACATTGCATCAGTCGGATTGGCCTGGTTTTCATCTCTTTTTTCGAAATCAGTAATCTTTTTTGCCATTTCACGAAAGAGCTGTCTCATGTCTTCAATAACAATACTTTTGTACTGAGTAGCTAAAGAGTTAAGTCCATCAATGTCATACAATTTTGTAAACACATAATTGATTCTTTCATCAAAAGTTAAATTTTGATCTTTAGCTGTTTCCGAAACATTTTTATCATTAAGATTCCTAAAACATGGAAAACAGTTAAAAAAAGAAGGGGTTTTGGCACATTCCTTTGTACATTTCATTTTTTCAATCGAAACGTCAGAAGATGCCTTTTCGTCGTTTTTGTTGATTTTTTTCGAACTCATAATGTAGATTTTAGTAGATATAAATAAATATTGAAACTAAAAATATACTGAGAATAGTTGTTTTATATACTGATCATCAGTATAGATAAGCATTAATGCGTAATGTTTTAACGGCGCAAAATTACTTAATTGTTCATACACTTTGCATATTCAATTAAAATTTTTCCTGAATTTATTTTGTTGCCAAATTGATAGTGATTTCAAGTCAAATCAAGGTCGATAATGCGACTGCTATTTATTGCCCGGATGACAGTCAGAAGACCGGCAGAAAACCGGGAGAATACTCCCACCATCTCCATAGCATCCTCATAGTATCCCCAAAGTCGCTTCAAAGCAGTTTCATATATGGAGTATGAAGAAACTATGGAGAATTATCCGGGATGCTTTGACGATGCGATGAAGCGGATGGGGGTCTTCCGGGGGTCTTCTCACAATGATCAACCGGGGTTTGGTTAAATGTCATCACTTGTCATCGTTTGTCATCACTTGTCACCCCCATAATCCTTGACACGACCACTACGCTGATTGTATCTTTGTGTAGTATAAATCTTTAAATATCAAATATCATGGCAGAATTAAAAGGGCCTTTCATCTTCACCGGCAGCATCGGGAACATCAGGGCATATTATGACAAAGCGCTCAAAAAATATTTCGTATCGACCAAAGGGGGTGCGTCCAAAGAACTGATCCTCAACAACGACAGTATGGAGCGGCAACGCGAAAACATGAGCGAATTTACCGGGTGCTCGAAATGGGCCTCGCAATTGCGCAAGTCGCTCGAAAGCATCAGCCATCTCATCGAAGGCTATTACTTCCCGGAACTGTTGGCGATGGGAAAACTGATTCAGAAACAGGACGATCTGGGCGACAAGGGGCATCGTGCGATCCGTTCAAGCCTTTATGCTCGGTTGCTGCCAACGTATAACTTCAACCGGATCCATCCGTTTGACCAGGTGTTTGCACAACAATATGATTTGGATTTCTCGGCCGACAAACGGACCGTCACCTTGACATTAAACGGGTTCGTGTCGGCCTCGCGCATCAACTGGCCTGAACGGTTCTCGGCTTACCGGATTGCGCTGGTTATAGCCCAGCTTCCCGATTGGGTCTGGAGCCCGGCCAACAGATGGTTTGAGCCTGTTGAGTCACACCTGATCCCGAAATCGATCACCGCGTTTACCGAATGGCGTGGCTGCACCACCGAACCCGAGGACATCATCCTGGCAGCTTCGTTTCCTCAACCGGCCTTGCAGCAGCCCGGCACAATCGTGGTCGCTGCCATCGGGATCGAGGTTTCTGCTTATCCGCTTCAGTCTACTATCATCAACTCAACCGGTGTCGGCACCATGAAAATCGCGGAATGCTATGTGAAGGATAATGGTTCCTGACACCATTTTTCTGACACCATTTTTCCTAAGAGAATTGGAAATGAGGATATTGGGGCCTGACCCCATTAATTCAATTTATCCACAGCCCTATTTATATGCATTAACTGTTGTCTTATACAATAAATAGGAATTGCATCAGTATAAACAATGGCACAAGTATACATACTGACCAGATCATGTATCCAAAGAAAGAGGGCATTTTGATACCGTCATCTTCAGCAATTGCCTGAATCATCATATTGGGTGCATTGCCTATGTAAGTTATCGCTCCCATAAAGGAGGCACCCATAGTGATAGCGATTAATGTTGTGGGCATTACTTCGGTCATGAAAGTGTGGGGTGCCATTCCAAGAGCGGCTGCAGGAGCTGCAGCCGTATGAAAGAATACTAGATAAGCAGGAGCACTGTCTAAACAGGCTGAGAGTGTTCCTGATAGCCAGTAATACATGTAATTTAACGGTTGACCATTTGTAGAGAGACTGTCTATTATAAACTTCAGCGGGCCATTTGCTCCGGCATTTAGCATGGCAATAAGAGGCGCCATACAGATGAAAATAGCAGCAAATATTTTGCCAACTTCTATGATTGGATGCCAGGTGAAAAGATTTGCTTCACGTGTCTCTTTGCGGGTGATTTTGATGGAAATCAGCGTGATGGCAATCATTGCAAGGATTTCTATCAGTTCGCCGGTTGGCATCGGAACCTCCATGAAAGTAAAGGCAGTTCCAAGATCCTGACTTGATACCAATACTGCACCAATAACACCTATCAATAAAAGGAAGTTCCAACCACCTGTAAGGGATAAAGCTTTGTCAGACTTTGGCTCAGGTCTTTCAATTTCTTTTGTGTATAAATAACTGTCTATCATATAATAGACAACCAGTAAAACCAGACAGGAAATCACTGTTGGTGTAATTAATCGGGAAATTGGCCAGAAGAATGGTACCTTGCTGATGAAGCCCATCAATAAAGGAGGATTTCCGATCGGTGTAAGCGATCCAGCAATGTTTGCTACAATAAATATGAAGAAGATGATAGTATGCACCCTGTGTATACGCCAGCTGTTGGCACTGATCAATGGACGAATCAACAAAATGGCTGCACCTGTAGTCCCAAGCCAACTGGCCAGTAGGGCTCCTATTAGAAGGATAAAAGTATTCAGACGTGGATTTCCTACTAAATCACCTTTGAGGTTGATGCCACCGGTTATGGTGAAGAGTGAAAGAAGCAGAAAAATAAATGGGAAATATTGTTCAAACAGTACAACTACCAATGCATGCAGGCCTATAGGAAAACCAAGTTTTATTGCTAATCCAATTAATGTAATTGCTGCCCAGGTAAAAGATACTGTTCCATAATGCTTTCCCCAGAATTTTGGCAATACCAAAGGGAAAATTGCAATAGAGAGGATCATTCCCAGAAATGGTAAAGCCCACATTGCTGACAAAAATGCACCGTTTAATTCGAGTGATGCCATTCCTGCTTCATGTAAATTCTTTGCTTCATTTGCATATAAAGGTTGGAAAAAACCTGTGATTATGAGAATTAGGGGCAATAATAGTAATAACTTTTTCATAAAAAAGTAAAGTCAGTAAATAAACATCTGATTTTTGTGTAGACAAAAATAGTAAATAAAATTTTCTATTTCTTTCTTTCATTTTGGACCCAGACTGTTTTAATCGAATTTTAATCACTCTTTAATTAGTTCTTCATTATATGCCCTTTCAATTGAGTTAATTTTGATAAATGGGGTCAGAAACCATTTTATTCTATTATTGATTCTCCTCGTTTGTAATGTTCATAAAATGTTACTGATCCCATATTCATATAATGTGTGAATCATACAATAATCTTCAAAAATTTTGTAACACAATTCAGGTTGAAAGTATTGTTATTTGCACAATGTGGTAAATAATGTTTTTTAAAAAAACGTTTACAATATTATTTCCAGAAAAAATAAAAATTGAAATCAGTTATAATTATAATATCCAACGAACATGAAAACGAACAAAATTAAGAAAGTATTGATTGCGATGGATTATGATGAAACATCACAAAAAGTTGCAGAACAAGGTTTCTCGATGGCACAGGCCATGAATGCTGAAACGATATTACTCCATGTAATTTCCGAACAACCGCTTTATTATTCCGGATATGCTTATATGCGTGAATTGCGGGTTGATTTTTATGACAATTTAGAAGATTCAACACAAAAATTTCTTGATAAAACAAAAAAGCATCTTAAGAACGAATCAATTAAAACCATTATAAAAGTAGGAGAAATTGCCGATACGATTTTGGAAACGGCTAAAGATTTAGACGTAGATATTATTGTTATGGGTTCACACAGTCGAAAATGGTTGGAAAACATTATTATGGGAAGTCAGGCTGCAGATGTTTTAAAGGAAACAACAATACCGCTTCTCATTATTCCAACAAAAAAACAAAACTGATTCTATTCTCAAAATAAAGATTTTACAGCAGGTACGTAATGTGCGTTTTCGTATTAAAACACTCGAAACTTATCGCGACGGTGAACCGGTGTCCTTATTAAAAGAGAATATAGAACAAGCTTCATGGGTTTTATTCGACCTGGAAATGCGGTCTGTCCTTTTTTCTGCCATTGTAATACAATAAAAAAATGGATACACATAATCAAAAATTTAAAGCTCGTTTAGGCCTTTTCATAGTCGGAGGTTTGACACTTTTTATTGTTACCATATTTATCATCGGCAAACAAAAAAACTTGTTTAATCCTGTTTTTGAAATTACATCCACTTTTAAGAATGTAAGCGGTTTACAAGTTGGAAACAATGTCCGCTTTTCAGGAATCAATGTAGGTACAGTCAACAATATTATCATTATCAACGATACGTCTGTCAGGGTTTATATGGTGATTAAAAAAGAGGTGAGTCAATTTATTAAAACGGATTGTAAAGTAACATTAGGTTCGGATGGAATAATAGGTGACAAACTTATAATTATCATTCAGGGTAGTCCCGATGCACCGTTGTTAAAAGATGGTCAAAGCCTTAGTTCCATTGATCCGGTTGAAACTAATGTCATCATGACAAGATTAGATGTAACATCAAAAAATGTAGAAAATGTCTCAAATCAACTTTCTCAAATTTCCTTTGACATCAATCAGGGGCATGGAACTATAAGTCGTTTAATAAAGGATTCCATTCTTGCAGAAAATCTGAATCAGACCTTAGAAAATCTGAACAGGTTTTCAAAAGGTTTAACCGGCTCAGGTGAAGTAATGGCAAGTTTTAAAGTAACAGCCAAAAATGCAGAGAACATCTCCTATCAACTTGCCGCCATTATGAATAAAATAAATAAGGGAGATGGAACACTCGGTAAGCTGATTCAGGATTCAAAAATGGCCGATAATCTGAATCAGACCATATTGAATTTAAAAAAGAGCTCAAAAGGATTAGCCGGAACAGATACCATCATGGAAAAGCTGAATGTCACTGCAGGTAATGCAGCAATCATTTCGAAACAACTGACTGAAATGATGTATAAAATTAATAATGGAAACGGAACCCTAGGTCGGTTAATACAAGATACAACCCTTGGCGGAAATTTAGATGAGACCCTGATTAACTTAAAAAACAGTTCCAAAGGTTTGGATGAAAATATGAATGCTCTGAAACATACCTTTTTGTTAAGAGGCTATTTTAACAGAAAAGCCAGAGCAGCAGTAGCCGGTAAGAAAGCTTTAGAAAAAAAGATAAAAAGAAAATTTAACAATTAACAATTTCATTAAAAATAAATATTATGATGAACGGATTTAATGACAGTTTTGGAATGGGAAATGGAAATGGGTTAGAATGGGTTATCGGCCTTGTCATTCTTGTTATACTCATTTGGGCGGTAGTTAAGGTTGTGACTCAAAAAAACAAGCATAACTAACCAGGTAATATGTCGCCTCATGGGACTTATTTTTCACCGGATTGCTTTTTAATTGAATTTTAATCACTCTTTAATGTGTTCTTCATTACATGCCCTATCAATTTAGCTAATTTTGATAAATGGGGTCAGAATCCATTTATCTTTTATTAATTCTGCTCGTTTGTAGTGTTCATAAATTGTTACTGACCCCATTTCCATAAAATGTGTGAATTATGTATCTCATTTCTATGAAAATGTAACATTATTCATAATTAATATTTCTAAACTTGTGGTTTGGACAGAATCAATTAATCTGGAAAAACTAAAAATTATGAGCCAATTCAAAAATCTTTCTCTACATGATTATGAGGCGCTTCTTAAATTTCCTGCCTACATATCGATGTTAGCAGCAAACAGTGATGACAAGCTGGATGAAACTGAGAAAAAAGTTGCGATCAAATTCGCACATACTAAAACATTTTCATGTGATCCATTGCTGTCAGATTATTACCAGGAAGCCGATAAAGTTTTTGAAATCAATATAGCACAACTCGATAACGTTTTGCCAAAAGATGTAAAAAGCAGAGATGCAGCTATCAAAAATGAATTGTTGATTCTTGATAAGATAGTATTGAAATTAGGTAAAAAGTATGTGAATGTGATGCAAAAGAGTATGAAATCATTTAAAGATCATGTTTCGAAAGCACATCACAATGTGTTGGTTGACTTTATTTTCCCGATTCCAATACCCGGATTAACTGATAAATAATTAAACTTCAAAAATAAAAGACATGTTGAAATTAATGAATGATTTACCAGACAGTGCGCTGGGTGTTACTGCAGAAGGGAAAATAACCGGAACAGATTATGAAACAGTTTTAATTCCTGCTTTAGAGTTAAAATTGAAAACAAATAAAAAAATCCAGATGATTTACCATCTTGGAAATAGCTTTACAGCATTCGATGTGTATGCGATGGTGGATGATGCTAAGATGGGTTTGAAACATTTATCTGCATTTGATAAAGTAGCCTTGGTTTCTGATCACCGGGTGATCAATAATGTTGCTAAATTTTTTGGCTACTTGCTCTCCTGTGAGCTGAGGATCTATAAAGAGTCAGAATTAGAAGAAGCCAAAAAATGGATTTCAGAGAAATAAGAAGAATACAAATTATTTTATTGATCAATAAATTTTATAAACAATCGAAAATGAATGATTCAAAAGTAACAACTAAAGATCCCATCTGCGGAATGACCGTAGACGTTGCAACTGCTCTCCATGCCGAACGCGATGGTCAGAAGTTCTATTTCTGTGGCGACCAGTGTCTCCAAAAATTTCTGTCTACTCCTGCAGGAACGAAATCTGTGAGTAAGCCTGGAAATTGCTGTGGATAATACCCACAAGAAAGAATTGAATTTATATTATCCGGAAGAGAGCATGACAGATAAAGTATGAAAAAGCTGATTGTTTTTGATCTTGATGGCACTCTTGCTGAAAGTAAATCATCGCTGGATGTTGAGATGGCCTCTTTGCTCACTGCTCTTTTGGGTGTCGTGAAGGTGGCAGTTATATCCGGTGGCAACTGGCCACAGTTCGAAAAACAATTACTTTCTAATCTTCCCCATGACCTACACCTGAAGAATTTATCTCTTTTACCTACTTGTGGAACAAAGTTCTACAAGTGGGATTCAGGTTGGAAAATGCTTTATTCTGAGGATTTTACAAATAAAGAGAAAGAAAAGATTATCAATTCGTTGAAGCAGGTGATTGCGTCATCCGACTTCAAGGTTGTAAAGACCTGGGGAGAGATAATTGAAGACAGGGGAAGTCAGATTACATTTTCTGCATTAGGACAGCAGGCTCCCATTGACGAAAAGAAAAAATGGGATCCTGATTTCGCAAAGCGGAAAAAGATGAAAGAAGCACTTGATAAGCTTATCCCTGAGTTTTCTGTACATCTGGGTGGTTCGACATCTATAGATGTCACCAAATCTGGTATCGACAAAGCATATGGGATCATAAAACTCCGTGACAAGCTGGGCGTTTCTGTTCAGGATATGATATTTATTGGTGATGCTATATTCCCGGGTGGTAACGATTATCCTGCTAAAGAAGCTGGTGCTTTGTCTATTCAGGTTCGGGATCCTGATGAATCGAAACGCGTAATTGAAGCAATAATTGCCTGTTTGGATCACGTCTAGGATATTAAACTTCATGGAAATTATTACTATGAAATTGAATATTTTAAGTTAAGTATCAATCATGAAAACCAAACCGGATCAGTCAGCTACACCTGCTTCACATGCCGGGTCAAAGGCTAAAATAAAGGATGATTTTAAAACGCTACCGATAGAGGAAGTGGAAAAAAAATTAGAATCTTCACCGGACGGTCTGACTCAGGCCGAGGCAAAGAAACGATTGGCACAATACGGGCCTAATGAGATTGAAGAAAAGAAAACTAATCTTTTTCTGAAATTCCTTTCCTATTTTTGGGGGCCCATACCATGGATGATTGAAGCGGCTGTTATCTTGTCTGCAGTAGCCCGTCATTGGCCCGACTTCGGGATCATACTTATTCTTCTTCTGGCCAATGCAATGGTAGGTTTCTTTGAAGAACGGGAGGCCGGGAATGCTATAGCAGCTTTGAAAGCCAATCTTGCAATAAAAGCACGAGTGAAACGTGATGGGAAATGGGTCACTCCGGCAGCACGTGAACTGGTTCCGGGCGATATTATCCGTTTACGTCTGGGCGATATTGTTCCTGCTGATGCCCGATTGCTAGAGGGCGACGATATAGAAGTTGATCAATCAGCTCTGACCGGAGAGTCTTTGCCTGTAACTTGTAAGACTGGTGTAGCAGTATACTCTGGTTCAATCATTCGAAGAGGAGAAATAGGTGCACTGGTTTATGCCACTGGTACGAATACATACTTTGGTAAGACAGCACAACTTGTCGGGGAGGCACATTCAGTCAGCCATTTTCAAAAGGCAGTTTTAAAGATTGGCAATTACCTTATTATTCTTGCAGTGGCACTGGTAGTGATAATTATTGCCGTAGCTATTTATAGAGGCGACCCGATACTTACTACGCTACAATTCGCTCTGGTGTTGACTGTTGCCGCTATTCCGGTGGCGATGCCTACAGTATTGTCGGTGACGATGGCAGTGGGTGCCCGTCTGCTTGCAAAGAAAAAAGCAATAGTAAGCAAGTTGGTTGCTATTGAAGAATTGGCAGGTGTGGATGTGTTGTGTGCCGATAAAACCGGCACACTGACTGAGAATAAACTGACACTGGGGGATCCGTTTTGTATGGACAAGATTTCTGCTGATCAGGTCATTCTTTTTGGTGCTTTGGCTTCACGAGAAGAAAACAATGACACTATAGATCTGGCTGTTCTGGAAGGAATTAAAGATAAGGATTCCCTTAAAGGATATAAGGTGACTCATTTTATGCCTTTTGACCCTGTACATAAACGTACAGAGGCTACTATAATGCAGAAAGATGGCAAAGAGTTCAAAGTGACAAAGGGTGCGCCACAGGTGATTATTGAATTGTCTGATAACGTTGGGAAAATGAAGTCGGCAATTGATAAAGCAGTGAATGATTTTGCGGAACGCGGCTTTCGCTCTTTGGGTGTAGCTAAAGCTGAGGGGGAGAATAAATGGCAGTTTGTTGGGATACTGCCTTTGTTCGATCCACCGCGTAAAGATGCAAAAGCAACCATTGCAACAGCGTTTGCAATGGGCGTAAAGATCAAGATGGTCACAGGTGATGCTTTGGCTATAGCCCAGGAAACAGCTAAAAAGCTGGATATGGGCTCAAATATTCTTGATGCAGGCAGTCTGGGTGATTCAAAGAAAAAAGAAACAACTTTGGTTGCTAAATCTATTGAAGATGCAGATGGTTTTGCTCAGGTATTTCCTGAACATAAGTATCACATTGTAGATGTACTTCAAAAGCGAGGCCACATTATTGGTATGACGGGGGATGGGGTAAATGATGCTCCGGCACTGAAGAAAGCCGACTGCGGCATTGCTGTTTCGGGTGCAACAGACGCAGCAAGAGCAGCAGCAGCAATCGTTCTCATGACGCCCGGCCTCTCTGTGATTATTGACGCAATCAAAGAAAGCCGTCGTATATTCCAAAGGATGAATAGTTATGCTATTTATCGTATCGCTGAAACACTCCGTGTGTTGTTATTTATGACTGTTTCAATCCTGGTATTCAACTTTTATCCGGTGACTGCAGTGATGATCGTAATGCTGGCATTGCTCAATGATGGTGCCATCCTTTCTATTGCCTATGACAATGTCCATTATAAGAATCAGCCGGAAGCATGGAATATGCGAATGGTGTTGGGCATATCAACAGTATTAGGTGTAATTGGGGTTGTTTCTGCTTTTGGTTTGTTTTTTCTTGCTGAACGTGTTTTTCATATCGACCGTTTACAGATTCAGACACTTATGTATTTGAAGCTTTCTGTGGCCGGGCATCTTACTATTTTCCTGACAAGGACACGTGGTCCATTTTGGTCTATCCGCCCTGCCCGGATACTATGGATTGCTGTATTGGGAACTCAAATAATTGCAACACTGATAGCCGTATACGGCTTATTTATGACACCTCTTGGGTGGGGATGGGCGTTGTTTGTTTGGGGTTATGCTTTGGTCTGGTTCCTTCTGAATGATCGGGTAAAACTTCTTGCTTATCGGATTCTGGATCCTGTCAAAACTCCGATAAAATAGTTCTGATAATTTCTTATATTTGTTCTTCATATATTGTAAATAATTGTTTCAGATTAATATGAATTTATTTAAAGATGAAGAAGGTACAAGATTATTTTCATTATATCGATTTGAGCAGCGAGGTTGAAGACTTTGATAAAATCCATGCTGAGATAAAAAAAGGAATCGTTTTTAAAGGGACGAATCTTTGGATTCTGGTGTTTGCGATTGTCATTGCATCAGTTGGACTGAACATGAACTCAACGGCGGTTATAATCGGTGCAATGCTCATATCACCATTGATGGGGCCTATAAATGGGATAGGTTACAGTATTGCTACTTACAACATAGGACTTTTCAAACTCGCCTTGAAGAATTTTGGTTTTGCTGTAATAACAGGTTTGGTTGCATCGACTGTTTATTTTGCTTTAAGTCCGGTATCAACAGCACATTCTGAAATTCTGGCCAGAACTTCTCCAACGATATATGATGTTCTGATTGCATTATTTGGTGGCCTTGCGGGTATTCTAGCCATTAGTAGTAAGCTGAAAGGAAATGTAATTCCGGGTGTTGCTATAGCAACTGCGTTGATGCCTCCACTTTGCACAGCAGGTTATGGACTCGGTACGGGGCAGTTTTATTTCTTTTTCGGCGCATTCTATCTTTTCACGATTAACACTGTTTTTATTGCACTATCATCGGTTATAATTTCTCAGGTATTGAAGTTCCCGATAAGAACTGTGATAGACCCTCTCCGTAAGAAAAGAGTGAATCAATATATATATGCTGTAATAATTACCACATTATTACCAAGTATCTATTTTGGCTATGTATTGGTGCAAAATGAGAAATTTTCTGAAAAGGCTTTGACGTATGTGAAGAACATCACCGTTTTTGAAGGAGGTTATCTACTGAAAAATGAAATCAATGCAAATAAAAAAACCATTCGTTTAATCTACGGTGGAAATTCATTAGCCGGAAAATCCAGGGAAGCAATAAAAGAGAAAGCAAAAGATTTTGACCTGGATACTTCGAAGATCATAATTGTGCAAGGATTTGCAATCAATGAAAACAGTATCAATGAAAATGAAATATTACAGAATAAACTAAACAGTCAGCTTAATTTGCTTAGGAGAGCAAAAGAAAAAAATGATAGCATCATCAGCAGACCTCTCCTTGGACAACAAATCCTCTCAGAAATAAAACCACTTTATCCTCAAATAAAAACCTGTTCATTTTCGGAGACAATAATATTTTCAGACAAAAGTACAAAGCCTGAGAAAATCATTCTTGTTGTTTTTACTTCATCAAGATATGCGCTCAGTAACAGAGATAAAGGAAACATTACCAATTGGTTGAAGGCCCGCATAAAGACATTGAATATTAAAGTGTATTTTGAAATTTAGTATGAAAGATCTTTGCTTTACTCTCCTCAATAATTTTTATGAAATTGTTAGTATTTAAAAGAGTCTAACAGATCATAAAGCATCGGCTGTTCCTTTAAGCTATATTCTGCAAGTGATGGATCGGAGCCTATTTTAATTGTAAAAGCATGATCGGGCATCGCTCTGAACAGGTCTTCATCTGTTTTATCATCACCAACTGCCATTATAAAATCATATGCTTCATCTTTTAGAAACGTTGATGCCGCTGTTCCCTTGTCATACATAATGCTCTTTATTTCAAGTACTTTATTCCCATCAAGGATCTGAAGTTTTGTCTCATTCTTTAATATCTCAGAAAGATCGTCTTTCAGTTCATGAATTTTAATGTTGGCTATATCCTGATCTACATTTCGGTAATGCCAGGTTAATGAAGCATGTTTTTGTTCTACCAATGAACCTGGACACCTGATAGCATATTCATTTAAAACCGGAAGAATTTTTTCTTTCCAGCATAAATTTATATCTGCCTGCGTCACCCAATCACAATTGTATTCTTTGATAAAATAACCATGTTCAGCAATTAAAGTTACATTCATGTTTTTGAATTGCTTTTCAAGGAACTCTCTTTCCCTGCCACTTATGATAATTATTTTATTCTTCAGGTTCGAAGAGATCCGCTTTAATATCCGTCGGGCATTTTCGGTTCCATTGTCTGCTAATGGGGAAATGAGATTTATTATAGGGCTCAATAATTGTTCTAATTTATTATTCAGAGTTGCTTTCTCCGGGTCATTGTTTAAAGGAACTAATGTTCCATCGTAATCCAAAAATATAATTCTATTCTGAGCCAAAGTATATGTATGTACTATTTTCTGTCTAATTTTATCGTTTATATAATTAACTTTCATCTTTTCCTGTAGCTCTTTAACTTCTTTTGTTTGGTTAAAAAAATCGTTAGCCCAGGTAAATACGTCATAGTTCTTTAATCTTTTCTGCATTTTTGAGATTTTGGCTTCTCTTTCTTTTTTAGGCATTTCGAGAGCTGTAATAATAGCATCTGCAGTTGCCTCAATGTCATTTGGTGTAATTATTATAGATTCATGTAATTCAACAGCAGCACCGGCCATTTCACTTAAAATAAGTACACCTAAGTTTTCTTTCTGACAAGCAATATACTCTTTTGCGACTAAATTCATTCCATCACGTAATGGGGTGATGAGTCCAACAAAACTGATATCATAAAGAGCGACCATTTCATTAAATGAAAGAGATTTGTACTGGTAAATTATAGGTCGCCAGGAAAGATTGCTATACTTGCCATTAATCCGACCAATTGTAGCTTCAAGCTCTTTCTTTAAATTAATATATCGATCAATAGTATCCCGCGATGGGACAACTACCATATTGAAAACTGCCTTTTCATGCCATTGTGGGTACTTCTCCAGAAAACGTTCGTAAGCTTTTAAACGAATGAGTAATCCTTTGGTATAATCAAGCCTGTCAACAGAAAAGATCAACTTCCGGTCTGAAAGATTTTTTTTTAATTTTCCTTTCTCATAAATTACTACCTGTGTCGAGCAAGCTTCATAAAATTTATCAAAATCAATGCCAATTGGGAAAGCATCTACCTTAACAACTCTGTTTTCCAGATGAATATGTTTTTCTTGTGCATCAAATCCCAGAGTGCGTTTTACTGATTTAAGAAAATGTTGAGCGTAATCATTTGTATGAAAACCAATTAAATCTGCTCCTAACAGTCCGTTTAATATGGATTCACGCCATTTGTTTGGTAACATTCTGAATAATTCAAATGACGGAAATGGAATGTGTAAAAAGAAACCAATGTTAATGTCAGGAAATGTATTTCTGATCATTGAAGGTAAAAGAAAAAGCTGATAGTCATGAACCCAAACAAAATCACCAGGTAACAGGATGTCCTTTAGTTTTTCATAGAATAACTGGTTTGCTTGAGTATAAGCTTCGAAATATTCGTTGTCATAAGTTGTAATAGAAGGGAAATAATGAAATAATGGCCAGATTGTATCATTACATAATCCTCCATAATATTTTTCATTCATTTCTTCTGGAATCTCGACAGGGAAAAGGTCGAAATGTGGATTGATGTTTTCTTCGCTTAACTCCTTTTCACCGGTTCCAACCCATAGTATCTTTGATGGTGTCCCTTCTATTGAGTTCGTTTTTTCTGATAACGACAGTATAGCTGAAACCAGCCCTCCTGAGTTTTGTACTGCAGTATTCTTATTTCCTGATTTGACAAGTTTGAATGGCAGACGATATGCTACTATTACGAGTCTTTTAAAGTTTAATTGATCAAATGTTTTCATTGTTATTTTAATTTAAAATATTTAACCTTATTAATCTGTATACGAATATGTAAACTATAAGAAAAAAGGTTTATCTAATTTTTTTGCAAGCCTGTAAACTGCATTTACTAATCCTACATGGCTGTATGTTTGAGGAAAGTTGCCCCATTGGCCACCATATTCATCCGCATCTTCACTGAATAATCCAAGATGGTTAGTGCTCTTCAAAAGTTTTTCAATTACTTCTTTCGCTTTATCGAGCTGGCCATTTGCAGCTAATGCTTCTGCATACCAAAATCCACAAATAATGAAAGATGTCTCTGACTTGCCTAATTCATCACTTGTGTATCTTAAATAAAGTTTCTGATTATCAAATAATTCATTTTCGTGAGCCAATATGTGAAGTCGTGCTTTTTCACTTTGAGGATCAAGATAATTCATCGTAACAAACTGCAAACTACTCGCATCGAGGTTGTAATTATTGATGGCTTGGGTATAGGCTTTTTTATCATTATTGTAACATTTTTCAATGTAGTCTTTTGCCTTAGCTGCCAGATATTCAGCTTTACTTTTCAGTGATTCATTATTCAATATGATGCCGATTTTAATACCGGCCATACTACCTGCCCAGTGAAACAAATAGGTATTGGCATGATATTGTTTAGTATTGCCAAATTCCCATAATCCCGAATCAGGAAAATCGATATTCTCTTCGATTCTATCTAATAACCATTGAGTGATAAATAATGATTTTTTGTCATCGTGATAATTCACTCGTTTGTCGACAAATAAAGGTAAGAGACTAACCAAAATCTGCCCGTATACATCGTTTTGAGTTTGATCAATAGCATTATTCCCGCTACGAACCGGTTGGTTATTCATATACCCGGCTAGTGGTAAAGGTTTTTCATTTGGGACTTTATTTCCCAGAATAGTATACAATGGTTTTATGCCTTGCTTATTGTTAATGATAATGTTCTCAATGAACAGAAAATACTTTTCCAACTCCTCAAAGTGACCAATATTGTTAAATGCATTGAGTGTGTAATAGGTGTCGCGCATCCAGCAATAACGGTAATCCCATGTTCGACTTGATCCATTGAATTCAGGCAGGCTCATTGTTCCGGCAGCTATTACGGCTCCTGTATCTTCGTATTGATGAAGCTTCAAAACAAGTGCTGACCGTATTACCTCATCCTGGAAAATTGTTGGTATTGAAGTAGATTTAATCCAATTGAGCCAGTATTTTTGTGTTTTATTCAAAAAGTTTTCAGCTGTTTCAGCTAAAGGTGCCTCTAGTGGAACCCCATAACTGAATACAATATATTTTGTCTCGCTCAGGACAAAAGGTTTTTCGCTGATTACATAGTTCAATGAAACATCAGTTGTAAGCCTCACGGAACTACCCAGATTCAGGAAACTGATGTGGTTACTTGCAAGATCAGTTTCAGGAACGATTTCCCCATATTCACCAACAGGATTGCATTTTATCTGTATTAACGGGTTGCCTTCCAAAAGTTCTATTTTGCGAAACAACATCAATGGTTTGAAATAGCGTTCGTATTGATAAAACCTAGGGGCATAATCAATGACTCTGTAACGACCATCTTTCATTTCAAATTCAGTGGCAAGTATATTGGTGTTTTTTAAATAATATTGTTTTGATTTATATTCACCCGGATAAGGAGTAATACTAAATTCTCCCCCTTTAGCATCATCCAGTAAGGATCCAAAAATAAAACTGCTGTCAAAGCGGGGCATACACATCCATCTGACATTTGCATTTAGGTCTATATAGGCGAGGAAGGAACAATTACCAACAATCCCCATATTATACTTGTGAGTTTCCATCTTGATATAAATAAAGTAATTATAACCGCTCAACTAATGTAAAGTTAATATAAAAAGGGATTGATTCCTAAGTTGTTTGATCATAGACTACTATATTGCTAACTTTTAATCGAATTTTAATCTTTCTTTAATTAAATCTTCATTTAGTTGCCTTTGAATAGATTTAATTTTGAATGCATGAAATCAATGATGATTCTGAAATAAAATGAAAGTCGATTTCAAAGGAATGGAAAAATTAAAAATAATAAATTGAACTTGAAGGCAGATAAACGAAAGGGTTTAACCGTTAAGATCCTCCAACAGATAACGAATTGAGAAGAATGTCTGGTGTAAGTGGAGATCGAAAAGCTATCCCGCCAATTTAGGGGTAGCTTTTCTTCACTTATAACTATTCTTTTAAAAAAAATGAGCAGTTGTAAATAATAAATAAAAAATATGTGTTTAATTAATTTAAAGTTTAACTTTCTCTCTTTAAAATAAATGTATTTTTAAAATGTTTACAAAAACAGAGATCAATTAAATTAATGCGATATATATTCACATCATGAAAGAAAATCTGGGTAAAATATTGATTGTTGAAGACGAACCAAAAGTTGCAGGTTTTATTAAGAAAGGACTTGAGGAGAGTAATTTTAGTGCTGAGATTGCATATGACGGGAGCATAGGTAAAGCAATGATATTATCCAATAAATATGATCTGATCATACTGGATATTAACCTTCCTTTGATCAATGGATTTGTTTTGGCTAAAGTAATTCGTGAGAACGACCAACAAATACCGATTCTGATGTTGACGGCCCTTGGTGGAATCGAAGAAAAAGTAAAAGGATTCAGTTCCGGAGCTGATGACTACTTACTTAAACCATTTGAATTTGAGGAACTTATTGTAAGAATAAATGCTTTGCTAAAACGATCGAAATTTCAATCTCTACCAGGAAGAATTTTAACGATTGAAGATTTGGAATTAGATCGTGATAAAAAGAAAGTTAGCAGAGGAGGAAAACAAATTGAGCTAAGCGCCAAAGAATTTTTATTGATGGAATATTTCATGATCAACAAAGAAAGGGTAATCAGCCGTTATGAACTTACTGACAAAATATGGGGAATCACCTTTGATACCGGCACTAATGTGGTTGATGTCTATATTAATTTTCTTCGAAAGAAGATGGATAACGGATTTCCAGTTAAACTGATTCATACCCGACCCGGATATGGTTACATTTTAACGGCTAATGATAATCAGTAATTAATTATTAAAGACAATTAAATAAATATCACAGAAAACAAAAAAGCTAAATGAAAATCACTACCCGCTATATGCTCAACTTTGGATTTCTCGTTGCCGGGATTTTATTGATTTATTCTGTGATTATCATCACTTTCTATTTCTTTTACCGCAGCGAGGACTTTTATATTCGGTTGAAAAATAAAGCGATTAATTCTGCAACACTTTTGTTTACTGTAAAAGGTATCAGTTATCCAATGTTGAAAATAATTGACGACAAGACTGTAACCAATATGAACGATGTGACGGTCATAATATTAAATACTGAAAGGAAAGTTGTTTACAGTAACCGTGATACACTGGATATTAAAAAAGTGCTTCTGGTTTTTCATAAGTTAAATTGGGATAAAAATGAAAAGCATACCGAGAAAAGTACATTGTTTATGAGTTTTCAACGACAGTATAATGGGCATAATTACTATGTGCTTGCATCGGGTAGTGACCTTTATGGGCAGGCAGAGTTTCAAAAGTTATTGATAATTACTTTAATTTCTTTTTTATTAAGCTTACTTATTATCATTGGAGCCAGTTATTTTAATGCTTTACAATCTGTCAGACCATTGAAGTCTATTATCAAACAGATTAAAATGATTAACCCGGGAAGTTTAAAAGATCGTCTTTCAATCACAGCTCATGATGAAATTGCAGAACTGTCATCAACTTTCAATACCATGCTAAGCAGGATAGAAAAAGTAGTTGAAAATCAACGGATGTTTGTTTCGAATGTATCTCATGAATTGAGAACTCCGGTGACTTCAATTATTGGACAACTTGAAGTTACCCTTCTGCGCGATAGGAGTGAAGCCGAATATAAAACACTTGTACTTTCCGTTCTTGATGATATGAAAAATTTGAAGACGATAATCAACGGTTTCTTTGCGTTAGCTGAATCAGATATCGACAACATTCAACGGGTTTTCACAAAAGTCAGAATAGACGAATTACTTTTTTCTACGAAAGATGATATACTGCGTCGTTCAAAATTTATGAACATTCAAATTGAATTTGAGAACATACCGGATGATGAAAATGAACTTATGGTTTACGGAAGTGAACATTTGCTGAGGCTTCTTGTGTCAAACTTAATTGATAATGCTTGCAAGTTTTCTGATCCTCCGAAGGTTAAGATAAAAATTGCTTTTATCAATTCTACAGTTTGTCTGCAGTTTATCGATAATGGTATCGGTATTCCAGAAGAAGACATAAAACATGTTTTTGAACCCCTTTTCAGAGCTAAAAATATTGGAACCAAAAGCGGGCATGGAATAGGCTTATCAATTGTAAAGAGAATTGCTGATATTCATGATGCTAAAATCGACATTGAGTCTGAATTGAATATTGGTACTACCATCAAAATAACTATTCCTGTTGTAAAACCTTCTTAAGAAAACTAAAAATATTTTTGAAAGAACCTGTAAACCAATGAAATTTATAATAATACATAATTGAATACACTATCATGAAAACAGTGAAGAAAATGAAAAATATTGTAGATAAAAGGATAAGTAAGAGGAAAAACCTTTCTTCTATGTTGAAAAACGTAAAACATAACGCTATTATGAAAGGTATCCAGTTATTGACTGAATCAAGCGAAGAACGGGTCAGACAGGAAATCGATAAAGATATTATCCGATATGAAGAAGATCTGACGACGTAAAACTGCAAATAGGTTCATTTTTATCTAGTAATTTTTTGAAAAATATAGCGGTTTAAAATGATTTTTTTTGAACTTATAAACTTAACACCAGAAATATGATTTTAGCATTTTTTAAAATGATTTTTATTTTGTTTCCCTTTTTGATTGCTTTGTATTTACTTATACAAGGAATTAGAAAAAGGAAAATACACTTGATTATTTTTCCATTGATGTTTATTATAGTGTCTGGTCTTGGAATTATTCTTTTTTTACAAATTATTTAAATAATAATCAGCGTAAATGGGATCAGTCAACATTAGTATCATTTAGTTTAATCCCATCGTTTTTGAACAGTTTATAGTCTTAAATTAAATTCCTTCCATTAGTCTTTTCATTTTCACATTATTTAATATAGTTTCATCGTCTATCCAGTAGTGAGAGTACAGTTCGTAGTATTAAATTCGGTAAAAGAATAAAGAGTAAGAAGATATGCGTACTAAAATGTATAAATACTGATTTTTTATCATATTATTGCATAAATTTTAAATTACCCGTCATGAAATTTATTAATACCACTCTATATTTGATAATCACTACTATAGTGATTTTTTGTTTTGCAAGCAACTTGCAGGGGCAATCAATAAAAGGAACCTGGTTTTCCAAATTTGATGTTAATTCTGTGTCACGTAGGATGATATTGCATATTGATTCTACGCAATCGGGATATCAGATGATAGCGAACTTTCTGGATTACGGAAGTGGAGAGTCGGCAAACAGCAGCTTTTCATTTACAAATCAGTATGTTAGATTCCAGGTTAATGCGGATGTTTTTGAAGGGATAACCGATCCGGGATACAAGAAGATTCTGGGTTTATATAAATCAGGGGATGTCACCTTGAGGATTAGTTTTACGCGTGACTCGATCGCTCCTGATGAATCGAGCATTGCCAGCATCAAAAGCAGGTACAACAAGCAGGAGGTGTATATCACTATGCGCGATGGGGTGAGGCTTTTTACCTCTATTTACACGCCTAAAGATTCGACAAAGACTTATCCGATATTGATGATGCGGACGCCTTATAACTCTGAGCCGGGAGGAAAGGATAGTTTCAACAGGACTCTTTCGGGTTATTACCGTTTTGTCAAAGAAAATTATATCATGGTCTTTCAGGATGTACGCGGCAGGTATATGAGCGAGGGGAAGTTTGAAGATATCAGGGCTTTCAATCCGGACAAGAAAGGTCCGAAGGATATTGATGAAGCCAGCGACACTTATGATGCCGTTGACTGGTTGGTGAAGAACGTGAAATACAACAATGGCAACCTTGGTGTGATGGGGATTTCTTACCCCGGGTTTTATTCAACGATGGCAATACTGAGTGGTCATCCTGCCATTAAAGCTGTATCTCCACAGGCTCCGGTAACCGCCTGGTTTGTCGGTGACGATGAACATCACAATGGGGCTTTCTTCATCATGGATAATTTCTCTTTTGATTTTGGGAATGAAAGAGCATTTAAAGCGCCAACACGACAGGGTTTCCCCGGTTTAAGATTGCCGACGAATGATAATTATCAGTTTTATCTGGAAATGGGTCCGGTTAAGAACTTTGCTCCAAAATATTTTACGGATACGGTTCAAATGTGGAATGATGATTTGAGCCATCCCAATTATGATAAGTTCTGGAAAGATCGCGACCCTACACCTTATCTGAAGAATGTTAAACCGGCTGTGATGACTGTGGGTGGATGGTTTGATGCTGAAGATCTTTACGGGACGTTGCATACTTATCAGTCGCTGGAGAAGCTGAGTCATGACACGCATCCAAACTTCCTGGTGATGGGTCCGTGGTCGCATGGTCAGTGGAGGGGCGGTCCGACTGAAAATCTTGGAAATATCTATTGGGGACAAGATGCCAGTATACCTTATCACGATATGGAGGTGCGCTTCTTTGATTATTACCTGAGAAATAAAGGGAAAGCCGATTTTGCAAAGGCAACGATTTTCGTTACAGGAGCTAATGAATGGCGCAGTTATGATGCCTGGCCTCCGGTTAATACTGTTAATCAGAAGTTATACTTCCAGCCTTCTGGGAAACTTGCTTTCAATTCTCCTACTGCCATGAAGAGTTTTGACGAATATGTCTCGGATCCGATGAAACCTGTTCCCTATTCAGAGAAGGTCCAAATGCAACGTACAAGGGAATATATGACAGACGATCAGCGCTTTGCTTCAAGGAGACCGGATGTGGTGGTATATCAAACAGATGTATTGACTGAAGACATGACTCTGACGGGGCCGCTGACTGCAGATCTTTTTGTGTCAACAACCGGAACAGATGCCGATTACGTGGTTAAACTGATCGATGTATTTCCTCAGGATATGCAAAACCCTGCCGGTAAGATCTCTGAAGTGCCTTTGGGTGGTTACCAGATGTTGGTTCGTGGTGATGTATTCCGTGGTCGTTATCGCAATAGTTTTGAAAAACCGGAACCTTTTACACCCGGGAAAATAACAGAAGTGAAGTATGAACTGCCCGATGTTGCTCACTTATTCAAAAAGGGGCATCGGATCATGATTCAGGTGCAGAATTCGTGGTTTCCATTGGTTGATCGCAATCCTCAGAAGTTCGTGGATATTTATCATTGCTCTGAAACTGATTTTCAAAAGGCCACACAACGGATTTATCATGAAAAGGGAAATGCCTCTTATTTAGAGGTTAAGGTTTTGAAATAGGGATCTGAAATAAATGGGTTATTCTGATATTTCTAAGCGGTTTCATTCCGGCTCGGTACTGAATCAATTGATATGGATGGCAATGCCAGTTATAGGGACTTCGTTTATGGCGATGGCCTATAATTTTATCAATATCATTTTTGTTGGGAGTCTGGGGAGTCATGCAGTTGCTGCGGTTGGGACTGCGGGATTGTATATGAACCTGAGTTGGGGTTTGTCTTCGCTTTTTACAGTTGGCGCGGGTATAAAAGTTTCGCATGCAATTGGGAAAGGGGATTTGCAACTGGCAAGGAGTTATGTGAGAAGTGGTATACTGGCTTCTATTATAGCCGCATTGATTTTCTTTATCCTGTTGGTATTCACAAGAGATTTTCTGATTGGATTGATTCAACTCCATAGCCTTTTTATTGAACGGGAGGCTTCCTCTTATTTGCTTTTAGCCGGTATAAGTGTCCTCTTCTCGTTTCAAAATCTGTTTTTCACGAGTGTCTTTATTGGATCGGGCGATACTAAAACGCCTTTCAGAATCAATGCAACCGCATTGGCTATCAATATTATGTTTGATTATATCCTTATTTTTCCGGTTGGATTGGGCATAAATGGGGCTGCTATTGCTACTATTATTTCACAAGCGATCGCTTTGGTATTGTTTTATATTAAACTAAGAGGGTCTGCCTCATTAAAACCCAGTGGCGTTTCATACAAACCATTGCTCCTTAAAGAGATTGTGGGATTAGGGATCAGCCCGACACTGCAGCGGGTATCTTTCACCATCATTGCTATCATGATGGCCCGGATCATCAGTACCTGGGGCCCTACAGCGATTGCTGTTCAGAAAGTGGGGATCCAGATTGAAGCCATTTCTTATATGACGATAGCGGGGGTGTTGTCGGCTTTATCTGCTATATCGGGACAGGCATTTGGTGCAAAAGATTATGCGAAACAATGGAAGGCATTTAAGGCTGGGATGCTTTTGGCCACCATTATTGGCGTCTTTACATCAACTTTATTGATTTCTTTTCCGGGAACGTTGTTTTCGATTTTCTTACAGGATAAAGAAAGTATTGTAATGGGTCGGGAATATTTGATTATACTGGGGTTTTCACAGTTGTTTATGTGTTTGGAGAATACGGCTACAGGGGCATTCTTCGGTTGGGGCAAGACGAATGTCCCTGCTATTTCAAGTATCATTCTAACAGTTATGCGGGTACCAATGGCTTTGCTTATGATTGCGTTCTGGAAGCATGCCCTTTCATCGGTTTGGTGGAGTATCAGTATCAGCAGTATTGCAAAAGGGACATTGCTCGTAGTGTTATATGTTATCCTTTTTAAGGTATTTATCAAAAAACAAGGCAATTAATGGTGTCAGGAACCATTTAATTAAATGGTTCCTGACACCATTAATTGACACTATTAATCTAGGCTTTGGGCAGGATGAATTGAATGGGGATATGTAGTAAGACCCTAACTTTTTGACCATCTATGGTGCCGGGGGTCCATGGTGGCATAGATTGGACGACCCTGATTGATTCTGCATCGAGGGATTTTGTTACGCCTTCTAGGATTTCTACTCCATTGATGGTGCCGTCTTCCATGACAATGAATTGAACAATAACAGTCCCCATTTCACCCTGACGATCTGACTTACCCGGATATTTAATATTTGTCTTCATAAAAGCTGCTAATTTTTTGGCTCCTCCCTGGAACTCAGGATCAACTTCAGCACGTGGAAAGACATCTGCAATATCCTCAATGTAGGATTCATTCCATCTTTTATTTCCTGTCATCTGATTGTCTTTATACTCTTCCTCAGATTTGATCATGGCTGTCGAAAAGTAATAATTGGTCCATTTACCTTCTTTTATCAATGGGACGACCATCCTGCTAAACCCGGTAGCAATCAATATTTTATCCTGGTAGTCTTTGATGATATAACCGGATTTATACTTCTTTACATGGCGGTAGATGGTGTCAGTTTTGGCAGTGACTTTTCCAAAATATAAATAGATGGAGTCATTCTTTTTTACCAGTTTTTTGTCGTCAACATCATGTACCCATTTGTCAGCTTTTTTGTTGTAATGCTCAAGATAAAAAACAGAATCTGTCATTTTTTTTACCTGATCATAGCTTTGGGGAGTGGACTTTGCGTCAGTTATTTTGCCTAATTTTGTATAATAGAAGATGGTATCTTTTTCGCAGAATGCGGTGAGTGTAGTAAAAGTTAATAAGAGCAGTACAAAAATCGTTTTCATGTTTAATCTGAATTAATTGGTAAACAAAGGTAATACACTTTTTGAAAACCGGGTTTTACGGTGTTGGCTGAATTACTTTTGGGAGTTTATAAATAGATACTCCATAATTTTCACCAATTTTCGTACCAATAAATCCTTTATAAATATATTTCTGATCAGTGAATAAAATATATTCCGCACCTTTTTGAATAAGTAATAGGCGTTAAACAATGTCGTATTTCATTATTTATTTACGCTGTGTTCAGGATTGAAGAATAAGCGTTTCGGGAATGAAGAAAATGCCGAAGGCATGAAATGATTATAGAAAAGAACATCAAT
>Ga0209430_1000843_pt1 | contig 26381 bp, 24 predicted proteins | sample BarGraIncub1133A_FD_184504 | JGI IMG/M metagenome (GOLD analysis project Ga0209430, IMG submission 184504) | Arctic peat soil microbial communities from Barrow, Alaska - Barrow Graham LP Incubations 11-33A (SPAdes) (version 2) | ecosystem: Environmental > Terrestrial > Soil > Wetlands > Peat... | reverse complement strand
CTAATGAATATCGTAGAAAGGTTGGGATATTTTTAGAATAATTAAAAAAATTAGTCGTTAAAAATATAAACGAGCTGAATTACTAAAGACGGCATATAAGTGACAGTAAAAATTCCAACTAAAAAATAAAGGGACTCTTTTGTATCTTGCATTTTTATATGTTTTTTATTTCTATTTTTTCTTTTTCGCTATATGGTTTTTGTGGCCTCCCAATATAATATTATTAGTCCTTCTATTACTCCTCTATTGGTAATATTAGACCATGTTTAGTACTTTTCTTGAACGATTATTTATATGATTCTTTAAGAGAAGTGGTATAACACCAAGTTACACAATATATTCATAGCAAGAAATTCTTTAATATTTTATACTATATATGTATAATTATTATGATGTTTATTATATTGAAATAGGCTTATCATAAATTATGAAATATGTTTCTAGTAAACGTTGTTCATTTGGGTTTACAAATGTATTAATGTATCTTAGGAAATAAATATGTATAGTTTTAATTGATTATATGTAAACTTAAACAGTGTTTATCTTTTATCAGATGCGAAAACTAAACTTATTCGACCAAAAAACTTTACAGGTGAACAAAGGAAAGGAGGATTGCTACTGAGAGAACTAGCCTGAAAGCTTCAAGTAGGATAAGGAAGGGAAGCATCATCTTTAATAATTATTGGGATTAATCAGTATTGGTGTAAGCTAAATTATATTAGTCTTGTGCCTGCAATAATTTTTGAATAAAAGGACAAGAGGTATCATTCCGAGATGTAATTAATGTCAGGGGTTAATAAACATTTGGGAATATTACGATAGCTGTAATCATCGATAAATATACTAAAAGTTAAACAATATAATTTGGGATTTCTTTATTGCTGACGGTTAAGTTCATTAATATCAAACATACTATTCTCCTCTTCTGTGGATATTATTTTGTTTGGTTACATTTTTCTCACAGTGGAGATAAATATAAAAACATACTGGATATAAAGTAGGCTAATCAATGGTTTACAACCGACTAATATTCTTTTTATGAAGGAGGCATTAGTGATTTAGACAATTTTTATTGAGCAACGTGTTAGGAATATAAAAAAATGATTGGAGCGTGTAAATTATGAAAAAAGGAAATTTCAGGTCAACTATGGCTATAGTATTGACAATTTTGTTATCATTAGTAATTACGACTACAACTACAAGTACCGTTAGTGCGGCAACGAACAGGATTTCTGTTTCTGGCACTCAATTTTCGGTTGATGGTAATCGTATCTGGATGAATGGTGCCAATACACCATGGCATGCATGGGACGATTTTGGTGGCAGCTACGATGTAGCCTGGTGGACTACTCACTTTCAGCAATTACACGATAACGGTGTGAACGAAACACGGGTATGGATTACATGTGATGGCGAAGTTGGTGTAAATATAGCTACCGATGGAACGGTATCCGGGTGTACATCAGCTTTCTGGAGCAACTTAGATAGCCTTTTTTCAATCGCACAAAGCAAAGGTATCTATATCATGGCTACTCTCATATCATTTGACCACTTCACAAACTACCATCCTAATTACCAGAGTTGGCGTAACATGGTGACTAATAGTTCGAAAATTGATACTTATGTAAACAATTATCTAGTGCCTTTTGTAAACCGTTACAAGAATAACCCTTATCTCTGGTCGATAGATCTATGCAATGAGCCTGATCAAGCTTATGAACAAGCTAGTGGAGGAAATATAGGATGGAATTATTTACAGAATTACTTTGCAAAGTGCGCAGTAGCGATACACGCAAACAGTAATATCCTGGTTACGGTAGGTATTGCTATGGCTAAGTACAATAGCAATACCTATGGGACCAATGAAGTTAGCGATGCTGCATTGCAGGCTCAAGTCAATGACTCAAAGGCAAGGCTCGACTTATATTCTACACACTACTATGACTGGATGGGTCAATATTGGGGTGTTCCATCTTATGAAGGCCCTACAGGTTATGGCCTTGATTCCTCAAAACCGGCATTAATAGGAGAATGCCCAGGAAATGGTACGACAGGCCATACACTTACTCAGGATTATGAAAATGCATACCTGACCGGATGGCAGGGAGTACAGGCATGGTCTTCAAATGGTGTCGACTCTATCGGAAATTTTAATACACTTATTCCGGCAACAAATGCATTCAAAACCAACCATAATAGTTTGGTTTTCCCGACTGGTAACTAAATATGGCTGCCCTATATAGGAGGCCACTGAAAAATATTTATAGAAATTAGTAATAAGAAAAAGAGAGGCTATATTTCAGTACTGAAATATAGCCTCTCTTTTTCTTATTACTGTATCCAATGCTTGAGGCATGTTAATGTAAATATTACAGTCGTTCAGTGTTATTTACAATGAATATTGCACAACGCCCGGTTTGCTTGACATTTTACATACGATATATTTATAGAAGTAAGTTCTCTAATATTTTATACTATATATGTATAATTTTTATTGTGTTTATTATATTGATATAAACTTATAATGAATCATGAAATACGTTGTTAGTGAACTTTGTTCATTCAGGTTTATAAATGTATTAATATTTTTAAGGAGGATAATTTAATGAAACTATCTAAGAGGAAAACGTTAACAAAAGCATTATCAGTCTTATTGGCTTCCTCACTTTTAATTACTGTTGCAGGTTGTAATCAACCAAAGTCAACTAGCGCTTCTGCTTCTGGTAAAAAATATGCGGAGGAGATCACCTATGATGATTATGAAGCTACTCAAAACTTTCAAGGCCTTCAGACAGGATGGTTCGCAAAGATTATTAAGGACAAGTTCAACATTAAGCTTAATGTAATAGCTCCGAATATGAGTGGGCAGGCAACGTTTCAAACACGTTCAGCAGCAGGGAATCTTGGTGATTTAGTATCAGTCCAAAAAGTCGATCTTTCAAATGTCGTAAAGGCTGGGCTGCTGATGGATATGTCACCACTGATGAAAGATCATGGAAGTAATTTATCAAAGTATCCTGTAGCAATTAACTCAATCAAATCTTATCTCAAAACTGATAAAATGTATGCGATACCGAATGGGTTATCCACACTTTCTCCCACTGAACCAAATGTTTTTGCTAATGGAGCGACAGTCCAAACTCAGGATGGGTCAGCTCCTTACTTACGATGGGATCTATATCAGGCTATAGGCAGTCCAAAGATGAATACAATGGAGGACATATTGCCAGTACTCAAAAAGATGCAGGATTTATGCCCAAAAAGTAATTCAGGTAAAAAAACATACGGTTTTTCTTTTTTTAAAGATTGGGATAGTCAAGCTATGAAAAATGTGTGGTCTTCTTTCCCTGCCATGTATGGCTATAATATGGTTACGGGAACTTCAACAATCCTAACCAACGGTGACAGTTCAAAACTAGATGTTCAGAGGCTTGACGATGAGAATGGGCTGTACTATAAGACATTGAAGTTATACTATCAGGCAAACAAGATGGGGCTTGTGGATCCCGATTCTCCATCACAGACGTGGAATACACTAACAGTAAAGACAAAGGATGGACAGGTACTTTTTAGTCAGTGGGCTTGGGCGGCAATGTCACAATACAATACAACAGATTTAGGTAATGCTACTGCACCTAAGGGATTTGAATTTGTTCCGATAGCAGATCAAAAATACTGGGACGGTGGTAACAACCCGAATGGATCCGGTGGAATAACAGCTATTGGCATCAAGGCAAAAGATCCTGCACGATTGATGGATTTTATAAATTGGCTAGCAGATCCAGAAACTGAACTTATGATTGCAAACGGTCCTAAGGGCTCAACATGGGATGTTAAAGATGGTCAACCTGTTCTCACAGACTTTGGGCTAAAGGTGCACCAAGACGGTAAGACACAGATGCCCGAATCTCTTGGTGGTGGCCCTTTCGAGGCGGGCGCCGCTATGTCGGCTATGATTTCTCAGAACTCGATAAATTCAATTTTGAATACTCCAAGCACTAGTAGTTTATGGCCATCAGTTTTAGATAATTCAGCAACGAAACTTGATAAGTCCTGGCAATTGGCTATGGATGCAAAAAACATGATCGATTATACTAAGAAACACAATATGTTAGTTGTATCTGCTGGCAATGACTATATCCCCCCTTTAGATACGATGGACATTAAGAGCGAGCGAGCAATATGTCAAAAATTTATAACGAATACCTCATGGCAAATGATATTTGCATCTAATGATGCTCAGTTCAATAGCTTATGGTCAAAAATGAAATCTCAACTTAAAGGCAATGGCTGGGAAGACATTGTTGCTACTGATATGAAAATTTCCAAAGATTACAATGCTGCATGCCAGCAGGTAATAAATACTGTGAAGTAGTTATTACTTGAAATGCAGGTTACATTTATTCTTATCTTAGTAATAAAAGCTTTTTAAAAATTTTATACCACTTAACCCTCCCCTCAGAAAATGGGAAGAGTTAAGTGGTATCTTACATTGAAATTTCTAATTTTTACACTAATATATAGAAAGAACAAAAGTTATTAATAAATTAATGTAGATTTTGTGTATATCACTAATATAGCAGTTTTTTATTTAACGGGTTGTTTAATGGAGGTTATTAATGTGCAGACGTCTGTAGAACCACTTAAATGTGGTAAAAAAATTGGTAAAAAGAAAAACTTATTTGCTGGTTTTAAACTTTTTTTAATTATATTACCATTTTTGATCATTACTTTTGCTTTTTCCTACTATCCGCTTTATGGTTGGGTTTATGCTTTTTATAATTTCATACCACCTTTAAAGCTATCTCAATGTGATTTTATCGGTCTCTATTGGTTTAAGTCACTAATATCAAATCCGACAAGAACAAATCAGATTTTACAGGTTCTCCGCAACACATTTGCAATGAGTGGTATCAATATTCTCACATCATGGCTTCCAATGGCTTTTGCAATTTTACTCTCAGAAGTTAGAGTGAAATGGTTTAAGAAAAGTGTGCAGACATTTACTACGATTCCAAATTTTATCAGTTGGGTATTGGTCTTCTCATTTGCTTTTATAATTTTTTCAAGTGGTGGTATATACAATAAACTTCTGCTTAGTACAGGGATTATCAGCAAGCCAATCATGATCCTGCAATCTGATAATCACACTTGGCTTGCAATGTGTCTTTTAGGGATATGGAAAAGCTTGGGGTGGAGTGCAATATTATATCTTGCAGCTATTTCAGGAATTGACCAAGAACTTTATGAAGCAGCTAGAGTTGATGGGGCAGGACGCTTTAGGTTGATATTGCATATCACTATTCCAGGATTGATGGCAACATATTTTGTGCTTTTACTGCTTGGCATGGCGAATTTCCTCAATAACGGTTTAGATCAGTATTTTGTTTTCCAGAACGCATTTAATCAAGCACATATTCAGGTGTTAGATCTTTATGTTTATAATCTGGGAATTGGTTCTGGAAATTATTCACTCGCCACTGCTGTCAGTATGCTAAAAAGTATAGTAAGCGTCACATTGTTGTTTGCTTGCAACGGTCTGTCTAAATTAATAAGGGATGAATCAATTGTATGATCACTTCCAATTATTTTGAAATGGGGTTATTTAAATGAAAACATCAGCTATTACAAAACAGAAACGAAAGGAATCACAAATTAAAATCTTTGATGTTATTAATTTTATAATATTAGGATTGTTTACGTTAATTTGTATTTATCCTTTTTATTATTTAATAATTAATACCATTAGCTCTAATGTGTTAAGCGGAAACGGAGATATTATCTTCTTCCCTCGGCAAATACAATTTTCCAACTATATACAGGTGATTAAAATTCCAGGGCTTATGAATGCTGCTTATATTTCAGTCGCAAGAACTGTATTGGGTACTATATTGCCTGTTCTGGTTAGTTCTTTTTTGGGCTTTATGTTCACCCAGAAAAAAATGTGGAACCGAAAATTATGGTATAGGTATGTACTAATAACAATGTACTTTAATGCGGGATTAATACCATGGTATATCACAATGATGAATCTTGGTTTATTGAACAATTTTTGGGCTTATATTTTACCCGCGTTGATACAGCCATTTAACATCATATTGACTAAGACTTACATAGAATCTACTCCAATTACTATACAGGAAGCGGCAGTAATGGACGGGGCGGGCATATTAACTATATTCTGGTATATTATATTACCGATTATCAAGCCAATACTGGCTACGATTGCTATTTTTTGTGCTGTTGGCCAATGGAACTCTTTTATGGACACAATTATTCTCATGACCAACCAGAATCTTAATACATTACAGTCTATACTTTATAAATACATTAATCAGGCAGATGCTTTGGCATCCATGTTGCAGGGCAATAATTCAATATCTGGCAACATGATTCATGCAGCTACAACGCAAACGGCTGGCTCTGTGAGAATGACTGTTACGGTCATTGTGGTGTTGCCTATACTGATGGTCTATCCGTTTTTTCAAAGGTCATTTGTAAAGGGTATAATGCTCGGCTCAATTAAAGGTTAATGAAATATTTTTATAGTAAATCTTGTTTATTAAGGTTTACTATAAAACCTTATAAGTCAGTCTATCAATATGTCCATTAAAAGTAAGCGTCAAATAGCCCCCACCTTAACTTAAGAATGAGGGCTATGACATTATTTTTTTAGTGGCTTTCTGCAATTTTCCGGTAAATCCTTAGACCAGGGAAGCAGAGCATCTAGTATTTGTATATCCTTAGTATCTATATTAGGTAGCTTCTCAAATAAATATGTTAAATATAATAGTGGATTCAACTGATTTTGTTTAGCGGTTTCAATAATGCTATATATAACAGCACTTGCGGTTGCACCCTTTTGAGAGTTAGAGAATAACCAATTTTTTCTACCTATTACGAAAGGTTTGATCGACCTTTCAGCCCGTTATTCTGATGTTAGAATAATTGGCGGAAGCCGATATCCGACCAGCAAAACGAAAATTAAACATAGGGATTTTTCGTAGTGAGGTTGGAGCAAAATATTATCTAAAAATCAGAAGCTTCATTTCCACATTTTCGAAAAACAACAGAAATGTTTTTCAAGGAATGAAGGATGCCTTCGACGATAATGTTGTAACCTTAAAAGTATAATAATAGTATAAGACCACTATAATATATTTAGAGGTCTTATTTATCGACGCTACATCTGAACTGTAACAATGTTATTAGTTACCTCGTACTCATTCATTGCGTTTTCCTGCCTATCTAACTTTTGGTCTTTGGTTGATACTCTTATATAACCGTAGAATTTACCCATTACCTATTTACTCCTTATATTACATAATATGCCATGTAATAAGTATACTATGTAACTTAAAAGGTGTAAAACCTGCTGTTACATTATGGCAACCTAAAAACCCCATATTTCGGCATTAATTCCCTTATTTTCCCTGCTTTTCGTAGGTAACAATTAACTATAGTTTTTTGTTATAAATAATGGCATAAAAAAAAAGTAACACTTTTCTATATGTGTTACTTTTAAAATCTTCTGTTTTTTTCATTGCCTCGTATTAACCCTTGCTTAATTTGCAGTCTACTTGACCTTCTAGACAACTATTAAAGTTAGGGCATTGTATTTCAGAACGACCTATAATCGGTTTTAGTACAGGTTGATTGTCATAACAATGGTGAGTTAGTACAGCTTTTAAATTTTCATCTTGGTCACTATATATTTCTAGTCTTAGAGGCCATGCTTGTCCCAAAGAGGAGCATGGACAATCTTTTATGTCAACTGCTATACGAGTATATCCATCTTTTAACATACCAACTTTAATTGCTTTTATAGATTTTTTGCTCATACAAAATCTCCCTTTCTAAAATGGTAAACTATCATCATATTTTATTTCAGGGTATTCTTTTAGTTCCTCTTTGAAAATTTGCCACCAAGGGTGATCTTCAGTCCACATTATTTGGAGTTTTAATTTCAATACAATTGCCTCATCTTTTGCTTTTAACCCATACCTTATATAATGTTCTAAATTAAATTCGATGTCATCGTAATTCCATTTACATGTTTTAGCCCAAAAAAATGATTCGACGTAATCAACTTCTACTTCATCTTTTGTTCTAAGTTTTTGAATAATTATGTCATTCCACTCTGACCTGTTTTCAAATTTAAGCAATAAATCATCTGTTATCCAAGTTGCTAAAGCCCCATGTTCACCACATTTTTTACTTGCCTTATTATAAGTGCCTAATCTAACATCCTCTTTTATTATGTGTTCTATTCTAATTTTAACAGCCTTATCAACCCTATCCCAATACTTACCAGAACAAATATGCAACATAGTACGAATTAACTCAGCAGAATCTGTATACTTTAACTCCTCGCTTACAACCTTAAATGCTCTTACTAGTTCATTCTCTTCCAATTTAGGTAATAAGGCAGACATAAAATAACCTAAGCAAAGAATATTTCCTTCTTTTCTCCTTTTAATTATTGCAATTGCTATATCAACTCGCTTACGTTTTGGTATTTCATCAACTAATAAATTCGAATATTCTTCAGTTTTTACATAATGCTTATCAAAAACCCTTCCAAGGTAGATTTCTTCTTCAAAACTTATTTTAGATTTATCTATTAATTTTAATAAATAGTCAACAAATAATATTATCGTATCTGCCTCTTGTTTAGTATCCATTGCCTTATCATGGCTTCTAGGGTTTCTAATTGCAGAATAAAAGCCTTTTAAAATGTCTTGTATTCCTCTTTGGATATTTTTCTCTGAGTCAGTTTGTAACTTATTTAGCTGTATCTTTGGATTATCACCACCAAAAGCTTGTCCAACTAAACTTGAACCATCACCTTCTAGTCCAGTTTTATTTCTTATGGTATCAGTTAATAAATGTATTCCATCAAGAATACAACTCGAATAACTTTCGTTCTCATAGTTCTTTTCAATTGCTTCCCATAAATCTTGTGTTATACCTAATTTTAATTCCATAATACCCCCCAATACCTTTAATAATCCACTTTAGCTTATTATACCATATATGGTCTAAAATTGATAAATTTAGTGAAATTCTCTCATAATAATATTAAAAGTACGGGATTCTAAAATCATAAATTCTTTATAGCCGCTCTATACCATTCCTTTATATAGTTATCTTCTAGTAATGTATTATGCTTGTCTACATAGTCAATAAACCACTTTATTAAGCCATCCCACTCTTTAATATCTCCTTGGGGGTATAGCTTCCACCCTAATTCTTCTAATGTAAAATTAGACTTAGAACTATTTCTAAGCATAGAGGTTGTAACTAAATTATCTTCATCATTTGTCCCACCTCTTGCTATAGGTGTTATATGGTCGGCTGTAGGGTACATGTGCCAATAGGCTATATGACATTCTGTCATCTTCCAATTTTTCTGATATGGGAATTCTATAGGTAATTCTTTAGACAATATCATTAAAGTTCCTGGGAAAACTAGCTTTTCACCAGAGTATCTATCTATAAAGCCATTACGAATAAAAACTCTAGTTAGTTTTATTTTAGTATAGCTTCTACACTTAGTCTCCTTATACTTAAATGGATAGTTGTCATTAATAATTTTCTTACACTTCACTTTATCGCCTTCATTTAATGCAATACAGACAGATAAAACAATACTACTCTTAGTCATACAATTACCCCCCCCTAATTCAAAAAATAAAATGAAAACTATATTCTTCTTTGAGGTCACCAACTTTATTTTTTATATGGGTGTTACAAAGGTTATACAGTTTTCATCTTTTAGGAACAATCCAAGTTTGATATAAAAAGTTTTGAAAGTTTTTAAGTGTAGAATTTATAGACAAGCTTTTTTGAAGGTTTATTATATGTAAAGTTTAAATAATATTATAATATCATTTTTTCTATACTAAATATTCTATCTGTACCTAATTTCCTAATAATAGCCTTTTGCTCAGTATTATAACTATCTAAATAATCCAGTACATGAGCCTGTTTCAAGGTTTCTACTTATTTTTTTAAGTTCAGCTTTTGTTCCAATCAACTCCATGCACGGTGTTGTACGCGCCTTTGCTGAGAATCAGCCTATGACACCAATTATTGAAACTATTCGTTCGCTGCTTACGGGTGCGCCTGCTGGAAACGGTGCTTTAGTCTCAGTTTTATGGTGCTCGGTTATTCTCATTGCTTATTATATTGCTGCAATGCAAATTTACAAACATAAGACTGCATAAATTTTTAATAAATAGCATTATATTTCTAGGATACCTTGTCAATAATTAGATATGAAAATATTATATATAATTGAGAAGGTGAAAGGATGAGTATTAAAATAAACACAGCAACTTTTTTCGGAATCAAGGGTGAGCTGGTAAGTGTTGAGGTAGATATTAGAAGAGGTCTTCCCTCCTTTAATATAGTTGGTATGGGAGATATCGCTGTTAAGGAATCTAGAGAAAGAGTCCGATCAGCCATACTAAATTCAGGCTTCACTTTTCCTATCTCCAAAATAACTGTAAATCTAGCTCCTGCGGATATTCGAAAGGTGGGATCCCACTTTGATCTTCCCATAGCTATAGGAATATTAGAGGCCAGCCATCAGCTATATGGGAAGGGCTTAAATAGTTATATGTTTGTTGGAGAGCTTTCATTATCTGGGGAGCTTAAAAAGGTTAGAGGATCTTTGCCCATACTGAGTGAGGGCTTAGATAAGGGAATTAATAATTTTATAGTACCACAAGAAAATGCAAAGGAGTGTTCTCTTTTAAAGGATGCAATAATTTATCCCTTCAATAATTTATTAAAGGTAACTTCCTTTCTTAGATATAAAGATATGCTACCTTACCAAGCTGCTAGTGACCAGATAGAAGAAGAATGCTTTAGCATTGATTACAGTGAGGTAATAGGCCAAGATAGCTGTAAAAGAGCCTTAGAGGTGGCTGCAGCAGGCAACCATTGTGCACTACTCTTCGGCCCTCCAGGCTCCGGTAAAACTATGCTTGCCAAAAGGCTTCCTACTATACTACCGGATTTAAGCTACTATGAGGCATTAGAAGTAACAAAGATATATAGTGTTGCGAATAGAGTTAGTATGCCCTATGATGTAAAGAATAGGCCCTTTAGGATGCCTCACCATTCCTGTAGCGTATCTGCCCTTGCGGGAGGTGGTGTGAATCTAATACCCGGAGAGGTATCCTTAGCTCATAATGGTGTATTATACTTAGATGAGCTATTAGAATTTAAAAGGGGAGTTCTGGAGATTCTAAGACAGCCCTTAGAAGAAAAATTTATAACCATAACTAAAATGAATAAAAGCATAACCTATCCTGCTAATATTATGATGCTAGGATCTTTGAATCCTTGTCCATGTGGCTATTACAATAGTGGCATTAGAAGTTGCAGTTGTAGTGAAGCAGAAAGAAGAAGATATGTGGCTAAGCTCTCAGGACCTCTTCTTGATAGAATTGACTTATTTTCCTTTGTTGGAAGTGTTCCCTACAAGGAAATAAAGAAAAAGCCTGCTGAGACTTCCATGGAAATAAAAAAGAGAGTTCAAAATGCCAGAACTATTCAACTAGAGAGATATGTTAAAGACGGAATTACCTCTAATTCCCAGATGTCTCAAAAACATATTAAAAGATATTGCCAGTTAGATCGTGAAACTGAAGAGTTAATGGAAGCAGTTTACAAAGAATTCCATTTAAGTTTAAGAGCATATGATAAGCTTTTAAAGGTATCTAGAACTCTAGCAGATCTATCAGAAAGGGATCATATAAATAAAGAAGATGTTGTGGAAGCTATACAATATAGAAGATTTATCGACGAAAGAATAATATAAACTGAAAAAGTATGCACCTAAAGGCAATCAGAAAGAGACACACCTAAAGGTGTGTCTCAATTTTTATTATTTTTTAACTATTTAAAGCTTGAAGCAAATCATTTAAATTCAAACCGTGAACCATAGCTGCTTCTTCTAAAGTTTCTGCTTGTGCTGAAGGGCATCCAACACAACCCATCCCGAAATCCATAAGTATATCTGCTGATTTAGGTAGACTTCTAACAACTTCGCCTATAGTCATATCTTTATTTATTGCCATAATTTATCCCACCTTTTAAAATAATATTTGGAATTTATAGTAGAGTGTTTAACTCTACTATAAACCATTATAATACATAGTAAATATAAATGCTAGTAATTTATATTGCTCCCACTGTAATTGTTTGATCCCGTCTAGGACCCACCGATACTATTGATATAGGAGTCTTAGTAAATTCTTCTATTCTCTTAAGATATATTTTGGCATTAGCAGGAAGCTCTTCATAGCTTCTAGCTTCTCCAACAGATTCATCCCATCCATCAAATTCTTCATAAACAGGTACGCAATCAGCTAAATCCTCAAGACTTGCTGGGAAGTAATCTATAACTCTTCCTTCAAAGCTATAGCCTACACAGATTTTGATTTTATCTATTCCAGCTAGAGTATCTATTTTAGATACAGCAAAGCTGGTTAAGCCAGATATTCTGGCTGAAGTCTTCAATATAACCAAATCAAGCCATCCGCATCTTCTTGCTCTGCCGGTAGTAACTCCATACTCATGACCCTTTTCTCTTATCCACTCACCAGTGGAATCTAAAAGTTCTGTTGGAAACGGTCCTTTACCAACTCTTGTTGTATATGCCTTTGCAATTCCTACTGCTGAATCTATCATAGTAGGACCTATTCCAGAACCAGAGCAAACTCCGCCTGCAGTGGTATTTGAAGAGGTAACATACGGATAGGTACCAAAGTCTATATCAAGTAATGTGCCCTGAGCTCCTTCAAATAATACCTGCCTGCCAGCTTTAATTTCATCAAAAATACGTACAGAGGTATCTACTATATACGGTCTTAATATATTAGCATACCCTTTGTATTCTTCAAATATCTCATCAAAAGATAGCTCTTCACCATTTAATACCTTTGTAAATAATTCGTTTTTCATAGACACATTTTCTAAAAGCTTACTTTTAAAAACGTCCTCTTTCATAAGATCACAGAATCTAATGCCACACCTTTCTGCCTTATCCGTGTAACAAGGCCCAATTCCCTTTCCTGTGGTACCTATATCTCCTGAACCTCTTGCTTTTTCCTTTAATATATCTAGCATCCTATGGTAGGGCATAATTATCTGAGCTCTATCACTAATTATCAAATTTTCAGGTGATACCTTAACTCCTAAATCTTTAAGATATTTCATTTCTTCAAGTAATGCTTTAGGATCAACTGCTAAACCATTTCCTATAACATTTAATTTATTGCCATATAGTATACCTGATGGAATCAAATGAAGCTTATACTGCTTATCTAAAACCTCTACAGTATGACCAGCATTATTCCCACCTTGAAATCTAACTACAACATCAGCGCCTTCGGCAAGAAAGTCAGTCATTTTACCCTTACCTTCATCACCCCATTGCGCACCAAGTACTACAAATGCACCCATGGAAATCCCTCCTAACATATAATCAAATTAGTAACGCGTTATTTAATAATAACGCATTATTAATAACGTGTTTTATATAACAGACTAATAATAGCAAAATGATGGAAAATAGTCAATACAATCCGAATATTATTAGCAAATTTATGTGTTTTGTTCGCTATTCATATAGTTTTGCAAGTATTCGTCCAGTATGAACACCACTAGCTGAGGCTTGAGATAAGGAATGTGTCACTCCTGACCCGTCCCCTAATATATAAAGCCCCTTTATACTTGTCTCCAAATTATGATCTACCTCTACCTTTGAATTATAGAATTTAACTTCTACTCCGTATAAAAGTGTATCTTCATTAGCAGTACCTGGAGCAATTTTGTCTAATGCATAAATCATTTCGATGATATCGTCTAGTTGCCTTTTAGGAAGTACTAAACTTAAGTCCCCTGGTGTAGCCTTTAAAGTAGGATTTGTAAAGCATTTCTCCATTTTATGCTCTGTGGTTCTATGTCCTGTAACAAGGTCTCCAAATCTTTGAACTAAAACTCCCCCACCTAGCATGTTACTTAATTTAGCAATTGATTCTCCATATTCATTGCTATCCTTAAAGGGCTTCGTAAATTTGTTGCTAACCAATAATGCAAAATTTGTATTTTCAGTATGTAGCTCAGGATTTGAATAGCTGTGTCCATTTACCGTTATTATCCCATTAGTATTTTCACTAACTACCTCTCCATAAGGATTCATGCAAAAGGTCCTAACTAAATCCGAGTATTTCTTAGTTCTATATACTATCTTGCTCTCATAAACCTCCTCTGTTATATGTGCAAATATTTCTGCGGGAAGCTCCACTCTTACACCTATATCAACCCTATTACTTTCAGTTTTTATGGAAAGCTTATGGCATACCTTTGATATCCACTTAGAACCAGATCTTCCGGTTGCTAAAATCAGTTCCTTTGAGCTATAAGTATTATCCTTTGTTGTTACTGAAAAGTCATCCGTATTCTTTTTTACATCAATTACCTCTGTATCAAAAACAAAATCTACCTTATCTTTTAAATAATTAAATATATTTCCAAGAATCACTAAATTTCTATCAGTTCCAAGATGTCTTACCTTTGCATCTAATAAATGGAGATCAAATTGGAGAGCTTTGCTTTTAAGCTCAGAATTTGCTGTGGTATATAGCTTGGCATCTGCTCCACCCATGCTGCATAATACACTATCTACATAATTCATAAGATCTGTGGCATTTTGTATTCCTATATATTTAAACAGGTATCCGCCAAAATTGTTTGTAATATTATATTTTCCATCGGATAAGCTTCCAGCTCCACCATAACCATTCATTATGTTACAGATAGGGCACTCAATACAGCTTTTTATTTTTATTCCATCTATTGGGCATATTCTTTTATCTAAGGAATGACCCTTTTCTAATATTAAAACTTTAGCTTTAGAATTTAGCTTTATAAGCTCATAAGCAGTAAAAATTCCACTTGCTCCTGCTCCAACAATAATTATATCGTAATTCAAATTAAGACTCCTTTTATATATTATTTTAACTTTTAAATAAGATATGATATGATTATATTATATAATCTCATTATTATGGGAATAATTAAGATAACTCTTTCTTAGGAGGATTTATTTATGAATTTGCCCAACATATTATCAATATTTCGTATCATTCTAATCCCTATTTTTGTAGCAATATTTTTCTCTGGCATGCAGCATAGCTTAATATACTCGATTCTCATTTTTCTTATAGCAGGCTTTACAGATATACTAGATGGCTTCATCGCAAGAAAGTACAATTTGATAACTAAATGGGGTATGGTTCTTGATCCTTTAGCTGATAAATTGATGCTTTTGACAGTGCTTAGCTGCTTAGTCATAGAAGGTTATGCGCCAATATGGGTCCTTATTATTATATCCTTAAAGGATCTTTTTATGATCTTTGCTGGTATGAAACTATTTCATAAAGATGTAGTTATCCCAGCTAATAAAATCGGAAAACTTACTAGTTTATTATTTTATATCTCTGTCTTTGTATTATCCTTTGATAAAGCACTTGGAAAGCTACTTCTTTATTGTTCAGTTCTGTCTGCCCTTATAGCTTTTTCAAATTACTTTCTTTACTATAAGAAAAGTAGTTCTACGCAACAATAATTATATCATTTATTTTAATATATAGCTAAGAAAACACGCAGCAATTTTATTGCTGCGTGTTTTAACAATCAAAAACGGAAGCCATCTTGCTTCCGTTTTTAATTATTCTTATTTGCCTATTAAAGCTTTATTTACTGCGTCAAGAAGATTTGATATCTGAAGCCTTGATACAAGGAATTCAGTTTGACCATCTAGATCTAATACATAAAAGTTACTGTCATAAGGTATATATTTTATTACATTTTCTTTTTTACCTGATGTATTTAAATAAAAAGTTACAGTAACTTCCGGATTTCCGGTAATCTTCTTACCATTTTCTGCATCTACCTGCAAGCCTATTACACCTTTATATAATTCCTTAAAAGCAGTTTCAGCAAGGTTCTTTCCGTCTAAAGCATAGGTAGTAACTATAGAATCAGCTTCGCTTGCTTTTGTTGCCTTTTTAGTGGTTCTGGTTATAACCATAGTATGCTCTTCACCTTTATTATTGATAACTATCTTATCGACATTATCAATATTTACAACACTAAACTGTTTGTCGGCGAAAACGAAGGCATTTCCACTAAAATAATCTAGATTGGTAGAAACCGTTGTACAAACATTATTTGATCCACTCACCATAAAATACACCTGACCTGCAGTGTCCATTTTCCCAAATAACAAATGCAAAGAATTCTTACTGTCCTTTAAAGTTAAATCCTGAGTTGGTTTATCAAGACCATACTTTGATAAATCAGTTGCACCTAATTCAACTACTGAGGATACAGTAATTGTCGGAATGCTTTGTGTAAAAGTCTGGAAAGCAGTCATATCAACACCTATAGTAGATTTATATGGCTGTTTTAGTAAATAGCCATCAAGATTATAGCTCTTTTCCGCGTCGGTTTGAGCTATATTTTTAGTTATTTCAACAGTTTTACCATTTTTATCATTGAACTTAATATAACTAAAGTCCGTTAAATCAATTGTTTGTAGCGATACATCTAATAAATCATTTAAAGTATATGCAAAATGATTTGCATCAAGAAGACTTAGGGAATAAATCTTAGGATCTCCCTTTATCATTATATAATACGCACTACCATCTGCAGTCAAATTACCCATTACTACAGTTTTAGAGCTACCATCGCTCATAGTAACTGTGGCTGTATAGGATGGTTTATCAAGTCCATAAGTAGTTAAATCAGCTGTTGTAGGGGCGGCTATAACCAATCTATCCGCTTGCAACAGTGAAAAGCTGGCCGTGATACCACTTACTTTAGTAGCATCTATTTTATAGTTCTTATCTGGTACCACATTCCAAGAGGTTGAATTATTTTCTAATGTTAAAGTTTTACCTTTACCTACAAGTTCTATCTTTTTCATTGCCTTCTGGTCTAATGTTAAGAGTCCAATTAATTTAGGGGTAGTTGCAGTTGCTGCTTTTTTATCCTTGATCTTAGTAGCAAAATATAAGCCACACAGAAGCAAAGATAATACCACCACCAATATAAGAAGATTCTTGAGTTTCTTCATAGGTGTCTCCTCCTAACCCAGACAACAATTCCTAATATTACAACTAAACCAGGTATTACAAGTACTACAAAGGCTGCACCTATAAGCTGCTGCGTTGAATTAATTGTAAGATTTGCAGTTGTCAAATCCTTTGGAGTAACACTTATACTGTCTCTGTTACCAACTGCCCAGTTAATTGAATTCATAACAAGATCTATATTTGCGTTATTGCTTGCAGTTATCATTGAGCTAGAAAGTATGTTTGAAGAACCAAAAATAGCTATTCTAGTATCATGATCTGTATTACCATCAGAAGATCTTTCAGTTATTGCAAAGGCTATGTTTAATGGTCCTTTAACATCCCCTGCTTTTTGTGCTAAAGTTGTAGCTTTTAAATCTTTCATTCCATAAGCTCCATCTGATGTAGCCAATAGAGGTGCTAAGCCTATAGTATTTCTCTTAACACCTAGTAAATCAAACCCTTCAACATTTGGTATTATAAGGTTTAGACCACTAAGTGGAGTTAATATTTCATGAGATTGCATAATGGGAATTATTATATTAGCATAATTGCTAACCTGGTAACTAGTATTTGTCTCTATTGTTATATCATTTTGAGCTTTTAAGCCATAAAATTCTATAAGAGCTTCAAGGTTTGGCATAGCCGCATCGATTGGGTCAACCATTATTAAAGCTTTTCCGCCTCCAGTTAAAAATGCCTTGATTTTTGTAAGCTCATCTGCGGATATATCTCTTTTAGGTCCGTTTATAAGAAGTAACGCTCCTAAATCAATAACCCCATCCTTAGCTGCTAAATTAGTAGCTTTAACTGTATAATTTTGAGTATCGAATTCATTTGTAAGCTCGGTTACAATCGCTGCTTCCTCGTGACCTGTCAAATTATCAATGATTGCGCTCTTATCAGAGGATACATACAAAAGAGCACTGGTTATTTTTGACTCTGCTGCATAAGATTGTGCAGTTTGAGCACCTGTATTTTGATCTGTAGTATAAGTTACAAAGGCACTTGAATCTAATACTTTAAATTTAGATCCACTTACAACTACAACACTACCGCTTACTATAGTACTAGTGGTGCTAGAATATGTTTGAGCTATAGTTGGATACTTAATCGGATCCACATATTCTACAGTAATTTTACTAGAACCTTGCTTATATTTATCTAGTATAGATGATACTACCTTATCTTCTTTTCCTGCTTCGAAAAAGCCAATTATTTTTACATCCTGCTTAAGGTTCTTTAGAACCGTATAGCTACTAGTGGAAATAGAAAATAACTTGTTCTTAGTCAAATCAAACTTCAAATCTAGTTTGCTTGAAACAATATTAACCATAATATTTAATACTATTAGTATAACAAGTGCAACCGCAGTAAATAAAGTTGCATAACCACCATATTTGAACTTTTTATCTTTAAAAGAATTACCAAATTTGTATTTCTTCATTTCCTGTTACCCCCTTTAACTCCATCTTTTCTTTTCTATCATACGTGTGGTCAGGAATAAGAATACAACGACAAAAGATATATCGTATACTATATCACTTAAATTCAATATTCCACTTGAAAAGCTGTTAAACCTCTGCATCAGTGATAACCAACCGAAAAACTTCACGGTAAAGCCTTCAAAATATGCATGTTTAATTATACCGACTGCAACGACAATAAATAATCCTACCAAAGCGGTTCCTGCAGTTACTTCAATGTTCTTTGTTGAAAAATAAACTATTAGAGTAACTATTAAAACTAAAATCACTGCAAAAACAATTCCTGAGATAGCAGAAGTAGGCAAGCTTTGGGATATACTATCTATAATCCATAAGAAAAGTACTGCTCCTAATGTACCAACTGCAGCAACTACCTGATTTTCAGTTAAAGCAGATATAAAAACTCCAACTGCTATAAGCGCTGCACCTAAAAGAAATAATCCTATATATGCACCAATTATTTCACCTACTGGAAGAATTCCAAACATCCCAGATATGAACGGATATAAACAAGTTATTAGTACCGTTATTCCATACAAACTAAAAGCAGCAAGATATTTACCAATAACAATATCTGAAAGCTTTAAAGGTGATGTATATAAAAGCTGATCCGTTTTTTGATGAGTTTCTTCAGATATTATTCTCATGGTCAATATAGGTGTAACAAGTAGCATTACAAACTGCATAGTTCCTATAACTGACGTATACGCTGTGCTAGATGCGAATAAGTTCTGCATAGCGAAAAAAACACCAAAGAATAGCAAAAATACTCCCATAAAAATATAACCTGTTGCAGAATTGAAATATGATTTTAATTCTTTATTAAATACCGCTAACATTTATTGGTACCTCCTTTTCAGCATTTGTAACCTGTAGGAATACTTCCTCAAGAGACAAATCGTCTGTTTTCATCATAAATATAGGAAGTCCTGCATTACTTAAGGCTCTGAATAAATTTTCTCTAATATCAGCATCCTTTTTAGCTTCTACGGAAACATCCACAGTTCCTTCCTCTAACACACCCTGTTCCCTAACTGTCTGAACATTAGGTACCTGCTCTAGAGTCTTTAATATTTGCGCTTTATTACCTTTGACCCTAAGTACGAATTTATTTGAATAACTGAATTTTTTTGCAAGTTCTGTAGGTGTTCCTGTGGCAACAATTTTACCTCTATTGATAATTATTACCCTGTCACATATAGCGCTAACCTCAGATAATATATGAGAACTTAAAATTATAGTATGCTTTTTCCCAAGTTCCCTAATAAGAGATCTTATTTCGATTATTTGTTTTGGGTCAAGTCCCACTGTAGGCTCATCTAGAACTAGCACCTCTGGTCCACCAATAATGGCCTGTGCTAAGCCAACCCTTTGTCTATAACCCTTTGAAAGATTTTTGATTAGTCTATGACGAACATCATAGATTTTAACAACTCTCATTACACTTTCAATATTCTTTGTTCTTTTTTCCTTATCTACCTTTTTAATTTTACTAACAAAGTATAGATAATCCTCCACAGTCATATCTAGATATAAGGGAGGAAGCTCTGGAAGATAGCCAATTTTTTTCTTAGCTCCTTCTGGATTTTCAAGAATATCTATGCCATCAATACGTATATTGCCTTCTGACGCAGAGATATATCCTGTTAACATATTCATAGTAGTTGTTTTACCGGCACCATTAGGTCCAAGAAATCCTAATATTTCGCCATCTTTCACCGTAAGGGATAAATTGTCAACTGCTATACGGTCCCCGAAACGTTTGGTCACGTTTTCAATTTCTATCAATTACTATTCACCTCTTGTTACTTATATAATTTTTCGACACCGTCAGTTTACAATAATAATGTGTCAGAATTGTGACAATAAAAAAAAGGGTGTAACGAAATTAAATATTTTCGTTACACCCCAAAATTTTAAAAAAATAATCACTTTTTTCTTCTCCCAATTAAAAGTATTATCCCAAGGGAAATCAAAGTTATAGGAACTATTAAATCTATATTTATCCAAACATAAATACTCCCGTAAAGTATTACTGCAAACCCTAGAAAAGAAACCATAGTAAGAATAAACACTGGAATCAACAGCCCTCTTGTATGCTTACCAAAAATATAAAGTTGTAGGAGGCCTATAGCTACCCCAAGCGGATACACCGGCCAAGTATAAGCTGCAAAGCTCCACTTAGAGAAAGTTTCAAAAAGAAATAAGCTTCCAAGACTGGTAAGTATTCCCCCAGGAACCAATAATCCTGCACTTTTTCTTTCTATAAAATAACTAAACTCAAAAGCAAGTCCAGGTAACAATACAAACAAAGGCCAGAGATTTCCAATATTTAAGTCAGCAAAAAAATATATTTTGTTAAATAAAAGCAGTGCTCCTAAAATTATAAGAATTACTCCCCAGAAATTGGTATATCTTTTCATCTTACTCCTCCTAAAAATTGATCCAATATCTTAATATATATCTATATCTTAATATATAAATCATGTAATGTAAAATAATTGCAAAATGTTAATAAACAATTATTCATTTTGGAGAAACTACTATGAATAATATTGTAGGGCATAATCATTGAGTAGCTTTTGTTAAACTTAATATTACATTTTTAATATGAATTTATAAACCATCCAAAAGTGGCTGAAACTTCCTGCTAAAACAAAGAGATGAAAAATCTCATGAAAGCCAAAGAACTTATTATTGATTGGAGGCCATTTCGTGGCATATATTATTCCGCCTATGCTATATAGAATACCACCAAGAGCCAACCATATAACTCCTTGAAAGGGAACAGACTTAATTATAGGGTAAAACGCGATTACGACCAACCATCCCATTGCTAAATAAAAAGCAGTAGATAACCATCTAGGTGCATTAAACCAAAAGATCTTTAGAAGCATTCCAACGAAGGCTAAGGTCCAAATGCTAAGGAGCATACCAATTCTCCAATTGCCTTTTAGTGCTACCAAGCATATAGGAGTGTAAGTGCCTGCTATAAGTATATATATCATCATATGGTCAATTTTTCGTAGTGCTAAGGAAATCCGATCTCCCACATTCAGTAGATGATAAATTGAGCTAGCTGAATATAGTAAAATCAAACTGGCTCCAAAAATAGAGACAGCAATGACATATTTGTAAGATCCAATCATAGATGCATTATAATCCAAAAGAATTAAAGCAAAAACAGAAAGTACAGCTCCAAATAGGTGAGTATATCCGCTTACAGGGTCTTTAACATGCAGCATAAAACGACATCTCCTTTTATTAACGTTATTTTATGTAGTTTTGATAACTACATTATGTACTATATTTATAGTACATCACGGTTTTTATATTGGCAAATATAGTTATTATCCTTATTTGATGTTATTTGCCCTTTTTGATGACTTAAAGCATATTAAGCTAGCCCTAGCTTAATAAATCTCAATCTATTTTAGGTTACATCACATCAATGTATTATAACCAAATATTTATATATTGATACAAAGTAATTAAAACTATATAATAGAATTGAGGTGGCAAAATGGAATTAAAAGATGAAGTAACAAAGGAACCTTTTATATTTAATGAAGAGGATCTATTAAAGCTGGCAAAGGAAATATCCGACTTAGATGAGCTTAAACTTAGCAGTTTACCAGACATAGCTCTTTATATGGATCAGATTACCTCCTTCTTAGATGATAAGCTCAAAGGCTTTAAACGAAAAGAAGGGGATCAAATATTATCTAAAACAATGATAAACAATTATACAAAGGATGGCATATTGATGCCGCCCTTTAAAAAGAAATATTCAAGAGAGCATATGATTGAGCTTATAATGATTTATCATTTAAAGCAGGTTCTGTCCATAAACGATATAGATAAACTATTTTCTCCAATGGTTAAAAAGCCTCTAGAGGATAGAGAGCTTTTAAGCACCTATGAAATTTTTTCCCATCTTTTAGTAGATGAGAGTAATTTGTTTTATAGTGAGTTTGAAAATAGACTTACATCTTTAACAGATGAATCAAAACCTGAAAATAAGGATAGCCTTCTCTTAACCATACTCCTACTTAGTATTCGCTCTGGGATAGAAAAGAGGATGGCTGAAAAGCTTATAGATACATATTATGAAAGGAAGACAGGTAAGGTGTAATCAAGTAATTTTTATAAATTAAAATATATTCGAGAGTTATATGAATTGATTAGATAAAGGTATTATGTGAGGCTTACCCGTATTGGGATCCTTTATCATTGAAACCTTTAGTTTGTATACCTCACTTATTAAATCCTGGGTAAGTACCTCTTCAGGGCTTCCTTGGATTTTTATTTTTCCTGAATTTATTAGAATAATCTCATCACTATATTGGGCTGCCAAGTTTAAATCATGTAGAACTGCAATTATAGTTTTATTTTCCTTTAAAGTGTTGATGCAATCTAAAAGCTCAATTTGGTGACAAATATCAAGATGAGATATGGGCTCATCTAGCAGTATGACCTCTGTATCCTGAGCGATAGCCCTTGCAACAAATACCCTTTGCTGCTCACCGCCGCTAAGATGGTTTATCTTAATATCCCTCATTTCCCAAACCTTTGTCCTCTCCATGGCACTTTTTACAATTTCCTTATCTAGAGCGGTTTCCTCGCTTAATCTTTTTATATATGGTGATCTCCCCATTAGTACTATTTCATATGCAGTAAAATCAAAATCTATATTAGTATTTTGCGGTACATAGGAAATCTCTTTAGCAAGCTCTAAGGTACTATAGCTTTTAATATCCTTTCCATCAACATAAATACAATTTTTATTAACTTCTAAAATGTTGAGAATATTTTTAAGAAGAGTAGTTTTACCTGAACCATTTGGTCCAATTATGCTATATAATTTATTTTTTTCTAAACTAAGGGATAAATCCTCTATAACATTATATTTATCATATTTGTAAGTTAAATTATGTATAGTTATTGGATCTTTCAATTAAAACACCTTCTTTTTTGTTTTCATAAGAAGAAATATAAAATATGGAGCTCCAATCAAGGAGGTTATAGCTCCTATGGGAATCTCAGCTGGTGCTACAATCGTCCTAGAAAGGGTGTCAGCAAGTACCATAAAAATAGCTCCACCTATAGCAGAAAAAGGAATAAGTTTCTTATGGTCTGGTCCTACCAGCATCCTAGCCACATGAGGAGAAATAAGACCCACAAAACCTATAATGCCACTAAAGGCCACTATAGCGCCAACTACTAAAGATGAAATAATAAGAAGTAGCTTTTTCACCTTATCAACTTCTATTCCCAAGCTCTTAGCCATGGCATCCCCAGTTAGTATTATATTAAGGTCCCTGCTGTAAATCATCATAATGATGAAGCCTATACCTACGAAAGGGAAAACACTAAGAATCTGCGTCCAACTAGCAGAGGATACGCTCCCCATGGTCCAAAATATTATCTTGTCAGCTTGCTGCCTATTTAAAACCATAAGCAATGTAATTATGGAGGAAAGAAGAAAATTAGCGGATATCCCTGCAAGTAAAAGCGTTGTAGTTGGAATCCTATTGCCTACTCTTGCAATGTTATAGACCATAATAGTAGTCAATATTCCCCCTATAAATGCTGAAAAGGTAATGATTCCAAATCCTAAGAAGTTATATCCTATGCCAATAACTATTGCTATGGCCGCTCCGAGTGCTGAGCCAGAGGACACACCTAAAACATATGGATCTGCCATTGGATTTTTAAATATCGCCTGAAAGGCACAGCCCATAGTAGCTAATCCGAATCCAATAAGCGCTGCCAATATAATTCTAGGAAGCCTTAAATTTAGTACAATTATATTATGAGTTGCAGATATATTTTTAACTGGAATAATATAATTAAGCACTGGTAGCTTTCTTATTATTATGTACAAGGCCTCAAAAAATGTTATTTTAGCCGCTCCTATAGTACTACATAAAACTATAGTAATTAGTAGTATTAAAGAAAATATTATTAAGTAAGTTCTGCTATTTATTCTTATTTTCTTTAAGAACATGGTTTAGCTCCTTTAATTTTATTTGAAAGCTTCAGGATGAATAATCTTAGCCATAGCCTCTAAGCCATCTGCCACTCTAGGTCCCATAATATCAATCATATTATTATCAATCTCATATAGCTTACCCTTTTTTATGGCTGTTAAATCCTTGTAACCATCAGTAGCTAAAATACCTTTTTTTGTATCATAGTATACCGGACAAATTATTATGTTAGGATCCTTTTCTATTAGTTTTTCCATGCTGTAATCCTTAAAGCTGTCCACGTCTGAAGCTGCGTTAGTTCCTCCAGCCATTAGTATAAGATCATTGATGAAAGTTCCAGAACCTGCTGTCCAGTTTCCTGCCTTGCCATAACTCACTACGTAATAAACACTCGGCTTAGCTTTTCCTTTCACCTTGGCAGTTACCTCTGAAACCTTTTTCTTCATATTTTCAACAACCGATGCTGCCTTACTATTTGCATTTAAAATCTTGCCTATATTTAGTATATTATCATATACTCCCGTTAAACTAGTATTATCTGATAGGACTACTACCTTTATATTTAAACTTGCTAGCTTCTCATCCGCTTCCTTTGATAATAATACGGAGGCAATTACCAAATCCGGCTTCAGCTCAGCGATTTTTTCCATATTAGGGTTGTCGAGTCCTCCTATTGATTGTATACTTTTTGCTACCTCAGGATAGTTACAATAATCTGTCCTTCCAACTAATTCTTTTTGTGCACTTAGTGCAAATACAGTTTCTGTAACATTAGGTGCCACTGAAATTATTGTCTTAGGCTCCTTTTCTATAACTATATCCCTTCCATAGGAATCCTTTATAGTCAAAGGATACTTTGTAACAGCAGTGGTTTCATTTGAATTATTGGAGCTTGCAGTATTTTTGGTTCCTTTAGGTGCACAAGCACCTAGAGATATTAGCAGTACAAATATGCTTAAAGCAGCTATTGCTTTTTTTAACATTTATATTCCTCCAGCTTTTTATTTTTCATTCTTTTTTTGTAGGTATTGTCCCGTGATTTAGAACATACAGGTATTAGAGTATTAGCTTATCCTAGGTTCCCAGTTTTCATATTTCTTGGGGTTGGGAGTTCCAAGTTTCATGGGTTCTGGGTTCTATGGTGGACAAGCCTTCCTAAGCGTGTGGGTTTCGGTAGTAATTCTTCTACCAAATAATAATCCAAATAAAAAAAGCCATCATCCACACTGGACAACGGTTATAAACAATATATAGAGTATTGTTACTACCTGCCTATCCTCCGTAAGCGTTAATAGATCAATATTCAGGCAGGTCTCCTGGCTCTGACTCATTGCCCAATGGCGTCTTCCCTGTTTCCAAGTGACATTTTGCCAAGGGCTCATCATTACAGTGGCGGGACCGCACGAGACTCAACTCGTTTCCCTTTTAAATTCATGCAAATTGAAGTTTTGCAATGAATACCTAAAATATATTATTTAATTAAAATGAATTATAGCATTTTAGTTAATAAAAAGCAACTGAGATTCATTAAAAAAGTTAAAGATGTTATAATATCAAATGTAACTTTATTTTTTAAGTTCTAATACTTATATGGCATATTAGATTGTGTAAAGTGAGCTATGAAAAAACTGAATAAAAAAGTTAAGCCAAAACACTCTAGAATTATTACAAAAATAACCTAAGTTTATTCCAATGATGACATTCATTTATTACCAGCAAACTAAATTTGGATATGCCAAAAA
>Ga0209430_1000841_pt1 | contig 26452 bp, 21 predicted proteins | sample BarGraIncub1133A_FD_184504 | JGI IMG/M metagenome (GOLD analysis project Ga0209430, IMG submission 184504) | Arctic peat soil microbial communities from Barrow, Alaska - Barrow Graham LP Incubations 11-33A (SPAdes) (version 2) | ecosystem: Environmental > Terrestrial > Soil > Wetlands > Peat... | reverse complement strand
GGATGAAAAAGTTGCATTTAATGCTTGATCCTTGAACCATATGACTTCCAAAGTACGATGAAAGCGCTGGCTTAATAAAATGGCGGAAGCAATTGCGCGCATTCTGTTCGCCAATCCTCCAACAGGGACCAAAACAAATTTAGAATTCTTCATCAGTTACTCACATTCTTATATTTATCATGCGTACACTTCTTTCAAGCTCCGAAATCACCTTTTAATGTACGTTTTATTCTTCGTATAGCTTTTGCCTGAAAGGAGAAGATCTTACGGTAGTATTTTTCAATGACTTTGCGGGCAAACTCGTTTTCAGTGGAAGGCTCTATTTTTTCAACATTGATTTTTTGCATATAAAGGTTGGATGATATATAGTTATCATCCCCACAATTTGTACCGGATCCATCAAATCCTGCGTTTTTAACCAATGATTTACCAACATTCAAAGCATAGCAATTTTTAAGAAAAAGGCTGGCATTCCATCTGATAGCCCAAGAGTTATTCAAACCTTTGATTTGCTTCCGAAGCATTTTGGTAAAACCGTATGAATTGTTTAAATCAAAAGCTTTGGTCAGGTTTTTATTTTTTAACTCATTTAAGAGGGCAGCTCCGTCCGGATTGAAATTTTTCCATGACCTGTCCCAGGTTCCCCAACCCCAACTGCCAGTAAATTGGGTCAGAAAGGTCTCTGGCAGTTTGTCATTCAGAAAAAACTCGCAAGCATGAACATGACCGACCTTTTCATCGTCTTTATAGACCTCCAGTGCATCATTCATAAACTGAAGAAAATAGGGTGAAAGAATCAGATCATCTTCAAGGACTATAACTTTACCATATTCATTTACAATTTTAGTAACACCATCAATTATATTATTTGCAAGACCAACATTTTTTTCCCTTTCAGTGATGCTGATTTTTGCAAAGCCATTGATTGTATGAATGTATGACCTGACTTTTTCAACATCCGATTTATCTTCTTCATTTTTGGCCGCATCTGCGTAAATAAAGAGTTCACTTTGCCCAGCCAAAAAATTACCTTTAAGTGATTCAAGGACCAAACGGGTATGTTCCGGTCTGTTGTAAACAAAAATCAGGATAGGAGCTAGATCTTTCATAAAATCATAGTTGAAATAGTATTTGTCAATTGATTTCGGTTATGCTTTGTACTTTTCCCACAAAGTAGGGAAAATAGTTCGTATCCAAAGAGTTATAGCGGTATTTAAATAGGTGGACGGAAAGAACTTATGAACAAAATGTAAAAACTCTTTGTAGGCAAATCCTTTTGAACTGTATAAATACTGAATTCTCTTTATGAGTTTCTTCGATTTTAATGAGGTCTCCATTCTGTGATCATTGATGCATTCACCACAATAATCTGGAAGTACCAGTACAGGGAATCCGGCATTAAAAGCCTGCATCGAATAATCATAATCAGCAATTGAATGTGTATATCCTTCACATAAAATGCCTATTGCATCTACTACTGAAGCGGTGACCAATACTATATTTGCATTGCAGAATTGGCAGATTTGATAGGTTCCATTGGGCAAAACTCTTTCACTTGCATAATTATCCATTCGAATTAATTTTTGTCCCCCATAGGAATGCTTTTTTGTCCTTGGGTCAAGTGTGCTTCCTACGTAAATGCCCTGTTTGCCAAATTCTTTAACAGAAAATTCATCGGCTTCCATCAGGTTCAATAATGTTTCCTTATAAATATGCGTGTCATCATTTACCAACCAGAAGTAATCGAATGAGCGGTTTTTTAGAGCTTCATTCCAGGCCATACGCATTCCACCTGCCCAAAACAAGTTTCCATTACCCTTAATCAGTTTTACTTTCGGATAAAGCCTTTTTATTGCATCCCAAGTTCCGTCGTTTGATCCGTCATCTACAACAAAAACCTCCATATCAATTGTCTCTAAACCTTTCTGTAGGTTTAAACATTCAAGACATGCAAGGGTCTTATCCTTACGGTTGTGACAAGTCAACAAAACAGCAACTGAATTATTACTCATTGGTGTTTTTTTTACGCAAACTTATAGTAGAAGCCTATTTATAAAAATTCCATCAACTTGCAATAAGCCACCTGTGGTGGGTTCTGCAAAACCATTTTCAAGAGAAAACAGTTGAAAACCTTTTTGATCCAGATAATTGATCATATCCATATACAACATTTCACTTTCATACAATGGGACTAGTGACATTTCAAGCTGTAGGATTTTAATTTTTTGTAGGGACTCCTTTGCACCGTCAATGACATTCTTTTCAAATCCTTGAGTGTCAATTTTCACCATTACCTGGTCATCTTTCGTACAAAATTCATTGAAAATTGAATCAATTTTTTTTATCTCAATTTCTTCCTGTGCAATGTATTTGGATTGTGGTGCACTTTTAAGGTGTGCGGGAAGCATATTTAAAAGGGAGCTGCTGTATGAATTTCCAGCTACATTAATCATCCCTTTTGCATCTTCATTTCCTAAAGCATAGTTCTTGACGGTCCAGTTTTTGTCCTTGGAAGAAATCTGTTCTAAAACCTTAAAAACACTTTTTAATGGTTCAAAAGAGACCATTTTTCCTTTAAAACCAATTTTTCTCATCTGTTTTGCATATCCACCATCGTTTGCTCCAATATCAAACACTGTATTGATATGGTAATGGTTGATCATTTTCATTCTGTTTTTTAAATCTTTATCGGGGAAATTCTTTATTTGGTATCCTTTTTTGTTGACAAAAAAAACGAAGTCTTTCATAATAGTATGTTTTAAAGTTTTGTGTTTAAAGTTTCAACTTGGGTCAGGATTTTCGCAGTTTTAGTTTGATCCAACCAGTCATTTCTTCGAATGCTTCCAATTTAAAAAAGCGGCATACAATAATATATAAAAAGCCGACAAATCCGATGCAGAATCCCATGAAAAGATAATTGTTTGCAATATTTAAGCTTAAGAAATAAGCTGCTACACAGAAAATCAATGAAATTGTAAAATACGGAAAACAATCTTTTATCAGGTCAAGGACGGAGTAACGAATAATTCTTTTGGAAAGAAGTAGTGTGATCAATAGAGTGATAACGGATGAAATGGTCCAGCCAAAAGCCAATCCGGTAGTCCCATATTTTATGGTGATCAGTATTAAAACAACAAACAAGGTCTTTTTAATAATTTCCAATATCAACAGTTCTTTTGACCGGCCTTTAGATAAAATGGCTTCTTGCAGAATGGTGTTTATGGCAACAAATATGCCAGCAGCACATAGTATTTGAAAAAGAGGAACTGATGTAAGCCACTTTTCTGTAATAAGTACGATGAAAAAGGGTTTGGCAATTAAAATCATACCCAACAGTACAGGAAAGATGAATAACGAAAGGGTTTTCATTATTTTACTAACTATCCTTTTAAACCGCTCTTCATCATCGTTGACATTGGAAAGTAGGGGTGCTAAGATCGTTCTGAACGTATTTGTGATTAAACCGGTCGGTATATCCTGATATTTGCTGGCTTGTGTATAATAACCCAGCTGTGTGATGTTGAAAATTCGCCCAATGAGTATGGAATAAATGTTGTTAAAAACTGTCGTGATTAAACTTGTTAGCAAAATCATGCTGCTAAATGGCAGAAAACGTTTGAGAATTTTTAGATCAAAAACTTTGGTAGGTCTCCATTCACTATAATACCAGTAAAAAATCATAGTAAAAATGGAATTGAGTAAGGATTGGATGACTAAAGCCCATACTCCAACTCCTTTTAGAGCTGCAACAACTGCAAAAATACTAGCTAAAAACAAAGCAAAGATATTCGCTCTTGAAAAGGCTTTTAAATTCATTTTCTTTGTTAAATAGGTTCCTTGAACACCTACAAATGAATTGAAAATCAGCGTAAGAAAAAGAATACGAGAAATCAATGTGAGGGATGGTTGCTTAAAAAATAAGCTTATCAATGGAGCACAAAGAAAAAGGGCACTATAAATGATTGTTGCGGAAATCACATTGTAAAAAAAGACCGTGTTGTATTCAATTTGTGAATAGGTTGGACTGTTCAATAGCGCACGTGCATAACCGCTGCTTATAAATATCGTCGATAAAGCAATAAATAAGGAGAGTGCACCTACTAATCCATAATCATTCGGAGAAAGAGTTCGTGCCAGTATGATACCTGACATAAAATAAATGATTTGTTGTCCGAATTTATCGATAAAACTCCAAATCAAAGCGGTGGTCGTTTTCTCTTTCAGCGTTTTTTCCATTTCGATGGGTGAATCCGGTTGAAGACTCTTAAAATTTGATTGTTTGAAGGATTATTTTCGTGCCGCCACTTCCTTTTTTAACCATTTCACCGGCCTTTTCGCCAGCTTTTTGCAGGACTTCATCGCTGCTTAATAAACGATCTAAAAGCTGGTCTAACTGGCCTTTAGAGTCAAAGCTAAATCCCCCTCCACAATGAATGAGCGCTTTTGCCTCAATAAATTTATCATAAGTTGGGCCAAACAATACCGGTATGCCATAAACTGCCGCTTCCAGCGTATTGTGGATGCCTGTGCCAAACCCGCCTCCTATATACACGATGTCACCATATTGATACATGGAGGAGAGCAGTCCGAAGCAATCAATGATCAGGCAATCACAATTTGCCGCTTCATCGGGAGTGGTCTTTGTATAGCGCTTAAAAGGCCGGTTTAATTGTGCTTCGATAGATTGCAAATGATCTTCATGTATTTCATGGGGAGCAATGATCAATCTGAGCTCCGGATGTTCGTTGAAATAAGGGATAAAAAGGAGTTCATCCTTTGGCCACGAGCTTCCGGCTATCAGAATTTTGCCCGATGAATTGGCCCTTTTTGTAGAGAATGCAAGGGCAATATCTAAAACCTTAGCATGATCTTTTATCTCCAGAACCCGGTCAAAACGTGTATCACCCGAAATGCTGACATTGTTTGAATGTCCTACGGATTGAAGCAAGTCTACAGATCTTTGGTCCTGCACGAAAAAGTAAGTGAATGTTTCCAGTAGTTTTCGGTAGAATTTTGCATAATCCTTGAAGAATGCCTGATCCGGACGGAAAATCCCGGAAATCAGGTAGGTGGGAATAGCCCGTCTTTTAAGCTGTCGTAAATAATTTGGCCAGAATTCATATTTGATAAAGAAACCCATTTTAGGTTTTACCAGATTCAGAAATCTTCTTGAATTAAAGAGGGTATCAAAGGGTAGATAACAAATGATATCAGCACCTGAATAATCTTTACGTACTTCATATCCGGATGGAGAATAGAATGTGACGATGATTTTATATTCTGGATGATCTGTCCGAATTTGTTCAATAATGGGCCGACCCTGCTCAAATTCACCGAGTGAGGACGCATGAAACCACAACCATTCGCTGTCCTTGTCCATTTTGTCGCGCAAAATCTTCCAGGTATTTTTATGCCCTGCTACCATTTTGGCGGCTTTTTTATGGAAAATTGCTACTAAACGGAATAAAGTAATATAAATCAATATGCCAATTTGATACATCCTTTAACGGTTTTTGTTATCTATTTTAAAACCTCGATGGCCTTACGAAGGCGGAGGATGCTTTCTTCTTTACCCAACATCGCTGTAATATCAAACAAGTGTGGACCCTTTGCTTCACCGACCAGCGCTACACGGAATGCATTCAAAATGCCTCCCATTTTGTACTCTTTCTCAGTTATCCAATTGATGACGATGGGTTCCAGTACTTCTGACTGAAAATCAGATTGACTTTCCAACAGTTCATGCAGTTCATTCATCAAACCAGAAGTTTCCGGCTTCCAGAATTTCTGGACGGATTTTTCAACATAACTTTCTGGGCGCATGTAAAAGAAAAAGCTTTGATCCCACAAGTCATTGATAAAACCGGCTCTTTCTTTGATCATACCTATAGCCTTGGTGATGTATTCTTTGGAAACACATGCTTTTTCACCGTTGAAATCGGGTAAAACTGCATTACTATCAATTTTAATACCTTTTTCTTGCAAAAGAGGAAGGAACATTTCAGTCAGGTCACTGTCTGACTTCATTTGCATATATTGATGGTTGAACCACTTGCCTTTTTCGTAATCGAATTTCGCACCACTTTTGCTGCATTTTTCGAGTTCGAAAAGATTGATCAGTTCCTCCATCGTTAAAATTTCCTGTTCGGTACCAGGGTGCCAGCCCAGTAGTGCCAGGAAGTTGACCACTGATTCAGGGAAATAGCCTGCTTCCCGATAACCGGAACTTTTATCACCTGTTTTTGGGTCAACCCAATCGCATGGAAATACGGGGAATCCCAGACGATCTCCATCGCGTTTGCTTAATTTCCCTTTTCCGTCCGGCTTGAGCAATAAGGGTAAATGTGCGAAAGCCGGCATGCTGTCTTCCCAGCCAAATGCACGGTACAGAAGGACATGCAGAGGGGCCGAAGGTAACCATTCTTCACCACGAATTACATGGGAGATTTTCATTAGATAGTCATCCACAATGTTTGCCAGGTGATAGGTGGGTAATTGATCGGATGATTTAAAAAGTACTTTATCATCAAGAACGGAAGAGTTGATAATGACTTCTCCGCGAATAACATCATAAACCAATACGTTTTCGCCCGGCTCAATCTTAAAACGAACCACATAATTTTCACCGTCAGCAACTCGTTTTGCTATATCTTCGGGTGAAAGTGTCAGTGAATTCTTCATTTGAAGACGTGTTGACGCGTCGTATTGGAAATTATCTGTTTCCTTTCGTTTTTCATCCAAATCCTCTGGGGTGTCAAATGCGATGTATGCTTTTTCTGCAGCTAATAGCTCATCAACATATTTCTTATAAATGGATTTTCTTTCTGACTGGCGATAGGGGGCAAATTTACCTCCAAAGCTAACACCTTCATCAAAACGGATACCCAGCCAATTGAGTGCATCAATGATGTATTCTTCGGCTCCTGGTACAAAACGTTGGGAGTCAGTATCTTCGATGCGTAAGATGAAATCTCCGCCAAATTTCTTTGCAAACAGATAGTTAAATAAGGCTGTCCGAACTCCACCAATATGGAGTGGACCGGTAGGACTGGGTGCAAAACGTACCCGAACGCGTTTTTGTTGAGACATGACTTTCTTCTTTTAGAATATACAAGCTTGCAAAAGTAGTCTAATTTTCAATATTTTTTAAGACTTATCGGGTAGTGTTTGATTTTTTTGTACTTTTAGAACGTGTAATCGGTGCATTTCTTGCTTTCTGAAATGTTGATTTTCAATACATAAAGACTATGAAGCTGACGAATTTCAAGGAGAATTTTTCACAGAACCTGCTCAAAATTGGTTTTTTTGTTATTGCTGCCATTTTAATTCTCCAATCTTTTCCGAGGGAAGGTCGTTTCCGCTATAGTTTTCAGGAAGGTAAGCCGTGGCGATATGGATTGATGACTGCCCCCTATGATTTTCAGATTTTTAAATCGGATCAAGAGATAAAGCATGAAACGGATAGCGTCATGATGGGATTTCAACCCTATATGAGCTTAGATACATCCGTTTTTCAGAAAGTTAAAAAGCAATTATATTCGGATTATAACTCTTATCTGAAAATCACTGTTCCGGTTCATTACCTGAACTATATGAGGAATCAGTTGGAAACCATTTATTCGGTGGGTATCCTTTCAAACAATGATTCTGAAAAATATCTGAGTGATTCTGTTTCTTCTGTTCTGGTTGTACACAACAGAATAGCTAAATCATGGGATATTTCCACCCTTTTTACGGCTCAGGGAGCTTATGGGGCTATGTTTGAAAATCTTCCGCCTGATATTCATGGCCGGGTTCTGAAGACCTGCAAACTGAATAAGTATATTGTTGAAAATATTAAACCGGATGAACTTGCTACAGATAGGTCCAGAGAGGCATTCTCAAAAAAAATATCACAAACTGCAGGTATGGTGCAAAGGGGGGAACGCATAATAGACCGAGGTGAGATTATCTCTTCCGATACCTATAAAGTCTTGTCTTCCTTGAAAAAAGTGGCAGAACAGCGCTCGATGGCCTCAGGGAACAACGGTGTTCTGTTGGGGCAGATTGTTTTGGTTATGGGTCTTTTCCTATTACAGTTTCTGTTTTTGTGGTACTTCCGACCATTTACCTATGAACGAAAATCCAATGTCGTCTTTATCTTAATTCTGATTACGGGTTTGGTCTTGCTCACTTCCCTGATAGTGCATACCGGGTATTTGAATGTTTATATCATACCTTATGCCATATTGCCCATCATGGTCAGAACCTTTTTTGATTCACGGACAGCTTTGTTTGCCCACATCATTACGGTCTTGATTTCCTCCACCATTGTGGCCTATCCGTATGAGTTTCTGTTGATTCAAATAGCAGCAGGTATGACTTCAGTCTATTCCTTAAAGGATTTGACACAACGCTCTCAACTGGTTTTTTGCGCCATTTTGGTAGTGTTAACTTATGGTGTCATGTATTTTGGCATTTCTTTGATTCAGGAAGGATATATGAATCGGGTTAATTGGCGCATGTTTGTTTATTTTGTGGTCAATGGCGGTTTAATGTTGACTTCCTATCTTTTGATTTATCTTTTTGAGTGGATGTTTGGATACACTTCCAATGTTACTTTGATGGAACTTTCCAATATTAATAATTCCTTGTTGCGTGAATTTTCTGAGACTTGCCCTGGCAGTTTCCAGCATTCTATGCAGGTGTCCAATTTATCCACGGCTGCTGCCCAGGAAATCAACGCAAATGTACAACTGGCCCGTACAGGTGCTCTATACCATGATATAGGAAAAATGAGCAATCCCATTTATTTTACCGAAAACCAATCAGGAGTAAATCCGCACGATAATCTGACTCCCGAAGAAAGCTCCAAGATAATTATAGGTCATGTGACAGAAGGATTAAAGCTGGCTCATAAACACGGTTTACCTTTGGTTATTAGGGATTGTATCCGCTCGCATCATGGGGATGGACCTGTCCGCTATTTTTTCAACGCGTTCAAAAACGAACATCCCGATGAACAAGTACCCGAAGATCTTTATTATAAGGGTGCAAATCCAACGACAAAAGAAACGGCGATATTAATGATGGCAGATGCTGTAGAGGCCTCATCGAGAAGTCTGATAGAATATTCTGAATCCAGTATTTCAGCTTTGGTAGAACGAATAATAAATACGCAGTTTCAAGAAGGTGCATTTAAAGATGTACCAATCACTTTCAGGGATCTCGAAAAGATTAAAGCTGTATTTAAGATTAAACTACAGACCATTTACCACACGCGAATTGCCTATCCGGAAATGCCCATAGTGGCCCCTCCAATTGTTCAGGAATAAGAGTTAGAATCCGGAGCGGATACCCAAACGAAATTGATAGGGCTCTACTTCGAAACGAGGGCTGGTGATAAGATTGCCATCTACAGCGTAGGATAGCTTGGAATCGTTCCAGCTGACTTTAGCGCTTTTTTTACCGAAAATGGGTCCTTCAGCTTCTTTAAATTGAACGTAATCCCGCTTGAACAAGAAGGGCAGGAAGTAAGATCCATCCATGAATAGTTCGTATTTTTTCCCCATTCTAACAGCCAATCCGACAACAGGCCTAAACCCATAACCCGATTTACCAGCCTTTACATTGATTGTTTTTGAATCGAAAGTTTTACCTCCGATTCTTAGATTCGGATCCGTATTTGTTAAACTGCAAATATCTATTTTGGTATTGGAGCCTGAGGCTGCAAACCCTAAATCCAGAAAGACCCAACGACCGCTGGGAGCTAACGACATGCGATAACTCATTCCTAAATCGTATTGAATTTGTTCGATACCATACAAGGCTGCCGATAACGTTGAGAAAATGGTGAATTGTTTGGTCAATTCAAAACGAATGCCATCCATGGTGGATAGACCAAAATATTTTGATGAAACAGACTTATTTGCATTGGCTGCACCGTAAGAAATCGTGTGCATACCGCCCTTGTAACTGATGGGATGATAAGCTAATCCACCATCAAATGTAAATCTTTTTAGAAAAAGCAACGTTTTTTCTTCCTGTGTTAATTCTCTGTTATAGACCTTCGTAAGCTGTTTCATGGCTTCTTCTTTCTGATACAACAGATTCGTTTGTGTATTCAAGGTCTTGGTTTCCTGAAGGACATTATAGTCTTTCCAGTAGCTTTGGTCGTAATTATCCGCTTCAATCGATAAAATATCGGTATAATCAAACTGTTGACTGAATGGAATTGGAGAAACTGAATCTGTTTTCACCGAGGTGGTCACATACTCAATATTTTTATAGATTCTGGTTTTGCTTGCGGTGTTGAGGCCGTTGGTAATATAGGTGATATACCCCAAATTGTATTTGCCGTCTTTTTCCACATAGCCTATTTTCACCGTCGTATTTCCTGGAATATAAGCCACATCAGAGGCTGTTTTTTGTGAGTAAACGCTGAGTCCTGCCCGTTTTAATTCAAAACCGACATACGCCAGATTGTCTTTATTAATAAACATTCGTCCCTGAAAATTGGAGTTGGGTGCTTTTCGGTTTCTGAAAGAGATGGTGTAAAATTCTGACAGACTGTCTTTATAAACACCATCCAACTCGTAAACCCAGTTTTTGTATTCAGAGGGTTTGATAAAATCCCAACGGCTGAAAACAATATCCAGGTCATTCGGAAAATGAGGTCCGCCATAAAAGCGTACATCGTTGATGCTGTCTATGCCCGGAAATACATTCTTACGTGATTTCTCAACCCGGATTTGCCCGAAATTTAATGAGTTACTGTACGTGTTTTTATAAACATTTAGAACTGCTTCGTTAAAATATAAGAAAAGAGTGTCGTTGACGCGTTGAGTCTCCCGATAGAATCCATCACATAAAGTAGGGATGGTAGGATAATTTTCCGGGATAGCTTTATAAGCCTTACGAAGTAATTCACCAATAAAATCTCCGGGCGTAACAACGACTTCGGTTATTTGAAATTGTGAAGGTACTAGTCGTATGGTTATTTCCTTGGATAAATCAGCAATATTCAATACCTGAGAGGTATAACCCATAAAATTGACGGTGAGTTTTTCGTTAGCTCCGTTTGCAGGAACTTTTAGTGACCAGACTCCATCCATATTGCTGGCTGTTCCAATGCCCAATTGGTTGATACTGACCGTAGCATAGGATAAAGGAGCACCTGTTTGTGCATCCAAAATTCGCCCATGGATTTGAAATGGTTGTAATTTTTCTTGTGTTTGGGAGGATTCAGCTAAAGGAACTATTGTTGTGTCGTTTTGTACAGAATTTACATCTAATACTTTATTTTCAGTGGTTTGAGCTGAACTATTGATGGAAACCAATAGACAGAGTATGCTGGCATAAAAGGTTGATCTTTTCATAAAATCCTATCTTTTTAAAGGTTCTTTGCCACAAAAATACATTAAATTTTCTTATTACTCCCAAAACAAAAAATCCCTTCATCACTTGGATGAAGGGATCTTTTGTACCCGAAGCCGGACTCGAACCGGCACAGCCGTTATGGCCAAAGGATTTTAAGTCCTTCGTGTCTACCATTTCACCATTCGGGCAACATGGAGCGAAAAACGGGACTCGAACCCGCGACCCCGACCTTGGCAAGGTCGTGCTCTACCAACTGAGCTATTTTCGCAATATGTCTTTGGTGCAAAACGAGAACGCTATCTCGCTGAATCTTGCCAAGGTCTTTAAACGTTTACACGAAAGAGGGCAAGGTCGTGCTCTACCAGCTGAGCTATTTTCGCAATATGTCTTTGGTGCAAAACGAGATCGCTATCTTATTTTTTATTCTCTTAGCGGCCGCAAAGATAATTATTTTTCTGAAAAATAGGCAAACAATAAATCAAAAATAGTGACTGAAGTCCTTTATGAAAGAACTTATCTGGTTACAAGAAGGTTATTGCTGTATGAATCAAGGCTAACGGTATAGCGTCTTAACCCTTGTTTCTTCGGATTATTTTTTATACGACTACCAAGACCCATGCTCAAATCGTATTCTTCGCCACATGAGTCGCACTTGCAGATTAAATTCAGGTTTGGTTTACCGACTCTGACATTTCTGTCAGCTTCAACGGGACAAGCAAGGTCAAATGCGTAATAGTTATCATCCCAGGCATGAACAATCAGAATCCCACCAAAACCAGTGGCTTCCATTGCAATTATTGGTTTAGGTATATAAAGATAGCTACCAGAGCTTTCCAGTTTGTACGTATTGATGTTCCGCTCTAAATGAACAGGCATGTCGGGAATGCTGGAAATATCACTCTGACAGCCTGCCAAAAAGAATAGGATGATCAAAAACAATCCGGATTTTATCTTATAAACCATTTTTTCATCAATATGAGACCTTTATTTAGGTGTATTGGCTTTGTATTTTTCAATGATGGAACGAATGGTTATTAAGTCCTCATCACTTAATTTTGGTGAATTAAGCGTGCCTAAGTTATCCTCAAGTTGCTTCACTGAGCTGGCTCCTACAATAACCGTTGTAATTCGTTTGTCGCTTAATATCCAGCTCAAGGCCATTTGTGCTAGGGTTTCTCCTCTTCCAAGGGCTATGTCATTCAGTTGTTGAACTATACTGATGACTTCCGGGGTGACCTGCTCTTTTTTCAGAAAACCATTTCTGGCAACTCTGGAATCAGCAGGAATACCTCCTAAATATCTGTTTGTCAATAAACCCTGTGCCAATGGGCTGAAAGCACTTAAACCAACACCATTACGATGCGCTGTTTCCAGTGTTCCATCTTCTACTTCACGGGAAAACATGTTATAACGATCCTGATGAATAAGGCAATGTACACCCTGACTTTCCAGTATTTTATACGCTTTTTGAGCCAGGTGAGGCGGGTATTTGGAAATTCCTACATAGAGTGCCTTGCCCGATTTGACAATATCGATCAATGCCTGCATCGTTTCTTCAATGGGAGTGATTCCATCGTATCGATGAGAGTAGAAAATATCCACATAATCCAGCTGAAGACGTTTCAGACTTTGGTTGAGGCTTGCCATCAGATTCTTTCTGGAACTGCCATCGCCATAAGGACCGTCCCACATGAGATGTCCCGCTTTTGTTGAAATGATGATTTCATCCCGATAAGCCGATAGCGAACTTTTAAAGATTTTCCCAAAATTTTCTTCAGCAGATCCGGGAGGTGGCCCATAATTATTGGCAAGATCAAAATGGGTGACTCCTCGGTCGAAAGCACAATGAATGACCTCTTTACTTTTTTCAAAATCGTCCACATGACCAAAGTTATGCCATAAACCCAATGAAATTTTGGGAAGCATCAATCCGCTCTTACCACAAAAGGAATAATCCATGCCGTTGGTATAGCGTGACTCGTTTGGCGTATAATCCATCTTTTTCAGCGTTTTTAAATGAATGTTCGGGTTGCAAAATCAAGTATCAAAGTTATAAAAGAATCAATAATAATCTTCTTTTTAAGAAAAAAGCTCCCTACAATCATTCAAAAAAACTACTTTTGCGACTCAATGTTATCATTATTAAAAATTTACATAACATGAAATCCTATTTATTAATAATTCTTAGCTTATTTTCCATGGTGACATTTGCAGCAAAAGAAGCTGAAAATCCATTCTTCAGTGCTTACAAAACACCTTATAGTGCACCTCCCTTCGATAAAATTCAGGTAAAGCATTATATGCCGGCTTTTCTGGAAGGTATTAAACAACAAAGTATGGAGATTGAAGCAATCTCATCCAAGAAGGCCGCACCCACCTTTGAGAATACCATTGCTGCATTAGATTTTTCAGGCGAAATGTTGCGCAAAGTGAGTTCTGTTTTCTTTGCCTTGACAGAAAGTGAAACCAACGATGAGTTGAATGATATTGCAGAGAAGATTACACCTGTACTTTCTGAACATAGTGATAATATATATCTGAACGCCAAGCTTTTTGCTCGTGTAAAAACACTGTATGAGAAGATGGCGTCTCTAAACCTAAGTCGTGAACAGCAAAGACTTTTGGAAAAGGATTACAAAAATTTTGTACGCTCCGGTGCTTCCCTGAATGCGAAAGAACAGAGCCGTCTGCGTGAAATAAACAAAGAACTTTCATTGCTTACTTTGAATTTTTCGGACAATGTTTTGAAAGAAACAAACGCCTTCCGATTGGTTATTGACAACAAAGCCGATTTGGCCGGTTTGCCTCAAAGTTCCATTGATGCAGCCGCGGAAAATGCCAAATTGGCAAACCTTGATGGTAAGTGGTTGTTTACCTTGCATATACCATGTCTGGTGCCTTTCCTTCAGTATGCCGATAACCGTGATTTGCGGGAAAAGATGTTTAAGGCTTATATCCACAAAGGTGACAACGATAATTCGAACGACAACAAGGATAATATAAACAAGATTGTTAATGACCGCATTGAACGTGCCAATTTGCTTGGATACCCCACTCACGCAGCTTATGTACTGGATGAGAATATGGCTAAAAATACGGAGACGGTGATGCCTTTTCTGGATAGCATCTGGAAAAGAGGGCTTGCCCAGGCCAAAAAGGAAGTCATCGATATGCAAAAAATAATTCAGGCCGAAGGTGGTACTCAAAAATTGGAAGCTTGGGACTGGTGGTATTATTCCGAGAAAGTGCGTAAAGCCCGATTTAATCTGGACGAATCTGAAACCAAGCCTTATTTTAAATTGGAAAATGTACGTCAGGGTGCTTTTACTGTTGCCAACAAGCTTTATGGCATTCAATTTAAACAAGTATATAATGTCCCTGTTTACAATCCCGATGTAGAAGTTTTTGACGTTTTGGATGCTGACGGTTCCCATCTTGGCTTATTTTACTCAGACTATTTTCCCCGTGCAGGAAAACGTTCAGGAGCATGGATGGGTAATTTTGGAGAATCCTACGTTCAAAATGGGAAAGAGGTGCGACCTTTTGTATATAATGTCGGAAACTTTACCAAACCAACTGCTGATGCCCCTTCTTTGCTTAACGAAGACGAAGTAAAGACCCTTTTCCACGAATTTGGACATGGGTTGCATGGACTTCTTACCAAATGCAAGTATATTTCTACAAGTGGATCCAATGTTGCACGAGATTTTGTGGAACTGCCTTCACAAATAATGGAAAACTGGGCTATGCATCCTGAAGTGCTCCGGTTGTATGCCAAACACTATCAGACCGGTGAAATTATACCTGACAGTCTGATTGAGAAAATTCAAAAAGCCGGGACTTTCAACCAGGGCTTCATGACCACTGAATTGGTTGCAGCAGCACTATTGGACATGGACTGGCACACACAAACCCAAAAACAATCGTTTGATGTGAGAGCCTTCGAAAAAGCAAGTATGGATTCTATAGGTTTGATTGACGAAATTGTTCCGCGTTATCGGAGTACCTTCTTTAATCACATTTTCAGCGGTGGATACTCTGCCGGATATTATGCTTATTTATGGGCAGAGGTACTGGATGCAGACGCTTTCGAAGCTTTTGTCGAAAAAGGTATATTTGATAAAGAAACAGCAACATCCTTCCGGCAAAATATTCTGGAACGAGGTTTTAGCGAAGACCCTATGGTCTTGTACCGCAAATTTCGCGGAGCAAATCCAAATCCGGAAGCTTTACTTAAACGTCGGGGACTTTGATTTTTTTAACTTGTAGATACCTTACAATAAAAAAATAGTATATCTTTGCGGTTCATAAAAAAAAATCTAATAAAATTACATCAATAAAAATAGTTTAACATGCAAAACAAGGGATTTGTAAGGCTTTTTGCGATACTTTTAACCATTGTGTGTGCTTATTATCTGTCTTTTTCAATCGTAAACAACCGTATTGAGAAAAAAGCAGAGAATATTGCACAGGGTAACAAGGTAAAGATGGCCTATTATTTGGATTCTCTGGCAACAGAGAAGGTTTATATGGGTCTGACTTATGGAGAATGCCGTGAGAAGGTCATTAATTTAGGTCTCGACTTAAAGGGTGGAATGAATGTTATTCTGGAAGTATCTGTTCCGGATATCATACGTTCTTTATCCAATAACAATCCGGACGTAAATTTTAACAAAGCATTGGCATCGGCAGTAAAACGTCAAAGATCAAGTCAGAAAGATTACTTAGACCTTTTTGTTGAAGAGTATAAAAAAATAGATTCCGGAGCCAGGCTATCGGCCATTTTCAGTACTTTCGAGATGAAAGGCCGTATCGATCCACAAAATACAGATGAGCAAGTAATTGCTGTACTTCGTGTAGATATTCAATCGGCCATTCAAAATTCCTTTAATGTTTTACGCACTCGTATTGACCGTTTCGGCGTAGTTCAACCCAATCTTCAACAGCTGGGAACATCCGGTCGTATTTTGGTTGAACTTCCAGGTATTAAAGAACCCGAACGTGTTCGTAAGTTGCTTCAAGGTTCCGCTAACCTGGAATTTTGGGAAACCTATGAACTGAGTGAAATTTATGAATCTTTGGTTAGTGCTAACAATGTCATTCGTGATCTCGGTAAAACAACGGCAAGCATTGCAAAAATAGGCGTTGCTGCAGATTCTGCTGTCGCTAAAGTTGATACCACTAAAGCTTCAACAGAAGACGATAAATTGCTAGCCAAACTAGGGAAAAAAGATACCACATCTAAGACAAAATCTGCTGCAGAGTGGAAAAAAGAATATCCATTATTCTCCGTACTACAAATCAATCAGTCTGAAAGAGGCATTAGCCCAGGCCCTGTTGTCGGTTTAGCCTACGGACGTGATACAGCTATTGTAAACAGCTATCTGAATAATAAGAGAGTGAAAGATGTACTTCCCCGCGATCTTAAGTTTGTCTGGACAGTTAATTCAATTGACAAAAAAACACCTTTGTTCCAGTTGATAGCCCTGAAAGTTACTACCCGCGACGGAAAACCTGTTCTTGAAGGTGATGTGATCACAGATGCATCCGACGATTTCCAACAATCCACAGGTTCTGCCAAAGTAAATATGACGATGAATGCCGAAGGCGCAAAAACCTGGGCTCGTTTGACCAAAGAAAATATGAAAAGAAGCATTGCCATCGTGTTGGATGGTTTTGCATACTCTTTCCCAACTGTTCAAAGTGAAATTACCGGTGGAAGCTCTGAAATTACAGGAAACTTCACTGCTGCAGAAGCAAAGGATTTAGCAAACGTTCTGAAGTCTGGTAAGATGCCTGCACCTTGTCACATTGTTCAGGAAGACGTGGTAGGACCGTCTCTGGGAGCTGAAGCTATCCACGATGGTTTTATTTCCTTCATAATTGCATTTGTACTGATTCTGTTTTATATGCAGCTCAACTATGGTCTTATCCCTGGACTTATTGTTGATGCCAGTTTGCTTATAAATGTATTTTTCATGATGGGTATTTTGGCCTCTTTCCAGGCTGTACTGACTTTGCCTGGAATAGCGGGTATGGTGTTGACGCTCGGTATGGCCGTCGACGCGAATGTACTTATCTATGAACGTATCAAGGAAGAGCTCGCGGCGGGTAAGTCCATGAAGAAGGCCGTAGCCGATGGTTACAAGAATGCGCTTTCTGCTATCATGGATGGAAATATAACCACCTTGCTGACTGGTATTGTTTTGTTCTACTTCGGTACTGGCCCAATCAGAGGTTTTGCAACGACGTTGATCATTGGTCTTATCACCTCTGTTTTCTCAGGCGTATTCGTTACTCACTTGATTTATGAATGGCTGCTTGCCAAAGACAAACTGTTGAATCTGACCTTTACAACATGGATGACAAAGAATTTCCTGAAATACCCGAAATTTGACTTTATCGGCAAACGTAAATACGGTTATTATATTTCTGGAACTATATTGTCTATTTGTATATTGTCTCTTGTTTTCAGAGGTCTTAACCAAGGTGTGGATTTCTCTGGTGGACGTAACTATGTAGTTCGTTTTGAACAACCGGTAAAAACTGAAGCTGTAAGGAATAGTCTGGAAGCTAATTTCAAGGGCTCATCTTTGAATGTTATCCAAATTGGTTCTCCCAACCAGGTTCGTATTACTACCAACTACAAAATTGATGATAATGCGGATACTGTTGATGGTGAACTTGAAAACATGCTTTATACAGGTTTGAAACCTTATTTGAAAGCAGATATTACAAAGGCACAGTTTGTTTCAAACAATATTATGAATTCCCAGAAAGTGGGTCCTACTGTAGCTGATGATGTATCAAAGGCAGCTGTTTGGGCTGTATTCCTTGCTGTAATCATTATGGGTCTTTACATCCTGATGCGTTTCAAGAATATTGCGTTCAGTGTGGGAACAGTCGCTGCACTGGTGCACGATGTCCTTTTAATTATAGGTTGTTATTCATTGTTCTATACAATTGTTCCTTTCTCACTGGAAATTGACCAGACGTTCATCGCGGCAATTCTGACCATCATTGGTTATTCTGTGAATGATACGGTTGTAATCTTTGACCGTGTGCGTGAAATGCTTGGATACTATCCAAAACGTAATAAGAAACGCTTGTTGAACGAAACATTGAACATTACCTTGGTTCGTACCTTCAGTACTTCCTTAACGGTGTTCATAACCCTTCTTTCAATCTTTATCTTAGGTGGTGACACCATCAGAGGTTTTGCTTTTGCAATGCTAATAGGTACTATCACTGGTGTATATTCAACATTATATATTGCAGTTCCTATTGCTTATGAAGTACAGAAGAAGCAATTGAAGATTGTTGATGACGACTATGATGATGGTTTTAAAGAAGTAAAAGAATAATTAAATTTAAGCATTATATAAAAATGGCCACCCTAAATTGGGTGGCCATTTTTTTGGGTATATCTGACTTTTATACTAGTAGATAACCATGCGATACCCTTCTTTTTTTAGTGCCAGAAAATGTACGGAGGAGTCCATTTTGAAACGTTCCCTAAGCTTAACTATGACACTGTCAAGATTTCGTGACGTAAAATACGTTGCTCCATCCCAGTACTTATCCAGCAAATCATTTTTTGATACGACACATCCGGTTCTTACACTCAATTCGTCAAGCACAGCGGCTTGTAATCTACCTAAAATGACACAATCATCACCATGCTGCAAAGTGTGCGACGTTGGGTTGAATTTATAGGAGCCAATATATCTATCGGGGCTGGAATAGGTGCAGAAGTCTCCCAAAATGCGTTTTATTCGTATTCCAAGCTCTTCCAGTATAATAGGTTTTTTGAGGTAGTCTTGTGCACCTGTTTCAAATCCTTTTCTGATATCTTCAATAGCAACATGCGATGAAATATAGACAATTGGAGGGCAGGTTGTTTCACCACGAAACTCAAGAGCAAGATCAAAACCTTCCCCATCAGGTAGTGAAACATCAAGAACAATCAGATCCATCGGTTGTTTGATACTTTCTTCTCTCGCCTGTTGTAATGTTCCTGCAAGGTGAAAATAATAACCTGAAGTTCTCAAATACTCACCGATAATATCACAAGTGACCGTATCGTCTTCAACCAATAAAATATGTCTCATTTAGAATGAATTGCAAAATGTTTATATTATTTGTACAATAATAATGATTATTGTTTTAAGTCACAATTAAACTTTCGCTAAATGTCAAGTACATTCACATTCATTCAAGATTGTGAACTATTGTTTCTTTCAGTTTGTAGAAAGAGTGATAATCAGTGAAAAGGTCGTATAAATGGACTTATCTTTGTTTCAAGAATAAGAAAGAAGCCTGAGAGCAAGAAAATGTTTTTTAATCAGTTCATTTTCAAAATTTCTTTTTGTATAATAACAAATAAAGCTTGAATTTCATTATTTCTGGAGTGCATGAACGGTGTGGTGGCTAATATTTGTTCATGTTAAGGGGGAAGAAGAAAGGATAGCTTTGTAAAGGGGTAGTCTCAGCTACCCCTATTTTATTGTAGAAAGGTCTTAACGACCAAGTAAATTATTTTCTGCATTTATCATTTGCTCAAAGTTGAATTTAGAGCAAACGTCCAGTTTATAATCCCTGATTTTATCGGTACAAAGATTGCCAATACTGCCTTCGTGAGTATGATTAACCGTTTTGGCAGGGTTGAAATTCCCCGCTTCAATTTCAAGACCGACTTGCTTGTATGCATCGCGGAAAGGCATTCCCTCCAATGTCCTGTTATTGACTTCTTCAACACTGAATATGTTCAGATATTTATCATCATCCAGAATTTGAGTGTTCACTTCAATTTGGGACATCATAGCTGTAGTCATCTTTAAACAATCCAGCAATTCGCCAAAACTTGGAATAAAGATTTCTTTAATGATTTGAAGATCTCTGAAATAGCCCGAAGGAAGATTTCCTATAATGCTTGTGATTTGCTGTGGCAAATTTTGGATTTTGTTGCACTTGGCACGGGTCAGCTCAAAAACATCCGGATTCTTCTTGTGAGGCATGATGCTTGATCCGGTAGTGAATTGATCCGGTAACTTGATAAAATTGAAATTCTGGCTTGTAAACAGGCAGGAGTCGAAAGCTAGTTTGGAGATTGTTCCGGCAATGGAGGCTAAGGCAAAAGCTACAGTCCTTTCCATCTTGCCTCTTCCCATTTGAGCGTAGATAACATTGTAGTTCAAGCCGTCAAAACCAAGCAGGTCGGTTGTCATCTGACGATTGAGCGGAAAGGAAGAACCGTACCCTGCAGCAGAACCCAATGGGTTTCGGTTACAGACCTTGAATGCTGAAAGAAGCACCTGTAAGTCGTCTACCAGCGCTTCTGCGTAAGCACCAAACCATAAACCGAACGAAGAGGGCATTGCAATCTGAAGATGGGTGTAACCAGGCATCAAAACAGATTTATAACGTTCGCTCTGGTTCTGTAAAACATCAAAGAGCTCTTCAACCGCTTCGTAAACTTCGTGGATAGCAGAACGGGTAAATAGTTTCAGATCAACCAGAACCTGGTCGTTTCTGGAGCGTCCGCTATGTATTTTCTTACCCGTATCTCCTAAATTTCGTGTCAAAATCAGCTCGACCTGAGAATGAACATCTTCAATTCCTTCCTCAATGACAAAGTTGTCTTCTTCAGCCAGTTTGTATATTTTTTTTAATTCTTCCAGAAGCAAGTTCAATTCTTCTTTGGTCAATAAGCCAATGCTCTGCAACATGGTAATATGAGCCATGGAACCCAAAACATCATATTTGGCCAAAAATAGATCCATTTCAGGATCTTTACCGATGGTGAAACGTTCTATTTCATGATCGACTTTTGTGCTTTTTTCCCAAAGTTTCATTCGTTCAATTTTTAATAGGGCAATTTTGCCAGTGTTTCAGCAATTTTATTGATTCCATCTTCCAATGGTTTGGCCACCATTGCCTTAAACATAAATGGGATATCTGCTTTAATGGTTAATTTTAACCGGGTATCATCGGTTGCAACTTCCTGGAGTTGAATCCAGATAGTGAATGGTACAGGCGATTTCTCTGATTCCAGTTTGATGGTTTTGAACGGTTCCCTATCAACAACGCGTAATGCAATTTTACCGAATGTAGCCACTTGAAAACTACAGGAGTCGGTGTCAAAGGTAAATTCTTTTACTTTCCCTTCAGGTAGGAGCGATTTTACTTTTTCCAGATTGTTCAGATCGGATAGTTTTGCATAAACGCGTTCAGCGCTATAGGGTATTTTCTGGATATCACTTATAAATTCAGTCATGAGATTGTTTTAGTACTTATTTAGGTAACCAGGTTGCCGGAGCATTACGCCATTCTTTCAAGGGCAATAATTCAGATTCGTGGATGAAATTTGTAGCCAATGCTATTTCCAATACGGCTTCATAATTGCTCAATGCGGTGAGTTCAACTTTGGCTTTTCTGAAAGCTTCCTCTGCAATAGGAAATCCATAAGTGAAAATGGCCAACATGCCAATGACTTCGCTGCCATCGTTTCGTATGGCTTCAACCGCTTTCAAGCTGCTTCCACCTGTAGAAATCAAATCTTCAATCACCACCACTTTCATCCCTGGTTTCAAATCGCCTTCAATCAGATTTTCCAAACCATGATCTTTGGGAGAAGAGCGTACATAAACGAAGGGTAAACCCAATTCTTCTGCAACCATGGCACCTTGAGCGATAGCTCCGGTAGCAACTCCGGCAATGGCATCCACGTCATCGTATTTCTCGCGAATGATACGGGCCAGTTCCAGTTTGATGAAATTTCGTAGTTGAGGATACGACAGTGTTTTACGATTATCGCAATAAATGGGGGATTTCCAACCGGATGCCCATGTGAAAGGGTTTGAAGGTTGAAGTTTTACGGCCTTTATCTTTAGTAATTTTGAGGCGACAATTCGTTCTAGTTTTTTCATCTTCTTTGTGTATAATTGAGGAAATATTGACTCTTTAATTTAGATGCAAAAGTAAGCAATGATTCAGAAAGATGCGCATCTTCAAGTTTAAAAAATCATCACTAATTTCTTAGAAGAGATAATTTAGGTTAATATAGGTACCTAAACCACTTCCATCGCGTTTATCCAGTGCTTTTCCCATTTCGGCTGAAATAATGAAATTCTCATTCATGGCAATCTTCAGCCCGCCTCCATAGGAGGAATGAAAGCTATCTTTTTCATCGACGCGGATGTAGGGAGTCGCATTCGAATTAACCGTATTCAAATTTAAATCAATGGGATCCAGAATAATTCCGGTATCGAAAAAGCCGTTCATTCCGATGTAAAAGTTTTGATTGATAAATTTAAAGGAAACCGCTTTCCAGCGTAGTTCGAAATTTCCAAAAGCAAATGCATCACCAACCACCCGGTTTCGAAGAATACCCCGCAGGCTGTTGCTGCCTCCCAATCCGGTAACGTTGGTTCGCTTGGCAAAAGGTGACATCAGTTGGGTGCGTCGGAAAAACGGGACTTCATTAGTGCCGATTTGTCCCTGTACTCCCAATCGAACGGCTGCATTCAGTTTGTTTTTTACCAGGTTTTGATATTGATTGTGTATCAGAGAATATCGGGTATAGGGCATATCATTCAGGAAACCAGGGGCTATTTCCAGCAGAGCTTCTGAGTAAGACCCCTTTTCGGGATTGTTTAAAACTGTTCTTGTGTCATAAATAAAGCCGACTTTGAAGGCATTCAAAATGCCCCCTTTGGCCTCTTTAGGGTTGATAATACCCAAATCAACATACGTGCTGTAAAGATTTTCACCTGTCAGATAGTTTGGATCCGAAGGGTCAACGCCTTTATTCAGTTTTACAAAGTCCACTGGGCTGATCTTATAATTCTCAAAGTTATAACTGGCTACCCAGTTTAAATGATTTGTGAGAAATTTTCCCTTAAAATCGGCCAGAAACCGGGTTTGCTTTTGACCCATTTTATAAAAAACGCGATTGTTATCCACTTTATCGGAGGAATATTCACTTTGATATCCATTGTAACCGTAAAAGTCCATAAGGTCATCCGTCAAGTAGCTCAATTCCAAAAAACTGCGAATGCCTGGAATCAGCTTCTCCGAATCGTAATACAATCTGAAAATGCCACTGCCTTTTGTGTATCTGGAAATTTCCAGATAGGCAGAATGGTCGTAGGCGGGATATCGGCTTCCATCTCCATAATTGAAAAGATTCAGGATGGCTCCATATTGAAGGCCCAAATCTGAGTTGTACGATACGGCAGGAAGAACGCCAAGATTATAACCGCTTTTAATTGTTTTTTCAGCAGAAAGAGCAAATGTGGTGATTATCAGGAGGGAAAAGATGAAATTTCTTTTCATAATTCTAAAAATAAGGTGATTTAAGATTTAAGACGACCTAAAAATACATTCTTTGTTTGACTTACACAAAAAAATGGATTTATAAAGTATAGAATATTAGTGAATTATGCCAAAGCTAAAGCGAAAAACGAAATTTTGGCATCCGATGCGTTCAAGACAACTTCTCCGCAGGCTGCAAGTGTAGAGCCGCTAGTCAGGACATCATCAACCAGTAGGATGTGTTTATTTGAAAAAACAGTTGGATCTATTAGCATGAAAAGATCCTGTGTATTTTCCCATCTTTCCCAGATGCTTTTGGTCGTTTGTGTCGGATTTTTCTTGGTTCGGCATAAATTAGTAGAATCAGATGGAATACCTGTAATTCTCGACAGACCTTTGGTTATCCATTCACTTTGGTTGTAACCTCGTTTTTTAGCTTTATCCTTATGCAAAGGTACGGGGACAAGTAAGTCAATATCTTCAAAGAAGCCTTCAGACAAAAGCTTTGCAGCTGTAAAACCTGCCAACGAGTCGCCCAATTCTTTTTCCCCTTTGTATTTCAACAATTCCAGAATATTCTGCACTTTTGATTCTTTTTGATAAAGAAAACCTGCCGTCGCTTTTTCAAAGGCGATTTTACCAAAAAAACGCTCGGAAGCAAGGTTGGTTTGAAAGGATTTAAAATTAGTTTTGGGAATTTCGTACAGACAATTCATACAGAGGTGCTTTTCTCCTTGAATCAACGGTTTTTCACAAAGCAGACATAGGTTGGGAAATGCCAGATCCATCAAATCTGAAACGATGTTGTTGAATAAATTCATGGGGTAGAAGGTTTAATAATCATCCTCTTCATCAATGCCCATTTTTTTCAGACATTGAGAAATGAGTGAGGGCTCAAATCCCTTTCCGGCGCCATAACGCAGCATTTTTCCTCTCAGTTCATACTGGGTCTTACTTTTAATGGAAGGCCTTTTTTGCTTTAATAGAGTCAGAAGCATTTCCTGGTAGTCCTCATCCGAAATTAAACCGAGCCCTTCTTCAATCATTTCGGCGGAAAGACCTTTTTGTCTGAGCATGTAGCGAATTTTTATCTTTCCCCATTTATTAAATTTGAACCGATCAATCACAAAAGCTCTGACATAGCGTTTTTCATCAATAAAACCTTCTTGCTGCAAACGTAGGATCAACTTGGATTGCTCTTCGTGCTCCAACTCGAATTTGGCGGTTTTATCCAATACTTCTGATTTACAATGTTCGGCTGACGAACAATAGGCGGCTGCAAATGCAAGTGCTTCGGAATAGTTGCTCATGATCTTCCAGGATTATAGAATAGCCCTGATCATGCGGTCGCGACCTGAAAGATCCTGAAAAAGATCCACCTTTTCGAAAGGTTGTTGCCGTACAAGATCAAGCGTTTCTTTACCAAGTTGGCTGTTGATCTCGAAATAGAGCCCACCTCCTTTTTTTAGTTTATTGACCGCATACTGGGAGATGACACGGTAAAATATCAATGGGTCATTGTCGTTTACAAACAAGGCTAAATGAGGTTCATGGTTCAGGACATGAGCTTCGATGACTGCTTTTTCACTTTGACAGACATAAGGCGGGTTGCTGACGATGACATCCCACTGGTCGGTTTCTTTTTCGAAAACTTCCGTAGAAAGGATGTCCAATAATTGAAAATTGACAGAGACACGATTGAGTTCTGCATTTTCCCGGGCTATTTTCAAGGCATCGTTGGAAATGTCCCAGGCCGATACCTTGGCATCGGGTAAGTTTTTAGCCAAAGATACAGCGATGCAGCCGCTGCCGGTTCCAATATCCAACAGACGGATATTCTTATTCTTATTTTTAAAATCTTTCAGAATCAGTTCTACCAGTTCCTCCGTTTCAGGACGCGGTATAAGAACGCCGGTTCTTACTTTGAAATTTAACTCAAAAAACTCAGTTTTTCCGAGGATGTATTGAATGGGTTCACCGTTTAAAAGCCTGTCTACTGAGGCTTTAAGTATAGTAAGAATGTCGTCCGGGAATTTTGTATCTTTGTCGCTGTAAATTTGAACACTACTCATTCCTGCAAGCTGCTTCAGCAGTAAGCGGGAGATGGAGTTCAGTTCATTTTTGGAATAAATAGTGCCTAACCGGCTGTCTATATAGGTTAAAAAGCGCTGCATGTTTAACAATTTGTTTACAAAGCTACTGCTTTTTTCGCCAAGAAAAAAACTTTTTTAATAAAAAGCCGGATGTAATATTGTTTATGTTTTTCTATAAGCTGAATATGTCAGATCTCAGAATGGATAGTATCTATATGACCCGTTGTTTGCAACTTGCAGCCAATGGAAAAGCCACTTGCTCACCAAATCCGATGGTCGGGGCTGTGGTGGTTCATCAGGGGCGCATTATTGGGGAAGGTTGGCACCGAAAGGCAGGTGAGCCACATGCTGAACCAAATGCCATTCATTCTGTAAAGAATCAGGAATTGCTGAAAGAGTCAACATTGTATGTAAGTCTGGAGCCATGTTCTCATTATGGAAAAACGCCACCTTGTGCCGATCTGATCATTGAAAAAGGAATTCCCCGTGTCGTAATAGGTTGTCTGGATGTTTTTCCCTTGGTTTCAGGAAGGGGAGAATCTAAATTGCGGGCTGCAGGTATAGACGTTACCGTGGGCGTTGAGGAAGCTGCTTGCCTGAATATGAACAAACATTTTTTTCTTTTTCATAACCTGAAGCGCCCTTACATCATTTTGAAATGGGCACAAACCGCAGATGGATTCATG
>Ga0209430_1000838_pt1 | contig 26472 bp, 18 predicted proteins | sample BarGraIncub1133A_FD_184504 | JGI IMG/M metagenome (GOLD analysis project Ga0209430, IMG submission 184504) | Arctic peat soil microbial communities from Barrow, Alaska - Barrow Graham LP Incubations 11-33A (SPAdes) (version 2) | ecosystem: Environmental > Terrestrial > Soil > Wetlands > Peat... | reverse complement strand
GGAAAAATCCTGAATGCGGTATTCCAGATGCAGGACATCATTGACTTCCAGATTTGTGAAAACTACATAATTGTCATCGTTTGTCTCCGCTTTGACGACGTTTCCGTCTGCTTTGATGACTTCTGCCTTATCTATCAGTAATTTTTCTAGTTCGCTGTTGTACCCAATCCTATATTCTTTCCAGTTTTCAATACCGGTTTTGTTTAATATTTTGATGGCCATTTCAAACCGATATTCCTTTGCGCCTTCCGGATAGACAATTAGTTGATTGTCATCCACGACAATGAGTGAGTTGTTGTCTGGAAAAGTGCTGGCATTTCCGGCTTTGACGATTAGTTCGTTCAAATTGATTTTTGGAAACATTTCAACCAATTCCTTTTTGTTTTCGAGCAAACGCAACTGGGATCTGGAATCGTATTCAGCCGGATTGTAATAAATGGCTTTTCGAAAAGACTCTTTGGCCTGTTCCAAATCTCTGAGGTTCTTATAGATGTAACCTCTTGAAGAATAGTTGTTTGAATGGTAAGGTGTCATCGCCAACATCTGATCGGACACCGCCAAGGCCTCCTTATATTTCTCCTGATTGTACAGTTTAGTCATCAGTTTGTTCATATAACCGTATGCATAAGGAACTTTGTTGATCCTGTATCGAAACAAATTCAACGATTTGGCGATCTGACCAGTTTCTTCGTAATGATCGGCCAACAGACCCACTGCATCCTCATCAAAATAGTTGTTGCAAAAATCTTCAGCTATCTTCTGGGCCCTGCGTGCATCGCTGTTTTTGGCAATGTTGTAATTAATTCTCATGTACGAGAAATCCTGTGGGTATTTTGCATACAGGATCTTTGAGAAATCAACGATTTCCTTGTATTTTTTTTGATTGGAATAGTTTCTCAAAACCCATTCATCCGTCGTTGGGATTTCACCGTACAGTTCCCGCGTTTTTACTGTAATACTTTCGGCCTCCGTATATTTTTCGGATTCCAATGCTTCGCCATAAGTCAATTGCAATGCATCAAGCGAGTTGGGGTCATTCTGCTTAATTTTCTGTAATTCTTTATTCCGGTCCGTATTGTTGTTGGCTCTGTAATAAGCTTCTGTTAACCGAGAACTCAAATGTGTGGAATTTGGAACCGATTTCTGAAGGTTTTTAAACAACTTGGTTGCCTCGTAGGCTTTGTCATTTCTTAAATATACTTCTCCTAACAAATATTGGTTCAATGGATTACTTGGTTCATTGGCAATTTTTTCCTGAAAAAATTCTTCGGCGAAAAAGGGGATTTGTTCCGGCAAAGCGCTAACAGCCACCTTCTGATAGCTTTGTTTGACGGAAGTGTTGCTCAGCCCGGCTATTGGATTTGCCTGTTCATCGGTAAACCGCAACATGAAATTGGCATCTTCGATTTCGCTTTGACCGATTTGAACCAATACTCGGTTAAATCCCTGTTTTAAAGTTACCGGACATGCATACAGGTCAAGGTCGCAATTGCGTTCTTCGGGAATGGACATCATCAATGCATCGTTTATCCAGACTTTTAAGGAGCCAGATGTTCCGATTCGAAGAATGACATTCTGATCAACAGGGCTGTTCACATAACTCTGTGCATATAGGATGACATCGTCCAGTGAAAAGTGGTAGTCAAATGCAAACCAACGGTTTGGTTTGTTGAAAGAAGGTGTAAACCAACTTACTTCTGCCCCGGTCGAGTTCAGGAAGATGTCACCTTTATTTTCTTTGGTCAGGACGCCCCAATCCTTGTTAAACCCACTTCCGGAGGTGTTGTTGAAACTGCCAAGTACCTGCCAGTTATTAATTGCTCCATAATAAGCATATTGTTGCTTGGCTTTGGCAAAATCATTGATGAATTCATAATGTGCCCCAATATTGGACCAGAAAATGGCTTTCAATGTTCCATTAATCTTTGGATCTGCAACGATGGATTGCATGAAGGCCAGTTTTTTCGGGTTCAGCCAACCATTTTTATTTCTCAGGAAGGGTTGAGAACTGAAGGCATATAAATAGGAATATGGATTTGGTGTTGATTCATAGAATTTTTTAAAAGCGTCAAAAGCATCATCTTCCTTTTCTTCATCTCCGTTTATCAGGCATAGACTCAATAGCGCATCTGAGCGATATTCCGGATCTTGGATGGCCAACTCAAACTGTTTTCTGGCTTCTGTCCGGTTGTTTTTGTCATAAGCAGCCCAGCCCTGTTCGTAATTTATTTTTCCGGAACCAAAACATGGGGTCAGTATCAATAAGGATACGAAAAAAACGATGGATTTGTTGAACATGTCGATACGTAGTTAGAATTAAGATTATAAAAACTCTATAGCAAGCAAAATTAAATAAAATACATTAGAAATCAGAATTATCGGCTTCTCAAATTTTGAAATACATGGAATAAAAAGACCAGTTTTCAGTGATTTTTCATTATTTTTGATCAGAAATGTAACACTTCGGATTCCGTTACGTCTAAAGTATTATTAATCAAAAACACACTGCCATGAAAACTCCGGTTATCGTTCTTTTGCTCATGACTCTTTCCATTTACTCCTGCATTGGTCGGATTGTTATTGATAAACCTGGTGAATTCAAAATCACGAAAGAAAAATACTCCTTTATTCAGGAATATGAATCACCGAAAGATATTCATCTGACACTTAGTACTGTAGGTGGAAACATTGAGGTGCAAGGTTGCGAAGGAAATCGCGTAAAAGTTGCTTTTGTAGTCACAAAAAACAACGGCGAAATCATTGAAATGACATTGGATGAACTAAAGAAATACGCTTCCTTTGTCATTACTAAAGAGGGAAAAGAATTGTCTATTGATGTTAAAGAGATTTTCCGCAGAAACATGAGCGTAGGCTTTTTAGTGCAAACACCCGTTCAAACAGCATGTAGTATTTCAACAAGTGGTGGAAACCTACATGTTTCTGGCCTAACGGGAAATCAGGAGATGCAAACCAGTGGCGGCAATGTTGACATTGAAAAGGTCCTGGGCAATGTTGATGCACATACTTCCGGAGGAAACATCTATTTGGAAAAATTAGTTGGTAAAACGAAAGTATCCACTTCCGGAGGAAACATTGACTCAGAAAATCTGACCGGTGAGCTAAATGCTGAAACAAGCGGTGGCAATATCAGTCTTGCAAATCACCAAGGCCTGGCAGACGTTTCCACTTCAGGAGGAAACATCAATCTGGAAAACATGACTGGCTCCGTTTCAGCCCGCACCAGTGGTGGAAATCTATATGCAGATTTGAAAAGCCTTTCTGACAAGTTAGTGCTGGAAACCAATGGCGGCTTTATTAACTGTGAATTGCCTTCTGATGCCGGTATGAACCTGGAACTTTCTGCAGGTGACATCAAAACAACCTTGAACAACTTCCAAGGAACTTCCAAATCTGATTACATCTCAGGTAAGATCAATGGTGGTGGTATTCCCGTCCAAATGTCTTGCCCGGGTGGAACCCTCCGACTAAAATTTAGTAAATCATCTGACAACCAGTAATTTGTTGGTTGAATCTATTTGAGTAATTCGTCTAATTTTTTGTAGAATTCAGGGCTCTCGCCTATGATCCGCGCAACAATGTGTTGTTCAGGATCCAGAATGAATTTGGTCGGATAACCAGAAACGCCATACATCACAGGCACGTCCGCTGTGGTGAGGTTCATGACATGCACCCAGTTCATTTCATTCTTTGCAACAGTTGATTTCCAGACATCTTCCTTATCACGGACATCCACGCTGATGAATTCCACTTTATCCTTGTATTTGGCATAATATTCCTTCATTTGAGGAACGCCTTTCATACACCAAAAACACCAGGCTCCCCAAAAATCGATCACTATGAATTTTCCTTTATAATCAGACAGATTAACCAAATTCCCATTCATGGATTTCAATGTGAAATCAGGGGCGATACTGCCTACGCATACGCGTTTCTGGGCCTCATCTATGGCCTTGAACGTCTTGCTTTGTTGTTCCTGAATATCGAGTCCTTTGGAAAGAATACCCTTGCGGACAGCCGGATCCAGTTTGTTTATATAAAGAAGAAACGTATCCATCGGCATGGCATTCAGATAATAGGCAGATAAATCTAGTGCGGGATTGGATTTAATGTACTCCAAGTCAGTGAGTTGCGATTTGGTTCTTTCTATTTCCAATGCTGCATCCATTTGATCGATGATTTTTTCATCCACGTTGCTGAATGCCATGGAATCAATTTGCAATTCTTTGCGAACGAGATCCGCTTTAATGTTCAAGTTGCTTGTTCTTCGTGTGCTGAAAGTTTCGTTGAAAGCATCTCCCTTTGCTGAATAGGTTAGGACGGTCTTATTCAAAACACCATTCAGGGCGACTTTTCCTTCCGGTTTCAGGATCAATTTGATCATACGTGTCTCAGGTAAGTAGGTTCGTCCATTTAACCGCTTCAGGAAACAATGGTTCGTATAAAGGGTGAACTCCGTTGCATCCGTCAGTTTTTTTGCATAGCTGAAACGATCCTTGACCGCAAAAACCGTATCTACCATTTTAAGGGTAGGATTCGTCAGTGCGACATAACGTACAAAAACGGTGTCGTTACCAAAGCCCTTGACAGTGCCTGTAATGATGGGGAGTTCCCCCTTGGCAAACATGGAAAGGCTTAAACTAATACAACAGACTATTAGCAGTAATTTTTTCATAATGAATAGTTTATAAATGCTTTTTCTAAATCGGATAAAAAGGCCAAAACATCTTCTTTGGTGGTATCGAAAGAGCAAACCAGTCGAATCTCATTGTTCGCTTCGTTCCAAAAATAAAAGAACCAGTTCTGCAGGAGTTCATCTATGACTGGTCTTGGCAAGGTCAAAAACAGGGCGTTTGTCTCTGGTTTCTGTGTGAACCGGACTTCCGGATACTTGCTGAGTTCGTGGTGCAACAATGCTGCCATGTTGTTGGCATGCTCCGCATTGGTCAACCAGAAATCATCCGTTAGATACGTGGTGAACTGAACGGAAAGGTAACGCATTTTGGATGCCAATTGGGCCGATTGTTTGCGGATAAAATGCGCATTCTTACTGAGTTCAGGATTCAGGATTACAACGCTTTCCCCCATCATCAGGCCATTCTTGGTGCCGCCGAAGCTTAGGATATCAATGTCACAATCGGTTGTCAGTGCTTTTAAGGATAGATTCAGGGCTGCAGCAGCATTGGCAAGCCTGGCACCATCCATGTGGACATAAAGACCATATTCATGAGCCAGAGCAGTAATTGCACGGATTTCTTCCGGTGTATAAATGGTTCCGAGTTCGGTACATTGTGAAATATAGACCACACCCGGTTGAGAATGGTGTTGATCTCCGAATCCATGGAGTTTCTGCTTGATCAAAGCCGGAGTCAGTTTGCCGTCCGGAGTTGGAATGGAAAAAATCGGACAGGAGGTGCTTTTGACAGGTGCACCGCATTCATCCACCAAAATATGGGCGGTTTCCGAGCTAAGGATGGAATTAAAAGGCTTGGTTGCCAACTGTAATGCAATAATATTACTGCCGGTTCCGTTAAACACAACGAATGTATCACTTTCGGGACCAAAGGTCTGTTTGAAAAGCAAGAGTGCTTCTTCTGTCCATATATCATCCCCGTAACCGATGGAGTGGCCGTTGTTGGCTTGTTGAAGGGCTTCCAGCACCTTTGTGTGGACTCCGGAATTATTATCGGATGCAAAACTTCTCATTGTTATGTGGTTTAGGTTGGCAAATTAAATAAATATTTTGAACAATCAGTCTGCTAATTCGCTCAATTCCATCCATCGTAGCGTCTTTTCATCAATTTGTCCATTAATTTCAGAAAAACGGATAGAATGTTTTTCAATTTCAAGTCCCGAGCGGGTTCCTGAACTGAGTGCTGTTTCAATGATTGCTTTTTCTTTTTCAAGAGTCTCAATTTCTTTTTCCAACGCTTCAAACTCCTTTTTCTCCTTGTATGAAAGCTTCCGTGGGCGATCTTTAACAGCAAGAATTTCCATTGCGGGCTTGTTTTCGCTTTTGATCGTCCGCTTCTTCTGCTTTTCTTCATCATCCAGCTGTTCACGCCAGTCCCGGTATTGGGTATAATTGCCCGGATAATCCTTGACTTTTCCCTGACCTTCGAATACCAGCAAATGGTCCACCATCTTATCCATGAAATACCGGTCGTGTGAAACCACCAAGACACAGCCTTTGAAATTTTGAAGGTAATCTTCCAAAATATTCATCGTCATGATGTCCAGATCGTTGGTCGGTTCGTCAAGTACCAGAAAATTTGGATTCCGCATCAGCACCATACACAAGTGAAGTCTGCGTTTTTCTCCGCCTGAGAGTTTATAGACGAAATTATGTTGCGTTTCTGGTGTAAATAAAAAGTGTTGCAGGAACTGGGAAGCAGAAAGCTTTTTCCCGTCACCCAGACTAATTTCATCTGCGATTTCACGAATTACATCGATGACCTTCATCTGTTCATTGAATTTGAGGCCATCCTGATTGTAATAGGCAAACTGTACGGTTTCTCCTATGTCGAAGGAGCCGCTGTCGGGTTGCTCCTGCCCCATCAGCATGCGCAGGAAAGTCGTTTTGCCGGTACCATTCTTGCCTACAATGCCCACTTTTTCGAACCGTGCGAAATTGTAGTAGAAATCCTTTAGCAAAACGGTATCACCGAACGCTTTGGATATATATTTGGCTTCAAAGATCTTAGAACCTAAATAGGAAGCCTTGACATTCAGGCTGACGGCATCATCCACCCTTTTGACACTGACTTTATCTTCCAGGTCATAGAATGCCTCTTTGCGAGCTTTAGCCTTGGTGGCGCGAGCCTGAGGCATCCGATGCATCCAATCCAATTCCTTGCGAAACAGGTTGTTGGCTCTGTCCAATTCGGCATTGAATACCTCGATCCGCTCTTGATGTTTCTCTAAGTAATAGGTGTAATTGCCTGAATAACTGAATATTTGGCCGTGATCTATTTCTAAAATCATGTTGCAGACCCTGTCTAAAAAGTAGCGGTCGTGCGTCACCATCAGCAAACTGATCCCCGATTTGGTCAGGTACGTTTCCAGCCATTCGATCATTTCGAGATCCAAATGATTGGTAGGTTCGTCCAAAATCAGCAAATCCGGCTCCGTAATCAATGCGTTTGCCAAAGCGACTCGTTTGAGTTGTCCACCAGACAAATGCGCGATTGGTTGTTCAAAGTCCTTGATTTTGAGCTGTGAAAGAATCTGTTTTACCCGAACTTCGTAATCCCAGGCTTTGTGATAATCCATCAAGTGCAAGTGGTCTTCTAATTTCTCACCTACCGGATGCGCGTGATGCAGTTCTTCACGAATCATAAAGGCTTCATAGTCGGCAATAGTCCGAATGATGATGTTATCCGAGCGGAAACACGCTTCCAACACGGTCTGATTACCCTCAAATCCAGGTTCTTGTTGCAGATAACTCACTCGGAGATCTCTTCTGAAAACGACTGAACCGGCTTCGTAGTCTTCCAATCCGGCCAGAATGTTCAGCAAGGTAGTTTTTCCAGTTCCGTTTTTAGCAATCAATGCCACACGCTGACCTTCCGCAATGCCGAAGGACAGATTTTTGTAAAGCAGCAAGTCTCCAAACGATTTGGTAAGACCTTCAACCTGCAAATATGCTATGGGATTCGCCATTTATGCGTTGAGTTCGTGTTTTAAAAATGCAGCGGTGAAACTTTCAGGATGATTCACCATTTCTTCGGGAGTTCCCGTAAATAGAATCCTACCACCGCCACGACCGCCTTCCGGGCCGATGTCGATGATGTGGTCGGCCATTTTGATCACATCTAAATTGTGTTCGATGATGATGATGGTATTTCCCTTATCGATCAAACGGTTCAGAACCCCCATCAATACACGGATGTCATCGAAATGCAGTCCTGTGGTTGGTTCGTCCAACACATATAAGGTCTTGCCCGTATCCCGTTTCGCCAATTCCTTGGCTAATTTCACGCGTTGGTTTTCTCCGCCCGAAAGCGTGGTTGAAGGTTGGCCCAACCGGATATATCCTAGACCAACATCCTGTAATGTCTTTATTTTGTGCAAGATATGTGGCTGGTTTTCAAAAAAATCGACAGCCACGTTGATGGTCATGTCCAGTACGTCGGCAATGGATTTGCCTTTAAAACGAACTTCCAATGTTTCTCGGTTGAACCGTTTACCCTGGCAATCTTCGCATGGAACCAATACATCGGGCAGAAATTTCATCTCGATGGTCTTGTAGCCGTTACCACGACAGGTTTCGCAACGTCCGCCTACCACATTGAAAGAAAAGCGCCCGGGTTTGTAGCCCCTGATTTTTGCTTCCGGTAAGTTGACATATAGGTTGCGGATGTCGGAATAGACACTGGTATAGGTAGCCGGATTCGATCGTGGGCTTCGTCCCAACGGGGATTGGTCTACGCTGACGATTTTGTCGATCAGATCGATGCCCTCAATGGATTCATAGTGCAACGGTTCCTCCAAAGAACGATAATAGTACTGACTTAGAATGGGTTGCAGGGTATCGTTGATTAATGTCGATTTTCCGCTGCCGGAAACGCCAGTCACTAAAATGAGTTTGCCCAGCGGAAATTCCACATCCACGTTCTTCAGATTATTGCCGGTACAGCCCTTCAGGACAATCTTTTTCCCGTTTCCATTTCGCCGTTGAGTTGGAATCTCAATTTTTTGAAGACCGTTCAAATACCTCGAAGTCAATGTATCTGCCTGCATCATTTCTTGGGGTGTACCCGAAAAAACCACCTCGCCACCGTGTCTGCCTGCTCGGGGCCCAAGGTCCACAATGTAGTCTGAAGCCATCATCATGTCTTTGTCGTGTTCCACCACAATAACGGAATTTCCGCTGTCGCGCAGGGTTTTCAAAGAACTTATAAGGCGGTTGTTGTCACGTTGGTGCAGGCCAATGCTGGGTTCATCCAAGATGTACATGACATTCACCAGTTGGGAACCGATCTGAGTGGCCAACCGAATGCGCTGATTTTCACCTCCGGAAAGGGATGCTGAAGCTCGGTTCAATGAAAGGTAGTCTAGGCCAACATTCAGCAGGAAACTTAGTCTGGAACGGATCTCTTTCAGTATTTCTACAGCGATAAGGCGCTGTTTTTCAGATAAATGTTCGTCAATACGGTCCAGAAAATCAGCCAGTTCTGAAATGTCCATATTGGCAAGATCCGCTATGTTCTTATCGTGCAGCCTAAAATGCAGGGCTTCTTTGTTTAGTCGTTGTCCGCCACAATCGGGACAAACACCAGTCCGGATGAACTGTTGCGCCCACTTTTGTGCTTCTGTGGACGATTCTTCGTCCTGTTGCATGGTGATGAACTTGATGACTCCATCAAAATCGACGTAATAATTGGAGTTGCCCAACGAGCGGTTTTGGATATGCAGGCTTTCCTTTGTACCGTTTAAGATTTCATCGATGGCTTCCTCTGGAATTTCTTTGATGGGCGTTTTCAGCGTGAAACCCCATTTGATGCCCAGGGCCTCGATTTGCCAGAACAAGAGGGAGTCCCTGTATTTTCCAAGTGGTATGATGCCTCCGCTGTGAATGTTTTGTTCCCGATCGGGAATTATCAAGTCGATATCCACCAAATTCACATTGCCTATGCCTTTGCATCGTGGGCACATGCCCTGAGGCGAATTGAAGGAGAAGTTGTTCGGAGCCGGTTCGTTGTAAGAAATCCCACTGGTCGGACACATGAGCCTTCGGCTAAAATGCCTCAGGTCATTTCCGTCCTTATTGAGCACCATTACAATGCCATCTCCCTGACGCATGGCGATCTGAAGGCTTTGTTTGATGCGTTTCAGCTCTTTTTCGGTGATATGCAGTTTATCTATTACCACTTCCACATCGTGGTTCTTGTAGCGATCAAGCTTCATACCGTGGGTGATTTCGCGGAGTTCGCCGTCTACCCGAACATTCAGGTAACCCTTTCTGCGTAAGGTTTCAAAGAGTTCTTTATAATGACCTTTTCGGGTGCGAACGACGGGTGCAAGCATGTAAATGCGCTGCCCTTCGTAGTCATTCAGGATAAGTTCAAGGATTTTATCCTCCGTGTACTTAACCATCTTCTCCCCAGTCACGTACGAATAGGCATCTCCTGCCCTGGCATACAACAAACGCAGGTAATCATAGATTTCCGTACTTGTTCCGACGGTGGAACGCGGGTTTTTGTTGGTGGTTTTCTGCTCGATGGAAATGACAGGACTCAGCCCAGTGATCTTATCCACATCCGGACGCTCCAGATTACCCAGGAAATTGCGGGCATAGGAAGAAAACGTCTCAATATACCGGCGCTGTCCTTCAGCGAAGATGGTGTCAAAAGCCAAAGAGGACTTCCCACTACCACTCAAACCAGTAATAACTACCAGCGAATCTCTCGGAATTTGTACATCAATATTTTTAAGGTTGTGTACACGGGCGCCGTAGACACAAACCAATTCTTGTTCTTCCATAAGTCAATTCGGATCGATCACCCAATTATTTTGATGAACGGTAAGCCTTTTTTTGTCAAAATTCAGGCTTTCCTTTAATGGAATGGCCACTTTATAGGATTTCATTTCCAGATTCGGCAGACTGTCGTTCCTGATCCAAGAGTTGCAGGATTTCAGGTCGTAAAAGTTAATGCCCTGCTGTTTGGCAAAGTCAATCCAGTTCGGAACTTTGCCGGACACAATGGTATCCCTGCAAATAATGGGCTGATACAGCTGATCTTTGCGGATGAAATAACCATATTTTTGCGGATGGGTCAGAAACTCCTTGCAAGCCAATATCCTGAATACATACCGCGAGGTTTCTTCCACCAACCACAAATCCAGGCCTGTAGAAACGCCCTGACGCTGCAATTCGGTGGTAATCCGACTTGTTCCAATGTTGTAAGAAGCACAAGCTGATGGCCAATCTCCGTATTTTGCATAAGCATCTTTTAAGTATTTGCAAGCTGCAGCGGTTTCCTTTTCAACATGATAGCGCTCATCCACATCGCCCGTTACTTCCAGTCCGAACTGTTTGGCAGTTTCGGGCATGAACTGCCACAATCCTACCGCTTTGGTAGCTGAAATGGCAATCGGACTCAGAGTGCTTTCAATGCAGGCTAAGTATTTGAGGTCGTCAGGTACTCCACTATCCCTGAGAATGGGCTCGATAGCCGGAAAAAACCGATTGGCTCGTTTCAGCAAAGTCAATGTCGTGGAGTGCATATAGATCATTGACATGAGTTCCCGGTCGAAACGTTCTCTCATGTCGTTACGGGTCAAATCGATGATTTTTCCGCAGAACTCGATTTCATCTGGAATGTCAGGTGCAATGGCCGTATAAGGAGTTTTTTCCTCGATTACCATCGGTTCAACGATTTGAACGACCGATGGTGATGCCACCTGTTCGACTACTTTTTTGACCTTTTTGGGATTGGCTTCCGTTTCACCACGGGTGGTACCTACTACCATGAAAATCAAGGTGAAGACTGTTAGAAACCATTTTCCATTTTTCATATCAATATCTATTCTAATAAGTTAATAGCTCCTTTTTTCTTGTAAACCAATCTGTCCGACCCTTTTGCGTCAATCAGGTAAAAATAAACGCCTGGTGAAACCGCTTTTCCTTTAAAGGTGCCATTCCAGCCTTTGGCAGGATCCGTCCATTCAAAAAGAACATTTCCCCATCGGTTGATGATGGTACCATGGAATTGGATTATGGAGCGGTAAGCCACTCTGAATTCGTCATTTTCACCCGGTGTAGAACGGGGCGTAAAGAAATTGGGGCAATCCAGTTTGGATTCAGAAATGACTGGGAAGAAAGAGGCTGAATCTTTACAAGTACTATTGTTGACAAACAGTTTTACTAAGAACTTGCCGCTTTCCAGAAACGTATGGTTCAGATTTTCATCACTATACCTCTTGTAAGTGCCTGAACCATCTTCTGAATCAAAGATGAACCATTCGTAAAATTGAGCGGTCTCACTCGGTAAACTGTAAAAATCGATGACCAATGGTGCAGGTCCTGATGGTGAGGAACCGTTTGGATATTCCCCAACGGTGACTTTATCCAATTCATTGGTTCCCTCGTGTTCCTGAGGTACTGCCAGTGCATTCGTTTTCACCGCCACTGCCTTGTAAAGCGCGCTGGTGTAATTGAGCGATGTTCCGAAATAAGTGGCAAATTGGTCTCCTTTGAGTGTAAAATAGGTATCGCAGAGCGGTGCTGTTACGGACCAATTGTAACTCAAGTTCGTGGATGTCGAATTTTGAGTTATTGTTTTATAGGTTTTGCTGGTTCCATCCCATTCTACGCTGTTCCATGACAGCATGAACTCACGGGTCAGTGTTTTACGCAGAGCATTTGAAGTGTAGTAAACCAGATTGTCCACCGAAGCAGTGACTTTCAGGGTCAGATTGGTGCATACATCGCCTTCAGTCGTAAAGGTGATGTCATCGATCCGTGCCGGTATATAGCTGATTACAAAGCAATAATGACGAATTCCTGAGCTGGTTTGAACAAAATAACCGTAATTACTTTCCGCATTTTCAAGGATGGTTTCTGTCAATGTGGTCGATATGCTGCCTGCAGGAACCACCGTTGCCGTGGCAGGATCCTGTTCGAACCTGTACCAGGTCCAATCGGTCGGAGTGTTCGTGGAATAGGTGATTTGAGCGTTACTGACATTGCTATATACAAACACTTTATCAAGTCCGGTGCTCGTCGGTGGAACAACAGAAAAGGGTGCACCGTTCGAGTCTCCCGAAGCAGAAAACTGTGCTTGACAAACCATCGCCGTCAACCATGCAAACAAAAGCAGTACCGTATTTTTTTTCATTGTTTCCGATTCGTCGAAAAATCCATCAAAGATACGATTTCTTACCGAAAAATCCCGTATTTTTGTTCCTTCAAAAACCTCTGACTATGTCTAAACGTACGCTTTTTCTGATTATGATTTTGTTCAATTGCACCGTGGACAGTTTCTGCCAGTTCAAGGATGTGCCTATGGTCCGAATTTCTGAAAAAAGCTATTATCAGTATAAAGTCAAGCCCAAGGAAACCATCTTTTCACTCTGCAAGCGCTTTAACGTGACAGAAGCTGAAATGCGTTCCATGAATCCGTCTCTTGCTCAAGGTCTTAAAAGTGGTCAGAAGTTACTTATACCAATTCTTGAAATTAAGCCCGAGGTCGAAAATCCTGTAGCATCGACCAAAGATGAGGAGACGGTCGTCCGTCCACAAACGAGTCCGGAAAAGCACAAGAAAACGCTGTACTATTCGACTGATAAACCCCGCATTACTGTTTTATTGCCTTTTGCACCAACAAACGTTCTTGGTTCCAACGAACGTTATGTGGAATTTTACGAGGGCTTGCTCTTGGCTGTCGATAGTCTTAAAAATCTTGGATTATCCTTTGAGGTTCAGGCTCTTGAATGCGGAAGTGACGCAGAAACCATTACAAAACTGATCCAAAACGGTAAACTGGAAGCCACTGATTACTGCATAGGGGGTATCACCCCTGAGCAAATAGCACTTTTATCAGACTGGGCTAAGAAGAACCAGCATTATCTGATTTTACCTTTCAGCTCCCGAATTCCTGAAATGGAAAACAATCCGTATCTGTTTCAAACCATTACCACTCATACGTATATGTTTGATCGTTTAGCTGATTATGCCGCTCAACGTGCAATGGGCACCAACATTATTTTCTTGAAAGCCAATACGGATGATTCTGACACGAGGACTCAACTCCTTACAAAAGTCAAGTCAAAATTTCAGTTTGTAGGCATTCCATTTACCGAAGTTAATGATGACGAAAATCTGGAAGCATTTTCCAAAGTCCTTTCTGCCGATAAGTTGAATCAGATCATGCCTTCACCGATGAATATGCAGGAAACCAACAACCTGCTGACTCGGCTGGGTGCTTTCCATCAAGCCAATCCAAACATTTCCATGGTTTTAGTCGGATATCCAGACTGGATGGCCATCAACAAGTCCTATCAGAAGTACTTGTATGATTTGAATACCATCATCTATTCCAACTTTTATGCCGATACCCAACAAAAGAACGTCCGTGATTTTCAGATTCTGTTTAACCAGACCTACGACCAGAATCTGTTGAACATGTTCCCGAAATACGGGATGATGGGGTACGACATTGCCGCACATTTCATACCCAGAATGGTTTTTGAAAAATCGGAAGTCTTAGAGACGCCACCATTTATCAGTCCCCTTCAAAATGATTTCAAATTTGGAACCAGCAATGCACTGAGCGGAGCCTACAACCAAAACTTTTACATTATTCATTACACTCCTCAAAATGAGGTGGAAGTAAAGGTTTTGAACTAAACGAAACAAACCTCTATGAATTTTCCCAAAATACTTTTCACTGGTCTTTTTTCACTTCTGAGCCTGGCCCTTTCCGCACAATACAATACATTGAGTGAATGGTATATAGGCCCTTCTGCAGGAGCTTCCGCCTCCATTGTCACTTTAGAGCCGAAATACGTGGATAAAATGTATTCACTTGGAAAAACGGGCGGCTTGACACTACGTTACATCAGTGAAAATCATTTCGGCGTCCAACTCGAATTCAATTATCTGGAATCTGGTTGGAAAGAAGATGCTTTTAGGCATAAGAAAGCTGCTGATTATTCCTATTCCAGACAACTTAATTTTGTTGAGGTTCCCTTTTTGATGCATACGTATACCTCTATTGGAGCAACACGGTTCTTTTTGAATGTTGGTCCTAAGATCAGTTATCTGCTTTCTGAATCTGAAGTGGACAGAAGTCCTACCCCCTATCTACAAATCGGAAAGCTTGTTGAACGGCCTTTTCAGTATGGAATTCTGGGCGGTGGTGGTTTGGAGGTTCATCTGGGACCAACCGTATTGGGTCTGGAAGGACGGTATTGCTACAATTTTTCCAACCTATTCAACGATGCCGTCGGTCAGGATTTCGTGACTTCAAACCTACAGGTCATCACCCTGAACTTGTATTTTCTTTTCCAACTAACTGGAAACAAATAGAAACAGGCTGCCTCTTTTCAGAAACAGCCTGTCCTAAGTATTTGTATCGTTTCTAACGGATTCTATCCAGCGATTTTACCAAAGCATCGTCCTTTTTAATGGCTTTGATGGCTAGAAAGTCAAGAATGAGGCCTAAGAATGGCATCAGAACTGCGGGGCCGTAACCTACCCAAGAATCCAGAACGTATTTAAAGTACATGAACATACTTACTAATCCGGTGGATAGTATCGCTTTAAAAATAAATGCCACCCACGTCAAACGGATTTGTTGACTGCGTTTTTTGAAGTAGAAAATGGCTAGGAATGAAAAGAAACCAGCTAATCCTGAAAGAATGCCAATGAACCTGACCGGCAAATTCATCGGTTGAACATCACCTGCCTGAGTCATTTTGAAAGCCGTGCATTCATACAATCCGTGCGGCATCTTGAACATGCCGACCGGTAGGAACAATACAGCAATCAAAGCGACGGTGGCTAAAAATAGCCAAAGACTTTGAATACGCTGTATCATCTTATTTTTTCAGTTTCTCGCGTGCGGGATTCTTGTGATAAATCTTACCGTCAATGTATTCCTGCGCAGCGATCAAGGTTGCTTTCGGCAATTTTTCATAGAAACGTGAAATTTCGATTTGCTCGCGGTTTTCGAAAACTTCTTCTAAGTTGTCGGTATACGAAGCGAATTCCTGCAATTTCTTTTCCAGTTCCGATTTCATTTCAACGCTGATCTGGTTGGCACGCTTGGAAATGATTTTTACGGTCTCGTAGATGTTGCCGGTGTCTTCACACAAAGCATTCATGTCACGTGTTACAGTCGAATTCGGAATTGATTTTTTGTACTCCATTGTTCAGTTTTTTATTCTTTGATTATTTTCTTACATTCTTTGAGGATGCCTTCAGCCTCTTTCAGGTGCTTACTATCCGGAAATTCATTCAGGAAACTGTAATATTCATCCTGAGTAGCGCGGAAACGCTCAATTTTTAAAGTTTCTATACTTTGCAAGGCCATCATATACCTGGATTTCAAGATCAAGAAGGCTAAATCCTCCCGGTATTTTGAAACCGGATAATCCATCAATGCGTTGTTGGCAGTAATGATGCAGGATTGATAGTTGTTTCCCATATAGTCACCCAAGTCAAAATACAATTTGCTCGACAGCAATTGTTTGTAAACCAACTTATCCTGCAGGTCGTTCAGCATCTTGACCACTTCTTCCTTTCGGTCGCTTTCAGGATAATAATCCAAAAATACATTCAGCTGGTCCATCGCCTTGATGGTTTCCTCCTGTGTCAACCGAGGATCCGGAGAATTCATATATGCAGCCTTTCCAGCCAGGAATCGACAGTCTTCCGTAAATATACCCTTTGGATAAGTTTTGTAATAAGTTTCAAAATAGCCCGATGCGGAGTAATAGTCTTTTCGGCTGTAATAGGAGTTTGCCAGCATGAAAAGTGTCTGCTCGGCACGGTCCGTTCCTTTGTGAATGGGTTGCAGTTCTTCCAGCAACTCAATGGCACGAAGGTATTTTTTCTGCTCGTAAAACTCGTTGGCTTTTTTCCACTTCAATTCATAGTCGGTGCTCTTCAGCAATTTCTGATAGTCGGAACAGGAAACCAGGTTAATACCCAGCAATATAATTATAAGAAATCTCCACTTCATACCGTTACAGTTCACACCCTTTCCATGTTGTACGAAAAGTTGCACAAAGGTAACACTTCCCTTTCAATAAGCGAAAAGAAACTGCAAATTTTAACGGTAAAGCCCGTGCAGAATGGTTTTCCAACGTTTTTTAAGGATCGAAGCCCCTTAAAAATAATACATGTCGCTGGCCTTGATCAGTTTTAGGTTGGAGTTCTGTAAAACTTCCACACATTTGGCAATGTCGCTGGGTCTGATGACCACTCTGGCTACGTCATCCATGGCAAAGGCATACATGTAATCCACCGAAACATTGTGTTCGGATAGAATCAGAAGCGCATCCGACAATGTTCCCGGCGTATTGGGTACATACAAACAGACGACATCGCTTAGGGTAACGGTAAAACCGTTTTCAGTCAGCAATTTTTTTGCGGCCTGAGGATCGGACAAAACCACCCGCATGATGCCAAAGTCAGAAGACTCAGCCATGCTGAATGCCGACAAGTTGATGCCTGCTTTACCCAACAAACGGGTTACATCGGTCAAACGTCCGGTCTTGTTTTCCAAAAAGATGGACAATTGCTTGATAATCAAAGGTTCGCTCATAATTAATACAACTTACGTTTGTCAGTCACTCGTTTTGCTTTTCCCATGGAGCGCTCAATGGATCTGGGTTCCACCAATTTGATATGGGCATGGATCCCAACAACGCTTAGAATGCGGTGTTCGATGCGTTTTGCCAAACCCAGCATGACGCTCATATCGTCCGTAAAGTTTTCAGGGCGCAATTCCACATGCACCTCGAAGGTATCCGTATTATTTTCACGATCCACATATAAATGGTAATGTGGAGCCGCTTCGCCGAATTCCAGCAAAACGCTTTCGATCTGGGATGGAAAGACATTCACGCCCCTGATAATCAGCATATCATCACTTCGACCCATGATTTTGTGCATGCGAACAGAGGTCCGTCCACAGGAACACGTATCGTCAAACAGCGACGTCAGGTCTTTGGTCCTATAGCGAAGAACAGGCATGCCTTCCTTGGTAATGGTGGTGAACACCAACTCTCCAACTTCACCCTTTTTTAGAGGTTTCAATGTTTTTGGATCAATGATTTCCGGGAAGAAATGATCTTCGCAAATGTGCATGCCATGTTGCTCACTGCAATCGTAAGCGACACCTGGACCAATGATTTCAGTCAGTCCAAAAATATCATACGCTTTGAGACCTAATTTTGCCTCAATTTCCACGCGCATTTCTTCTGTCCAGGGTTCAGCACCAAAAAAGCCGACTTTTAGCTTGAGTTTATCCCGAACGCCTGCATCGTGAACAGCTTCTGCCAAATATAAGGCATACGATGGCGTACAGCAAAGCGCTGTGGAACCGAAGTCTGTCATCAGCTGGATTTGCTTTTCGGTGTTGCCGGAAGAAATCGGAATAACCGATGCACCAAGGGTTTCAGCACCATAGTGGGCACCAAGGCCACCGGTGAACAATCCGTATCCGTAAGCTACTTGGAAAATATCGTTTCGAGTGCAACCGCCTGCAGCAAACGTTCTGGCCATCACTTCAGACCAAATGCTCAGGTCTTTACGCGTATAACCGGCTACAATGGGCTTTCCGGTGGTACCGGACGAAGCATGTAACCGAACGATTTCAGACATGGGTGCCGAGAATAATCCGAATGGATATTGGTCACGCAAGTCTGTTTTAGTAGTAAAAGGCAGCTTTACAATATCGTCGATGGTTTCAATGTCGTTCGGAGTAACACCAATTTCCTGCATTTTTGCCCTGTAGAAGGGTGAATTGTGATATACGCATTCCACCGTTGTGCGAAGTCTTTTGCTTTGTACTTCGCGCATTTCCTCGTGCCCCATGCACTCGTAGCTTTCGTTCCAGATCATATTGGTCAAATTAGTAGTCTAGCAGTTGATGGTCATCCCCAGTTTTCCGCTCGTTTTTCATTGCTGCAAAGTAAAACAATATTTCCATAATTTCCGTCCAATTCAGCTATATTTGTAGATTCAAAAACGTTGTATTTCATGTTCAATCTTGTTTCTCCGTACGTTCCGACAGGTGATCAGCCTGAAGCCATTCGTCAACTTTGCGAAGGAATCCGGCAGGATATGCCTTATCAGACGCTTCTTGGAGTAACAGGTTCCGGTAAAACGTTCACGATGGCGAATGTGGTGAATGAAATTCAGCGCCCTACCCTGGTCCTTAGCCACAATAAAACGCTGGCTGCCCAATTGTACGGTGAGTTCAAGAGCTTCTTTCCGGATAATGCCGTGGAGTATTACGTTTCCTATTACGATTACTATCAACCTGAAGCCTATTTACCCCACTCCGATACGTATATTGAGAAAGACCTTGCCATCAATGATGAAATTGAGAAACTCAGGCTTTCAGCTACTTCCGCGTTATTATCAGGCCGTCAGGATGTATTGATCGTTTCGTCAGTTTCCTGCATTTATGGAATCGGTAATCCGGAAGACTTCAAAAAAACGGTTGTGGATATTCATCGGGGACTAATGCTAGACCGTAATGTTTTCCTTCGCAAATTGGTGGATATACTGTATTCAAGGAACGAAGTGGATCTTCAACGAGGGAATTTTCGGGTGAAAGGCGACACGGTCGATATCTTTTTAGCATACGCGGACTCCATTTTAAGGGTTGTTTTTTGGGGGAATGAAATTGACAGCATCTCCACCATCGATCCTCTAAACGGCCGAACGCTGACTACAGCTGAGGAATTCCGCATCTTCCCGGCCAATCTGTTTGTAACCAGCAAGGAAAACATTGCTATAGCCATCGAAATGATTTTGGCCGATCTTGATAAACAAGTGGCATTTTTCAATTCAGTCGGAAAACTGTACGAAGCCAAGCGACTTTATGAACGTGTCACCTACGATGTGGAAATGATTAGGGAGCTCGGCCATTGCTCTGGCATCGAGAATTATTCCCGTTATTTTGATGGACGTCAACCCGGTGACAAACCTTTCTGCCTGTTGGACTTTTTTCCTGAAAATTTCCTGATGGTCATTGATGAAAGTCATGTGTCCCTACCTCAAGTTCGTGCCATGTGGGGCGGTGATCGTGCACGGAAAACCAATCTGGTGGAATATGGCTTCCGCCTTCCAGCTGCCATCGATAACAGGCCGCTTAGTTTTGCCGAGTTTGAAGGCGTAAAAAAGCAAGTGGTTTATGTGAGTGCCACCCCTGGTGATTATGAATTGGAGAAGTCGGAAGGCATTGTGGTCGAGCAGGTTATACGTCCTACAGGACTTTTGGATCCTGAAATTTCCGTTCGCCCCAGCAAGAATCAGGTGGACGATCTGATGGAGGAGATCCATGTGCGAGCCCAAAAAGACCAACGAGTATTGGTGACCACTCTGACCAAGCGAATGGCTGAAGAACTGACTTCTTACATGATTGGTTTAGGCATTAAGTGCAGCTACATCCATTCCGATGTGGATACGTTGGATCGTGTCAAAATCATGGAAGACCTTCGGTTGGGCGTTTATGATGTTCTTGTTGGAGTAAATCTCCTTCGTGAAGGGCTGGACTTGCCTGAAGTTTCCTTGGTGGCCATTTTGGATGCCGATAAAGAAGGTTTCCTCCGAAACCACCGTTCACTCACACAAACATCAGGTCGGGCTGCCCGTCATCTTGAAGGGAAAGTCATCATGTATGCAGATAAAATGACAGAAAGCATGCGGATTACCATCGAGGAGACCAACCGTAGGCGCATCAAACAACGGGCCTACAACGAAGCTCACGGCATCACTCCTACCGCCATAGTCAGGGACAAGACCTCCACACTTGGTCAATTTGCCCGTTCAGCCGAGCCAAAAGCGTATATTGAGCCTGAAAAAACCAGTCTGGTTGCCGATCCTGTACTGTCCCACATGAATTCTTCACAACTGCAGAAAACCATAGACAAAACCCGCAAGGCTATGCAAGAAGCAGCAAAGCGGCTCGATTTTCTCGAAGCCGCTCAATACCGGGACGAAGTTCTCAAACTGGAAGAACTTCTTTCAAATACATCTAAAATTTAACGCCAGCTGTTACAACAAGGTTGACCCTATCTCTGGTCAATGAAGCATAGGCAGGTTCACCTGCGGTAATGCTGATATCATCGTAGTAATTGAAAAAGTGTTCATCAATCAATTTTTCTTGAACGGCAAAGTCAGTAAAAAAGGATCCAGAACGATAACCAACCCCCATGGAGGCGTACATGGTACTTTTTGTCATGCTGTATTCAGGCCTGGTATAGGGCGTGTCCATAAATTTGTCTTCCAAATTTGAAACTAAGGGAGACAGATAATATGCCGCACCCATACGCGCACTGAAATAGTCGGTTAAACGTACTTCACCTCCAACACGGAAATTAAAGCTCTTCGAAAAATCCTGACTCATACTTTTGTTGATATCGGTATATTCATATCCGTTCGCGTCTTTCAAGTTAATGCTGCTGTTGTCTACATAGTCCATGTCAAAACTAAAAAGACCTTTTTTACCGAACTGATAGGCAGCACTCAAAGTCATTTGCCATGGAGATTTTAATATATAATCCACATACTGTTCAGATTCTATATGCTGTTGAGTAGCTGGGTAGGTCACATCATTCAGATCTTTAAATCCCCAAGATGCCATAGAAGCAGCAAACACGTCCGTCATCCTATAGAATGTTCCGGAATTATAGGAAATACCTAGTCGAAGTTCAGGTACCGGCCTGTAAATGACACCCACTTTTAAATTAATGCCCGATCCCGTTGTCGTAAGAGCATTGTGCATATCAATGCCCTTATTAATTGCGAAATCTTCACTATACTCCGTGGTCTTTTCATAATTTATTTGCTGAAGGCCGATTCCCAAACCCACATACAAGCTGTGATTGTAGTTCGCTCCCAATGTAAAATTCCAGGAATCGATTCCACCGGATTCAATCATTCTCATATCACTGTTCGATAATTCATTATCGGCAACTCTTGATACGTAACCAGTGTTGGTTTCGTCAAGCACCTTGATGCCACCTGATGACATATTCATGAAATTCCAATAAGGAGTTGTGTAAGGCGAACCATTATTTAGAAGCCAATTTTCCATAAAACACATTTCTTTAACCAATGATGTTTTACGTCCAGTTCCAATAACATTTGTATTTCGGTTGAAATCTGCTGTTCTGTTGTATGTTACGCCAAAATTAAAGTTGGAAATGGCCGACTCATCATACGTTCTGAACGATCCGACATAACCGAAACCATTCATTAAGATGTTCGATCTGTTGGCATTAGCGTCGGTACCATTCAAATTGGTGGTAGTTGCATCCATTTGAAATGCAGGTGACAACGAAAGCTCAGAACTTCTGTAGATTCCAATGCCGGCAGGATTTGTGTTGATAGCACTCATGTCGCCACCCAGTGCACCAAATGCACCCGACATGGACACAAAACGTGCCGTCCCAGTAATATCCGATTGCGAAAACCTTAGCGCATCAAACTCAGATTGAGCACTTGCATAAAGGCCGGATGCAATCAGGCAAATCAAAACTATATATCTCCTCATAATACTCATTATTAAGATTATCTACGTCCGCCACCCATTGATGAGCCACTGCTTCGAGAACTTCCAGCACTAGATGATGAACCACCGGATGAACTACTTGATGAGCTAGAACTGGAGCTGCTGGATGAACTGCTTGGTGTATACGTTGGAGTTGGTGTATAGTTGTTGTTCGAAGACGAGCTTGTCGCTTGACGGGATGATGTGTTACTGGTAGATGCCCTTGGAGTCGTTGAGGTTGAAGAACCCGAATTACTTGTCCTTGCATTTCCGTAGTTCGTAGAGGTTCCGGCCGTAGAAGCAGGAGCGGTGCGGGGCTGTGTTGTCGTGGTGGTGCTGTTCGTGCTATAGCCGCTGCGGCTAGTACTATAATTGCCAGTGGAGCCGGATGCATTCTGACGGGAAGGAGTTGTACCGTAAGAGCCGCTGTTGTAATTGCCCGACCTAGTGCCAGTAGCAGTATTGTTGCTGCTCCGAGTAGTTGTGCTGTATGATGACCTTCTGGCTCCTGTATTCGTGCCTTCACGAGTGGTACTGTAGCTTCTCATTCCCACGGTTGAATTAGCACTACGGCCTGTTCCTGTGGTATAATTTCCGGATCTGGGGGATGAATTCCTGTCGGAAAACATTGTTCTAGATTGGAGGCCTCCAGTGGTGGCCCGATTGCCATTTGAATGTCCACTTCCGACACTGGATATGAAATCCCTTTGATTGTTGGACAATGTATGACGGTTTCTGGAAAAGGCATCACGTCCTAAGTTTCCGTAACCGCCTCCCTGACCGTAATAACCGCCATAATAATTATCATAGTAGCCACCGTAATAGCCACCACCATAAAAGCCGCCATATCCTCCATAGCCGTTATAACCCCACCAAGGATCATTCCAGTTGCCATAACCGTAGCCATAATAGCCTGAGTACCAAGGGTCAGAATAGCCCCAACCTGAATACATCCAGGGGTCGTAATACATGCCCCAACCGCGGTGATACCAGTTGTTCCAGCCATAACCGTAGGATGGATACATATAATTATCATAATAATATGGGCTCATGAATCGGTAGGAATTTCCGTCAACATAATAGATGTTCACATCGGCACCATCTTCCACATAAATGTTGAGGTACTCATCATCGGTGATCTGTTTGGTGAAATTCGGATTGTGGAAACGGCGAATCCGTTCGGAATATTCAAATGGTTGGCCGTTTTCATCCAGAGCCAAAGTATCACTATAGGTCAACGTATCTCCGGTCAGACCCTCGTTTACTTGGACTGCATTCGGACGACGGTTGTATTCGTCCACATTGCGCAATTCGTAGGTCTTCAAAGTGCCGGTTTGGTCATAGACCCGCACATTACTGTTATCTTGCTGTACATTTGCCGACTTTTGCGGTCGTGGATTGGATTCCGCTTTAGCCGTTTTCGGATTGTAATACAGGTCATCCTCGAAGGTTTGAGCCTGAGCGAGTCCCGTCAGCATCAATGCCAGGGTCATCGGAATCATCCATTTCGTTTTCATAATGCGGGTATTTTTAGGTTAATTCAGCATAAAAGGCGTATTTTTGTATCGGGATCGAGCAATTGCTCCTAATCCTTTTATACAAAGATACTTTTTTTGCCAAAACGTTTACTGTGATAACCGAATTTAACAGCACAAACATGGATTATATTGAAATTCACGTCATAATCACTCCCCTAAACCCAATTATCAACGATTTGCTAGCCGCTGAACTGGCTGAAGCCGGATTTGAAAGTTTCAGTGAATGCGAAGACGGCATGTTGGCATTTGTAGCTTCAACAAGCTATAATGAACAGGAAATTCGAAAAATCATACCTGCTGAAATGTTTGGCTCAACACTTCAATATTCCGACAAATGCATTCCGGGACAAAATTGGAACGAAGTATGGGAAAAGAATTATTTCCAGCCCATCGTTATTGGAACCGATTGTGTGATTCACAGCTCTTTTCACACTAATATTCCGGAAGCTCGGTATGACATTCTCATCGACCCGAAAATGGCTTTCGGAACCGGCCATCACGAAACCACCAGTCTGATGCTGGAAGAGCTGCTGAAACTGGATGTAAAGGGTAAGTCGTTCCTGGACATGGGCTGTGGAACAGCCGTCCTGGCAATTCTTGCTTCGATGAAAGGTGCCGTGAATGTTTTAGGCATTGACATTGACCAATGGGCCATCAACAATGCACTGGAAAATATTCAACTCAACAATTCCCCTGCCATTGATATTCAAACCGGTGGCGCAGAATTGCTGGAGAAAGCCCCGATTTTTGACATCATCTTCGCCAACATCAACCGCAACATCCTGCTCGCCGATATGGCCGCATACACTGCCAAAATGCATGAAGGATCCCTCCTATTCATGAGCGGCTTCTACGAATCCGACATTCCTGTGATCCGTGAAAAAGCGGAAAGCCTCGGCCTTACCTTCCTCGGCTTCACCCTCAAAAACAACTGGGTTGCCGTCCGCTTCGTACGCTAACCCCCTTTTCTTCTTTCTCTCTTCCGGCAAAAACCCCACTCTATTTGAAAATCAAGATTGCTCTAATACTAGGGTTTTAGTAGGTTGGTCGCAAACTTCCGTCGGACCAAAATACTGAATCGGACCCGGATAAACATAATCCGTGCTGATGGCCCAAGCGGCACGCTTGTAGACAAAAGCCTTGAAAGGTTTGCCGTTCAAGTCCACCAGCGCTTTTTGAATGACCGGTTTCATTTCACCATGACGCTGTTCCATGTTCATCATCATCGTGATGGGCACACCGCCAGCTATCCATTCGGAAGCAGGAGCTATCGTGTTTCGAACGGACGACATGTAACCCGTCTTGCCGGCACCAATTAATTCGGCAGCCGTGTAACCCAAAGAATAGCAATAATCTGCATCGTAATTGGAGGGAGCGGCACAACGACCTTCGTAACCGAAGAAGTGGGTCTGAGTGTTGAATTGTCCATAGAATTTGCCTTCCTTCTTCCATTCGGCCAACTTGGTTCCCACCATTTCAGCCAACAGCTTTTCCGTTTCGATCATCGAAACCTGAACATTTCCGTGCGGGTCACGATCCAGCGTCAGTTGACGGGCCACCCCTTCCGGCAGGGAAGCATAAATGTCAGCGTTTTCTTTGCTAATCATCTTGATGATGTAATTACGCTTTTCCGAGTGTCTGATTAGGTTGAATTCTTCCTGATGATCAGCTAGGAAATTATTCAGTTCATGAATCAGTTTTTTTATGGCCGGAATAAATTCAATAACCCCTTCTGGAATCAATACAGTGCCAAAGTTGTTGCCCTGTTGGGCACGCTTGACCACTGTCTTGGCTATATCGGACACCAGATCATCCAGCGACATGTTCCTGGCTTCCACCTCTTCTGAGATGATGCAATAGTTGGGTTGTACCTGCAGGGCGCATTCCAAGGCGATGTGCGATGCACTGCGACCCATCAGTTTGATAAAGTGCCAGTATTTGCGGGCAGAATTGCAATCGCGTTGAATGTTGCCGATCACTTCTGAATAAACCTTGCAAGCCGTGTCAAAACCGAAGGATGTCTCGATCATGCTATTTTTCAAGTCACCGTCGATGGTCTTGGGACAACCGATCACCTGAACACCGGCACCGATGGCTTCATAATACTCCGCCAATACACAAGCATTCGTGTTGGAATCATCCCCACCAATGATAACCAGAGCCTTAATATCCAATGAATTCAAAATCTGAAGACCCTTATCAAAATGTTCCTTGGAATCGAGTTTCGTTCGACCTGAACCAATGATGTCAAAGCCGCCGGTGTTGCGGTATTCATCAATGATATCCGCCGTCAATTCCATGTAATTGTGATCAATTAGACCGGCAGGACCCAAAATAAAACCAAACAACCTGGAAGAACTGTTTAAATGTTTGATACCGTCGAAAATACCTGCAATCACATTGTGACCACCAGGAGCCTGACCTCCGGAAAGAATGACACCGACGTTGATGTTGGGATAATCCACTTTTGTATCCGTAGGTTCAAAGGAGACTAAAGGCATTCCATAAGTGTTGGGGAACAATTCCTTGATGGCTTCCTGGTCGGCAACAGACTGGGTTGCTGCTCCATCTTTCATTTTCACGTAACCCGTCAACGCTTGGGGCATTTTCGGCTGATAAGCGGCACGCGCTATCTGCAAGGCACTTTTTGTCATAGTGTAATCGAATATTTGATTGGT
>Ga0209430_1000837_pt1 | contig 26480 bp, 10 predicted proteins | sample BarGraIncub1133A_FD_184504 | JGI IMG/M metagenome (GOLD analysis project Ga0209430, IMG submission 184504) | Arctic peat soil microbial communities from Barrow, Alaska - Barrow Graham LP Incubations 11-33A (SPAdes) (version 2) | ecosystem: Environmental > Terrestrial > Soil > Wetlands > Peat... | reverse complement strand
CTTATTGCGTTCTTCCATCTGATACAATCCGTTACCATTGCTGCCGAACCACATTTTGCCAGATTTATCTTCATAAATGCTGATGATTTTAGCCAAATGATCCGATTTGGGCTGATGCAATTCATTCCGGAAATAATCAAAACGGAATTTATTGGCCCGCACATTCGATTGGTTCAAATAAACACAGTATAATCCAGAATTGGTGGCGATCCAAAGCCTTCGCTTGCTGTCGATTTTTATGGCATTGACTTGTGAAGGCGGGTATTTAACATCTGTGGATGTTAGTTTGGTGGTGAATTTCTGAGTATGATAATCAAAGAACTGAAGACAGGAGCTTGATCCCACCCATATACCCTGATTGCCTGTATCTTCACAAAGGTCGGAGATGAAAATATCAGCCAGACTTCCGGGTTTTCCATCCACTTTATATCGAATGAACTCTTTTTCATCGGCAGTCATCTCATTGACACCCCCCCCCCAAGTGCCAACCCAAATCCGACCCTTGGCATCTTCCATGATTTTGGAAATGGTATTTTGGCTAAGACTTGCAGGATCGGTTGAGTGTTCATAATGTTTGAAAGAAGTGGAGCCGGGCATTCGGACATGCAATCCACCCTCAACTTGACCAACCCATAACCTGAACTTACTGTCTTCAAATATTGAATTGACCGGAGCAGGAAACAAACTTCCTGGATCCTTTGCAAGATGCAAAAATGATTGAAACACTTTTCGCTTTTGATACATCCAGTTCACACCACCCTTTTCAGTTCCAATCCATAAAATATTCTGATTGTCAACAAGCAGCGTATTCAGAAAATTATTGTTGATGTTCCCTGGAGATCCGTCCGACTGAATCCGCTGAAAAGTCTTGGTCTCGGGCTCCCAAAGAGCTAGTCCTGCCAGAGTGGCGATCCAAATACGTCCAAGTTTGTCTTGGGCAATGTCGTTAACAAACCCGTTTGGTAGCATTTTCAGCTGAAGCGGGTCAGATTCAAAACGGTCGATTTGTTGAGTATGGGGATTATAGCGGATCAGACCATCCGATGTGCCAATCCAGAAAGTACCCATTCGATCGATAAAAATCTTCTTGATGGAGTTCTTGGTTTGCAATCCAGGTGGGACTTGCTCAAAAATGAACTGCCCCGGTATCTTGTTGGAAAGAATTTGCAATTGACCCACGACCATCCCCAGCCAAATTCTGCCATCTTGGTCTTCAGCCAGTGAAAAAACTGGTGAAATGTTCAAGCTAAAAAAGTTTTTTAATCCACCTTCGTTGTCAAAAACAAGGCAGGCCAAACCATGGTCGCCTGCTATCCACAATTTGTTGTCCTTATCCTTCAGTATGGCATGAACGGACGTATTCAGAAGTTGTTTGTACTGTGGATAGTCCGAAAGACAATCAGAATTCCTGCCTGTATGCAAATCTATGACACTGACTCCCAAATCTGTTCCGACCCAAAGTCTGGAAAAGGAGTCTTCGGTCATGCAATGTGTGAAATTGGTATGAAGTAGATGATTCTGAGTATTGTATTTTTTGATTTCATATCCATCAAAACGATCCAGCCCCCCCCAGGTGGCAAACCATAGGAATCCTTTGCTATCCTGATAGATGTAATCCACAAAATTTTGCGACAACCCCTTATCGGAGTTTAAATATTTGAATAGATAATCCTCCTTTATGTCGGCAGCCCTAAGCGAAAAGGAGCCGAGAATAAAACTGAACAGGAGGACAAACTGTGTCAGGTAGGATGTTCTGAAAAATGTTATCAATACTCTTTTCATAATGCCCATGACCTTTTGATTCAATTGCGGGGTAGAGTTATTGTATTTATTCGTGTTCATTTTACACATTTGTCCACCTTTTAAGAAAAATTCTCCACCTTCGTCCGTTAAAAGCCCGATACTTTTGTTTTATTGCTTAAAGAAAAGGCAAAAGCTACATTATCCTCATTGGAGAATCTGGATGAATCCGTCTGAAAACGGAACAAATATACGTAAATTTCGGAACTTTGCCTTTAATCTATCCTCTCGAACTATAGTCCACAAACATAGTTTCATTTATTTTTTAATTAACCACAAAATGCTTTCATCATGAAAAGAAAACTTTACCTCTTTCTGATTTCGGCAGCGTTGTTTGCTTCAGGGTCCCTGCGTGCGGACATTACAAGCAATCTATTGTTGCATTACACATTTGACAATGTGGCTTCGGGAGTGGCGCCTGATGTTACAGGCCACGGTCTCGACGGTATGTTGATGGGTGCTGCCGGAGTAGGCGCAGGTTATGGTGCAACGGGCAATTCCGTTAGCCTAACCAATGTAGCCGACTATGTACAGCTTCCCAATGACATCACCACAACATTGACCGACTATACGGTCGCCTGTTGGGTGAACCTGTTCTCAGTCAACGGCACACCAGACAATTATTGGGGTCGTATTTTTGACTTCGGTAACGGAGCCGGTACCAATATGTTTCTGGCACCTCAGGATGGCAAACCCTATTATGCTATCAAACAACGTGATGTCGTTGCTGGAGTTGCTGGAGGCGGTGAAGAAGGTTTCAAATCAACTACCGCTTTTCCGGCAAATACATGGACACACCTTGCTGTAACCTGTAAGTTTGATGAAACTTCCGGATTGGGCACCATGATTATGTATATGAATGGTTCACCTGTAGTCACCAAGCAAAACATTACTATTACCCCGGCCTCCATGGGCACCACTCTTCAAAACTATATTGGTAAATCCCAGTATAGTGACCCGACGATCAATGGCTTGATCGATGATTTCCGCATTTATCAAAGAGCTTTGACGCTGGATGATATTATGACACTGAAAGGTGTACCTGCCGCGCTGATCACCGAATATAAGAATTTGACCATTCCTGGTGACCTGACTGCTGTTTCAGCAAATCTGGTTCTTCCAACTCCTTCGGCAAGCAATATAACTATTGCCTGGACCTCCACGGACTCTGCTCTTGTGTCCCCCACGGGCGTCGTAACGCAACCAGCCAAATACAAGGCTTCTGCTGAATTGACGGCTATTATTACCATCACAATCGACGGTGTTAAAACGGTCCTGAACAAGTCTTTCTCCATTCTTGTTGCTCCGATTGCTGCTGCCGGTGAAACCGTTGCCCTCTGGAATTTTGCGACCGACTCCATCAAAACGGCTGCAGATGGAACCATCACCGTTATTGACGAATCTGAAAATGCCTATGTAGGAACTTGCTCCGGTGGTGCACAGATCGTAACGATTGGTAACGCTGAACAGTTCAATGTATTGTCCATTAAAAATTCCGGTCAGTTCTTTGATTTTGGCACACCTATCGGTGAAGCCGTTTATGGCTTGACCGACTATACGATCAGTGTATTCTTCCGCAAGGATTCAACTGGCGGTGTTGTACATTGGACCGGTTATGGCGCACCCTTATATACCTTCAGCAATACGCTGGATATGAGTGCAACACCCATTGGTGGCATGTATTTTGAACCTCTCCGTGGTCGTCAAGTGAATACCCCTGACAACTATGGTTCAGAACCATCCAACTTTGTAGGTACAGGGGAAAACACGTGTCCGCTTGGAACATGGCACAATGTATGTTACTCACAGATTGCTGGCACCGGTTACCTTTATTATGACGGTGTGCAGGTTGCTACTGGCCCCATGGCCGCTCCGGCTATAAATCTGAAAAAATCAGGCAAAACAGGAACGTTGTACAACAGTATCGGTCGCCCTACATATCCTGACCCATGGTTGACGAACACTCTGATCTATGGTTTCAACATGTATTCCGTTGGTTTGACTGCCGATGACCTTCCCAGCATCCTGAACATTCAAAATACGATTGTTTCTTTGGACAACGCATTCGCTGCTACAACTTATCCGATTTATCTGTATGCTGACTTGGGAACATCACTTGCAAATGCTAAGAAAGCAGCCTTATCTGCCTATGTTCCAGGCCTTGTTGCTTTGAACGCAGCCATGGATAGCGCACAAATAGCTTACAATACAAAAACGCCTACAGTTGAAGGAAACGCTGCCATCATTGCAGCCGTTACTGCTTACAATACTGTACAGGCTCCTTGGATTGCAATGGGCATACTACTTCCAACAACAGACGCTGAAGTTGCAAAAAATTATCCTGGACTACCCGCTCTGAATACTGCAATTACGACTGCAAGAGCTGAATATGCCAATTACACGGTTACTGCACAATCTGTTATTAATCTAAAAGCAGCCACCACTGCGTACCTCTTTACGAAGCCTGCATCATTAGATAAACCGTTGGACTACACCTTTAACATTGTAAACCCGAGCTTCGAAATTACTACTGGTGGAAAACTGGATTCAACCAGTTATCGTGACGGTCAAGTAAATGGTAACGGTAGCTACCAATATCCGCAAGGTTGGACACTTTACCTGAACCATTCAAGCAATTGCAATGCTGTATCTATAACAGCAGCTCCTTCTGATGGTGCTAGAGCCTTTGAAACATGGGCTGGCACGATTAATGAATTCAACGTTTATCAAGATGTTAACTTGCCTGCTGGCAATTACGTGCTTTCTGCTCAGCTTCGTACGAATGCAACTGGAACAATGACGCAGCACATTTATGCAAAAACTGCTGCTCAGACTTTTGTTTCCGCTAATTTGAAGGACACATTGATTGGCGGTTGGAATAGCTTAACCAACTGGCAAACGCTCTACTGTGTATTTAGCACGACTGGCGGTCTGACTCGCATCGGTTTCAATTCAAACGGATTCATGCAGTTTGACAACATGAAGCTGACTTATACGGGCGCTGACAAACCAGCAACTGTTAATTTGAGCAGCTACATCGTCAATCCAAGTTTTGAAGATGGTGCTAATGCAGTTATTGATCCTACTTCCGTTAAAGGTACAGGTGGTAATTATCAATCACCGAATGGTTGGAATGCATATTGTAGCGTAAATCCTGCAGCCGGATGGTGTGCAATGGTCCCCATCACAGGAGGCGTAGTCAATGGTACGAAGGCATTTGAAATGTGGTGCGACAGTATTGTTTCTTTCAAGCTCAACCAGAAAATAGTAGCTCCTGCATCTGGATACTACACACTGACTGCAGATGCTCGTTGTGATGGAAGCTCACCCAACAAAAACGACCCCTTCAAGTACGACGCCCGCGTTTTTGCCACACCTGGCAAATTCGCAACCAAAGTTTCCGCTAAACTAGGCCAACAGGCCGTGAATACCGGAGCAGGCTGGAATGCAGCAGAAGCATGGAAAAAGCTTTCCGTAAACTTCCAGGCAAATGTAGGTGACACTGTCAATATTGGTATTATGTCTGCCAGCTTTATGCAGGTCGACAACTTTACTCTGACTTATTTGGCAGATGCAAATCCTAGTGTTTCGGTTATCAATCCGAAAAATGCAGCTGGACTTTCTGTTGAAGTTTCGCCGAACCCGACAAGCAAATTCCTTAACATAAAAGGGTTGGATGCTATGTCAACGGTTAAGGTTTACAACATCACAGGTCAGCGCGTATTTGAAGGTAGAGTAAACAGCGATGTATTCAGCATCGACTGCTCCAAATACAGCCAAGGAATGTACCTGTTGCAGGTTCAATCCAAAGGAAAAGCCATCAACTCTAAGTTCATAAAGGAATAATAAAACTTCTTTATAACTCCCTAATAGGCCTCGGTATAATCCGGGGCCTATTTTATTTACAAAAAATGGCATTGTAGTCCATACGCTGACTGTAGAATGCACTATAAACATTTGTCCACCTTTTAGACAGAAATATCCACCTTTATAAAAGCGATGGAAGGTATTTTTGTACCTTATTGAAAAACACACCTTCGCGGTTTGTAGTGAAAAGTTGCCAATAATTCATTTTTTGGGAAAAACCCGAGGGCATGAATGGAGTAGAATAATCTTAAATATCTAATATCAATGGAAAAACACATGAAAAAACTCCCTGACCGGCTTCTGTACTGGCTGATTGGGCTGGTTACTGTGAGCACGCTGCTGGTTTCCTGCAAGGATGTCTATATTTACGACAACCAAGAGCCAAGTTGGCTTGGGGAAAGTATTTATGACGAGCTAAAAAAGGACGGCCACTTTACGTACATCACAAGCATCATCGATTCTGTCAACTACAAGGATGTTTTATCCAGGACTGGCAGTAAAACCATTTTCGTCGCAAACGATGACGCATTCAACCGTTTTTTCAATGGAGCGAATCCTTGGGGAATAACCAGTTTTGATCAGATGACGATGTCACAGAAAAAACTGATTCTCAATTTTTCAATGATCAATAATGCATACTTGATCGAAACTTTATCCAATTACTACGGTGGCGTCACAACAGGGCTTCAGGAAGGAAGGGCGCTTCGCAGGAAATCTGCCATCAACGTGTTAGACAGTGTTGCCTTTGAAAAGGGCGATAAACTTCCCAAAGGTATACTCTGGGATTCACGTCGCACAAACGGCCTTTGGTTGCTGAAGGACAATACGGATTGGTCCATGGTCCACTTCCTAAAAAAGCAGTTGGATTTTAATGGTATTACGGATGAAGATTTTAAAATCATGACCGGCATCAACAGAACCGGCAACGATGCCTTCATTTTCAATAATAAAGTTATTGAGCGGGATAAGACTTGCAAGAATGGCTATATAAATGTTTTGGAAAATGTATTGATTCCTCCGACCAACATGGCTCAATACATTCGCAGCAATCCAAAACTTTCGACTTTTTCCAGTTTGCTGGATCGCTTTTGTGCACCATATTACGATCCAACTGCTACCAATGATTACAATAAATTGGAAGGTCGCCTGCCACTTGCGCCATATGACTCCATTTTCACCATGCATTATTTCACACCCCTCGGTCGTGGAGGCATGCAACGGTACCCATCAAATTTAGCAATATCTACAGATTTCTTTCTTCCTTTCGATCCGGGATGGAACAATTACACAGCGCCCAACACTACAATGCAGTCCGATATGGCAGTCATGTTCGCTCCGACCAACGAAGCCTTGGATGCCTATTTCGACATTAACAGCTCAGGCAGTGGCCGCGCCCTCAAAGAACGCTATGGCAGTTGGGAGAATGTACCCACGGATATCCTTTCTTTGTTGGTGACAAGGCACATGAGACCCTCTTTGCTGAATTCCATCCCCAGTGTTTTCGGGAAAATGGTCGATGCGCAAAGCTCAAAGCTTAATGTGAAAAAAACCGACATCATAGATTCCATGAACTACGTTGGCATTAATGGTTTGGTTTACGTCACCAAGAGTATTTACCCACCCGATGACTATGTATCGGTATTTGGTCCCGTGTTGTTCAGTAAAAGGACTGAAGTATGTCGTTGGGCCATTAAGCAATATTTGTACAGGTTATACTTGAATTCCATGGTAAACACCTATGGATTCCTTGCTCCAACCGACAAGGCCATGCAATCATACATCGACCCGCTCACTTACGGAACGAATAAGCCGACCATTATCAAATTCTGGTGGGATTACCAATATAAAACGGTTAAAGCATCCATTTTTGCGTATGATGCAAGCAAAGCCGACGGCAAGGGGGACTCTATCACTCTGATCACAAACGCTGATTTTATCAAGAGTCGCTTAGTTCGGATTCTGGATCAGAACATTGTGGTCAACGACTTCAAGGATACCACTCAAAATGTTTTTAAAGATGGCTTTTATGTTACAAAAGACGGTAACATTCTGAAAGCTTCAAACACAAACGACATCGAGGGCCATTTTTCTTCAAATCAAGTGAATTTTCAGGGAGGCGGAAACATTTACAATGAATCGAGTGTTTATTTGGCCGATAGTGGCATTTATCATCAGGAAAATGGCACTACCTATTTTGTGGATAAAATTCCTCAGACACCGTTCAGATCTGTTTACAATGTCTTGAAGAACGATACTGCTTTCAGCGAATTTTTCAGTATATGTAATGACTTTCCGAACAGCAACGTATTTGTAAGCAAAGCCAATTATTACGGGATAGATCCAAATATCAAGTTTTTCAACACTTTCCGATACACGGTCTATGTCCCTACCAATCAAGCGATTCGTGCAGCATACGCGGATGGAACGCTGACTCCTTGGTCTGTCATCAACGACCCATTGCAAACAAATCAGACAAGAAGGGACTCTATGGTCCGTGTGATGGAACGGTTTGTACGATATCATTTCCAGGACAACTCTGTATTCGTACACCCTGATCAACCCGTTGATGGACTCTATCAAACGGCGACCATCAAAACCGATTCCAAAATGACCTATTGGGAAACTTTTATGAATAAGTTCTATCGGCTGGGAGTAAAATCTGAACATGGCACACTGAAGCTTACAACTGAAAAATACACCAAGGTAGGAGACCAGTATGTTCCTGATACGGCAGAAGTGATCACTTCAGGTGGAAGATACAACATCATGACAAGGGACTACGTGTTCAGTCTGGATCCAAAAAAGCTGACATCACTTACTAGTGCTGACTATTCCAGCAGTAGCATCACAACCTCTTCGACAGCTGTGATCCATCAAATAAACAAGGTATTGAGATTTCAATAAATAATGAACCTATCCATGAAATCCAGATTATATATCGTTATATTGTTACTGTTGGTACTGACTCCGTTTGCTTCAGCGCAAACGGCAGGTGACGGAATCGTTCAGGGTACCATTTCCTCAAAAAGTAACGGAGAGTTGCTGCCTGGCGTAAACATACAGGAAATAAGCCCAGATAACCGTGTTGTCAATGCAACCATCACGGATGCCAACGGCCATTTTGTGATCCGGTTCAAAAGCGCTGCAGACAAGCTGAGCTTTAGTTACCTCGGCTTTCAAAAAGAAAGCCGTGCAATAGGAAGCCTGAGAATCATCAATGTGGGATTGACAGAAAGCGGTCATGCCTTGGAGGATATCGTCATCACCGCAAAAAAAATGTATGGTGAAGGGGGTTTCAAGATCCCGGAACGTGAAATCTCTACTGCGGTACAGACCATCAATGCCAAAGCATTTGAAGGGCTGCAGGTCGGTTCCATTGATGAAGCGCTGCAAGGACGTGTTGCTGGTCTGGATATCGTAGCCAATTCAGGAGACCCGGGCAGCGGTTCATCCATGCGTATCCGAGGTGCTTCAACCCTCAATGCCAATGCAGAACCTCTGATCGTAGTGAATGGTGTTCCCTACAACATCAGCATAAATTCATCAGATATAACAAATGCAAGCCAAGAGCAATTCGCCAACATGCTGAGCATTAACCCTGATGACATTCTTGAAATCAACGTTTTGAAAGATGCCGCTTCTACTGCCATTTGGGGTATCCGTGGTGCAAATGGCGTTTTGATGGTTACCACCAAGAAAGGAGTCATGGGGCCAACCAAAATTCAATACACCTATCGTTTTACCCGTGCTACCCAGCCTAAAGGACTGAACATGTTGAACGGTGATGATTATACGATGTTGATGAAACAAGCTTACTTTAACCCAAATCAAGATGAAAGTGCGGCAGACATTCCTGAGTTCAATTATGACCCTGGATTTTCTGAATTTGAGAATTTCAACAACAATACGGATTGGGTCAAAGAAGTCACTCAGACAGGCATCATCCATGACCATTATGTCACTGTATTAGGTGGTGGTGAGCGCGCCAAGTTCCGCATATCCGGTGGATATTTGGACCAAAACGGAACAGTAATCGGACAAAAAATGAATCGTTACAGTTCCCGTGCATATTTGGATTATTCTGTATCTGACAGGTTGAAATTCATTACGGAGTTCTCCTATACGAATACGGATAACAAACGGGATTATGGAGATTTATTAAATATTGCCTACACCAAAATGCCGAATGTAAGTGTCTATAATCAGGATGCTTCAGGAAATGATACCAAAACGTTCTACAACATTTCCAGATTATCTAAACTTGGTTCTGCTCAACGTGACCTTCCTAATCCGGTTGCCATTGCAGCATTAGCAACCAACAATGTTAAGAACTTTCGCATCATTCCCACTTTCAGACTTCGTTATGACCTGACTGGTGAAAAGTCCAAGAATCTGGAATACAATATGTACGTTTCGTTTGATATCAATAATGACAAGGTTTCACAGTTTTATCCATGGGAAGTAACCAATGTTGCTTCCAACAGTACAGATGTAAACAGAGCTTCCAGTGCCGACACGGAAGAATTGTTAATTCAAACAGACAATAACCTGACTTGGCAGCCTAAGTTTGATAATGAAGATCATAATCTGATCCTAAACGGAACTTTCCAGTCAACGACGAGCAACACTACCAATCAAGGCATTCAGGTTTATGACTTGGCATCTGGTACAAGTACCGATGCATCTCAGGACGGTTTTTTGAATAGTTCCTCTACATCGACATCAACCATACGGACAATGGCCTATATGGCCAGAGCCCACTACTCCTACAAGTCCAAATACATCGCTTCGTTCACCATGCGCAGGGAAGGAAGTTCTGTATTCGGAAAGAACAACCGCTGGGGTAATTTTCCCGGAGTTTCTGCCAAATGGATTATCTCCGACGAAGACTTCATGGAATCGACCAAAAGTTGGTTAAGCATGCTGGCCATTCGTCCAAGTTGGGGGATTAGCGGCAATGCACCAAAAACTTCAGGAAGCAGCTATTCAAGGTATGTACCCTATGATAGTTACATCGACCTTCCCGCCACTGTGCCAACTTCGTTGAGGCTTGCTGACCTGAGATGGGAAAAAACCAATTCCTGGAACATGGGGATGGACCTTGGTTTCTTTGATGACCGTTTTGTTTTTGATCTGAATACCTATCATAAAAGGACCACCGATTTGTTGTTTGAGAACCTGACCATACCATCCACTTCTGGTTTTGCCATTCAGTCCTGGAAGAATGTCGGCACAATGGACAATGATGGTTTTGAAGTAAACTTCTTTGCCAACCGCATTCTTAAAAAAGGTGATTTCTCGTTGGATTTGAATTTGAATTTCTCGAACAACTTTAATACTATTATTTCATTGGATCAGAAGGTTTTGGATAAATACAATCCCAAATACACGTATCAAAACGGAGAATATTTGTCACGCCTTGAAAACGGGCATTCTTTTGGATCCATCTATGGCTTCAAATATGAAGGTGTCTATAAATACGATGAATATAATTTTGGAGAAAACCAAGATGCACCAGTCGCCCGCGATAAGAATGGCAATATACTGACGGATGAAAATGGTGAAGCATTGCCTATGATGTTTGCGTATGGAACTACCAGTGAATATAAATTCCGCGGTGGAGATGCCAAATACAAAGACATCAACCATGACGGCAGCATTGACGAACTGGATATCGTCTATTTGGGCAATTCCAATCCTATCATGAACGGTGGCTTTGGCGGTACACTTCGTTACAAGAATTTGAACTGCACCATGTTTTTTAACTTCCGCTACGGTAACAAAATCGTCAATGCAGCACGCATGAATGCAGAAAACATGTACAATGATAACAATCAGAGCATTGCTGTAAACTGGCGCTGGCGCAAGGATGGTGATGAAACCATGATACCAAGGGCGCTTTATCGAAGCGGTTATAACTGGTTGGGTAGTGACCGCTTTGTAGAAGACGGTTCCTTTATAAGATTCAAATACCTGCAGTTCAACTACAACGTTCCTGCTGCCAACCTCAAGCCCCTGGGGATTGACAAGGTGAGCATTTACCTGAACTTCAATAACTTGTATGTTTTCACAAAATATACCGGAGTAGATCCTGAAGTTGGCTATGGAGGTTTTGGCGTATCTTCGGATAATGCTCAGACACCCCGTTCCAAAGATTTCACCCTTGGTTTAAGTATTGGAATTTAACACTTGACTGACAATGAAAAATAAATTTAAACTCCTTATAGTTGCGATTCTCCTCCTGACAGGAGCAAGTAGTTGCTCGAATTGGTTGGAGGTTCTTCCGGATAACCAAATGATTTTGGAACAGTACTGGAAAACCGAATCGGATGCCCAAAATGTCATGGCTGGCTGCTACCGTGGTTTGATTGCAAATGACGTAACCTATAGAATGCTCATTTGGGGCGAAATGCGCTCCGATAATTTTATCAAGGGTGATCTTACGGATGTTGATATGGTCAAGATATTGGGGCAGGAAATCACTCCAGCCAACGCCAATTGTGCCTGGGGACCTTTCTATTCCATTATTAACAACTGCAACACGTTCCTGAAATATGCTCCGGACGTATTGAAGGAAGATGCCAATTTTACGGTTGGCAAGTTACATGCCATGGAGGCTGAAGTATTGACAATCAGAGCGCTTTCTTATTTCTATCTCGTTCGGGCTTTTAAAAATGTGCCCTTTATCACGACTCCAAGTATTGATGACTCCCAGGATTACTTAGCAACCCAATCTACAGAACGTGAGGTTTTAGACTCCATTACAAATGACCTGAAAGTGGCTGCACTTTATGCAAAAACAAGCTTCAGCACCCCTGCATACACAAAAGGACGAATTACAAAAAATGCCGTATACGCCTTGCTCGCTGATATCTACTTATGGGATCAGAAATACGATGATTGCATTCAAATGTGCAACAACGTCATGGCTGACAACACGCTCAAATTGGTGGGGGCAGAAAGTGTTATCAATGATGTTTTTTATGAAGGAAAATCTTCTGAAACCATTTTTGAACTTCAATTCAACGATAAGGTTCAAATTAATTATGCTACTCGCAATTTATACGGATGGTCCGGAATTACAAGAGGTGGAGTAAGTTTTCCTACAAATCTGGCACCAGGAAAACAATACAGTCCTTTCAAATATTCTTTAGGTAGCGGAATGTATGAAAGCGAAAAAGATACCCGCGCCAAAGACTTTTTCGTTACAGATGCAGTCAGTGGTGTCTACAACATTTTTAAATATGCCGGCCTTGCACGATCCGAGAATACTACAACTAACGTTAGCTCCTACACGTATCGGTCCAATACCTCAAACTGGATTGTCTACCGCTTATCAGATGTCATCCTGATGAAAGCTGAAGCTTTGCTCCAAAAAACAGGTGCAAGTGATTTTGAGAACGTCGTAGCATTGGTGAACAAGACCTACCAACGCTCGAATCCTGATGCAGACACTCTTTCATCACTAAAATACAGTGGCTTCAACGATGTTCAGTCCTTGGTCCTTCGGGAACGCCAACGCGAACTGATGTTCGAAGGAAAACGCTGGTTTGATTTGATGCGATTGGCAAGACGTTCAAACAGCACTGCGCCTTTGGTTAGTTATGTAGCTAAAACAACTGCTGGAAATGAAGCCTTAGGGAAAGTCTCCGTGATGAACGCTCTTTATTGGCCAATCCATAAGAACGAATTGATTGCAAACCCACTTCTGGTTCAGAACCCATTTTACAATACGGTGACTTCTTCCACCTCGAATTAAAAAAATCATCAGACAATGAAAAATATGCGCATCCTGACCTTTTTATATGCAGCTTTTCTTTCAGCTGCAGTTGGAAGCGGTTTGTTGTTCACCTCGTGTGTCAACGACAACTTAAATTCTTCTACCCCATATTATTCATCAAACGAGTTGTTGGTGGGTCAATACTTGAGTAGTCGACCGACGTTATCAGAATTCACTCACATTCTGGATACCACTGGTGTTCTGGGTCTACTGGACGCTTATGGCAAATATACCTGCTTCATCCCCTGTGACTCAGCGATGAAAAATTATTATGCCTCTAAAGGCAAAACCTCCATGAACGATTTCACCATGGAAGAATTGAAAAAAATCTGCTACAACCATATCATCAAAGGCGATACCATAGCAACAGGTGATTTCTCAGTAGGGCCGTTAAGCACGATGTCCATGAGTGAACGTTTTGTCAATATCGATTTTTCCCTTGTTGATGGCACCATTCTGGTTAACGGGAATTGCCCCATTATTGAAAAGGACATCCGGGTTCATAACGGATACGTTCATATAATAAGCAAAACGTTAGAACCATCTGAGTTGAAACTTGGAGAAAAAATCGCTCAGGATACCAAATTCAGCTTATTTGCACAAGCTATGGATATAACAGGTTATGCCAAGATCATGAATGACGCAATTGTGGAGGACGCGAGTTATGACCCGAAAAATTGTTCTTGGAGCATCAAAACCTACAACATTATGGAAGAGATACCACAGCATAGAAAGTTTGGCTTTACTGTGCTGATGGAAAGCGACAGCACCCTTGCCAATTATATGGACTGCTCGCTTTGTCCAGATGGTGTTAAAACAATTGACGACCTTAAAAACCTGGCAAAATATTACTATTCGAAAGATTTCGAAGGCACATACTCCGATGGAGTCAATGTGGATGATACTAAAGATCCGCGAAATTATTTGAACCGTTTCGTTGCCTATCATTGCATGAACCGCACATTACCTTCCAGCCGCTTCATAAACGACTACGATTGCCCGACTCAGATCAAAACATTCGACATGTATGAATTCATTGAAACAATGCTGTCGAACACCCTGATCAAAGTTAAAAAGGACAGGAATTATGGTTTGACTTTCTTTTTAAACATGTGGGATGAAACGAATATCAACACTGGCGTTCAATTCACGAAGGACATCGATAACGACGCCATCAATGGGTTTTATCACGAAATTGACAAACCTTTGGTCTACAGTAGAGATGTAGTGGGGAATATTTCATCACACCGTATACGCATGGAGGCGTCGTCCTTCTTCCGTGAATTTGCCACCAACAATATGCGTGGAAATAATCCAACTGCTGAGAACATTGCAGGCAAAGCGCACCGCTACATCATTCCGGACGGCTACTGTGAGGGTCTGAAATGCTCCGCAACCACTCGTTTTACATACTTAAATGCCAATGGTATCTATGAAGACTGGCAAGGGGATGAAATCTATGTGGAAGGCACATACAACTTTTCAATTGTCACTTCCCCTATACCTGCAGGTACTTATGAGGTTCGTATGAGCTATCAGCCGACTGAATGGCGTGGTATTGCCCAGCTCTATTGGGATAGTATACCATGTGGGATTCCACTGAATCTTGCCTTACTTGCCAATGACCCCGAAGTCGGATGGGTATTGCCAGGAAGCGATCTACAGGATGTTGATGGATATGAAAACGACAAGATGATGCACAACCGAGGATACCTTAAAGGTGCAGCCAGTTACAAGTGCTTTATTCCACTGTATTATGACGTCACCAAAACTGCAAGGACCAGTATAAAAAGTCTGAGGCGTGTGCTTGGCACCTATACTTTCAGCAAAGCCTCCAAACATACGTTTACCGTTATCGGGCTCGGTTCTTCTGGAGGGGATATACAGTTCATGCTGGATTATCTAGAGTTTGTACCCACAGAGATTCTTGAAACTGAAGGAACTGAATAATAATGCCTGATCCTAAATCGAATACTATCATGAATACATTTCATAAAAAAAGGCTTTACATCCTGCTATCGGCTCTTGCAATCGTATGGAGCTCTTGCGTAAACGATGTCTGGCAACAACATTACGAAAACTCAGGCGTTGAATTGAGCAGTAAAAGTCTTTCTGACCTTATCAATGACAGGAATGACCTGACTGATTTCAAACGTATGCTTGAAATTACCGGATATGATTCCGTACTTAACAACTCTCAGACTTATACGGTCTGGGCGCCAGTAAATAGCTCGTTCAGTTGGTCGGACTCGATTGCATTCTGGTCAGATACGACTTCACTCCGTGAGATCGTAAGCAACCATATTGCCAGATTCAACTTTCCTACGGCAGGTTTCAATACAACTAGCTATAAGAAAGTTTATATGCTAAGTAGTAAGTTTATACCTTTCGAAAAAAGTCAATCAGGATTCACCTTCGGTTCATTTTCCCTGGACACAATAGATATACTTGCCAAAAATGGCATTTTGCATGTTCTAAACGGATTCGTACCCTATTCTTCAAACGTTTGGGAATCACTCGGCCGTATCGCAGGGCTGGATTCTGTCTATGCATACTTGAATCCACTAGGAGGCACACCTTTCGGTGATATCAACAACGAGGATAGTGTGTACACTGCCATTTTACCTAGCAATCAAGCTTGGATTCGGTCATACAACACCATTAAAGCTTACTTCAATTGTTTACCGGCTGCAAGCAGAGATTCTAGCAAGGCCAAACAAAGAAGACTAACGCAAAATGTGATCATGCAGGACGCTTTCTTCAAAGCAAACATTTCGGACCCCAGTATTTACAGCGCTGACACTTTTTTGGTAAATACAAGCAACCACATGTTTGGGAACCCTTCCCGTCTGTTTGACGGAGCAATTTCTCATAAAGCAAGTAACGGTTATGTGTGGGTTACAGATTCTCTTCGCAATACTGCCTTTGAATCCTGGCACCGTGAAATTCGAATTGAAGCAGAAAACACCTCCTATGGACGTACCGGCAGCAATGCAAATGTTTATTGGAGAAGCAGCGAAAACACTGGATTTAGCATGTCCGGGAACCGATATATTGTTGTTTACCCACTTACGACCAGTACTATTCAGAAAGTATTCGTCACTTTCCCAATTCCTAACACATTATCGGCAAAATATAGGATCTATTGTGTGTTTGCTCCCGCAGCCATTTCAGAAATTAGACAATTGCCTTGTTTGGTTAACTTCTATATGGAATACATTAATAGTGCTGGAGCAAAGACCTCAATTCTAACTCCCATTCTCTCCAATGTACCGACAAGCGGAACAGCGATCAGTAAAATATTTGTCAAGGAAATCACATTCCCATACTGTAACATCATAACGAATGAGAATATTGGAGACATAACAGTCAAGATTAAAGTGGAAAACGCAGCCAAAGACACGCAGTCTGCCATATATACCAGAACCATGCTCATCGATTGTATCATCCTGGAACCTGTCAATTGATGGGATACACAATACTTGGAAAAAGATGAAAAACAACTTGAATATTGCTCAGATGAAAATAACACTTCCCATATCGTTGCGTTTGCCCTTGATCATACTATTGGCATTTTTTGCTGCAGTGACCCCGTCAATGGCCGGGAAAAAGGGCACTGATGCTCCGGTGAAAATTGCCGTTAGAGGTTTGGTTCGTGATGCCAACACCGGGAAGCCTATTTCCGCAGCTCAGATACAAGCGATGAACAATGTCGCTTCTTCAACTACCGATGATAAAGGTCAGTTTGTGATTAACGTTTCGAACGATGAAGAAGTGCTTTCTATCTCTGCTTTTGATTATGCCGTTCGTGAAGTTTCCGTACGCGGTCAAAATAACATTGTCATTGACATGTATCCAGAAACATTCAGCAGTTTCTATAGAGTTCTGGAAGGATTGAATGGAAAGCAGCGGACAACTTCGACCATTTCATCATCCAAAGGATTGAATGAGTTCCGTCTACCTCAAGCCATTTCTCCGGATGAATTCATTCATTCAGAATTGGGTGGTGACGTTCGGAGCATGTATCGTTCCGGGAATGCAGGTTATGGAACATCCATGTTTATCAGAGGGTTAAACTCCTTGAATGCCAATGCACAACCATTATTCGTCGTTGACGGTGTCGTTTGGAATAAGACGGCTGAAGACGCCATTTCATTACATGCCGGCTATTTCATGAACCCTTTGACCAGTATCGAAGTTGGCGACATTGAAAGCATCACAGTCTTGAAGGATGGAGTCTCCATTTACGGAAGCAAAGCATCCAACGGTGTTATTCTAATCAAGACCAATCGTGGTAAAAGCGCTGTAACCAAAATTGACCTGAGCATTATGTCAGGCATCACTCAGAAACCCAATGCTATTCCAGTCATGAATGCGGATGAATACCGTACGTATGCCAGCGAACTAATCGGCACTCAGGACCTGACAAAAAAAGAAATAGCTGCTTTTGGCTTCCTGAAATCAGATCCATCCAGCCCGGATTATGGGGTTTACCACAATCAAACAGACTGGTCGAATGAAGTCTATCAACTTGGAAATACTCAAAGCTATGCCATCAATGTAAATGGTGGTGATGAACGGGCTTTATATTACTTTTCGCTCGGTTATACTGGCAACAATGGTATTGTTAAAACAACAAACATGGCCAGAATTCACACCCGAATCAACGCTGATATCAACCTGACACCGGCGCTGACTGCAAAATTAAATCTCTCCTATACGACCATTGACAGAGGCTTATTGGATGACGGCGTGAACTTCAGGACTTCTCCAACATTCTTAAGCATGATTAAATCACCATTCCTAAGTCCGAATACCTTTACTTCTTCCGGAACTAAGACGAAAGATTATGCGGATGCGGATGAATTCGGCATCGGGAATCCTTCAGCCATCATTCAAAAATCCAAGAACACCTCCAAGCAATACCGTTTCAACATTGGAGTCACACCAAAATATACGTTCAATAAAAATCTTTATCTGACTTCACAATTCGATTACAACCTTGACAAGAATAAAGAGTCATATTTTCAACCCATGCTTGGGACTAAGGAAGTTTATTTGGAAGGTTACGGTTTATCCTACAACAAAGCGGCCAATCAGGTCATCCGCAACATCGGATTTTTCAATGAAACCCGATTGAATTACAACAAAAAAATCGGCACAGAACATACTTTAAATGCATTCTTGGGTTGGCGCTATCAAAACGACTACTTCGAATCAGATTACATTTCTGCTCACAATACCGGTTCGGATAACAGCACTGCTGTTCTTTCCAGTTACAGTTACCCACAAACCAACGGTACAAACAAGTTGTCCCGCTCCATATCAAATTACGCCAGTGCCAACTACAATTTCCGGAACAAGTATTTCCTGGATGTTGCAGCATCCTTAGATGGTTCTTCCAGATTCGGCCAAGAAACAAAAGGAGGCTATTCCATTTTCGGACATAGCTGGGGGTTATTCCCTTCTATCAATGGTGCGTGGTTAGCTTCGTCTGAAAATGTCATGAAGGACATTACGGCCATTGACCTGCTGCGTTTCCGTGGTGGATATGGCATAACTGGAAATGACGGCATTGAAGATTATGCAACCAAAGCCTATTATCAGACTGTTCGCTACATCTCTTTTGCCAATGGCCTGGTTCTGTCCAACATAAGCAATGAAAGCCTTCAATGGGAAACAACTAAACGTTGGAATGCAGGAGTTGACCTTGGGCTTTTCAATAACCGTCTGACACTTTCGGCTGACATCTTTTCGTCCAGAACAAGCGACTTACTGACGCTCAAAGCATTGGATAAAACGAGTGGTTTGAACGCCTATTGGAACAATGGTGGTGTGCTTTCCAATAAGGGTTACGAATTTTCCGGGAATCTAAAGATGCTTAATCTGAGGAAATTTCAATGGGAAATCGGCATGAACATAGGTCATTACAAGAACAACATTGAATCACTTCCAGCAGGTGACCAAATTCTTGACCTTTACGGCGGATCAATTTTGACGAGTGTTGGAAACCCAGCCGGCGTATTCTATGGATATAAGACAAAAGGTGTATTTGCTACTGATGCGCAAGCGGCTTCAGCAAATTTGCACATTGTCAATGCAAATGGTTCGTACAGCTATTTCGATGCCGGTGACATGATTTTTGATGATAAGCACGCGGACAATACTATTGATGCTAAAGACCGTCAGATTATTGGCAATCCAAACCCAGATTTTTACGGCTCTTTCTCCAGCAAAATGAGTTACCGCAAAATAACATTGAATGCCTTGTTCTCCTATTCGTATGGCAACGATGTGTACAATTACCTGCGCAGTCAGCTGGAATCGGGTATGGATATGAGTAACCAATCGACCTCCATGCTTGCACGCTGGAGATCGTCAGGCCAATTGACAAATCAACCGAAAGCTGTTTATGGGGATCCCATGGGAAATTCTCGTTTTTCAGATCGTTGGATTGAAGATGGCTCCTACCTGAGGCTTAAAACGGTTTCTCTATCATACCGTATACCTATCAACAATACCTTTATTAATGGTATGGATATTTGGGTTGCGGCCAACAATCTTTGGACACTGACTAATTACTTAGGTGTTGACCCAGAATGCTCAGCCGGAAATTCGGTGCTTTCTCAAGGCATTGATGCAGGCCTCGTACCACAAACCCAAAGTTTCTTTGTTGGTGTAAAGATCAACCTGTAATATATAAGTATATCCTACGAATATGAAAAAACTGAATTACATAGTGCTCTCACTCTTGGTCAGCACCCTTGCCTTAACAAGTTGTGATGCTTTGCTGAATGCTGATTCTCAGCGTTACACCTTTGAAAATGATTTCCAAATGAAATCTGCGCACGATACCATCTTTTCCATGGTTGGTGTTTTTACGCAGTTACAAAAACTGGGCGACCGTTACATCCTTCTTGGAGAACTGCGCGGTGAGCTGATGGAAACCAAAGATAATGCCTCCCGCTACCTGAAAGAAATCAATGATTTCAACTATTCGGAAGGTAATCCCTACATTGACCAAAAAGATTACTATGGTGTGATAAACAGTTGCAACTATGTCACTCATTACGTAGATACATCCTATACTGCTCTGAGTGACAAAGCCATGATGAGGGCTTATGCCGCTGCAAAATCCATTCGTGCATGGACATACATGCAGCTTGCATTGAATTATGATTCAGTTCGTTATTACACCAATCCGATCATTACGGTTGCAGATGCCACTAAGTCGTATCCTTCCATGGGTCTGAAAGAACTGACAGATTCTTTGATAACAGACTTGCAGCCAATTAAAGATATCAACACGTTAGAACTTGGAACTTTTGGTGCATTTAAAGTGAAGCTATCCGTTTTCCCAATCAAGTTTATTCTGGGTGACCTTTATTTATGGAAAGGTGAATATGAAAATGCAGCCAGATCGTATCATGAACTTATGTCTGCCAACGGTAGTTCTATCTCCAAAGATTACATTTCGAGCTGGACTGTGGATAATAAAGGCGTTTTTCTGAACTACACCCCATCTTGGAACACCATTCTGCAACCGAATAATCCTGAAGTCATTGCTGCCATTGCCAGTTCCTCCTCCTACGGTCAACAATTTACTTTAGATAGTTTGAGCTATCATTATGACATCGCACCAACGGCGGTTGCCATGAATAAGTGGAACACCTCCATCTATTATGTTAACCCGACCACGATTGGCGATGGAGACCTTAGGGCGTATGGTTCTTATTATCATACGAACGAGAAGTTCAGCACGTTACCAAATCCCTGGGATGTCTCCGTAAATCCATATATCGTCAAGTACCAAGCAATGAACACCAATACAGAAAAGTGTCTGGTCATCTACAGAAATTCATTGTTGTACCTTCGATATGCAGAAGCTGTAAATAGGCTGAATTGCCCACAACTGGCTTATGCTGTTATCAAGAAAGGATTAACTGGGATCACAACCAGAACTCCTATAATTTTGAACGAAGTACTTCAGTATGGAAATGGCAGTACTCCTACTTTCATGACATTCTCCGATGCTGCATTTGCAAACAACTGTGGTATACGCATGCGTGGATTGGGAAACGTAAATGCTGATTCCACCATATTTGTTATCCCAAGAATGAACACCAAGGCTGACACTATCAACTATGTGGAAGACCTCATTGTTGAAGAACTTGCTTTAGAAACGGCTTTTGAAGGAAACCGTTTCCATGATCTGATGCGTATCGCCATAAGACGAAACAATCCAGCCTATCTGGCTGACAAGGTTTCAGCCAAATACTCAACAAACAAGGGTACAATGAATTCATTATTGCTGAAACCCAAAAATTGGTATTTACCTCATTGATTCTGAGTCGTTTCCTTTTTCATGAACAAACTCTTCCTTATATTTTTTGCATTACTTCTGATGAGCATGTCTTGCAAAGAGACAAAATTGCCCTACACGGACGATTACTCTTCCAATTCAGGACTTGAAAACAGAAGTAAATGGGGTACGTACAACGTACATGATCCCTCCTGTAAAAAATTCGGTGATTATTATTACACCTACTCCACAGATGCCGTTTTTGGAAATACGACCAATGATGCTTCAAAATTAGGAATCAAAGTCGGAAACATTCAAGTAAGGAGATCCAAGGATCTGGTTAATTGGGAGTTCATGGGATGGGCTCTGGACTCAATTCCGTCAGACGCTGTCAATTATGTTCTGAGTCAAACCAATGGACAAGGGGCAACCAATATCTGGGCACCCTTTATTCTAAAATACAAAGAGACTTTTCGTTTGTACTTTTGCGTTTCGGCATTTGGTCGGAAAACTTCTTGGTTGGGACTTGCAGAATCCAACTCTCCTGATGGCCCCTGGAAAATTAAAGGTTGCGTCATACAGACGAATGACAGCGATCGGATGAACGCCATTGATCCAAGCATTATCACGAATGCAGAAACGGGGGAGCAATGGATGCACTATGGCTCTTTCTTTGACGGATTGTATTGTGTTCAACTGAACCCGGTGACAGGGTTAACCCTTCACCCTGGAGATAAAGGCCGAAGCACAGTCCGCCGCTTTGATATGTCAAGAAATAATGTTGAAGCTCCTGAAATAGTCTACAATTATAAATTGAAGTACTATTATCTCTTCGTTTCTTACGATCCGCTTATGACAACCTATAATATCAGGGTTGGCCGAAGCCGAAAACCGGAGGGTCCTTTTTTAGATTATTTCGGAAATGATATGTGTGAGGCGACAGACAACTACCCCGTATTGACGTATCCATACCGCTTCGATAATCATCCCGGTTGGGCCGGCACCGGTCATTGTGGAATCGTAGATAATGGAAATGGAACGTATTATGTATTGCATCAGGGACGACTTTCGCCCGAAAATCACCTGATGGATTTACATGTACGAGAAATTTTTTGGTCAAAAGACGGTTGGCCCATGTTCTCGCCTGAACGATATGCTGGTGTTCATACAGGGAAAATCGGTTCAGACGCCATCACTGGAAAATGGGAAATCATTGCATTAAAACCGAGCACCTATAAACGAACTACGGAGGCTGGTCAGATTCTTTGGGGCGAAAATCGTCTGGCAGCGGAGGAAATCTGCACTTCATCCATTTATGATTTGAATGCCGACGGTTCGATTGAAAATTCTGCTCAAGGCCAATGGAAGATGCATGCAAACAATGTATTATCTTTGCAGATAGGAACCTTCAAAGTTCAGGAGCTGTTTGTGCATCAAGGCTTTGATTGGGAAAACAATCACGAAACCCTTTTGTTCACAGGGCTTGACAGCAATGGATACAGCATCTGGGGCAAAAAAATAATCGAAAGATGAAATTCTACCTTTCAATAGCCCTTTTCTTCATTTATTCTTCCCTAGCTTTTAGTCTGTCTCTTGCTGATCTGACGTCATTAGTTACCGATTCCAAAAAGCTCCTGGCTTCTGCCAAGGAGGGAACAACGGAAGGATACTATAAAATTGGGGCCAAAACGACTTTCGAGGCAGCCATCAATCAATACGAAGCCGAAGGAAGCGCTTGTACAAGAGATCTTCAACTTGATTCAGTCATTGACCAACTTCATGATGCCTATCTGAATTTCAGCAAACAACGCTATGGGATTCAACGGCCTTTACAATCAGACAATTACTGGGAAGTCGCAGCAAACACATCAAAATGGGGACCGTACAATCTGCATGATCCTTCCGTCATCAGGACAAAAGGATATTTCTACGTATACGGTACCGATGCTGCCTGGGCTCAGACCGTAAAAGGAATTCCCTATCGACGTTCCAGAGATCTGGTAAATTGGGAATATCTCGGAACCGTTTTCGGCGGCACCTACCCCAGCCAAAACAATGTATGGATGGATTCCCTTTCGGGTGAACCCGGTCATACACAGACCGGCATTTGGGCACCTTACATCATGAAGGTGAATAATGAATATCGATTGTATTATTGCTCCATTCATGCTCCAAACGGAGCGGTCATTTGCCTGGCAGTGTCATCGAATCCGAGAGGTCCCTGGACGCAACGTGGGCCTTTGGTTTATTACAAAGACAAAGGTGGCATTCTTACAAACGCCATAGATCCGACTATTACAATAGGTAAAAACGGTCGTTTCTGGATAGCTTGGGGATCTTGGTCCCAAGGTATTTTCATGACAGAAATCGACACCATTACTGGGTTGAAAAAAGCTGGAGCCTCGGAATTCGTCATTGCAAAAAATCGACCACAATGGCCAGTTGTAAATGGTACGACAAGCACCATGGAGGGGCCGGAAATCATTTACAATCCGACCACAAAAATGTACTACCTTTTCGTTGCAGAAGGCGACTTAGGTACTATTTATCAAACACGTGTGGCACGATCTGCAAATCCAAATGGGCCATACGTGGACATCAATAATACATCTGTTGTTTACACATCAAATAAAGATGTGTATCCGCTTCTGTCCTATGCCTACCAATTTGGGAACCACCCAGGTTGGCAAGGTGTGGCACATTGCGGCGTTATCAATGTGAATGGTCAGTTTTTTATGCTGAACCAGGGACGACCAACCTCCATACCTTCCATGATGGACTTGAATGTCAAAAAAATATATTGGACGGAGAGTGGATGGCCTGTTCTTTCTCCGGAGCGTTATGCCAATCCTGGAATCATGCCAACCATCACATCGGATTTGATAACCGGAACTTGGGAAGAAATTCTGCTGAATGAAATCAAATCTGGTGGCACTTCAAACGATTTGCCTGACTCTATCACTAAGGCAACCCCGTCAACCTTTTTGTGCAAACCGACGACTTTAGTATTTTCTTCCAATGGAACCATCAGTCCATCCGGAACCTGGAGTTTTAATGGAACATATATGACCATTGTCAAAGGTGGATATACTTATAAAGTTTCAGTAGATTGGGAATGGGACTGGGAAAATGGATGTCCCACCCTCATTTATGCTGGCTTACGTTCAGACGGCCGTTCGTTTTGGGGTAAGAAAAGTGCCTATTTGGATATCCCTCAAAAAAACATGGTTGCCAATTCTTCTTTTGAAAATACTCTAAAAGGGTATATAACTACAGCCACCAGCGGGAATGTTGCAACATCCATTGTCGGAGCATCACCAGATGTTCAGGCATACATTAACGGTAATACTTTCCTTGCAAACATTAATACAAAGGCGAACAACTACTGGGATCAGGGTTTAAGCTGGCGTTTCCCGGCTCAACAAGGTTCAAGATACAAAGTCAGCTTGAAATATCGGGTTACCCCTGCCAGCGCTTTACACGCTGAACTACAGGAAGCTACAAAAGATAACACCGCACTTTACAGGGAGTATCTGAACCTAATTGCTTCAACAGGCATTTCAACTTTAGAGTTCATCACGAACGATGTTTCCACTACGGATCCATTCTATACGCTGGATCTTCAATACGGAAGTATTGCTGCAGGAACAAAATTACAGCTAGATGATATCAGCATCAAAGACATTACCCATCAATGGGACGGCAATTATGTGGTGAATGGTGGTTTTGAGAATGGATTGGATTCATGGTTGTTAAATAGGCTTAGTTCTACTCTGACCGCTGCTGTAATCGATACATCGACCATTTCAGGTAACAAATCCTATTTGTTTTCAAACACTGCTTCTTTGACGAACAATCATTTGTTGAACCGAATTTCATGGAAAACCTATCTTCTTGGCAGCTACAAATACAAAGTTTCTTTTGATGCCGTTGGTTCCGGTAGTTTGGATGCCTTCTTGAGAGTCACCAGCACAGACGCTACACAAACAATTGCTGATGTGGTTGGTTCAAATGCCATGCCAGTTACGTCAACTTTAACAAACAACTCCTTCGAAATTCCTGCATTTACTAACAATGGTGAATATACCTTGAGTTTCTCTCCCAGAAATGCCGGCACAATCATACTTGACAATATACGATTGGAAATCTTACCTGATACTGTTGTTGGCATTCATCAGATTCCTATAGCCGGCAAAATCGGTATTCTACCCAACCCTTGTACAGGTGTAATTCAGTTGACAGATAACTTTATAGGTCACAACTTACAAGTCATTGATTTGCAGGGACGTTCACTAATGAACATACCAATTAACACGTGCATCTTGAATATAGATGGATTAAGAGATGGTATTTATTTAATTCAAATCGCAACAAACCAAGGACTTTACACTGAGAAACTAATATTACAGAAGCGTTGATTCATATGTCATACTGCTTAACCCAATTTAAAGCCGAGTCCTCAAGATTCGGCTTTTTCATGGGATTAAAATGTATGTGATTTACACTCTGAAATTCAGAATGGCATGAGTATCGCTATGGCAACTTACGTTGATGAGGGTTTGTCCCTACGGGTCAAACCCCAACCGCGTTAAATGAAAGAACCCTCGCCAGATTGCTCTGACGAGGGTTCAAAAAACGGCGACTACCTACTCTCCCACTTGCGCAGTACCATCGGCGTGGGCGGGCTTAACTTCTCTGTTCGGAATGGGAAGAGGTGGGACCCCGACGCTA
>Ga0209430_1000836_pt1 | contig 26502 bp, 27 predicted proteins | sample BarGraIncub1133A_FD_184504 | JGI IMG/M metagenome (GOLD analysis project Ga0209430, IMG submission 184504) | Arctic peat soil microbial communities from Barrow, Alaska - Barrow Graham LP Incubations 11-33A (SPAdes) (version 2) | ecosystem: Environmental > Terrestrial > Soil > Wetlands > Peat... | reverse complement strand
CCATCCCGAACACGGAAGTTAAGCCCCTCAGGGCCGATGATACTGCACGGGTAGCTGTGTGGGAAAGTAGGTCGCCGCCGGGAATTATTTAAAAAGCCCCGCAACCAGAAATGGATGCGGGGCTTTTACGTGTTTAAAAACAGAAATAAGATGATTAAAACGGCCATCCAATCACAAGGCTGGTACAGTATGTTGACAGCGCCAACGGAATACCTCCCTCCTTAATCTATGATTATCCAATTATACCGATTTAAATTGACGATTTGATCTGTTTCATATACTTAGTACGAAGGTTTTCTTCTGTGTATAAAAAAAATGAGCCTGCTGACGTACGAGCAGAACAGCGAGTCACTCCATGCTTCTTCTCCCCAAGGGAATAGCTCTGGCGGAAAATGTTCCGACGTCAAAAATTGAGCTTCCAGTTGCCCTTAATAAACTCAGAAACAGTAGCTTTTGTGGCTATGCAGAGGTAGACCTTCTGTCGGCGGTAGGTATATTTCTGTTTATTGACGGTAGATTGATTTCCGCTCTCTTTAAACGGGGTGACACTAACGGCCTCCGTGATCTTGATGCTATTAAAACCACGATTGAATGTCTGGTATTAAACAGGGAGGGGGCATTTAGTGTCTACCGGATCAGCAAGGATATAAGCTTTGCAATGCTTGCGATGCTTAAGGGTGACGTGGTCCTTAACGCTCAGGAAATGAAATTGATTGACTTCAGGGGGGTGCTTGAAAAGATCAAAACTGAACGTATGAATGCCTGCCTGAAAGTCTATACGGACGACCGGGCAGGGCTGATTTTTTACCGTGATGGTTTACCAATAGGCTTTTTTCACGATACGGCGCGGGAAATCGGGGCGTCACAGGTGGAGGTGCAAAAGATTGTTGGGCTGCCTGGTGCAAGAATTGATTTGTTGGCCATCAACGAGAGCGAAGAGACGTCGACCATGGTTGATCTTAACGACCTGATCGATATCGCACATGTTTGGTCTGTTGCTAAAGAAAATGTATTTTCACCTGTTGCCGATTCTACGGCCATTAGCGCTACAATCAAGACTACGAAGGACAGTTCTCCTGAGGCACAACCAACGAAAAACCTCGTCGGTCTCCACGCCGGTCTGATCGAAATTGTTGTTACCCATCTCGGAAAATTGGGGCAGACCCTGTCGGAAAGAGAACTGGCTAAAACTGGAGAACCCAAAAACCTTCTTGTGCCGGAAAATCTGGATGAGCTGTTGGTATCTCTTGAAAAGGGGGCGAAATTGCTGACGAGCTCTGTGAAAACAAGGCAAATGCAGGACTTTATACGGGTTGAGGTAGCACGCTACTCCTGACCGGAACAATCATCAGCTTACTTTATTTGTCAACAATTTGGAGGTAGTATGGACTCAATTCTCTCGTTTTTGCCAAAGACATACAACACGCTGGACGTTGATGCGTTCACGATAATCCAGACCTTCTGCTGGTTTATCGCTGCTGTCATCAGTTTTTACTTCAGTATGGACAATGCCCGGATCTGGACCAGTATCGCTATCGGATTCTTTCTCGTATTTTGGAGTGTGGCCTATCAGCTGAACCCTTTCGCTCAGAGCTACTACAAGCTCACCGCAATCCACTACACCATCGGTACCATTGCTATTCTGCTGATCAGCCACGGCTTTCAGGAGTACTTCATCTTTACCCGTACTCTTGAGATAACCGGTTCAAAAAGGACTATTTATCTTACAGCTCTAGGGCTTGTCGTTGCATCGAGTGTTTTTATAATCTTGAACCCAAAGCCTAGTATCTACGTGCTGCGAAACTACAAAATGATGAACCAGACCGTCTGGTTCTTTCTCTCCTGTATCAACATCTACACCATTTACAAGATCTACCGGGAATTAAAAGACTCACCGATTGCCAGTGGTATTCTTTCATTTGCCTTGGTTTTCTTTTTTGCCCTGATCTGGAAAGGTTCCTCCCTCTATCTGACTCTCTACCAATGGGATAAAGAATGGCTGGATATTATCGAATTTACTGGTGAGACAACTGACGTCGCTCAGTATGCAGCACAGGTAGAGTTAGCCCATTTCTTGAACCGTGCAGGCGTTCTTTTGTCTGGTCTGTCGGTGGGTGGTACATTTGTTTATCTATTTAGGCTGCTGAGATAGCCAAGCATATAAATAAGCACAACGACAACGCTCCACCAGGAAATCTGGCGGGGCGTTGTCGTTGTGCCGTAACGTTGAGATACTAAATAGGGCTAACAGCAGGGATGCTCTGCGCAGGAAACGTGAAAACGCGCTGCCTTGTAGGTCAAACAGCGCATTGTTGATCGAAGTTCAAGCAGCAGCCCAAATCTCTCAGATACGCCGAATCTCCTTGGAATTTACAAAAACGCCTTGACGGAATGTTATTTAGAGGTGTATTCTTTTCTAAGAAAAGACAAATTCTTATCCCATGTCAGCACGCAAGGAGGAAAGCATGAAAAGATTGGTTGTACTGGTTGTGATGGTGATGGTGTCTGTCTGGAGTACATTGGCATTTGCCGGTGAAGGCAAGATGATCGGCACGATCTCACAAATTAAGATGCTTAGCAACTCTGCTGAAATGGTTCTTAAGGATCGCAAAACCGAAGCAATGATTGTATTGCAGGTGCGGGATGCTTCCACACTGGAGAAACTGAAAGACCGGAAAATTCGGGTTGGCGACGAGTTGCGAATCCGTTATGATGATTCCAGTAAGGTAATCAAAAAGGTACAGAAGACTGCCGGTTGCTGATACTATATTTCAAGTATACGTTGAATAAAATGGCCTGTTACGCAGGCCATTTCCTGTTTTTACTATATCACTGAATCTACTAGTGCCGTTTCAGGGTGATAATCAGCGCTCTGCCGAAAATACTCTTCTCGCCCGGTTCCATACTACGTGTCCTGCAGCGATAACCACAAATTTGCTGTTACGTATGCGTATGCTTCACGCGTGCTTGCTCCGTTCCCTTCAGAGCTATGAATTACCATGAATAAATATAATGACATTCATATGTCTGCATAATAGGCTGCCAAGCGTTCACCGCTTCTGGAGGAAAATACATGAATTATTTGTTGGAATACCGCGTTCTCATTCCCTTGGTACTGCTACTTGGTTTAGCGCCATTTTTCCCCCAACCGCATATTGTTGAAAAAATCAAGATGCTGGCAGGAGGAACACTTGAGCGACCTATTGACATATTCGACCTGATCTGGCATGCATGGCCTTTTGCTCTGCTGGCATACAAGATTATCCGGGATTTAATGGGACGTGCAACCTGAATTCTATCTGGCGTTAGCCCCGCTCCAGCTGTGGATAAACCATCTGTATCAACCATAGGTATTTCTAAAATGAAATTCTCTCACGAACAGTTCATTATATATAAGGCCCTGTTAATAGCAACCAAAAGCCTGGCTCAGAGAAATACGCCCGATGAAGTGTTGAGGGCGGCCTGTGATGCGCTTGTGGCAGCATCAGAGCGTATTAGTCTGGCTTGGATGTACTTGGGTAATCCAGATTCTGAAATGATCAGACCATCTTATTCCGTAGGAAGAGCTGCCGACTATGCCCGGGATGTTGTTCTTGATCTTTCTCCGGAGGCGATGAAAGGGCCTGGCAGGCGCTCATTGGCAAAAAACGAGCCTGTTTTGGTAAAAGTAAATTCTGATACAAGCTTTGCTATGTGGCGTGAAAATGCGATTCGATACGGTTTTCAAGAAGGGTTGGCCCTGCCGATCGGTAACCCTGATCATCCGTTCAGGGGGATGATTGTGATCTTTGCCGATACACAGGATTACTTCGAGCAGATCGGGATGGAGCCTTTTATTGCTTTTGCCCAGTTGGCCACAGTGGCTTTGAACCAATCGCGCTTGAAAATATCGCTGGAAGCAATGGCTTTAATTGATCCGTTGACAAACCTTCTCAACAGGAGGGCATTGCAAGAGATTATTGACCGTGAGTATGCGCGCGCAAAAAGGACAGCAAAGCCTTTCAGCCTGATTCTGTTTGATCTGGATCGATTCAAGATGCTTAATGACAATTATGGCCATGATATCGGCGATACTATTTTGCTCGGAATCAGCGATATTGCAAAGAAAACACTACGCACAAGTGATTGGTTGAGCAGGTGGGGTGGCGAGGAATTTCTGGCTATCCTGCCAGATACCGACGAGCGTGGCGCGCTCCTGATTGCTGAACGATTACGGGAGAAAATAGAAGAATTCTCAATTCAGCTCAATACTCAAAAAATTAAAACGTCTGCCAGTATCGGGATTGCCAGTTACCCTCGCGACGGTGATACACCGGAATTCCTGATGAAGGCGGCAGACGCTGCGCTATTTGAAGCAAAAAAATCCGGACGGAACTGTGTGGTGGAAGCCAAGGAAAAGCGGGAGGTATATTCCATTGCGGCGAAGCTGACCACTGCTATTGAAACCAACCGGTTGGTGCCGGCATATCAGGTGATTGTAGATCTGAAAACCAGAAAGCAGGTTGCTGAAGAAGCGTTAGCCCGATTGATTGATGAAGCCGGAAACATTATAGAGGCCACCGACTTTATTTCCGCAGCAATGGAATTGCAACTGACGCACTTGGTAGATTACCAGATCATCAAACAAACTATGGGCCACTGTGCAAGCAATGTTGCTGCCGGTGGCCAAAATATAGCGCATTTTGTTAATATTTCTGCGGACCTTTTGCTTCATCAGAATCTGATTCAGGATTTGTTTGCTGAAGCTCAGGCCGCTTGCATCTCGTGCGGGGTTGATTTGGGCCCCACCAAACCTATGGTGCTGGAAATTACCGAAAGACAGCTGCTCGGCGATATGAATGCGGTCAAAGCCAAGCTTGCTCCTTTCGTTGATTTCGGCATGCGGTTAGCCATTGACGATTTTGGTAGTGGCTATTCTTCATTCCAGTATCTGGCGGACCTGCCTGTTTCGTTCCTTAAGATTGAAGGAAGTCTTATTAAGCAGATAAAAGACAAGCGCGTCAGGCAGATTGTCAAGCGCATTAGTGATATTGCAAAAGATCTGGAGTTGATCACAATAGCCGAATTTGTTGAAGATGCTGACACCGCTGATATCCTCTGTGACCTGGAAATAGACTGGGCTCAAGGATATTATTTTGGGCGCCCTGTTCTCGCGAAATAATAGTCGTGTCAATCATGGTCTTTGTTAAAAAACATACCAAGTTCTTTCTGCTCCTGACCATGGTATTTGGCGGACTTACGGGTGTTGCAATCTGGTTCATCATCTCCCTTGCGTCCTAAAATAGCCCATGTATGCGATTTTAATGATGGTGGCTATGCCCGCACCTGTGTTTTTAATGTTTACCGTCTAAAAAAACTGGCTGAAAATGTCATCGGATTTCAAGCAAGCACTTCACGGACAGAAACTAGGTAAACGGATTATACAGATCTTGTTACGGCTGGTTTATATACTGATCCATATAGATTGACATCTAGATCTGGATATGTTTCTATATACAGGTTTTTATCTGCCATGCTCGGCAACAAGTGCTTGGCTCATTTACGCAGGACAGTGAAAGGAGAAGTGTATGAAGTGTTTGAAGAGTGTTAAGGTGATGGTGGCGATGTTGACCGCCGCTCTGGTTCTGGTTTCGTTGCAGGCTTTTGCCGGCCCGGATCACAAGGAGTTTGTCAAGGGACCATTCAAAGATGGGCAGTCGGTAACAAAGGTATGTCTGGAATGCCACGAGCAACAGGCAGCTGACGTGATGAAAACCACGCACTGGACCTGGGCAGGTACCCCCAATCATGTCAAGGGGATGGAAAAAAGTACCAAAACCTATGGCAAGAAGAACATGATCAATAACTTCTGCACAACAGTTTTTAATGGACCTGATGGCATCGTACATGAGTCCTGCGACAAGTGCCATGCCGGTTATGGCTGGACCCGCACCAAATTTGACTTTACAGACAAGACCCGGGTTGACTGTCTGGTCTGCCATGCCCTGAAGGGTAACTACGATCGTGCTTCAGTTGGCTGTGAGGTTAACATGAGTGCCATCCTTAAAGGCTCTATGAATATCGAGACCGCTGCTCAGAGCGTGGGTAAACCAAACCTGGTAAACTGCGGCTACTGCCACTTCTACGGCGGCGGCGGTGATGCGGTCAAGCATGCCGGCCTGGATTCCACCCTGTTGTATGCCGATAAGAAACAAGATGTTCATATGGCCAAGAAGGTTAAGGGTGGTCAAGAGATGATGTGCCAGGATTGTCACAAGACCAAGGATCACAAGATCGCCGGTGCTTCAAGCCAGATGGCTCACTATGATGCCCGTGCTACCTGTGAAGATTGCCACAGTGGTGCCAAGGCTCCCCATCAGAAATCAAAAAACAAGGCGATCCTGAATAACCACCTGACCTCAGTGGCCTGCCAGACCTGCCATATTCCGGTTTTTGCCAAAGGTCAGGCTACCAAGATGATGTGGAACTGGTCGGATGTCGGTAAAAATATCAAGGCAGAGGAAGAATTCGACAAAGAGACCTTTGCCAAGCACAAAGGTACCTTCAAGTGGGGACAAAATGTTGTGCCGGTATATGCATGGTACAACGGCAAAATTGAACGTTATATGCTCGGCGACAAGATCAAGGATCCCTCCAAGACGGTGTTTATGACCAAACCGGTTGGCGACATCAAGGATAAGACCGCCAAGATCTATCCCTACAAGTACTTCACCGGTACCCAGCCGATGGACAGCAAGTACAAGTACCTGAGCACTTTCCAGCAGTACAAGGAGTTGTGGGTGAATTATGACTGGGAAAAAGCCCTGGTTAACGGCGCCAAGAGCAGTGAAGGCCTGCCGTACAGTGGTAAGTTCCAGTTTGTAAAGACTGCTTCCTACATCAGTGCTCAACATGAAGTGTCTCCCAAGGAAGACGCGCTGCAGTGTGGCGAGTGCCACATGGGCGGCAAACGCATGGATTGGGCCGCCCTTGGCTACAAAGGCGACCCAATGCAGCATGGTGGCCGTAACGTGGCAGCAGTGGCCAAGAAATCCGGTAAAAAGAAGAAGTAACCAAAGCAGTAGCTACACGTAAAAAAAAGCCGTCCGGCATCTGTCGGGCGGCTTTTTTTATTGTCAGCGGTGGGTGCATCTGCTACTTTTCTGGGGCTGCTACTACCTCTATTCCTATAGGTTTATACATGATCGATTCCTGGCTTGAAATTGCATGCGATGTACCTGAAGAGCATGCTGACGTCGTTGCAGAATTTTTATCACAGCTGTCGAGTAACGGTGTCTGTGTTGACAACCAGTGCGTAGATGCTTTCTCTACGAGCGAAATTCCAGATTCAGTCCGCGTGGTGATTAAAGCCTACCTGTCTGCTGACGGTGATCCTGCACCTCAGATGCAAGAACTTGAAACATTCATGTCGCAGCTCTCCGCGCGACATCCTGACGCTAGTTTTGGCTCTCCCACGCTGTCCGCTGTTAATTCAGAAGATTGGAGCAGTAGCTGGAAGGTCCATTTCAAGCCGCTTCGCGTTGGAAAACGGCTCCTTATCGTTCCGACGTGGGAGGAAGTGGCACAATTGCCCAGTGACCTGGTTGTGCGCATCGATCCGGGAATGGCTTTTGGTACCGGTGGTCACGAGACTACGCGCCTCTGTCTGGAATTGTTGGAACAGATGATGGAGAACTCTGACGTGACAGCGGCACCATCGCTTCTTGACCTTGGTACCGGTTCAGGAATACTTGCCATGGCCGCGAGTCTGTTGGGTGCAGGTCGAATCCTTGCGCTTGATATCGACCCCGATGCGGTTGACGTCGCTCGTGAAAACCTCGCTCTGAATCAGCTTTCTGACTGTGTCGAATGCGGAACCGCTCCGCTTGAATCACTTGCAGAGCGGTTTGATATTATTCTTGCGAATATTCTTGCCGAGGAATTAGTGCGACTTGCACCGTATCTGACCGACCGGCTAAACCCTGGCGGGGCATTGATTCTCTCCGGGATTCTGGCGGAAAAGGAGTCGCTGGTCCGTCAGGGATTTGCCTCTCAGTCGCTAGCATATGGTGAGACCGCTTGTTCCGGCGAGTGGGTTGCCATGTTGTACCGGAATAAATCCGGATCATGAGCGTGCGCCGTTTTATGATAAACTCACGTACCATTCGTGATGGGTATGCCTCTTTTGATGGCGATATCTACAATCACATGGTCCGTGTTCTGCGTTTGGGAACCGGTGATGCCGTCCAATTAGCTGATGAGAAGGGTATGGCGTATTTCGGCACAATAAATCAGGTCGCCAAGGAGTGGGTCGCGGTAAAAATCACCTCTTCCTGTCTGGCCGTCGAGAGCGATTCCACGACTCCACATATTACGATCTGCCAGGCACTCCCCAAGGGGGATAAGATTGATTTGATTCTGCAGAAAGGAACCGAACTTGGTGCTCACAATTTTTGCCTGTTTGGTGGCCGTCGTTCTGTAGCGAAAATACGTGACGAGCAGCAGACCAGTAAGCTGGAGCGGTGGAACCGGATTACAACGGAGGCGGCACGGCAGTGCGGTCGGCCTGATATTCCTGAAGTGACATGGCGACCAAGCGCCGTCGAAGCGGCAAATGAGGCGGGTCAGGAACTCCGGCTTATTCTTTGGGAGGGGGAGCGAGAGCACTCTCTGAAAGAGGTGCTCTCTGCGGCTGTAAAACCTGCGTCAGTGATAGTGGCAATAGGCCCGGAAGGTGGCTTTGACCCCCTTGAGGTGCGTCATTTTTCACAGCACGGGTTTCTGCCGGTTTCACTCGGTTCCAGGATACTGAGAACCGAAACGGCAAGTATTGCTATTCTTGCGGTAATACAGTATATCTGGGAAGAGTCATGATTACATCAGAGTCGAGGAGCCGCTAATGAAATGTCCCAAGTGCGGGTTTAACAGTTTCGAATACTATGACAGCTGTAAAAAGTGCTCCAGCGACCTGATCGGGTACAAACAGACATATGGACTTACATCGGTGGTTCTCCCGCTTGAAGCAAAGGAAAAAATGGCGGCTGAATTCCGTTCGGCTGAACGAGTGACTGATCAGATCAGTGATACAACAGAAAAGCATGACGACATATTCTCTTTTGATCTGCCGGAAGATTCCTCACGTACACCTGACCAGCGCAATGATGACCCCTTTAACTTTGATGAACCATCACCTGGTACGAAGCAACCAGGCAGCACCGAATCCGACGATGATATTTTTGCCGACCTTCTGGAGTCGACGTCGCAGGCTGAAGAATCTCCCTTTGCCGTTGCACAGGGGGGCGGTGCCCCTGCTCCTGTTGCAACAAAGGCGGCAGACGCCTCGTCAGGGCCTGGTGAATTTGACCTTGAAAGTTTCTCTTGGGATGACACCCCTGCGACAACTGCTGCAACCGGCAGTAAAGAGACCGCAGATGATTTCGACTCCCTTTTCGGCGACACGAAAGAAGGCACTCCAAAAAAATAGCTCTTGACGAACCCTGGTGAACAGGCTGCGTGCAGCAAATAACGTTGAAGGTACTGATAGATTCTCACCGAAAAGAGCGGCTCTCCCCGCTCTTTTTTCGTACAAACCGGAGCTGCAATGTCCCAGCGTATAACCATTCTGCCGGAAACCCTCACCAACAAGATCGCTGCCGGTGAAGTTGTCGAACGACCGGCCTCAGTCATAAAAGAGTTGATCGAAAACGCACTTGATGCGGGGGCAACCGATATTGCTGTAGAAATCAATGCCGGCGGGAGACGGCTGATCCGCGTCACGGATAACGGTCATGGCATGTCACGCGAGGATGCTCTTCTGTCGCTGGAACGACACGCTACCAGTAAAATCAAGGTAGACAGTGATTTGGACAGGATTCTGACGCTTGGCTTTCGTGGTGAAGCGCTCCCTTCGATCGCCTCGGTTTCCCGTTTTTTTCTTGCAACGCGCGAGGCTTCTTCTCTGGAAGGAACCGAAATCATCGTGGAAGGTGGGCGTGTTCGTGATGTCAGGGCTTGCGGTATGGCTCCGGGGACTGCTATTGGTGTTGAACAGATCTTTTTTAATGTGCCTGCCCGACTGAAATTCATGAAGAGTGCCGAAACCGAAACCGGTCATGTTGCCGATGTCATCGCTCGGATGGCTGTCTCCCGCCCCGATGTGGCATTTTTGTGCAGAGCTGATGATCGGGAGCTGTTGCGGCTGCAGCGGAGCGACCTCCAGCGGCGTCTGGCCCAGGTTGTCGGCCGGGAAAGCTCCCAGCATCTGTATGCTGTCATGAGCGGCGATGGATATGCCGCAATTACGGGGTTCATCTCCTCCCCGGCGCTTGTGCGGTCCGGAACGCAGGCGATCTACACGTATATCAATGGTCGTTTTATTCGCGACAAGGTGGTGCAGCATGCTGTCATGCAGGCCTACCGGGGCGTCATTGACCGTGGTCGCTATCCGGTTGTGGCTCTGTTCATCGAACTCCCGTCGGGTGAAGTGGATGTAAATGTCCATCCAACCAAGCATGAAGTCCGTTTCAGGCGCCAGTCAGTCGTGCATGATGCCATACAGGGAGCGGTGGAAGAGGTACTGCGCAGCTCGCCTTGGCTGGCCGTCCCCACCGCTACAGTACATACTTCGGGTGGAACAACCGGGCAGGTATATCGCGAGCGGATCGCGGCAGCGGCCCAGGCCTCTCTGGTATTGCCGTCACGCCCGCTGTACCGGTCGCACCCTGCTGAACCAACAGCCTTGGCATCTGCAACACCGTTTGTACCCCAGGGACAGAACATAACTGTTAGTGAACCTGCCCCCCCATTTCTGCCGGAGCAACGGGACTCCGAACCGGGCGGCTATTTCTCATCGCTCTCGATTATCGGACAGTTTCACAGTGAATATATTCTCTGTCAGTCAGACTCTAAGCTGGTGATCATAGACCAGCATGCCGCCAGTGAGCGGGTTGCATATCAGCGCCTTAGCCAGCAGTGTCAGGCTGGCGGAATCGAGTCGCAACGCCTGTTGTTTCCCGAAACGGTAGAGCTCTCGTTCAGTGAGGTTGCCGTAGCGATCAGGTTCATCCCGGATCTGGCAGGGATCGGCTTTGAGCTGGAACCGTTTGGCGGCACGACGATCATGGTTTCAGCGGTCCCCCGCCTGATCGCTCAAAAAGAACCGATTCTTCTGATCCGCGATATTCTTGCCGATCTGGAGCGGTTCGGCACCAGCGCCGCCTTCAATGATGCACTGGAAAGCCTGCTTTCGCGTATCGCCTGCCACTCTGTTATCCGTGGTGTCCATCAACTTGAAAAACGCCAGATCGAGGAGTTGCTGTACGATATGGATCATACCGATTTCGCTGCCAGCTGTCCGCATGGCCGCCCGGTGTCGCACGTCGTGACTCTGGCGGAGCTGCAAAAGATTTTCAAACGGACATGAGCCAGGTTCCTGCGATCAAAATTCTAATCATCTGCGGTCCGACCGCTTCCGGCAAGAGTGAGCTTGCCCTGCGGCTGGCACATGCTCTGAATGCGGAAATTGTCAATGCCGACTCGATGCAAATCTACCGCGGGCTGGACATCGGCACCGCCAAGCCTTCGCCGAGTCAGCAGTCCGAGATTCGCCACCACCTGATTGATGTCGCTGCTCCCGATCAACCCTTCTCTGCCGCTGATTTTTCCGCTGCAGCTGATGCCGCGATCCAAAATATAATCAGCCGGGGGAAGCGGGTTATTGTTGTTGGCGGTACCGGCCTCTATATCCGGGCTCTGGTGAAAGGCCTGGTTGATTCGCCCAGCGGGGCGGGCGAGATTCGCCAGACTTTGCAGGATGAGGCGGGCAGGGTTGGCAATGATGCGATGCTGGAGAGACTGCGGCAGGTTGACCCCGAGCTGGCGGCCAGTCTGCACCCGAACAATCTCGTGCGCATCATCCGTGCGCTGGAGGTACACCGGTTGACCGGAGTGCCGCTTTCCTGCTATCAAAAGGAGCATGCTTTCGCCACTCAGCGTTACGACACACTTTCGCTTGGCACCTCGGTTGATCGCGCTCTGTTGTACGAGCGAATAGATGCGCGGGTTGATCTGATGCTGGCCTCTGGTCTGCTGAATGAGGTGCGTGGGCTGTTGGCGACCGGCTTCAGTCGCGATCTTAAATCCATGCGCTCGATCGGTTATAAGGAAGTAGCTTCCCATCTGGGTGGTGAACTTTCTGCTGCAGAAATGTCCCGACTCATTAAACTCAATACGCGCCATTATGCCAAGCGCCAGCTGACCTGGTTTAAAGCTGATCCTGACATAATGTGGTTTGAATATCCGGAGAAGTTTGGTAACATGTTAAATCATTCAATTGAATTCTATGAACAACGGGAGGCGTGCTAGCAATGTCCAAGACACCTTTTAATATCCAGGATCAGTACCTCAATCAGGCCCGCAAGGAGCGGGTACGGGTCGCGGTTATCATGATGTCGGGTGATAAACTGGAAGGATTAATAAGATCATTCGATAATTTTTCTGTATTGCTTGACTCTGGCGGTGACATGCTGATTTACAAACACGCCATTGCCACCATCACTTCTGCGGATGGTACTTTCCGACTGCATCAGTAACCGATCTCCAGACCTCTCTCAGGTCAATCGCCTGGAGGGGTTTTTCGAAACCTACCCATGACAAAAAGTACAAAAATCTTTCTGAGTACTGCACTGTTGCTTGTCATTCTTGCCGCTGTCGTGCTGTATTATTCGGCTGACGTTTTTTTGCAACTGTTCATTGCTTGTGCGCTTGCCTATATACTGAACCCGGCGGTGGAGTTCCTTGAACACAAGGGGGTGAAGCGTCTGTACGGAATTATGATCGTATTCACTCTGACGGTCACCGTGTGCGGTTTTTTTGCGGTCTTATTCGCGGTCTCTATAACCGGTGAATTTTCACGCATGCAGCTCAATCTGCCGGCGTATGTCCAGCATCTGTACGAAATTACTCCCGCTTCAATTAAACGCTATCTGGGGGTTGAAACGGTCGATATGCTTGTCCTGCGTCTGGGAAAATTGCTGCAGCAGGTCCGTAGTTCCGCCCCTGATCTGCTCAAGCCGCTCCTGGTGTTTCTGCAGAGTGCGCTCACCTCAACGGTAAGTATGCTCCTCGCCCTGCTGGGCTACCTGATCATACCGGTCTATCTGTTCTATCTGCTCTTTGACTTGCCGCAGCTTAAAACCTTCATTAGATCGTATATACCGGAACGTTACCGCCCGGCATACGCGAAAAAACTGGCTGACGTTGATGCGGTGCTATCCGGTTTTGTCCGTGGGCAGCTGTCCGTATGCGCAATTCTGGCAATTCTCTACAGCGCTGGCCTGTATCTTATCGGTATAGATCTGGCGATTGCCATCGGTTCGCTGGCCGGCGCCACCTTCATCATCCCGTATGTCGGCACGATCATCGGTATCTGCCTTTCGGTTGCCATGGCACTGCTCAAGTTTAACGACATTCTCCACCCGCTGCTCTGTCTCGGATGGTTCTTGTTTGTCCAGCTGCTTGAAGGCGCTATTATTACCCCAAAAATCGTCGGTGATACGGTCGGATTACATCCACTGGTGGCTATCGTGGCCCTGTTGATCGGCGGCCAGCTCTTCGGTCTTATCGGCATGCTTCTGGCGGTACCGGTTACCGCGGTACTGCAGATATTTCTTCGTTCTCTGGGCGACTACTACCACAACTCAGAGTTTTACCAGGAGCGGTGATGACAGGTATTCTCATTGATTCAGTCGCCCCCGGTTCGATTGCTGACTTGTTTGAGGTGGTGGCGGGGGACCGCTTGCTGGCTGTTAACGGACACCAGCTGCGTGACCTGATCGATTACAGCTACTACACCGCTTCTGAAGAAGAGTTACTGCTCGAGATTGAAAAAGCGGACGGTGAACTGTGGGAGCTTGAGGTCGAACGCTCTGCTGGAGAACCGCTCGGGCTGGTATTTCCCGCCCCCCCTCCTGCACGTTGCGCCAACAACTGCCTTTTCTGTTTTGTGCACCAGCTACCCAAAGGTCTCCGCAAGTCGTTGTACGTCAAAGATGAAGATTATCGCCTCTCCTTTTTAAACGGCAACTATGTCACGCTGGCCAATATTACAGCGTCGGCGTTGAACCGCATCATCGAGCAACGACTCTCCCCCCTGTACATATCCGTTCACGCGACCAATCCTGATTTGCGGGAGCGTCTGCTCGGAACGTCTGGGATCCCCCCTGTTCTGGAGCAGCTGCAGAGCCTAGCCGCCGCCCGGATTGTCATGCATACGCAGGTTGTGCTCTGTCCCGGCCTTAATGACGGTGAGGAACTACGGCGTACCGTGGCCGAACTGGCTTCCCTGTACCCGGCGGTACAATCGCTGGCGGTAGTTCCGCTTGGGCTCACCGCACATCGCGAAAAATTGCCGCAATTGACGCCGGTAGATGCTGAATATGCCCGGGAATTCATTTCAATCTGGCAGCCACAGGCTGAAGCTCTGCGTAGAAAACTGCGCCAGCCGTTCCTTTTTCTGGCCGATGAGTTTTATCTCAAGGCCGCTCTGCCTTTTCCCTCCATTAAGGAATACGGCGATTTTCCGCAGATTGAAAACGGTGTCGGCATGGTGCCGCTCTTTATGAAGGAGTCTGCCCGGTTGCTCAAGGGAATCCGGCCGATTGGATCGTTTCGGGCGACGGTTGTCACCGGCGTCTCATCATTTGGATTTGTGAGTGAGTTTCTGGCACAGCTGGCAGAAAAGGGCGGTGTCGACATCGTGCCGTTGGCGGTTGAAAACAAACTCTTCGGACCGAGTATAACGGTTAGCGGCCTGATTGCAGGTAATGATATCGCTACGTCACTGGCCGGTCACGACATCGGCTCGTGTCTCCTCGTTCCTGATGTGATGCTCAAAGAAGGGGAGGGGGTGTTTCTGGATGACGTTTCGCTGGATGGGTTAGAGCGGCGGATCGGTTGCCCGGTAATAGTCTTTGATTCAACTCCGGGGGGGTGCTACAAGGCGCTGCGCTCCTTTGGCAGGGAGCTGTTGCGGTAACGGAGAAATCTGGCCGTAAGCGGATCTTTGCCCAGAAACAAAGTAGGGGCTCCGAACAGGAGCCCCTACTTTGTTTCTGCGTATACATCGGAAGCGCTGCTACATCTCGCTAAAACTCTCCCGTTCATCATCAGAGAACATCCGGTCAATATCCATGATGATCAGCAGTCGCTCGGCGTGGTTAAAAACGCCGGTGATAAACTCCTGGCCGACGCCGCCGGAGAGCATCATTGAGGGGGGGGGCTGTATTTCGCTGCTGTGGATGCGGATAACTTCCGAAACGGCATCGACGATGAACCCGGTCAGGCTGCCGACAACATCCATGATAATGATGCGGGTCTGGCTGCTGTTCTGGTTCTCCATCAGGCCGAAACGTCTCCGCATGGAGATAATCGGGATGACCTTGCCGCGCAGATTGATGATTCCCTCGACGTGCTGCGGTACATTAGGCATCTTGGTGATGGTCGGCATGCGGATGATCTCGCGCACCTTGAGGACTTCAACTCCATACTCCTCATCGGCAAGCATGAAGCTGACCAGCTGGATCAGTTCGTCGTTCTTTGTGTCATCCCGCTTTACAAGTGCATGTGTGGACATGGAGTCTCCTTTTTCGTGATTATAGTTTGAACTGCCGTACCAGACGCTGCAGCTCTTCGGCGTTGCCGTACAACTGGCTGGCAGCGGTGGCAGACTGATGCGCTCCGCTAGCGGTGTCCTGTACTACTTGGGTGATCTGCATCATGTTATTGGAGATTTCACTGGTCGTGGCGGTCTGCTCTTCTGCGGCGGTGGCAATCTGGTTGACCTGCATGGCGACATCGTTTACCTGCTCCAGAATATCGCGGAGGGCATCGCCCGATTTAGCCGCTTCTACCGTACCGGCCTCCACCTGCTGGACGCCCTGCTCCATAGCAGCCACGGCCCCCTTGGTTTCCCTCTGGATCGCCTTGATCATTTCGCCGATCTCTTTAGTGGCGCGGGTGGTGCGCTCTGCCAGGGCGCGCACTTCATCGGCAACGACTGCAAAGCCCCGTCCCTGTTCACCGGCGCGGGCAGCTTCAATAGCGGCATTGAGCGCCAGCAGGTTGGTCTGGTCGGCGATGTCCTCAATCGTGCCGATGATGGCACCGATCTGATCGGAACGGTCGCCGAGGCTTTCGACTGTCTTGGCCGATTCCTGCACTTTTGCTGCAATCTGACCCATGACCGCCACCGTTCGCTCGACAACAACAGCCCCATTGCCGGCCGATTGAGAAGCACGCTGCGCCCCTTCGGCTGCCATCTGGCAGTTTTGGGCGATATCGCCTGAAGTGGCTGACATTTCTTCACCTGCGGTCGCTACCGTACTTGCTTGGGCAGCCACCTCTTCGGCGCCGGTGGCGATTCGTTCGGCGGTGGAGTTGAGCTGGCTGGATGAGGCCGCTACCTGGGTGGAGGTGCTGGATATCTGGCTGATGATGCCGTGCAGCTTTTCGATGAATAAATTGAACATCCGGCTGATCTGGGCAATTTCGTCGCTGCCGTTGACCTCAAGCCGCTTGGTAAGGTCCCCCTCGCCTTGGGCGATATCGGTGGTGCGTTCCAGAAAGAGCGCCAATGGCTTGGTGATTGAGCGGATGATGAGTATTGCCGCTATGACCGCAAACAGGGAGGCAATGGCAGCCAGCAACAATACGGTCAGCTGAACCTTTTTAGCAGTTCCTTCCGCTTCTTTGACCATCTCCTGCATCCGCTTGTCCATCTGTACGGAAAACTCGTTCACCATCGTTTCAGTCAGCTTGGCAGGTTTCACATATGGATCTATCGCCTCGTTGCCACCCTGGGCGGTGGTGACTTTACCGGCCTGGATCTGCTCATAGACGGACCGGAAGCCGGCCTCATACGCGTCAAGATTCTTCTTGATCGTGCTGATGGTCTCCTTGTCCTTGGGTGTCTCGACCAGCTTGTTCATGGCCTCCAGGCTCTCGTGGGTGTGGACCGAGGCGGCATCCCATCTCTTTTTGAATTCTTCAGTGGAGAATGTGTCGCCGATGGCGATAAACAGGTTCTTTTCATTACGCCGCAGGATGTTGATGTCAGCGCGGGAGCTCTGGGCATATTCAGCTAGAGCAGCATCGCTTTCGCTGATATCAGAAATAAACCAAGAAAGTTTCCCCAGCCCCCAGTAGCTGGCCCCTGAGATGGTCACTAAAAGCAGAATGGCAATGGTGAAGCCTGCAGTGATACGGGTGCTGATCTGCAGATGTGAAAACATGGTATCTCTCCGGTATACATAGAGTATGCGCCGTCACTGTTAGCATTCCATTCTTGATTATAAATCGGAATTAGTACTCTGTGCCGCACCAACGAGGTGCCGCTTTATCTCCTGACGGCGGTCCTTCGTTGCATCCGCCCCCCCATGGAAGCCATCTGGTGCTTCTGAATGGCGCCCAGACTTTCCAGGTGGAACTGAAACCATAAATCGCCATATGCCCGCATATTCATCTTTTTGCCCTTCTCCAGGCACTCCAGATTCTCTTTGAGCTTCTCGTCGCCAGGAAGCTTTTTGAGCCCCTTGGCAAGAATCTCCTTGGCTTTACCCGGTTCTCCATTCTCGTTCATGCAGTAGGCGTAGATGCTCCAGAGGAGTGACTCCTTGCTGTTCCATTGTACCGCCCGCTCAAATGTACTGATCATCTTGTCCTTCTTCTGGCGCTTCATATAGGAAACCGCCAGCATGGCAGTTGCAGCCCAATTTTTGAAGAACGACTTTTCCAGATGGGGGAAGGCATTTGAGAAATCGCGCTTCATGTAGTATATCATGCCGATCTGCGAGTGCAGTTGCCCGCCTACATACAGCTGCCAGTTGCTGTACTGCAGGGCATCCTTCAGTTCGCGGATCGCTTTTTCAAAGCGAGGAGGCTGAGCCTGCAGATCCTTGCCCGCACTCTCTATTGAGGCCATGACCTTTTTCATGGTGATGCGCGAAAACAGGGCAAAGATCAACGCGAAGACAATAAGGGCGATTGTCAGTGAGCCCCACCAGGCAAGCTTGAGGACAAAGGCAGAGATCAGCAGTACGGCAATTGACGCAGCCGCGGAGATAAGAATGTTATACATCGGGAAGTCCTCTCATACAGTGAGACAATGGGATAAACGGGAGTCAGCTCTTGGCTGTAGCCGGAACCATCTCTCCGTTTTTTTCGGTGAATTTTGCAATAATAATGCGCCGCCCCGGCTTGAGGGCAACTTTTAGTTTCATGTTGTTCCAGGCGGAAAGCAGCTTGGCCGAAACGTTGAAGCGTTTGGCCAGAGAGATGAGAGTGTCACCCCTTTTTACGGTGTAATATTTCGCGTAACTCCCCTTTGCTGCTACTGCTGACTTGGGAGCCCGTCCTTCGTGGCTGAAATCGACGCTCTGTTTGACCGGAATGAGCAGTGACTTTCCGGCAATGCGGCTTTTTGCTTGCAGTCCGTTCAGCTCTGCCAGGGTCGTGGGTGAAGTGCCGTAGCGGCGGGCCACGCTTTTGAGCGTATCCTTCTTGCGCGCCTGATAGCGGCTGTACAAAACTCGTTCGGTGAAGCGCTGATCTGCGGGAACCTTTGCGTACTCCGCATCAAACTGCAACTTGCTCCCTTTGGGGATTTTGAGCAGATAGTCGGGATAATTGGGGGGGGTGCACCAGTGCCGCAGATCTGGATTCAGTTCTTTGATCGACTCGTAGGTTGTGCCGCTCAGTTTTGCAGCCAGATCAAGATTTGTGCGTGACGGAATCGTGACGGTGTCGTACTCGATCGGTGTCAGGTAGGCGATGTCAGTGAAGCCGTAGCGGGCCGGATCTTTGGCGATTATGGCAGCCGCAAGAAGCTTGGGGACATACTCCTTGGTCTCCCGTTTCAGATATGATCCGCGGGATATTTCCCAGAAGTCGCTGGTGTTATACATGCTGATGGCGCGCAGGATCTTGTTTTCACCGGCATTGTAGCCGGCTGTTGCCAGATACCAGTCGCCTTTGAATATGCCGTACAGCTCTTTCAGGTATAGTGCGGCAGCGGCAGTAGCCTTTACCGGGTCCTTGCGCTCATCGATCCATTGATCAATCCTCAGGGCATAGTGGCGACCGGTATCGGACATGAATTGCCAGGGGCCGACCGCACTCGCCCAGGAGCGGGCATGCATCTGGAAACCGCTCTCGATCATGGCAACATACACCAGATCTTCCGGCATCCCTTCGCGTTTCAGAATCTCCTTCATCATCGGAATATAACGGGAAGAGTGCGATAGCCAGCGTGAAAATGACGGTTTGCCAACGGTCTGGAAAAAGTACAGAAAATATTCAACCTTGCTGTTCAGGGTCAACGGGATATCAGAAATCGGCAGGTTGCCATTGGGTAGTTCGAGGTCGTCGGCATCACTTGAGTCACGCAGCTCCTCAAGGGAAAAGAGAGCTGTAGCAGGTGTGGATCCGCGGGATTCGCTCGCCGTTTGCTCATCATCGGTGACCAGCTCAGGAGCTCCAATCGTCCCCAGCCGCGGGGCATTCGGTCGGGTCAATTCGGCCAGTAGCGGCTGAATTGTTTCTGTTGCAGCAACCGGCAGAGTGTAGAGCAGGGGTGCAAGAGCGATAACGACGTATGTAAAAAGGGTGAACTTTTTCATAGGGGAGCGAGTATAAAGGAAGCTGCTATTAAAGTCAATGACACGAAAACCCTGCTAAACGGGCATCCGCACCCGGGTAGTGAGCTGAAGGGGGGATTGAACGGAGTTTTAAAGTGCACCTGCTGCTACAATAAAAGAGCCCACCGGAGTGGGCTCTTGAGTGGTGGTCTGCCCGATTGCTACTGTACCGACGTCCGCTCTCTCTGCATCGCCTCGCGACCGGCCTCAATGGCTGATGCCAGGACAGATTTTTTTTCAACAAAGGCTTCCTTGCCATCTTCGACGGCAGTCTTGATTTTTTCCTGAGCTTCCTTTGCGTACTCCTTGATCTTATCTACGGCATCTTCCGTCAGGTCAAGGATATCCTCCCGCATTTCGCGCCCGCTTTTGGGGGCATACAGCAGCGCCAATCCAGCCCCGATTGCAGCTCCGGCTACAAAGGATACCAATACAGTCCCTGCTGATACTTCACATTTGTCAGACATGGTTACATACCTCCCTGTTTTTTCAGATAACGTTCAAATACGTATTTCCCTGCCGTCTTGGCTCCGGTCGCCCAGACCGAGGTTGTGTTGAGAACATTTGTTACGACCCCCACCGTGCGGTTGATCGTGTGCAGATTGGTACCGGCCTGCCCCAGTTCCGACATGAAGCGTCTGACGTCATCGTTGTACTCGGCCACACCGCTACCAACGGTTTTCAATTCCGCCAGTACGCCGGTCAACTCATGCAGTGTCGGTTTCAGCTCGCTTCGAACCATCTCCGCCAGTTCTCCGACTGAAGCTGCAGTCCGTTTAATGGTCAGGAAGGTCGGGATCAGGGTCAGCACCAGAATACAGAGCGCTGCAGCTATAACTATCAAGGCGATTGCTGCTGGTGTCATCATCGTTCTCCATTAGGGTAATCAGGCGATCTCTAGGTAAAGTATAGAGCAATCCGGGAAAAATTCAACGTATAAACCGTAAAAAAGCAGTTTAACGCGAGCAGATGTTAATCAGCACTTTCCGGCATCATTTCCGAGACGATCTCTTCTACAGCTGAATACGGGTCGGTGTGGTGATCACTTATGCCGGTAGCGACCCTGTCGAGGTAGTCGCTCTTTGCCATGAACAATAGTGCTCTTTTAAGGAGAGTGTCGCGCAGGATACTCAAAAAATGGCGCTTGTTGCGCTCGCGCAGAAAGTCGTTAATGGTCCCGCTTGACAGAAAGAAGTTGCGGTGGGCCAGGATTTCATCGGTCAGTTCATCAATGCCGGTACCCCGTTGCGCTTCGGTCTTCATCACCTTCGGATTCCAGCTACCCTCAACGGGATGACGCATTTCCAGCATGGTGCTCAGTTCACGGGCTGTTCGGTCTGCACCCTCCCGGTCGGCCTTGTTGACGACAAAAATATCGCCGATTTCGAGGATTCCGGCCTTGATCGCCTGAATGTCGTCGCCGAGTCCCGGCACCATCACGACACAGGTCGTGTGTGCCTCTTTAACAATGTCCACCTCGTCCTGGCCGACCCCGACCGTTTCAATTATGACAATGTCCATCCCCAGCGCATCCATTACCAGGGCCACATCGGATGTTGAGCGAGAAAGGCCACCCAACGCTCCACGTGTGGCCAGGCTGCGGATGAAAACCCCTTCGTCGCAGGAGTGGCGGTTCATGCGGATGCGATCACCCAGGATCGCACCGCCGGTAAAGGGACTGGTGGGATCGATCGCGACGACGCCGACTTTTTTCCCCCGAGAGCGAAACGAGGCGGTCAGTTGGTCGACCAGTGTCGATTTGCCGGCGCCCGGAGGGCCGGTTATACCGATGATATAGGCGTTGCCGGTGCGGGGATAGAGGCACTTCAATTCATCAACCGCCTGGGGGCGGCCATCATCGATGTCGCGCATCAGCCGTGCTGCGGCACGGATATTTCCTTCCAAAACCTGCTCTGCGAGAGACATGGGGTGCCTGTTGTTGATGGGTTGGAAAACGAGGAGTTTTTATATCATGTTATGAGAGTGAATTCAATGTATGGGAACAATTTTTCAGAGACCTAACAACGGTGTACGGCATTCTGCAGAATCTTTTGGCAATAGCTGTTCAAGCTCTCGCCAACCCGTGCTGCTCTGATTGATACTTCTTTGTGCAGATCCGAGCCGACTCGCAGCACAAAGCGCCCGGAATATTTTTTATTGGCTGTGGCTGGCGGGAGAGGTCTGCTGTCTGCTTGATAGAGCTCGACAGCTTCGGCTACGACCTGACACAACTCTTCATATGCTTTTACTTCATTATCACCGTGGATCCCTCCATGAATCAGCCCCGGACACGTTTCAACATAACAAGAATCTTCTTCAGACCATTCTACAATTTTTAAATATTTATCAGCCGGTTTCATCGTTTACTCTCCTCAATCACTTTTTGCACCAGTCGTTCCTGATATGGCTTCACATCGTCACCGGGATTGCCGGATATGGTAACCGGCATTGTACAATTGGGATGTGTGAAGTTGCGATGACTCCCCTTGCCACCCCTGTCGGTAAAGCCGGCTTGCTTCAGGAGTGCTATAATTTCTCGTAGTTTGGGCGGCATAATGATATAGTATCAGTGTGATACTATGGTGTCAATGGGAGAAAAATGATGTCTCATGAATCAATGCCCTTCGTCTTCCCTGCGGCTCAGATAGGCTCCCAGGCTCTGAACGGCAATTGACTCCATCAGCGGGATTTCGGCAAGCGGAAGCGTGGAGTCGGCGACAGCATCGGCAAGGTGGAACATCTGGTACCAGGGAAGGGGCGATTTTTTTGATGATTTGAGCCACAGGGAATTAAGTGCCAATCGTTCGAGCCAAGTTTTACGGCGTTTTTCAAGAATACTTTCGATAATGGCGTACACTGCCGACCATTCTGCATCCGTCTTGTTACGTTTCTTTTTAAAAACAGCAGCAATAACCTTGTCAACCTCGGCGTCATCCTCGAACCATGAGTCGGCGAAATGATGTTCTCCGCACCATTCGGCTGAATCTTTCAGTGCTTTTCTGCGTGATTTATCCGTCAGCAGTTCCGGTGCCTTGCGCTCAAGTTCGGCCCGCATGTAGGTGAGTTCGCGTCGCGCGTCAAAGGAAACCGCTTTCCATTGGTCTTTCCCCAGCATCTCGGCAACATGGGCCAGCCAGAAATTGGGGGCATTGCCAAGCGCCGCGCCTTCGGCCAAGCCGTGGCAGACACGCTGGTCGAGATATTCCGGAGAAGACTCAATGAACGCCCCCTCCTGTTTCATCATATCCAGAAAGTTGTTTAGCTCATTCTTGGTGGGCAGCGGTATCACAAAAGCATCGGCCACCCCTGTGCCATGTTTGAGCAGGACCGCACAGCTGATGTGTCCTTTTCCGTCGGGAACAATTACCTGGAATGACTGGGCAAAGGCGCCGTCCACCGGGGAAGCGTAGATGGTGGCGGCCAGACTTTTTGGCAGAGGAGCACACTCGACACGACCACGGCGGGCACTGGTTATAGCTTGATCGATGTTTTTACGGATCTCTTCCGGAAACCAGTTGCGGGTGATGATCAGACGTCGCAGGGTTTCCGGGGAAATATTCGAGGAGTCCGCAGAAAGCAGACGTGATACGCCCTTCCGTACGTCCGGCATGGGGTGCAGGATCATCAAGGAGGCTGCGTCACGCACCAGCGTACTGTCGGCGCGCAGCATCTCACCGCACAGGGCGGTCTGCATCTCCGGGTCGCCCAGTGCCAATATTTGCAGCAGATTTTCCAGCGCCTCAAAGGGGGAATTTACACCCATCTCCTCGATACTCTTGAACAGGCCATCCATGATCTCTTCCGGTGGAGAGTCACGCAACCCTGAGCTGTGGGCATCCAGCAGCAGTCTTTGGCTGTTGGCGTCATGCAGTACCGGCAGCAGCTCGACCCGGCTCTGCAAAAGAACATGGGATACTGCGGCGCGCAGGTTGGTGTCGCCACATTCAACATAAACTTTCTGGGCCAGGGTGTTCTGTAGATGCTCAATGCGTTCCGAACTGCCAGGACGTCCGCGCTCCAGTTCCACCCTCAAAATTTCAAGGATATCGAACAGCACTCGCATTGCGGCGTCGATTCGGTCGTCATCATCTGATGAGTTGCTGAACTGTTCTACCAGCAAGGCAGAAATTTCCAGTGCAAAAGTGTCGTGATCCAGGATGTAGCGTCGCAGTTCATCCTGTATGGTGTGGTGAATGTCAAAGCGCGACTCGTTGCGTGATGCGTAATAGTGATCGGCAAATGAACGAATCCCGTTTGTGGCAGCAGGTGCGCCGTTCCTGCTTTTTGGGCGTGACTTTTCTGTGATGCCCGTTGCTTCCATCGCCTTCATGACCGCCATGAATCCACCAGGCAACTCCGGTGGTTCGGCAACATACAGTTCAAAGGTTCCCGGTTCAGGAAAAGGTTTGCCCCGGTACTTTTTTCCCTCAACCTTGGTGCGGACCTCGCGATAGTGACGCTGCATGGCTTCAAGAAATTCGGGGTGATCGTTGATCAGCTCTACAAAAATATCGAGAAGTTGCCCGGCATAGGGAGATTGATCATGAAAATCGTCCAGAAACGGTCCAACCATATCGTCATCCGGGTCGAACCCCATACTGATGACCGCCTTTTCTTCCATCTTTGTATTCAGAACAAAAAGGGTTGTCCGGCGACAGTCACACCCTTTGTCGGTGCAGTACAATTCAATAAAACCGTATGCCCCTTTGGGAATTTTGCCGGTTTTGCGATCAAGCTGCAAGGCCATGACAGGTTCGTCTTTTTGCGGGAAAATGACTGAATAGGGTTGTAACGACATGGAAGGCTCCATTTGGGGAAGTGAATGGCTGGCGTGGAGAATACAATTGAACCGGGTTATGGTCAAGAAAGGTAGGAAACAGAATGAGCAAGGACGACCGATTGACCGCCTTGTTGCGACGTATCCTCGATCATATCTGTTTACCTTCTTTCCGGGCGTTCAGAATAAGGGGGGTTTTCTTGGAGCGATACGTTTCATAGTCCATCGGAATGACTGAAACGACCGTATCGTACTTGAGAGAAAGGTCACAGATGGCGGGGAAATAGTGGTCGCGTTCAATGCCCATGTCCACTATACGGTCAAGCAGCAACAGCAGGTCTATATCCGATCCTTTTGTATAATCTCCGCGGGCATATGAGCCAAACAGAATGACGTCCCTAAGGCGATGGGGATATAGAGCGATCAACTGTGCTTTAGTTTCTGCCAGAACCAGTTCGATTTTTTTAGGTAATTTTTTTGCCATTTGTCAGTTCGCTTTGTTGTCAGTGTTGGAGTTCAGCACCACTATATCAGGCAATTTGGCATAATGGAATAAATACCGATCCATATATAATCACCGCACCACCGCCCGGATGATCTTCATGATCGTCCGTTTTTTCTCCTCATCCGCTCCTTCCAGCAGTTTTTCTATCTCTTCGGCCTTGACCCCGCCCGCCTGAAGGTGAGCGAATTCGAACAGGTCCTTGATTTCCACCTCAAGCGCTCGGGCAATGTGAATGAAATAAATCCGGGTTGCTTTGACAACCCATGTGCGATAAAGTAACAATATTCCAGATTATTTGTGTAGTTATGAGGTATGTCATGAAAACGACAAACGCATCTATCCTTGATCTCTCCAGTCTTCCCGACCAAGCCCGGCAGGAGGTTACCGATTTTTATCAGTTCCTGAAGAAAAAATATCGAGTGCAGCCAACCGGACGCGGAAAGAAAAAAGAGGCGGCGGTTCAAGCTCTTTCAGATGACGGTTTTGTCGGGATCTGGAAAGACAGGACGGATATGAACGATGCTGCCGGGTGGGTGCGGGAGCAAAGGGAGTCTGCATGGAGCAGGCATGAATAGCGATCTCCTTCTGGATACCGACATCATCGTGAATGTCGGACGCGGAGATGCCGGCGCTGTGGCACAGGTGAACACTATGTTGAGATCCGGTTCGGTGTATGTCAGCGCCGTTACCGAAATGGAGCTTGTTGTCGGATGCCGTAACAAGGCCGAATTGAAAAATCTGTCAAAGCTACTTGAGCGGTTTGTCGTAATCCCCCTTACTCCGGAGATTACCACGTCCGCTGTAACACTCTTGAAATCATATCGCTTGAGTCATGGCCTTTTGATTGCCGACGCCCTTATTGCAGCAACTGCCTTGGTTGCCGAGCGAGTTCTTGTCAGCGGCAATGCAAAGCATTTCTCTATGATAAATGGTTTGCAGTTCAGGCCCGCCTGAAGCATTCGTCCATTTCCCACTTTTGAAAATAAGGCCTCCAAGGTTTTTAAAGCCTTGGAGGCCTTTCAACATCCATGAGTCGCGAAATTTGTAGTCTATCCTCACCGCACCACCGCCCGGATGATCTTCATGATCGTCCGTTTTTTCTCCTCATCCGCTCCTTCCAGCAGTTTTTCTATCTCTTCGGCCTTGACCCCGCCCGCCTGAAGGTGAGCGAATTCGAACAGATCCTTGATTTCAACCTTAAGTGCATGGGCGATGCTTTCTATGGTTTCGAGGGAGGGGGGCATTGCGTCCACATTCTATGAAACTCACATATTTGGGATCAAGATCTACGATGTCAGCAAGCTTTTCCTGTGACATTGCCCGCAGCTTTCGTAACTCCTTTATTCGTGCTCCCAGTAGGTGTTTTGTTGTCATCACTACTTCTCCTTCCATATGTATCAACGTAGTTTGATTTTTCAGAGACCTAGCAACGGTGTACGGCATTCTGCAGAATCTTTTGGCAATAGCTGTTCAAGCTCTCGCCAACCCGTGCTGCTCTGATTGATACTTCTTTGTGCAGATCCGAGCCGACTCGCAGCACAAAGCGCCCG